>Ga0208874_1000142_pt1 | contig 26873 bp, 32 predicted proteins | sample CryBogCBH10Oct08_FD_184604 | JGI IMG/M metagenome (GOLD analysis project Ga0208874, IMG submission 184604) | Freshwater microbial communities from Crystal Bog, Wisconsin, USA - CBH10Oct08 (SPAdes) (version 2) | ecosystem: Environmental > Aquatic > Freshwater > Lake | place: Crystal Bog... | reverse complement strand
ATGATAGATCTTCCCATGAATGGGATTAAAGCCAAACTTAGCACTGTGAACCATCTCAGTTGCGTCCAGTCTTGCCTGTAAGGCTCTAGCTTGTCGCATCAATACTTCAGCCTGCTCCATGATGCGATCATATTCAAGCTTGGCATTTTGGCGCGCCACATTTACTGCCTTATCTTTCTCTTCAACCACTTTAATGGGCGCAAATACCGGAGCACTCACTTCCATAGGGTATTCAATAGCAGCGTGTCTTGCTGGATCCGTATCTTCTATTCTCACAAAAACTCCCAATAATGCTTAATGAATATTCTATTGCTCAGCGCTTATAAAAGCTCAGAGTTACTTCACCGAGATCAATCCCAAACTTGCTCATCTTGGCCTTGTTCAACATGACTTTTGGCGTGACCAAATACATCCAGTCGTTAAATTGCACATGATAAATAGTACCGTCCACTGGTAGGGCCAAGGTGTAGGCCCAATTGAGCGCATTGCCGGCAGAGTCACCGAGCGCTTCACCCACCACATCATCAGCCCTACCCACATACTTGCCTGGGGATATTTCCGTTAATGTCCAGATGCGCTGTTGTTTAGTGCCATCAGAGTAATCAAAACTCTCATCTAAGGTGCCAACTTTCTTGCCATCAATCACTTGCCAATTGGCCTGAATCAATACGGTAAATCTTTTCTTCACGACACCGCTACGATCCGTAAAAATTCCATAAGCATCGATTGTTCCCGAAAAGTATTCACTCAAATCTAAGGCGGGTTTCTCATTGGCGTACTGAGATACATTTGGGCTAGAGCATGCCAATAACAATAAGCTAAAAAATACGACGGGAGCGAGCTTTAACATAAAAGATTTCATAAACTAACAAGCCTCATTAAATAGCGGTGGTGGGCAACTCTGACCAAGCAATTCTGTACGCAACTTTGGCGCACTGGTTTTTGCATCCAACCAGATACCAAAAAAGGCTTTGGAGAAATCGGCCCCTGGAATTTGCGCAATTTGCTTGCCATCATGAAAAAAAATGGTACCTTGCTTAGGTAAGAAGACGGCAGTTAAGCTCTGACCAGATTCCACATTCGGCAAGAATGTCGCTAACTGCTTACCCCAACTGACTGCCTGAACCTCGGGCACGCCAATTCTTTTCATTTCATCTACGGTTCTATTAGCAATCGAGTTGCCGCTAAATGATTTTTGATAACGTAATTCAAGAGCAAACTCACCAGAGACAGCATTGGCACCGCGATAGAAAGAGGCGTCATAAATGTGCAAGCCCCACCAGGTGAGTTTTCCACTACCTTGAAGTCTGCTTGGATTAAGAGCCTCATTCATATAGGTTGCATCATGCGCAAAGCCAGCTGAAGTCAGCAAGAGACTTGCTGCAAAAAGACTTAATACACATTGGAAGGCTTTCATACCCCCACCTTCTGAGCTCTTGCTTTAACCAGTCTTAATGCGCTTGGTCCAAAGACCCTAGAAATGGTATGCCTATTTTTAGCAAAAAATTGATAGCTGACCCTCAGGATAGGCTGTAAAGCGGGCCTTGAAAACATCCAAGCTAAGAATGGCAAGTTCGCTCGTTGATAAGCCTCGGAGAAAACAGTTACTCCATGGATCAAGGTTCCATCCGCATATTGCCCATACATAGCCGCTAAAGCCTGCTCACAGGAAACACCCACTGCTTGCGGATCGTATCGCTCTGAATTGATATCGATAAAGTCCAGTAAGCTTGCCTCGTTTCGTCCAGATAAAAACAAAATTTCGGCCTGACACAAAGGACATGCGCCATCGTAAAAAAGAGTGAGTTTTTGCCATTTGCTCGTCATCAAGCAAGTGTAAGACTTATTCAATAAACTAGCTGAGAGCACTCACACTATTCCAATGGCCACATGACACTACTACCACCCTCCTTTCGCGCCTTGGTTATCGGCTCTTCAGGAGCCATTGGATCTGCCTTTGTGGAGATACTACAATCTGACGCAGCTTGCACAGAAGTGGTTGGTACCCATCGTAGTTCTGAATACCCCATCGACTATCAACACCCAGCTACCATTGAAACGGCCGCCAAAGAACTCGCCTTAGGTGGGCCTTTTCAGCTCATTATTAATACGATTGGCGTACTGCACAGCAAAGACTGGATGCCGGAAAAGAAATTGGCTGATCTCAATTCAGAACAACTCATGGATCTAATGAAAATCAACGCCATTGGTCCCGCTTTAACGATTCAACATTTTTCAAAACTCTTGGACCCACAGCATAGTGTTATGGCTACTCTATCAGCTAAAGTGGGTAGCATCGAAGATAACCGCCTAGGTGGCTGGTATAGCTACCGAGCCTCTAAGGCAGCTCTCAATATGTTGATTAAGACGGCAGCAATTGAACTTGCTAGAACTAAACCCAATACCGGATTAATCGCACTTCACCCAGGAACGGTAAATTCAAGACTCTCGCAACCTTTTCGTGGTGAGCAAATTGGCAGGCCAGCTTTAGATGCTGCTGCTGATATGTTGAAAGTTATTCAGAATCTTGGCAAAGAAGATTCAGGCTGCTTCTTTTCTTACTCAGGTGAAAAACTACCCTGGTAATCACTTGCATCTACAGCTTCTTATGAGTCCCATCGCATAAAGGACCATTCTCAGACTGCTTACAGCCACAGAAATACACAGTCTCAGTTTTATTAGCAACATACTCCAATGGGGTGCAATCGGTTGACTCATGCATGCCATCACATAAGGGCTGTTTCTTACTAATCCCACATGAGCACCAGTAATAAGTCTTACCCGCTTCTACTTGCAGTAGATAGGGTTCATTTTTAGCGGTCTTTTCTTGCATGGTGAGGCCCTCAGAAGTTATTTTTTATTTGAATTTGTCTTTACGCTAGCGTACTGCCTGCTTGATCTAAAAATTCTGCAAGACTCACAGCCTCTCCGATCTCTTTTGGCAGTGCATCCCTTGCCGAAAATACACCCAAGACTTTTCCGGCAGCAGACGTAATGGGTAAATGCCTAAATCCCCTTTCAATCATGATGAGGACGGCATTCGACACAGTCATTTCAGGGGTGATGCAATGGGGCTTAGGCGTCATCACAGCTGACACCGAAGTCGTCTCTGGATTTAAGGGCTTAGATACCACTCTAGTCATCAAATCTCGCTCAGTCAGAATTCCCAACAGCTCACCGCTAATATCCATGATCAGAACTGACCCTGTATTCGCCTTCGTCATGATGCGCGCCGCCTCTAATACCGTCGCTTGAGGCAATAGACTCACTAAATGCCTATGGGTAATGGACTGTGATACTGTGCGATCTGACATATTGGCCTCCGTTTAGATTTGACTAGCGCAAGCCCGCATTAATTTTTTGAAGAGCTGATTCGCCAGGGCAAAGATCTGACTCTTTCAAAGAATTAAGGGGCTCAATACAAGTGTTCAATGCTTCATGAAGATCAGTGGCTAAAGGATCTAAATACAGCAATCCAGTAACCACCTCACCGCGTTCTTGGTGCTCATTGATGTAACTTAAAGCGGCATAACGATTGGTGGGATCGTAATCCTGGTGTAACTTACGCAAGCGTAAATACGAGCCATCATGCTGCTGTACTTCCACCGCTTCTCCAGGGGCGTACTCAGTAGTGATTTCTTGATGCATTGGGATAAAGTCAATGCGACTGACGGCCTCATTGTGTTGCCTGACATAGTCATAACTCTTGGTACTGCCACCATGATTATTAAAGGTGACACAAGGACTAATGACATCGATGAATGCTGCTCCACCATGCCCAATAGCGCCTTTGATTAAAGGAACCAGTTGCTCTTTATCCCCTGAGAAACTTCTCGCAACATAGGTTGCTCCTAGCTGCAAGGCTAAGCCAACCAGATCAACCGGGCTATCGTTATTGACAACCCCTTTCTTGCTTTTTGATCCTCGATCGGCAGTCGCTGAAAACTGACCCTTAGTTAATCCATAGACGCCATTGTTCTCAACGATATAAGCCATCCGCACATTACGACGCATCGCATTAGCAAACTGCCCCAAACCAATGGAAGCAGAATCGCCATCCCCAGAGACGCCTAAGTAGAGCAAATCGCGATTTGCCAGATTGGCGCCAGTTAACACTGAAGGCATCCGGCCATGCACGGTATTAAATCCGTGTGAAGCACCTAAAAAATAATCTGGCGTTTTTGAACTACAGCCAATTCCGGATAGCTTGGCTACCCGATGGGGTTCAACGTCCATTTCCCAACATGCTTGCACAATCGCGGCAGAAATAGAATCGTGGCCACAGCCCGCACATAGGGTTGATATTCTTCCCTCATAGTCTCGACGGGTATATCCCACCTTATTTTTTTGCAGTGTTGGGTGATGAAGGATCGGTTTATTAATATAAGTCATGCCAACTCCTTGCGGCTTGAAGATGCTCTGGGCTTGCCTGCAACACCTAAGCTCTTCTGAATAGCATTAGCAATAAAACGTGCAGTAATCGGCGTGCCATCGTAATGCAACACTTTAACCAAATTGTTATTCACTATTTCTAACTCATTCATTAACAGGGTGTGCATTTGTGCATCGCGATTTTGCTCCACTACAAATACCTTCTCATGGGAATCAATAAACTCTTTGACTGATTTTGGGAATGGGAAAGCACGTAGGCGCATCGCATCTAAGAAAACGCCATCCTCTCCTAGAACATCCAGCGCTTCCTCCATCGCTGGGCTAGTGGATCCAAAATAAATCACCCCAAATTTACTGGGCTTACTAGCCGGTTTTACAACTGGCTGCGGCACCATAGTGGCTGCCGTTTCAAATTTACGCAACAACCGTTCCATGTTGTAAATGTAGTCCACCCCTTTTTCAGAATATCTCGCGTAAGGATCGCGGGTAGTACCCCGAGTGAAAAAACTTCCTTTAGTGGGATGAGTGCCAGGCAAGGTCCGCCAAGGAATGCCATCGCCATCGACATCTTTATAGCGCCCAAAATCTTTTCCTGATTCCAGATCCTCAGCAGTCATGACCTTGCCTCGATCATAGGTGCGGCCCTCTTCCCAGACAAATGGATCGCACAGCCGTTGGTTCATACCGATATCCAAATCCGTCATCAAGAAAATCGGTGTCTGCAAACCTTCCGCAAGATCAAGAGAAGTAGCCGCATGTTCGAAACACTCCTGTGGATCTTGAGGAAACAGCATTACATGCTTGGTATCACCATGTGATGCATAGGCGCAGGCAATGAGGTCAGACTGTTGCGTGCGAGTGGGCATACCCGTAGAAGGGCCGCCGCGCTGCACATTCACAATCGTTACTGGGATTTCAGCAAAGTACGCTAAGCCAATAAACTCTGTCATCAAAGAAATGCCAGGGCCAGATGTTGCTGTGAACGCCCTTGCGCCATTCCACGCAGCACCAATCACCATGCCAATCGAAGCCAACTCATCTTCTGCTTGCACAATGGCGAACTTGTTTGAACCTGTTTCTGAGTCGACCCTAAATTTATGGCAGAACTTATCGAAGGCCTCTGGGACTGATGATGAGGGGGTAATCGGGTACCAAGCAGCAAAGGTAGCACCGCCATAGACACAACCTAAACCAATCGCACTATTGCCATCGGTGAAGATGCGATTGCCAACCTGATCAGAGCGCCTTACTTGAATACCCAAAGGCGCTTTTAAGTGCTTCTTAGCATAGTCAAAGCCCAGATTAAACGCCTTCATATTTGAATCTAGCAAAGCTTCTTTGCCTTTGAATTGCTCAGAGAATAGTTTTTCGAATACCGTGGCATCGACACCAAGCAGTACCGACAAGGCGCCAACATAAATAATGTTCTTAAACAATTGACGTTGCCTAGCATCGCTATATGCTGAATTGCTAATTTCCGTAAGAGGCACACCAATGACATGAATGTCTTTGCGGAACTTGTCTTCCGGTATTGGGCGTGTGGAATCGTAGAAAAGATACCCTCCTGGCTCGATTTCGGCAACATCGGCATCCCAAGTTTGCGGATTCATGGCGACCATCATGTCAACGCCACCGCGCCTACCTAAATAACCTTTCTCACATACCCTAGCCTCATACCACGTAGGCATTCCCTGAATATTGCTAGGGAAGATATTGCGTGGGCTCACTGGTACGCCCATACGCAGAATCGCTTTGGCAAATAGTTCATTAGCCGAGGCGGATCCAGAGCCATTCACATTGGCAAATTTAATTACAAAATCATTAATTGCTTCGATTTGCTTCATGCCAACTCCCCTGCATGCAAACTCATTTGCTTATCGCGACATTGCGCTCCAGCTTGCGCCGTATTTAATAAAAATTTCTGCATATCCCATGCTCCCGTTGGGCATCGCTCAGCACATAAGCCACAATGCAAACACACATCCTCATCTTTAACCATTACCTTGCCAGACTTTAAGTTCTGGGAAATATATAAATCCTGGTCGTGATTTAAGGCTGGGGCCTTCAGGCGAGTTCTCAAATCTTCCACGGTGCCACCAAGCGTGAAGGTGATCGAATCCATCGGGCAAATATCCACACAAGCATCGCACTCGATACAGGTTTCACGGGTGAAGATGGTTTGGACATCGCAATTTAAGCAACGGCTAGCCTCTTTAAAAGCAGTTGCCGCATCAAAGCCCAGCTCCACTTCAACACGAATACTAGAGAGCGCTAACTCTGCTGCAACCCAAGGGACCGCATAACGCTCATCATCGGATACATCATTGTGATAACTCCACTCATGAATGCCCATTTTCTGCGACATGAGGGTCACTTTATGTTGCGGTCTAGTGGCGACGTTTTCATGATTGAGAAAGCGATCAATCGAAATGGCTGCAGCATGTCCCTGGGCTACTGCGGTAATAATATTTTTTGGTCCAAACGCAGCATCCCCACCGAAAAAGATCTTGGAATTGCTCGACTGGAAGGTCTCTTGATCTAAAACTGGTAAGCCATAGCGATTAAATTCAACGCCACAATCTTTCTCAATCCAAGGAAAGGCATTCTCCTGGCCGACCGCTAATAAAACAGAGTCACATTCAATATAGACTTCTGACTCACCCGATGGAACTAGGCTACGATTGCCTTTTTCATCAAAAACCGCTTTCACAATCTCAAAGCGCATACCAACCAACTTACCGCCTTTGCACTCAAAGCTTTTAGGGACGTGATAGTTGAGAATTGGAATACCTTCATGCAAGGCATCCTCTTTTTCCCAAGGAGACGCCTTCATCTCAGCAAAGCCGCTACGCACAACCACCTTCACATCGCTGCTACCTAAGCGTCTAGCTGATCGGCAACAGTCCATTGCAGTATTGCCACCACCCAGGACGATTACTTTTCCCTTTACCTCGGTGATATGCCCAAATGACACTGCGGCAAGCCAATCAATACCAATATGAATATCTTTAGCGACTTCTTTTCGACCTGGTATATCAAGGTCTCTGCCTCGTGGAGCACCTGAGCCTACATAGATTGCATCGTAGCCATCACTCAATAGCGCTTGCAATGAATCTACTCGTTGCTTGTTTTTGAAGTCAACCCCCATATTGAGGATGTAATCCGTTTCTTCATCGACTACGGATTCTGGTAAGCGAAAGCGTGGAATCTGAGAACGAATGAAGCCACCCGCTTTTGCCTCAGCATCATAGATCGTGATGTCATATCCCAAAGGGGCAAGATCTCTAGCGACAGTTAAGGATGATGGCCCCGCTCCAATACACACAACGCGTTTGCCATTCTTCGGTGCAATATCGGGCATACGCGCCAGAACATCTCCTTTGTTATCTGCCGCAACTCGCTTGAGACGACAGATGGCAACTGGTTCGGGATCGGAGCCATTATTTTCCTCAACACGTCCGCGGCGACATGCAGGTTCACAAGGTCTATCGCAAGTTCTTCCCAGTACCCCAGGAAAAACGTTAGACACCCAATTGATCATGTAAGCGTCCGCATATCGCCCTTGGGCAATTAAGCGAATGTATTCCGGTACAGGGGTATGTGCAGGACAGGCCCACTGACAATCCACAACTTTATGAAAATATGATTGATTCAAGCTAACAGCCTCCAATATCTTTACCGCAAAATTCAATTTGTAGTTTTAATACGAATCTTGATTGAATAATTCTACGGACTTGGGGGCATTCAAGCATCAGGTAAACCCCGTTATGGGGCCTGATTTATGGAATAAATAGACTTCGTTTGATCTACATCAAAACTGTGCAGGTGCAACAATTCATCGGATCAATGGGTGAAACCAATTAAAGAGCGGCCGACCCACTCTCTCCAGTTCTCACGCGAACCACATCATCTAGTGATGTCACAAAGATCTTGCCATCGCCAATCTTGCCAGTGAATGCAGATCTAGAAATAGCATTGAGCGCATCCTCCAACACTTCATCATTGACAGCAACCTCAATTTTCAGCTTCAGCAAAAAATCAATCACGTACTCTGCGCCACGATACAACTCAGTGTGGCCATTTTGCCTGCCAAAACCACGAACATCATAAGAAGTCATTCCCAAGATGCCGATGTGATTCAAGGCCTCATGAACTTCGTCTAATTTAAAGGGCTTAATGATTGCAGTGATGAGCTTCATGGAGATCCAAACGATATCGATTTGTAGTTCAATACATATGTGACATTTTTATTAAACAGCATTACTGCTTTGCACGCCCCACTACTTGCACTCATTAAGTGCAAGTAGTTGCTTAAAGTCAGCAGTAAAGGGCGTCGGCAGCCTTTTAGATATTGGGTTTATAAGGAATATCAAGCTAAATCCCCAAATGGTGCATAAGGTTTTCTCAATTGTGCAGCCAGTCAAATCATGCTAATTTTTGGAACTTATGATGTGACATGCGTATCAAAATTATAAAAAGTCTTGAGCACAGTGCCCAAGCCTCGAATAGAGATAATCCACCAGAAGATTCCTTTCCTGCCGGAGAGTATCTTGCGAACCTCACTCCCGAAGGGAAGATTGAGGTGATCAATGCCAAAAAGATTAAGGCGCTTTTTTCTTTTTCTCAGTTTAGAGAAAAGATTTCGTTGGGTGAATTTATTGTGATTGAAGCCTAGGGTTTTCTAATGAGCAAGCTAGCCAGCTCATCAACTACCTCGGACCAATCAGAGTCTTGCGCAATGGCTTCCCTTAAAAAATTTCTCTGATCCGAAGTCCAGAATATTGCAGTCACGAGCTCTGAATGAGGGTTGAGCTGGTGCCGCTCAATAAATCGATCGATATGCATCTTCTCAGCAGAGAGTCCCAGCTGCTTAAACAGCTCAGCCAGGGTAGGATTATTCAGGCTCATCGTACTCTCTTCAGATTTATTTGGTCAATCCCAGACACTGGTTTTTCAGATCAAGCTGATGAATGGAATAGCAATAGGTTCTCTGACTATGCACTTGCGCAAGGCAGAAGTTCTTATCATCTCCAGCGTGAATCGAATAGCAATAGCTTGCCTGACGATGGCTCATTGCCAAGCAGTAATTCTTACGGTCAGCATCTTGAATTGAATAGCAATTGGTCGCCTGAGAAAATGCCAATGAATACTCCAATATCAAGAGCAAAGGGATGAGATATCTCACCTAATCTACCTCGTCGATATGGGGTTCATCAAAATGCTCTTTATGCGTCTTTAACTTGGCTTCTAGCTGCGTCCACTTACCCTGCTGCTTCCGATATTCACAATCATTAGCATGATTCTCTAGTAAGCCAAAAATTACCGTGGTCGGTATCTTGCAATAGGCGCAGCGATACGCGTGCTGGTGCTCCTCTATCTTCTCTTGCGGGTAATCGATATAAAAGGGTTTCATAGAATAGGTCTCGTTTTTAGTGGGATGCTGGGGCGCTTAAGCATTTAGCTAATGTCAGGTCGTAACGCAAGATATGACTCTCAAACCAATAACCGATATACCGAATGAGACTGTAGAGATCGCTATTGTTAGATGCCATTTGACCAAGGGTTTGAGATACTGTTTCCAGCATTTTTTCATGGGCGTCTTCGTGGGCAGAAAAATCAACACTTGCTGAGACGGCTAAGCGCTCTTCAGTTTTAAAATGACTTACTAGTAGTCCATATAAAGCAATACGCTTTTCTTGCGGGATTGGAGAATGCTCAAAGCAGTACTCCTTAAAACCCTCCAGGAATACAAAAAGTTCATCATGCTCAACATCAATCTCAGGAATATTCACCTGGAGATTGTGGGGAAGCATGGAATATTGGCGCGGACTCACAAGGTTTCCTTTTTAATCACTGCTCTAGCCTCTCAATCTACTCTTCTGACTCATTTATTTCATAGAGAAATACCATTAGAAAGAGAAATAATTTTTGCGGCATTGCGGTAAAAAAACCACCCATCTGAGTTATCTAAAGGCGCATTTGTCCTGAGATGTGATATTTTTATTCACTTTTTACTTTTCTCCAGATTAAATCCATAGAAGCTATTTGCCATGATCAACACCAGCCGACCCAGACGCTCCGTACTCTTTATGCCAGGAGCCAATACCAGAGCCCTGGAAAAAGCCAAAAGCCTGCCGGCTGACTCGCTGATCCTAGACCTGGAAGATGCGGTTGCTCCAGATGCTAAAGCCCAGGCAAGAGAGAACATTCGTACAGCGTTGGCTACTGGCTTTGGTCATCGTGAGGCAGTCGTGCGCATTAACGGCTTAAATACCCAATGGGGTTTAGATGACTTAAAGGCTTTTGCTGACACCAAGGCTGATGCTATCTTATTGCCTAAAGTGGAATCAGCATCCCAGATACAGAAATTGGCAAGCTTATTAAAGCAATTCAACCCAGCAAATACTATGAAGATCTGGGCGATGATTGAAACGCCACTGGCTATCTTTCATCTTCCAGAAATTGCAAGTTCTCATCCCATGCTTGAAGCATTAGTCTTAGGCACTTCCGATCTAGTCAAAGATCTACACGCAAGGCACACGCCAAGCAGAGTAGAAACCCAGACCGCTCTCTCGCTCTCGGTATTGGCGGCTAGAGCGCATCAACTTTGTGTATTGGATGGCGTACACCTCACTTTAGAAGATGAGGAGGGATTGAAGCAGTCTTGTGTTCAGGGTCGGGATATGGGTTTTGATGGAAAAACATTAATACACCCAAGTCAGATTGCCTTTGCCAATGAAATCTTCGGACCATCGTCAGAGGAAATCGAAGAAGCCAAGCAAAGGATTAATGCCTATGACGCTGCAATCAGTTCTGGTGCAGGTATCGTCCTACTCAATGGCAAGTTAGTTGAAGAATTACACATTCAAGATGCCAAGAGAATTCTGGCACTTGCAGATGCAATTGAAGCATTCCTAAAGACGAATTAAATCATTGAGCGCATTCAGAATGCGGAGATATTTAGCACTGTAAAAAGGTAGAGATACTAAAAAGCCCAAGCCAATGATGTACAAGGAGAACATTTTCCTTTGCTCCTCTGAGTAATGCTTTCTGAGGTATTTGAATTCATATAAAACTCTTCGTACTAGGCGGTATAAAAATTCAAACACCACAAACAAAACAAAAATCACGCCCAACCAAGAATACGGGAGTTCAGAGATGAAAATTAAAACGCCATCCATACTTAAGCCTTGTGTTTAATTTCTTTTGATAGCTTAAGAGTACCATCTCCTCATCATAATAAGTCAATAATAGTTTCTATCGACCCCGATGATTGACCGTCCATTTTGCAAAAGAGTTCTAAAACCAGAAAGTCCAAATGCAAAATCGCCCGAAAGGCGACCTTGCATTTAGTGATACTCCTCTAGCTATTGATCATGCCAAGCTGAGATTCTCTTTATAAAGCGGGAAGTTTCGAACAGGCCTACCGATTGCAGCAGAAATAGCATTAGCTACTGCTGGACCGACCACGCAAATCGTTGGCTCACCCACCCCACCCCAGAAGTCATACGTAGGCACAAGGACTACTTCAACGCGAGGAGTTGAAGACAGCTTGAGCAGCGGATAAGAATCCAAATTCTGCTGCTTAATGCGGCCATTCTCTACTGTTATCTCTGGATTAAAGATTGCCCCTAGCGCCATCACTACAGATCCTTCGATTTGTTCGCGAGTCAAATACGGATTCACAACATGTCCAGAATTCAAAGCAAATACTAATCGTTCAACGGTAACGATATTGCCCTTCACTGAGACTTCAGCAACCGCAGCAGAATAGCTCGCATAGCCCATGAACTGAGCAATACCACGATGCACTCCTGGCGCAGTAGGTTTACCCCAATTACCTTTCTTGGCAGCCGCATTCAGCACTCCAAGATGCTTAGGATGGTTTTGCATTAAAGCTTGGCGGAACTGCAGTGGATCCTTATTGGCCGCTTTAGCACACTCATCCATAAAGCATTCCATAAAGATGCCGTTCTGATTCGTGTTCACGCCACGCCATGGTCCCACTGGTACATGTGTATTTTTCATCACATACTCAGTTAATAGGCTTGGGAACTGATAACCCAATTGCGCATCAGGACCCTTCTCATATAAGCCTTGCAGTTGGCGCTCATCCTTACCATTTTTAATCGCCATCGGTGCAAGCGTGGCATTAATGGATTGGCCAGCAACCTTGATATGCATACCAGTCAAATTACCAGCTGCATCTAAGCCGGCAGTCATCTTAGCCATAGCAATCGGATGATAGTAGTCGTGCGTCAAATCTTCTTCACGACTCCAGATCACCTTCACTGGCACACCAGGATATTTTTGCGCGACTTTGGCTGCATAACTCACAAAATCCTGTGTTCCTCCACGGCGACCTAGACCCGTACCAGCATCTAATTTATATACCTCGCACTTATCTAATGGGATACCAGTTGCTTCTGATAACGCAGCATGTGAGCCTTCACCATTTTGTGTTGGCACCCAAGCCTCTACACGATCGCCAGTAATTTTGACGGTGGCATTCATAGGCTCCATATTGAAGTGAGCGCGATATGGTGTGAAATAAACAGACTCCACTTTTTTATTTGAGGCTGCAATAGCGCCTAGAGCATCACCTTCTTTGCGCTGCCAGAAATCACCTTGCTCATTTAATCCATCGCTCAACATTTTATTAATGTCAGATTGTGAAACATTCGCAGCTTGACCTTCATCCCACACAATTGGTAATGCATTCAATGCAGTATTTGCGCGCCACCAAGTGTCAGCCACTACCGCGACTGTGCTGTCATTAATTTTGACAACACCTTTGACACCCCGTAAGTTCTTCACTTTAGCTTCGTCATAGCTGACTAGCCTACCCCCAAATACTGGGCATGATTTAACAGAGGCGCAGAGCATTCCTGGAAGCTGTAAATCTAGTCCAAAGATTTTTGTGCCATTTACCTTATTCGCGGTATCAATCCGCGCATATGGCTGACCAGCAACCTTCCAAGTTCTTGGATCTTTTAAGGTGATTGACTTTGGATCGGGAGGTGTCAAAGTTGAGGCACGCTCAGCCACCTGTCCGTAAGTCAATTTGCGGCCTGTCGGTATATGTGTGATAACACCCTTGTCGACCTTTAATTCACTAACAGAGACATTCCAAGTATCTGCCGCAGCTTGAACCAGCATGATGCGCGCAGCAGCGGCACCACGACGAACATAGTCCTCGGAGATACGTATGCCTCGGCTACCACCAGTACCATGCTCGCCCCAAGCACGCTTACGCGCCAAACTTTGACCTGGTGTTGGAGACTCTGTTGTGACTTTCTTCCAATTACATTCCAACTCTTCCGAAACCATTTGCGCCAAACCCGTGCGGGTTCCCTGACCCATTTCTGAGCGAGCAATTCTGATTGCCACGGTATCGTCAGGCTTAATAGAGACCCAAGCATTCACTTCAGGCTCACCCGCCTTCATTGGAGTGTTTTGGTCGTACTTGCTATTAGATTGCGCTAGCGCAAGATCAGGCAAAGCACCAAGCCCAAGGATCAAGCCACCACCAGCAAGAGATCCCTTAATGATGAAGTCACGACGAGAAGCGCTTGCCAACATATTAGTATTTTCTGTATTTGTAGTCATGTTGCGCCCCTTATCCACGTGTCTTAGTTGAGGCATCGTATTGCGCAAGAACATCCTCTAACTTCTTCTGTCCAGACGCTACATGAATACCATCGCGTACTTTTTGATAAGTGCCACAACGACAAACGTTGGTCATAGCATTATCAATATCTGCATCCGTTGGCTTGGGAATCTTTTTGAGTAAAGCTGCTGCTGCCATTACTTGACCAGATTGGCAGTAGCCACACTGAGGCACATCCAAGGCGATCCACGCCTTTTGTACTGGGTGGGAATTATCTTTAGACAGTGCTTCGACCGTAGTGATCTTCATGCCGCCTACCGCTGAGACTGGAATCGAGCAAGAGCGGACAGGTTCGCCATTCATATAGACGGTGCAGGCACCACACTGAGCAACCCCACAGCCATACTTAGTACCAGTGAGCCCAACGACTTCTCGAATCGCCCATAACAAAGGCATATTGGGTTCCACATCGATATTATGGATTTGCCCATTAATGGTTAATTGCATTACTGTCTCCTTGAATGCTTTTCATTACTAAATGCTTATATTTATTTCAAATGACTATAAATCATTCTGTGAATAAATTCAGAGCCAAATCGGCAACCTAGTAGAAACCCTGAATACGATAAAGCCACCTGCTGAATTGTCTAACGTTTATGGGTCGGTTCAGCAGGTGGCTTTTTCTAGATGAACAGCACAGCGTTAGGCGCTTATGAGATCCCGCTTTCTTTGTAAACCATCGCAGCGTTAATTGCGGCAATGTTGACAGCGCCCATTTGTTGCATGGTGGACCTAAATTCGGTTTGCAAGATCTCCATCACCCGCTCAACCCCTGGTTGGCCAAATGCGCCCAATCCCCAAAGGTAGGGTCGACCCACACAAACTGCGCTTGCTCCTAATGCCATCGCCTTAAAGACATCACTGCCTCTGCGTATGCCACTGTCAAAGAGGATGGGTACCTTGCCTTTTGCGACCCTGGCAACTTCAGGCAAACATTCAATTGCACCGCGTCCGCCATCCTCACTGCGGCCCCCATGATTGGATACATGGATACCATCGACTCCGTATTTCAGACAAAGCTTCGCATCTTCCTCGGTCAAAATTCCCTTAATGATGATTTTCATCTTGGTTGTATCGCGCACCTGCTTAATAAAATCCCAAGTCATATTGGATGAGGCCATCTTGACGCCCGTCATATCAATGCCATCGTAATTAGGGCGCTCGTGAGCACTTCCAAAACCATGCACATGGCAACCAGCACAATTGCGTGGATCGAGTTTTTTGAGACGAGCAAATGTTTCTTGATTTCTGCCACCATTGCGATCGACTGTAATTTCTAAAACAGGAGCGCCCGCTTTTTCTACGCGCCGAATCACCTGCTTAGCGACTTCGGGACTGGAGGTTGCATATAACTGAAACCACACCTCCCCTTGCCGAGCGGCAATGACCTCTTCAATCGTTGAAGCCCCGGCATTCGAAAGAATATTCAAGAACCCACCCGTTCGCGCAGCTCTTGCAACAGCGACCTCACCCTCCGGGTCATAAGCTTTGTTACCACCTGTTGGCGCAATGATGATTGGAGATTTCCACCGACTACCAAACAAGGTGATGGAGGTGTCTATTTGACTGACGTCACGAAGACGGCGGGGGCGCAATTGATATTTCAAGAAAGAACTGCGGTTAGCTCGCAATGTCACTTCATCATCGATTCCTGAAGCCATGTAAGCAAAATGTGCTGGTGGAACTTTAGTAAAGGCTACCGGCTCAAAATCAAACACATTGATAGCATCTTTAGGACTGGAGATCAGATCTAGAGGTGTATTGGGTGCCCAAATCATGGGGTCAGGACGTTTCGTAAAATTTCTAATAAGTTCTTTTGACTCGTCTGCAAAAGCATTTTGGTTTCCCGCCAACGCAAACAAAGGGCTTGCTGCAAGCCAAGTTAGAAACTGACGACGTTGATCGTCTTGATCACCGTCATGATGATTGCTATTACTCATGTCTCCTCCATTTTTTATATTTTTATAAACCACATCAATTCATCAAGCTCAATTTACCTCAATTTAAAGCATCCAGGGCGAGCGAGTCTCTCATGACCAATGGAAGTAGTCTTTAGAGTGATAAAGCGAGGACACCCTAAACGCCTCCCTAAAACCCCCATTTATTTGCTATTCTGAGGGTTCAACCAAGGATGAATATGACTGACGAAAATCAAACCCAAAACGACGAAGATTTCGACTACGGGTGTGAGTGCGCAATGACCCTCTTGAATGAGCCAACAGAAGATTGCTTAAATGATCTGATTGATGAGCTTGATGAGGGCGGTATGATTGCGACTGAAGTGGTCTACGGTCTTTTAGCAACGATCTTAATGAGCATGAACGCAGAAGAAGGTGACGAAGAAGAGCATTAAGCTTCTAGTTTATTTATCGAACTGTAGGGCAAACTGATCCATGGCCTTAGCCATCGCCAGGTCCAGATCTGTAAGCCCCTGTGTTGAGTGAGTAGTTAGGCGCACTTTCACCTTGTTCCAAGAGTTTGACCAGTCGGGATGATGATCAATCTCTTCCGCATATCGAGCTACCAGCGTCATGAACTCAAAAGCATTTTTAAAATCTCTAAATATAAATTCCTGAGATAAAGTTTTTGCGTCGGCACTGATCTTCCAAGCAGGAAGGGCTGCTTGAAAATCCATATCTTCTGGCAGTAGCTTAGGCACGCTCAGCATCCACGCTTTTAGAAAGCTTTTGCAGATCATCTGGGTAGAGCCAGCGCCACTCACCTTCTGCTAAATCGGAAGGCATAACATATTGACCGATCTCGGTGCGATGTAATTTTTCAACATGATTACCCACTGCAGCCATCATGCGCTTCACCTGGTGATAGCGGCCCTCAACAATCGTCATCGCTAAGGTGTTTTCATTGAATAGTTTGCACGCAGTTGCAAGACACGGCCTAGGGTCATCATCCAATACCACTCCTTTTAAAAGATGATCAATTTGCTTTTGAGTGATAGGTTCGGGAGTAGTAATTTCGTAAACCTTGCCAATGTTTTTTTTGGGTGTTGTCATTTTATGAATAAACTGCCCATCATCCGAAATTAACAATAGGCCAGTGGTGTCGTAATCCAAACGACCGACACACTGCAGGCCACGTTCTACAAATGGGCGTGGCAATAAACTATAAACACTGGGGTGGTGCGAAGTCTTATGGGAGCACTCGTAATTAGCTGGCTTATTAAAAGCGATATACGCCTTTTCATGAAACTCCCAATCCCTTCCCTCAACATTCAACACCAAACCCTCAGTGGAGATACGCTCCTCGGGATCCTCGCATAGGACACCTTTAATGTTGACTAAATCGGCCAATACCAGATCAGCACAATAACGCCGAGTGCCAAAGCCTTGACTAAAGAGAATTTTTTCTAAGGAAATTGGTTTTGTCATATATCTTGGTGAGCATACTACAGCGTTTTGAATGATTTAAACTACTGCCATGCTTTCGACTCCAACAGCACGCACTCCACTTCACACCCGTGAAATTACCTTCTCAGGATATGCTCGAGAAGATGGGCTATGGGACATTGAGGCGCACCTCAAGGATGTGAAATCACATTCCTTCACCACAGGAAATAGAACCTGGGCTCCAGGAGAGGCGCTGCACGATATGTGGGTACGCTTAACCTTGAATACCGAGTTAGAGATTAAAGCGATTGAGGTAGCAATGGATAGCCACCCTCACCCAGAATGTCCAGAAGTCATACCGCCAATGGATGCTCTGATAGGGGCTCGGCTAGGTAAAGGCTGGCGCAAAGTCATTGATACTCATCTTGGTGGTATCAAGGGATGCACCCACTTACGTGAAGTATTGGCCAGCATTGGAACGGCGGCATATCAATCTATTCCGGGGGCACTTTTTGACCCAGACGAAAACAAACCACCACGCTATTTAGGGCAATGTAAATCTTGGGACTTTGATGGCCCAGTAGTGATGCGCCAATATCCCAAGTTTTACAAATGGAAGCCTGATCTTACTTAAACTCGCCTCGATGAACGCTGAAGGGGGCGCTCGCCTGCTGCACCGGCATCACCTCTAATACGTTGATGTTCATATGACTTGGCAAAGTTGCTGACCAAAAAATAGTCTCAGCAATATCATCTGCACTTAAAGCTTGCACGCCGCTATAGACGCTTTCTGCTTTACCATCATCACCCTTAAAGCGTACATTCGAAAACTCTGTTCCTGCGCACATCCCCGGCTCGACACAAGTGACGCGTACTGGTGTACCCAATAAATCCGCCCGCAAGTTCAAACTAAATTGTTTTACAAAAGCCTTAGTGCCGCCATATACATTACCACCTGGGTAGGGGTAATTGGCCGCAACAGAACCTAAGTTAATAACGTGGCCACGTTTACGCTCAACCATACCGGGCAAAATGGCGCGTGTCATATGGACAAGCCCCTTGATATTGGTATCAATCATGCGATCCCAATCGGAAAGTACAGCTTGATGTGCTGGCTCAAGACCCAATGCAAGACCAGCGTTATTCACTAAGACGCTGACCTTAGCAAATTCAGCAGGCAAGGCAGCAGCCAAATGGTCAACCTTAGCGCTGTCGCAAACATCTACTGCTAGCGTGAGTAATTTTTTTTGTTGGTCAGCAGGCAGCGATGCCTTTAAAGCCTCGAGGCGTTCAGTTCTGCGTCCTAAAGCAATGACTTTATGACCCTGAGCCAGAAAGCGCCGTGCAGTTGCTTCACCAAAGCCAGCCGTAGCACCAGTTACTAAAACAGTGTGTTCCATCATGATTCCTTCAAGTAAATTTTATTTTTTAAGTCGATTGTTATTCTGAATGCCAAATCTTAATCGACATTGACCAAGCGCTCGCCTTCTAGCTTGGCGGCATCCGATTTCACAAGAGCCTGCGGCAACCACTTCACAAACTCGTCCATTTCCATGTTGAGCTGTTTGGCAGCAGAAACAAGTGCAGGTGTGGTGGAAATCCATTGGATAACCCTATCCATCCCCATGCTACGCCATTCAAGTAACTTGTACTTCAGTAGCACTTTGGCCCCATGGCGAGAATTTCGATCGCTATCTGAAGCTAGGTAATCCAATCTTGAACGCGCTACGCCTAGGGCTTTAGCAAGATCGGCAAAAGGACGGCCATGGCCAGGGATGACCAAGTCAATCTTTAGCCCCTCAATCAAATCTAAAGTCTGCGCCACTTCTTCAAAACCACTCTCACCCCACAATTCAGGAAAGATCACCCCAAAACCTTCTTCCCATAAAGCATCTGCCGAGATCAAGATACGATGCTCAGCCTGATAGAGCATGACAGAGTGTGGATCATGCCCCGGTGCGGCCAAGATCTGCCAAACATATCGCCCCAAAGAAATTTCCTGCCCAGAGATTAAGAGATGCTTATGTGAAAAACGTGGGCAGTCTTGCCCTAGATTGCGGTAGCTTAATAAATCCTCGTTCCAAATCTGCACCGCGGCATCTTCTGCACTCGGAATATAAATCTCAGGATGATAAATTTTTGATAATGCAGCATTACCGCCGCAATGATCTGAATGCAGATGAGTATTGATGATCTTGTTTAGTGTTGGCAGGCCATGCTTAAGTAAAGCATTTTTCACCAAATCCAAGGTGAGATTTTCATGGGCACAATAACCAGTGTCGACCAATGAGACATCGCCCTCACCACCATTGCCATACAAAAAAATATTGTTTGCGGACAGCCAACCTCTCTCGAAGATCTCCATTCCAGGCGGCAAAGTAAAAAGATTCATGCTGATGGTATTGATTGAATGATGTATTAATTCTGCGACGTTTTTTCTAATTTGCGCACATCAAATTGCTGTTGCTGTAGACGTGTAAGTAACTCGTCATACAACTTGGGATCCATTTTCGGTGTTCTGGACAGCACCCATAAATAGTCGCGCTTAGGATCGCTAACGGCAGCGACCTGATACTGAGCATCCAGGTCAATCACCCAGTAATCACCCCAAACCAGCGGCAAAAATGAAAGCCACTCTGGTGCAAAACGTACTTCTAACCTGGGAGAGTCTTTGGCTCCGATCTGTTTTGCAGTACCCTCAGCTAAGGAAGTATCACCATTCGCAGTCTTACAACTATTAAGCACTTGCAAATTGCCATCCGCCTTGATTGTATAGACTGCCTTGGTATTGCCGATGCACTTTTTCTGAAACCAATTCGGAAATTTGGCAATCTCATACCAAGTCCCTAGGTAACGAGGCACATCCAGCGATGCAATAGTCTTTACTGGTACTGGAGTTACTACAGTTTGACTATAAACATTCGCCTGGATCAGCAAGGAGCTAAGTACTAACAGGGAAATCGCTAATGTTGAGTATGGGATTTTCATCTGACCTTATTTGAAACTGAGTTTGCTTCTAATCATAGGGATCCTACAGCACAAGAGCAAAACTACTACCACCGCATATATCGACACAGTATCTAGGTCGTTCTTACCAGCCTTATGCCACCAGTAATGCAGTATCACACTGCATGCTATGACATAAATCAAGCGATGTAATTGGGCCCAGCGCCTCCCCAACTTTCTTTGCATCCAATGATTGGAGGTCATGGCAAGGGGGGTCATCATGAGCAAGCTCAGAAAGCCCATGGTGATGTATGGCCTCTTGATCACATCTTTAACCATCGCTGTTAAATCAAAGTTTTGATCCAAGTAAATCCAAATGAGAAAATGGATTGCTGCGTAAAAGAAACTGAACAGTCCCAGCATTCTGCGGATTTTGATCCAGAACACTAAGCCTGTTAGCAAACGCAATGGCGTCATTGCCAAAGTAAGGCACAGCATGACTAAAGCCCATGTACCGGTAGACCTAGTAATGAACTCAATCGGATTGGCGCCAAGACCATCGGTAAACCCCAACCAAACTAAACGATCTAGCGGCAATAGTGCGAGGAGAAAAATCACCACCTTCATCAAATAGCGCTTAATAGAATTTCTTGAGATCCATGCCCGAGTACATGCTGGCGACTTGATCGCCATACCCATTAAACATTTCTGTTTTGATCTTTGGTGCAAATACACCCTTGTTTTCTGCGATGCGACGCTCGGTCGCCTGACTCCAGCGAGGATGATCAACCAATGGATTTACATTGGAATAAAAACCATACTCACGAGCATCAAACTGACTCCAGCTAGTCTTTGGCATTTCTTCGGTAAGACGAATTTTTACAATAGACTTCGCGCTCTTAAAGCCATACTTCCACGGTACCACGAGACGCACTGGTGCGCCATTCTGTTTTGGTAATACCTCGCCATACAAACCAAAGGTCAGAAGAGTTAATGGGTTCATAGCCTCATCTAAGCGTAAGCCTTCCTTGTATGGCCAATCCAGAATATTGCTTTTGACACCCGGCATTTGCTTGCGGTCTGCTAAGGATATGAACTCGACATACTTGGCAGAGCCCAGTGGTTCGACCTTACTTAACAGCTTTGATAAAGAATAGCCATCCCAAGGAATGACCATCGACCAGCCTTCTACGCAACGCATTCTGTAAATACGCTCTTCCATGGGTGCCAGCTTTAACAAGGCATCGATGTCCAAAGTCACTGGTTTTTTTACCAAGCCTTCAATGGAAATCGTCCATGGCCTAGTCTGCAAAGTGCCGGCATTCGCAAAAGGATCTGTTTTATCCGTCCCGAACTCATAAAAGTTGTTATAGGTAGTCACGTTCTTATAGCCGCTCAACTCATCCTTGGCCACATATGTAGGATTTAAAGTGGCAGCAAGCTTTTCTGGGTTTGATGCCAATGCCTCACGCGAGAACCAAGGTGCCAATGCCAGACCAAAGCTGCCGGCTGCAGCCGCTTTAATAAGTTCACGACGACCCTCGAAGACGTTTTTGGGGGTGATATCAGTTGGCAGAATTGTGTTGTCTATAAAGCGCATGGGGATACCTTTAGCCTTTTTCAAAGAAATCCAAAACAAGACTCATTCTCCTACTCTTATGGATTTATTGCACAAGCCTAATTGACAGGCCTTTGTGGCAATAAAAAAGGCAACCCTTACGGCTTGCCTTTTTAGATAAAGCGCAGTCAACCTAATTAAGCGTGTGCAGCTTTCAATACTGTGTTGAATGTAGCGCTTGGACGCATTACTGCTTCGCACTTTGCCGTATCAGCCATGAAGTAACCGCCAATATCAGCTGGTTTACCTTGAACTGACTTCATCTCATCGGTAATCTTTTGCTCATTCTCAAGCAAGGATTTAGCGAGAGAAGTGAAGTAGGCTTGCAATTCTTTATCGTCTGTTTGAGCTGCTAAAGCCTCAGCCCAATACATCGCCAAATAGAACTGGCTACCACGGTTATCCAACTCACCAGTGCGTGGAGATGGTGACTTATTGTTATCCAATAATTTACCAGTAGCTTCATCCAAAGTGCGCGCCAAAATTTTGACTTTAGCGTTGCCGGTCTTATCGCCGATATCCTCAAGCGATACCGCCAAAGCCATGAACTCACCAAGTGAATCCCAGCGCAAATGGTTCTCTTCAATCAACTGTTGAACGTGCTTAGGAGCAGAGCCGCCAGCACCAGTCTCAAAGAGTCCGCCGCCAGCCATCAAGGGAACAATCGACAACATCTTCGCGCTAGTACCTAATTCCATAATCGGGAACAAGTCAGTGAGGTAATCACGCAAGATGTTGCCGGTTACAGAGATAGTATCTTTGCCGCGGATGACTCGCTCTAAGGTGTAGCGCATTGCACGGGTCTGGGACATGATCTGAATATCAACACCTTTCAGGTCGTAATCTTTTAGATAGGTATTGACCTTCTTAATCAACTCAGCCTCGTGTGGACGGTACTCATCCAACCAGAACACTGCAGGAGTATTAGAGAGGCGTGCACGATTGACGGCTAATTTAACCCAATCGCGAATCGGCGCATCTTTTGCCTGGCACATACGCCAGATATCGCCCTCTTCAACATTCTGCTCGAGCAACACAGTGCCATCGTCAGCAACAATGCGTGCCACGCCAGCTTCTGGAATTTCAAAAGTCTTGTCATGTGAACCATACTCTTCTGCTTGTTGCGCCATCAAGCCCACATTTGGCACAGTACCCATAGTGGTTGGATCAAAATTACCGTGGGTTTTACAGAAATTAATGATCTCTTGATAAATACGCGCAAAGGTACTTTCTGGGATCACGGCTTTAGTGTCATGCAGACGACCATCAGCGCCCCACATCTTGCCGCCCACTCGAATCATTGCAGGCATGGATGCATCCACGATCACATCGCTTGGAGAATGCAAGTTGGTAATGCCTTTAGCTGAATCGACCATCGCCAATGCTGGCCGGTGCTCGTGACATGCATGCAGATCTTGAATGATTTCTTCACGCTTAGATTCTGGCAAGGTTTTAATCTTGTCATACAAGCTGCTCATGCCATTGTTGGCATTCACACCTAGCTCTTCAAACAACTTAGCATGCTTCTCAAATGCATCTTTGTAGAAAATCTTTACCGCATGACCAAACACGATTGGGTGTGACACCTTCATCATGGTTGCCTTCACGTGCAATGAAAGCATCATGCCGGTTTTATATGCATCTTCGATTTCTTTTTCATAAAACTCACAAAGCGCTTTCTTACTCATGTACATGCTGTCGATAATTTCGCCAGCCAGCAAAGAAGTCTTTGCTTTGAGCACAATGGTCTTACCGCTCTTAGTAAGCAAATCCATCTTCACATCGCATGCTTTATCTAAAGTGATTGACTTCTCACCTGCATAGAAGTCACCGCCATGCATATGGGAGACGTGAGTACGGGAGGCTTGGCTCCACTCACCCATAGAGTGAGGATTCTTGCGCGCATATCGCTTGACAGCAGGAGGAGCACGGCGATCAGAGTTGCCTTCCCGCAATACTGGGTTCACGGCGCTACCTAAACATTTGGAATAGCGAGTACGAATAGCTTTCTCAGCATCATCTTTAGGATCATCTGGGAAATTAGGGATCTTGTAGCCCTTAGCTTGCAATTCTTTGATTGCAGCGAGCAATTGCGGAACTGAGGCGCTGATATTTGGCAACTTAATGATGTTGGTGTCTGGCAACAAAGTCATACGCCCTAATTCAGCCAAGTTATCAGGGACTTTTTGCTCTGCAGTCAAAAATTCCGTAAATTCAGCCAAGATTCGCCCGGCAACAGAAATGTCGCTTGTCACAATCTCAACTCCAGCTGGCGCTGTAAAGGTACGAATCACTGGCAGAAAAGCACAAGTCGCCAAAAGGGGCGCCTCATCTGTCAGCGTGTAAATGATCTTTGATTTCTCTGAAGCCATTAGTATTTCCTCGATTTTGGTAAATTTACAGGGCCCGGTTCAGACCTTGTCACCCTCCTATTCCGTTTACTCGATTAAATCAGCACGTTAGTGGGGTGAGCCTTCTATTTTAAATCATCGACATTGCCAAAACTGCCTGATTTAAGCCCTAAAGCGGTTCAAGTTGCCCAATTTAAGGGAATCCACCAACATGATGGAGAAAGCAAATTCACCGTAAACTGCAATCCATGACTAACAAGCACCCACTACTCAATAAAAACCTTGTACTACTGATCGTTTGCCAAGGATTATTTCTCACCAATAACGTCACCTTTATTGCCATCAATGGTCTGGTTGGCCTCAGTCTGAGCCCCGCCTCTTGGATGGCCACCCTACCCGTCATGGGCTATGTTGTTGGGGGCGCCTTCTCCACCTCCATTGTTGCCAAGACGCAAAACTACTTCGGGCGCAAGATCTCCTTTCAGTTAGGCCTGTTGGTTGCAGTCTTCTCTGCCCTGCTCTGCGCCTATGCAGCATCTACTAGAAATTTCTGGCTCTTGGTATGCGGGACCTTCATTGCGGGGTACTACAGCGCTAATGGCCAACTCTATCGCTTTGCTGCTGCAGAGCTCACTATTACCTCCCAAAGGGACAAGGCGGTCTCTTGGGTTCTCGCCGGTGGCATTCTGGGGGCGGTGGTAGGCCCCAATCTTGCCTCTTGGACTAAGAATCTTTTTGAAACGGCCTTTCTGGGGGCTTATCTCAGCCTTTCGATTGCCGCGATCATTGGCATCATCGTGATGCAATGCATTCACTTTCCGGCTGAATTCAAAACTACTCACGCCTTGGGCGCTGGTAGAGATCTCAAAACCATCTTGAGGCAGCCAGTCTTTATGGTGGCAGTCATTGGAGCATCACTTGGTTACGGCGTCATGAATCTGCTCATGGCAGGCACGCCGCTAGCAATGCAAATTTGTGGGCTGCCATTTTCTGATACAGCCTTGGTATTAGAGTGGCATGTGATTGGCATGTTTGCTCCAGGATTTTTTACTGGCTCACTGATTCAACGTTTTGGTGCACTCAAAATCATGGGGGTGGGTGTAGCCCTCAATTGCATTTGCATTGCGATCGCATTAACAGGCACTGACTTGCAACAATTCGTCATCGCACTGTTTTTGCTAGGCGTTGGTTGGAACTTTTTATTTACTGGGTCAACCTCATTGGCAATGACGGCTTACAAGCCAGAGGAGCGCGATAAAGCCCAGGCGGCCATTAACTTCTTTGTCTTTGGTACCATGGCCTTCAGTTCATTTGGTTCGGGCGCCCTCATCACCACTCAAGGCTGGACCATATTGAATTTAGGTTCGATTTTTCCCGTCATCATTACTGGAGGCGCGCTGATTTGGCTTAGCGTCCATCACCGAAAAAATAGAACCTGGAATCAGTAAGCTAGGAAGTTTTAGCTAGTGGCAAATTAAATAGAAGGTTTTGCGGCTTTAGCTTTAATTGCTTTTCATCATTCATAGCTATTCCCAGATATACCGGCTTACCTTCAAGCGCCCGGGGTACTGCAGCAGCATCAATAAAGTCCAAGCGGAAAAGGCAAATGATATTGGTCAACTCCGCAGCCTCAAGTACCTCTTCGTTGTATAGCTTGTTCAGAATCTCTGTAGCAGCCGCATCTAAGCCGACATGCCATGACCATTTGGTATCGGTAATCTGCTGCATTGGTGTGATGCGCACTTTCACGCCTAAGAAATGATCAATCCATTTCTCTAAGATACGGCAAAAGTGATTGATCGGCGGCTGACCAACGTTGAGCTGTATCGCCAAGTCATGGTCTTCATCTCTTGTCCAATAGATATCTGCGTTCTCTTCGTGAAGCACATCCAAATCGATGGATCGCATGCTCATAGATTTGCCTTTGAGTAAATCCATGATATTGCCTGTCTCGCCTGCCTGAGCATTGCGTGAGACAACTTCATCATCTGCACCCATTACTACACCATCATTGAGAACGCTGATCTTCTGGGTTCTAAAAAATAACTCCCCCATCCGCGCATCCAAAGGATGTGGGTCATCACCCAACATGTGACGAATAAAGATTTTCGCCAACTGAGAAATAAACAAAGGTGGTACATCGACACCCTCACCGTCAAACAAACTCATATAGAAATTTTCTAGAGAGCTAGCAATTAATAATTTGCTCCGGTAACGCAACCAAACTTGGTAGTTGGCCTGAATATCCTCATCCGCCATCGCAGCAATTTCTCCAATCGAAATATCAGCGCGGGGATTGTTTGTCAATTTCTGATGTAAAGCTTTTTCAGCGTCACAGGACTCAGGCACTAAATTTAACTCTGGTCTTAGTAAGTAAGTGCGCAAAAAATCATCCGTCACCAGCAATTGATTGTCGGGACCAATTTTTAAGGTCTGATATGCGGAACTTGGCCAATAATTAGTCATGGGTAATTGAGCTCGATAGGACATGAATCAGAGCTCAGAATATACTAGCCAATCAATTTCAGTTGAAGAGGAAAATATTGTGAGTG
>Ga0208874_1000137_pt1 | contig 27264 bp, 33 predicted proteins | sample CryBogCBH10Oct08_FD_184604 | JGI IMG/M metagenome (GOLD analysis project Ga0208874, IMG submission 184604) | Freshwater microbial communities from Crystal Bog, Wisconsin, USA - CBH10Oct08 (SPAdes) (version 2) | ecosystem: Environmental > Aquatic > Freshwater > Lake | place: Crystal Bog... | reverse complement strand
CGTTGAGATGGAACTCCATCGCCTGAAAAACCTGCTGGATATAACAGGCAAATCTTTGGATGCAAAGTCTGAATGGATTGACCTATCGCATGAAGAGATCATGCAAATTTGGGATAAGACCATTAAATACGCCTCGACCGAAATCCGCATCATTGATTTTGCTCGGTCAATCTTGAAAGCAGCGCAGGAGAAGAACACATGATAGAAATGACAGTAGCCGATATGTTCTTGCTGACGTGGGCAATCTTGGCCTCAGCATTTGCCCTACGGTTTTATGAGCAAGACAAGGCTAAGGATCGGTTCGTGCATGTGCTGATCAATGAGAAGGATGCGCGCGATCGGTTCTTCAGTGAGATCGACAAGAGGGACGCCCTTGAACAATAACCTCAGCCTAAAAGAGAGGGAACACATTGCGCTGGTGAAGTCTCTTCCCTGCTCGGTGTGTGATTCACCGGCTCCCTCATCTGCACATCACTCAAAGCAGGGCAACCAATACACCGTGGTGGCTTTGTGTTGGGACTGCCACCAAGGCCCGCTGCTTGGCTGGCATGGCGAGAAGCGTATGTGGGCCATTAAAAAGATGGACATGAACGACGCCCTTAACATCACCATCAAACGGCTGTTGCAATTAAACAACTAGGTGCTTTCCCTAGTTTTGAATTATTTTTGCAAAACTATTGATTGAACGTTTAATTTGCTGTTAAACTTCTAATCACTGACAACGAGTCAGGTAACAAACGAAAGCGAATATGACCAAACTGATCAATACCTACCGCAAACTGCCCAGCCCAGCCAACCGCGCCAAGTTGCAGGCTTACCTCCAAAAACACATGATGGCCCTGTGCCTCGCACAGCCTGAAGAGATTGAGTTCTTGAAGGCTCACCAGTTCATCTAAACCAACGGGGCTTCGGCCCCACTAAACACTGAAAGCGAATCATGCGAACTATTGAAAAAGAAATGTTGTTAGCCGTCTTCAACCAAAAGTATTGGAAGAACTCCAACACCTCGGTCAGCAAGATCGATGATGTGAATGTCGCTGTTTACCTGCATGGCAACCACATTGCCGATGTGAACAGCAGAACTGGGCTTGTGATGGTCAACAAGAATACCCTGCGTCGTTGGCCCTCCACGACCACCAAGAGCCGTTTGCGCGCACTGGGCGTGAATGTCTATACCAAGAACGACCAAATCTATTTAGACGGCGAAGCGCTGTAAGGATCTGTGATGACACCCTACACCAAAGAAGAGATTGAATACTTCAACGGCTTCAGCGCCGGCTTTGACTTTGTGCTGCACGAAATCGAGAAGTATCGTGAGCAGTTCGATGGCCCGCCCAACGAATTCTTGTATGACCTGTTGTCTCACCTCAAGATGCAGGATAAACTACCCAAAACAAAAGCGAATCAATAACCAAACGAAAGCGAGTCGATTATGCTAAAAGATATTGAAACAATCATCAACACTCAAGACGACATCCGGGTGGCGGTTTCCAACTGGGATGAAGGCGGGGCTTGGATAAGCCTCATGAGTGGTTCGTGGTCATCTAATGTGGCCATGACCCGTGACGAGGCCCTAATGCTCTTGGATGGCCTCAAGGCGGTCTTGCAAGCGGAGGTGGAGGCATGAGCAGCACTTTTGTTGAAGTTGATGGCCTCAACTTTGATGTTGAGTTCAACTACCACGCTGGCTGGGGCGGTAGCCGGGACGAACCCCCGGAGCCGTCCGAGGTGGAGATTCTCGGCATCTACGTCAAGGGCGTGGAGTTGTCCCAGTACCTGAGTTCTGACGTCTTGGTGGCCATTGAGGCTGACCTGTACAAGCAGTGTGAGAGCGGCGAGGAACCATGAGCGCTTGGCTGCTGGGCGTCATTGCTCTGATCTATGGGGTTTGTGCCGTGGACATGTTCCTTAAGGGGGACATGGCCCAAGGCTTGGCATTTTGTGGGTGGACGCTTGGCCAAGTCGGGATGATCTTGATTACTTTGAGGAGTACGTCATGATTGACAAAGCAATGATTGAGTATTTTTGGGAAATGGCAAACCGCAACCCGAATCACAATACCAATTGGGACGATCCAGTGGTTATCAGGTTTGCTGAATTGATAGCAAAGTATGAGCGTGAGGCGTGTGCAAAAGAAGCAGATAAACGACTGTATGACTACACCATGCTTTTATCAAACCCGCCACAAAACGGTGCGGCATGGAGTATTGCAAACGCAATTCGAGCAAGAGGTGAATCATGAACGACGAAACTTTATTTGAAAAGATTGCAGTGTCATTGTGCTTTCTTACTTGTGTGTTTATACTGATATTCATCTGATAGCGAATCGGTTGCGAATCGAAAGCGAACCATATCCGATCGGTAATATCGGCGTGAAGTACGCCTTATCAAACTTTGACAGGCCGGAAAGACGGCCACTCTTGACATCTCCTGACATTTTCTGTTTATAATTTGCTCGTTGCCGTGGAAAGCGACAAGATAGGCCTCTTACACATGCCCTTGCCCTTGGTTCTTACCTATGGGTTTCCACCGAGGGCAGTTGTAAGAGGCTTTTGTTTTTCTACAGTGACCGCACATCATGCGGTACGTCGGTGGTGATGAGTGAATAACCCTGTGACACGAGCAAGCCAAAGCAGGGGCGGTGGGCGAATCCTAGAGCCGGGTGGTTGAGAATAGTCTGGGATGCTGTGCGAGGATGGCTCCACGCGACAGAAAAGCGAGTCTGTATTTTGATACGGTATGGGCTTGCTATGCTTCCGATTTCACCATCGACAGTATGGAAAGACATGACAAACGATAAAGACATCGCGGCGATATTGAGGTCAGTGAGGGGCGCATTGGGTTGGTCTCAACCGCAGTTTGCTAAGTACGCTGGGGTATCTGTCCCGACGTTAGCCAGAATTGAGACACTTGCTGTTAAGCCGCAACTTGCAACGGTAGCCCAACTGATGAGGGCCATTGATATGCTTGGTTTCCGGGTTGAATGGCGTGGCCAAGGGGCGTGGAGTTTGCACACTAACGGCCTAAAAGATGGTAAAATCTAAGCGTTGGCGGTGCGCCGGGTTAGCGCCGACGTTGGTTGATTCAAATTCTTTAGTGTGAAATACACTGCTTTATGTGAGCCGCCAACAACCTAGTAGCGAATTGAAAGCGAATCGATTAGACTATCAATCAATTCAACTTTCATGGGAATACGGGTTATGCCAGAAACCGCTACAAAGACCATCACAAAGGTCACCAAGCCGCGAAAAGCCGCAACTAAGGCCAAAGTACCAACGCCCGCAAAGAAGCGCGTAAAAGAACCAGCACAGTTCTTAGGTAGGCCAATAGAGTACACAGACGAAATAGCCAACGAAGTGTGTTGGAGGATTGCTAATGGTGAGTCATTAGTCCAAATCTGTAAGAGCGATCACCTTCCGCATTGTTCGACCATTTATCGTTGGTTGATCATGTTTGAAGATTTCCGAGACATATACACGCGCGCTCGGGAAGATCAAGCCGACACAAATGCTGATGAAATCATAGCAATTGCCGATGAACAGCCCGTCGTTGTTGAGGTTCGGGACAAAGAGGGCAATATCATTGACCACAAACTGGATTCTGCCTTCATTGCTTGGCAAAAGAACAGGATCGACGCCCGCAAGTGGACTGCTGCTAAGTTGAAGCCGCGTAAGTACGGCGAACGCATGGCGGTTGAAGGGGTTGACGGCGGGGCGGCAATAAAGACCGAGGACAACACGGCCACGAAGTTCTTTGAGATCATCCGCAACATGGAGATGACCAAACGTGCTGGCTGATCTGCTGGACGAAGAGACAGCGGACGAGTTCGAGACTCTGCCGGAGCATAACCGCATCGCCCTGATTGCAAGGGCCAACTGGATAGCCGAGGCGCATCCTTACCAGATCGCCCCAGACCTACAACAAAAGTACACGGTTTTCTGTATGCTCGCCGGCCGTGGAGCCGGCAAGACCCGTTCGGCAGCCGAAACCCTCTGGTGGTGGGCATGGTGTCACCCGAAGACCATGAGCATTGTTCTAGCCCCAACGAGCGGTGACTTGAAGAACACCTGCTTTGAAGGGCCGTCCGGACTCTTGGCCTGCATCCCTGAGGAACTGGTCGAGGACTACAACAAGCAAGACCACATGATCAGGCTGACTAATGGGTCACGCATTCGTGGAGTGTCTGCTGACTCATACGACCGTCTGCGGGGTATCAACTCCTCATTTTGCTGGTGTGACGAGTTAGCCGCCTTCAACTATCTCGGGCCGAACGAGGCGTGGGATAACATGATGCTTGGCCTGCGTATCAAGCCTGACAGCCAGCCGCATAGTGAGCCGCGGGTGATCGTGACCACGACGCCCAGACCGAAAGACCTGATCCTTGACTTGGTTGGCCGCGAAGGGGATGACGTGATCATCAGCCGCGCCTCAACCTACGACAACGCTGCCAACCTTGCCCCAGCCTTCCAGAAGCAGTTGGAGCAGTACAAAGGCTCCAAACTGTACTTGCAGGAGGTTCTGGGCGAGGTCGTTGACATGGAAGACGGCAAGGTGGTCAGCCGTGACATGTTCAAACTCTGGCCGAACAACAAGCCGTTCCCTGTCTTTGAGTACATCATCCAGTCTTACGACTGCGCGTACACAGACAAAGAATACAACGATCCCACTGCCATGACCTGCTGGGGTGTGTTCAAGCCTGAGGATGGGCCTATAAGCGTCTTGCTGATTGATTGCTGGGCAGAGCATCTAACCTTCCCCCAGTTGCGCCCAAAGGTCATCGAGGAGTGGCAGAACTCCTACGGGGACGAGAAGCGCATGAAGCGCCCCGACCTGATCTTGATCGAGGAGAAGGCGAGCGGCCTGTCCTTGCTGCAAGAACTCCGCAATATGCACCTGCCTGTGCGTGGCTGGAATCCGGGCAGGGCTGACAAGATGACCCGGCTTCAGATCACTGCATCGATCTTCACCACCGGCCGCGTCTGGCTGCCTGAGTCGTCTATCCGCAAGGGTTATGTCCGGGACTGGTGCGAAGGCTTCTTGAGCCAGATCTGCTCGTTCCCTGACTCGACGCATGACGACTACGTGGATAGCGCTACGCAAGCGATTCGGTTTCTGAAAGACATCGGTTATCTAGACATTGATCCGCCCCCAAGGTATGATGACGATGATCTAGTCGATACCCGACCTACTCGGGTCAATCCTTATGCGGTGTAATACATGGGCGCTTTAACCGAACTTGCTAATGCCTTGAAAGCCGCACAGTCGGCAAGCAAGGTTGTCCCTGCCGCAGAGCGTGAGGCAAACCTTGCTAAGTTTTTGGCTGAATCAAAAGACACACGCAGGATGTATCACGGAACTCAGGCAGACATTAGCCAGTTCATATCACCGCGCAAGGGTGTATTTGTATCACCTGACCCAGAGTTTGCAAGCAATTTTTCTGAAGGCGCGACGGGTATGCACGGCCCGAATGTTCTGCCTGTGCGTGTGCAAGTTAAGAATCCATTTGATTATGACAACCCAGAGCATATGAAAGCAATCCGTGAGGAGGCAAAGAAACAATTCCCCGGCAACAAAAGCGTTCAATACGACCTTGACGCAATATCTGGTGTCGATGATAGCGGCGGCATGTTCAATAACTGGGATTCAATCGAACACCCAGACATCCAGCGGCTAATCAAACAACTAGGACATGATTCCTACTACACAAGTGAAAACGGCATAAAGAACCTTGGTATTTATAACCCAAATAAAATTAAATCCGACATCGGCAACCAAGGCACATACGATACATCGACTCCGGACATCACAAAAGCCGATGGTGGCCGTATCCACCTGAGCCTCTTGAACCCAAACCTAAAGGAGCATGTCGAGCGTTTTGCTGCCGGTGGCAACTCTCGCAAGGATGCCAGCGTATCTGAGGCGGTGACCCAAGGCTTGCTACCTATGCTCTACGGCGCAGGCAAGGGCGCTGTCTCTGGTGTGCTTGGCGCTCCCGGCGACCTTGAATCCTTTGGCCGATCGGTTGTCAACGCCGTTTCGCCCAGCCAATCAGTGCTTGGGCATATTGACCGGGTGAACCCAGAGACAGTTCTGCCAACAAGCGAATCGATAGCCAACCGGTTGCCAAGCCTTAAAGACTTTGGCGCTGGTAAGACCGCCCAGCATTCGGAGAACTTCGGATCTGGAGCCGCCCGCAACCTTGCCGGTATGGCTGTTGGCCCTGAGTCGTTGCTTGGACTGACCAAAGGACTGCCTGTCGGCGCAAGCATCAAACTTGTTGGAGATGTACCACAAGTTAACAAAGCATTAAACGCGGCTGATAAGATCAAGCCTTTGGAGAGCAACTATGTCACACGACAAGACGGCCCGTTCTACCGGGTCAAACCCACTTCACCGAGCGCGTCTGTTAATGGCGCAACACGACAAGAAATATGGGGTTCCAACGCAGCAGCGGACGCCCGAGCAAGACGAGAGGCTGGCGATGGAAGTGCGGCACTATTCTCGCATGACGCCCTCAAAGACACGGTAACCAACCCAGAGACAAACCTTCCTTGGCAGTTAGCCAATAAGAAGACACAAACAATCCACGGGCGGGATTACCAAACGCCTGAGATGCCGCCATCGAGCGCTCAGAAGCAATTGCCTGTTGCCAAGGCTTTTTTGGCTGGCGCTGAGAACAACCCAGCCTACAAAGAAAACGTCTTCAAGGCTTACCAAGCGCAACATCCTGAGTTGATCGAGCAGACAGGGGCTAAGAACTACGACGATCTACTGAAGGCCAGTTATCAACAGTTGGCCAAAGAGACCAAAGACCAGTTCAACTCGCTGCCTTACGAGATCTCCTTCCATCGCAACGGTGAAGGCAACTATCCCAACAGCGCGGCCATGAATGCCGACATCCACGGCAATGGCCACATCTACACCTTCCAAGGCGGCAACCGCCACGACTTCTTGCATGAGGTTGATCCTGAGACCGGCTTGAACACAAACGAGATGTTCCGCACGGTGCATGACGTGTTTGGCCACGCTATCCACGGCAATCAGTTTGGCCCAAAGGGTGAAGAGATCGCTTGGGGCGCTCACCAACAAATGTACAGCCCTCTGGCCGTTCCTGCCATGTCAGCAGAGACCCGTGGCCAGAACTCGGTGGTTAACTACAGCCCGCTCAACCAAGAAGTGCTTGGCGCTGTGCGTGGCCTCGATGACCGCATCAAGCAGATTGCCCACCTCGGTGACACGCCTGACCTGCAAGCCTTGAAAGCAGAAAAGAAACGCTTACTGACCGAGGAATTCCAATACGCACCGCAGGCCAGCGTCTTGCTGCCGCCTGAGATGAATCGCCCAGACTACAACGGGTTCATGCCTGAGTATCTGAAGAATCCAGCCGAGAGCGTGACCGGCCCTAACTCTGAAGCCATGAGACTGGCCCAGCAACGCGCAGCAGCGCCAGTAAGCATGGGTGGCTTAGGGTTGGCTCCATTCAATACGCCTGAGCAACGGGCGGCCGCTATGGGCTTTGACCTGAATACTCCTCAGCATCATGTCACCAATGCAGACGTTGACTTCAGCGCCATCAAGCCATCGGCCTCCGGAAAGTTTGGCGCTGGTGTCTATAGCAGCAAGAGTCCAAAGTACGCAGAGATCTATGCTGATCCAGCATCCAACAACACCCGCAATATGCCTCTGGTGACCAGCGGCGAGTACATGAAAGCGCCTGAGCGCGATGCCATGTGGGATGAGCAAAGACCTCAAAACCCTAATCTTTCAGCCCGTGAGATGAACGACCTTATGTCCAAACAGGCCCAAGAGCAAGGTTATTCTGGGTTTGATGTTGGCCGTGAGCGCGTAACATTTAACCCGGATGATGTACGCTCTAGGTTTGCTGCCTTTGACCCGTGGCGTCGAAATGCCGCTATTGCTGCTGCTATGGGCGTAGAAGCCCCTGACCTGCTGGCTAAAGAGTCAGACGGGAACAAGCGCGGTGGCCTTATTCACTTTAAAGCGAGATAAACATGGCGACACAAATGCCTATTGAACAGGACTACGACCGCCACATTGACGGTATGCCTATCCAAGAGAACGATGACGGTAGCGCAACGGTTGATCTGCCTGACGAGTTGTCCGATGTGCAAGAACTGCCTGACGGCTCGGCGATTGTCCAGTTAGATGATCATTTCAAAGGCCCAGCAGACGACGAAGAGTTCTATTCCAACCTTGCCGAGACCCTCAACAGTTGGGACATGGAAGGCTTGGCCCTCAAGTATTTAGACCTGATTGACAAAGATAAAGAAGCCCGTGAGAAGCGTGACAAGCAATATGAAGAAGGCATCCGCCGTACTGGTATGGGTGATGATGCCCCCGGAGGTGCAACCTTTATGGGAGCATCTAAGGTTGTTCACCCAGTCATGGCTGAGGCCTGCGTTGACTTCGCTGCACGCGCGATTAAGGAACTCTTTCCGCCGGACGGCCCGGTCAAGTCGAAGATTCTTGGCGATGTTACTGACGACAAGGAAGAAATCGCCGATCGCAAGGTTGACTGGGTTAACTGGCAACTGACCGAGCAGATCGAAGAGTTCCGGGACGAGACCGAGCAACTGCTGACCCAATTGCCTTTGGGTGGCTCTCAGTTCTTGAAACTTTGGTACGACGAGAAGAAGAAGCGCCCATGCGCTGAGTTCGTTCCTATCGATAACGTGATCCTGCCATTCGCCTCGGTGAACTTCTACACCGCCCAGCGCGTGACTGAGAAGCAGGAGATCACTCAGTTTGAATACGATCAACGAGTAGAGCGCGGTCTGTACCGTGACGTGGATTTGGTTCGTGCCACTGCCGAGCCTGACCAAACCCACTCTGAAAAGGCCAGCGAGAAGATCGAAGGCAAGAAGTACATCGACAACATTGATGGCCTCCGCACCGTCTACCACATCTACACTTGGCTCGACCTCGAAGACGACAAGCGCACCAAGGGCGAGTCTGCTCCCTATGTGCTGATGATCGATGAACTGGATAACAAGGTTCTGGGTATCTACCGCAACTGGGAAGAAGGCGATGAGACTTTTAGCAAACTTGATTGGATTATTGAGTTTAAGTTTATTCCTTGGCGTGGTGCATACGCTATTGGCCTCCCTCATCTTATCGGTGGTCTCTCAGCCGCTCTCACTGGCTCTCTTCGTGCTTTGCTTGATACTGCTCACGTCAACAACTCGTTGACAATGCTCAAACTGAAGGGCGCAAAGATCTCTGGCCAAAGCCAACAGGTTGAGATCACACAGGTCACTGAGATCGAAGGCGCGCCCGGTGTGGACGACATCCGCAAGATTGCGATGCCCATGCCGTTCAACGCACCCAGCCCAGTTTTGTTCTCGCTCCTTGGCTGGCTTAACGACGCTGCCAAGGGCGTGGTATCAACCGCCGAAGAAAAGATCGCTGACGCCTCGAATAACATGCCTGTGGGTACTGCTCAGGCTTTGATTGAGCAAGGCTCACACGTTTACTCTGGCATCCACACACGCCTGCACAACTCCATGCGCCGTGTCCTGATGGTGCTTGGCCGCATCAACCGCTGGTACTTGGATGACCAGCGCCGCGGTGACGTGGTGAGAGATCTGCCGATTGCTAAGGCTGACTTCAATCGCAACTCAGACATTGTTCCCGTTTCTGACCCGCACATCTTCTCTGAGACCCAGCGCATGGCTCAGACGCAGGCTGTGATGGCCATGATGGCTCAGTTCCCTCAGTCATTTGACCAGAATGCCGTGCTGTCTCGGATGCTCAAGCAGATGAAGGTTCCGAACGTCAACGAATTGATGCCCAAGACCAGCCAGCCGCTGGAGATGGATGCCGCCGACGAGAATGCTGCTATGGCTCTCGGCAAGCCCGCTTTTGCTTACCCACGTCAAGATCAATTGGCTCACATTCAAACTCACATTGACTTTGCCTTAGATCCTGCGTTGGGTAGCAATCCAAACATCGCGCCTCAGTTCATCCCTGCGGCTCTCGAACACATCAAGCAACACATGCTGCTCTGGTACACCAACCAGATGAAGACCTACGTTACTGGTGGCTCAAACCTCGATCTGGGTAAATACGAGACCAACAAACTGGCCGCTCAGGTGGACAAGGCGTTTGCTCTGGCCTCCGGTCACGTCAAAATGGACACGCCGCAGGTCTTTGCACAGGTTCTGCCCGCTATTCAGCAACTCGGTCAGATGGCCACACAGATCGCTCAGTCTGCCCAGCAAGCACAGCCGGCCGATCCAGAAGCCCAAGCCGTCTTGCAGGCGTCTATGGCCGAAACCCAACGCCGTGCGGCCAAAGACAAGGCAGACATTCAACTCGACATGCAGTCGATGCAGAACGAACAGAAGCGCGCATTCGATAAGCAGCAGACTGACATCGCTATGAACGCTGAAAACAATCTCACTCAAGAGCGCATGAAGACGGCGCAGTTGACGGTAGATGAGGCTAAGTTGCGCCGAGAGCAAGAAGCAACTGCAAACGCTCTAGAAGCACGAACTCAACATAACTTAGGGAGTTAATCATGGATCAGTTAGACAAAGACCAAATGAGTGAACAAGTTCGTCAACAAAAACGCCTGAAGATGGGCGCTTGGATTGACGGCCAAGAGATTAAAGAAAAATCTAAAGCGACTATGAGCGAAGCCAACAGCGACCACGGCGATTTTGAAAAGTCCTCTATCGACAAGAAAAACGCATGAACATTATTTCCAGCCTGATCTCCGCTGTAAAAGTGGAGCAAGACAAGATAAGAGAGTCAATGGTGGCGGGTCACGTCATCAATTTCGAGACTTATCAGCGTCTGGTTGGACAATTTCAAGGGTTAGACAAGTCTTTAGAGATCCTCAATGATCTTTTAAAGGAAAAAGATGACGACAACTAGCACGGTAGCCGTTGATTCGGCTGATTTACTGGAGGCTTTTCCAGTTGTAGACCCCGGTGCAGTTCCTCTAGGTGCGCGTGTATTGGTTCAATTACGCAGGGCTAAGAAGAAAATCACTTCATCGGGAATTATTTTGCCCCAAGAAACACGCGATACTGAGAAGGCTCAAAACCCTGTCGGTAAAGTGATTGCTATTGGACCATTGGCGTTCAAGAAACGCGACACAATGGAGCCGTGGCCAGAGGGTTCATGGTGTGAAGTGGGTGATTTCCTGCGAGTTCCCAAGTGGACAGGCGATAGGTGGGAGGTTGCAGTGCCCGGCGCTGACAAATCCGACGATAAAGCCGAGTTCATTATTCTGAACGACCATGAAGTGATCGCTAAAGTGACGGGTAATCCGTTAGAAGTGGTGGCATTCGTATGAGTACCGCACCACGTCCAGATGAGATGACCATCAAGGAAGAGTTGGACGGTAGTGCTGTAGTGGATTTGCCGGAAGGCGTTGAAGCACCAGTCGCTGAGGCCAACGAAGACGATGATGAGAAGGCCCGTAGTGCTGAAATAGCCGCTACAGGCTCTGTAGACCCCGATGCTGAGGCTTTGCGTGAGCAAAAACGCTTGAAGCGCCAGCGTCGCAAGGAATATCACAAGCAAGTTGAGATTGAGAAGGACATCAAACTCAACCATTTGACCCGTCAAAACCAAGACTTGCTTGAACGACTGTCTGTTTTGGAGAAACGGTCTCAAGGTTCTGAGGTTGCCCGCATTAACAAGGCAATTGAAGACGGCGAGGCCAAGATTAACTTCGCCAAACAGAAAATGGCTGAGGCTATTGCCACGGGTAACGGTGAACTCCACGCTTCCGCACAGGAAATGTGGTTTGAAAGCCGCAGAAACGTGGAATCTTTGATGCACATTCGCAATCAAGCGAACCAAGCACCAAAGCGTCAGGGTATACCCGCCCCTGATCCTCAGTTGCAACGACACGCTAGTGAGTGGATGGCTGATAACCCTTGGTACGACCCCAACGGTAAAGATCCAGATTCACGCAGGGCGTTAAATGAAGACCAAATTCTGGCTGATGAGGGTTATGACCCAAAAACACCAGAGTATTGGGAAGAGTTAGATAAACGCTTGCAAAGAATCCTGCCCCACCGCTATACTATGGACACAGACGAGAAGCCACAAAGTAGACGACGTAGTTTTGTAACTTCATCCGGACGTGAAAGTGCGGCGAGTAGTGGAGGTAAGAATACCTTTACCCTCAACCCCGATCAGGTTAGGGCCATGAAAGATGCAGGCATGTGGGATAACCCGGAGATGCGAGCGAAGATGATTAAGCGCTACGCAACCGAGGCACGCAACAGAACTACTGGAGGATATTGAAATGGATTCACGTTTAAAAAAATCATTGTCTGCTGGAGGACGCGAAAATCGCGCGAGTCTTGATTCAGTTCGAGAGGCTCCGGAGGATAAGTTCGTTTCGGCCGAAGAGCGTCGCAAGATGTGGAAGGACGAGTGGACACAAAGCGCATTGCCTAAGACTCCGGAATTACCGGGTTGGCATCTTTGCTGGTTATCGACTACGAATAGTTACGACAGTATTGATAAGCGTATGCGTCTCGGCTACGTTCCTGTGAAAGCAGATGAACTAAAGGGCTTTGAGAACTACCGAGTCAAATCTGGCGAACATGACGGGTTTATCGCTTGTAATGAAATGCTGCTGTATAAGATCCCGATGGATTACTATCAGGAAATTATGTCGCACTTTCACCACGAAATGCCATTGGAAGAGGCGGAGAAAATCAAACGCCAAGCCGAGCAAAACGTGGCAAGTGATAGTTCCGGCAGGAACCTCGGAAAGATCGAAGGCGAAGGTTTAGGCAACATTGACAGACCTGTCCCAGCACCTGTGTTTCAGGGCTAAAGGGACAAAAATAGGAGTTAAAAATGAGTGCAACCTCTGCTCCGTTTGGTTTGCGTCCTGCGTATCATCCTTCTGGTCTTGATCGCGCACAGGCTCTCGCCAACGGTATCACCTCTGGTTACTCTTCAGCAATCCTGAAGGGCCAACCTGTTCTTTATTCAACTGGCGCTGGCGTTATCGTGCCCGTGACTACGACTTCACAAGCGTGGTCTGGTGCATTTGATGGCGTTGAGTGGACTGACACTACTGGTCGTCGTCGCGTGTCCAACTATTGGCCCGCTTCTACTTCCTATATTGCTGGTTCCTGCGTTGCCTATTTCTATAACGATCAAAACATCGTTTATGAAATTCAAGCCGACGGTTCGATGGCTCAAACCACCCTTGGTGGCGAGTTCTCGTTCACTTCCGGCAATTTGGCTGCTGGTTCTACTACCACTGGATTGTCACAAGCCACTTTGGCTGCTGGCTCTTCTGCTGGTGCTAATAACCAACAACAAATGCGTGTGGTCGATATTGCTCCAATCCCCGGCAATGCTTGGGGTGACGCGTACACAATCGTCCGTGTAGTTAACTCACAATCGCAGTTCTTCGGTTCTGTGGTTGCTGTTTGATAAGGAGTAAAGCATGGCTGCACCAATGCGTAGTACGGACTTTAGAAGTATTGTTGAACCTATCCTCAACGAATGCTTCGATGGAGTCTATGATCAACGTACCGATGAATGGTCGCGCGTTTTCCGCGAACAAGACGGTATTCCCCGTAACTATCACGAAGAGCCTGTCCTTTATGGATTTGGCGCTGCGCCCCAATTGCCCGATGGTTCCCCCGTGTCCTATCAGCAAGGCGGCGTTCTCTTCCTCCAACGCTATGTGTACCAAGTCTATGGCTTGGCCTTCGCATTGACCAAAGTGTTGGTTGAAGACGGCGACCACATCCGCATCGGTCAAGTTTACGCACGTCACTTGGCTCAATCTCTGATTGAAACCAAAGAAACTCTGTGCGCGAACATCTTGAACAATGCGTTCAACTCTTCGTATGTTGGTGGCGATGGCGTTCAATTGAACACCACTAGCCACCCAATCGTCAACGGCACTGCATCCAACTTGTTGGCTACTGCTGCTGTGTTGTCGCAAACCTCTCTTGAGCAAATGTTGATCCAGATCCGTCAGGCTGTGGACAACAACGGCAAGAAGATCCGCTTGGTTCCACGTCAATTGATCGTGGCTCCCGGTAACATCTTCCAAGCCGAAGTTTTGCTGAAGTCTGTGTTGCGTACTGGCACTGCTAACAACGACGTCAACCCCATCAAGTCTATCGGCTTGCTGGACGAAGGCGCTGCTGTTCTGTCACGTTTGACCAGTTCCACAGCATGGTGGGTGCAAACCGACGCTCCTGAAGGTCTGAAATTGCTGATGCGCCGTCGTCTGGAAAAGACAATGGAAGGCGACTTCGAGACTGACACTATGCGTTACAAGGCAACAGAACGTTACATCCCCGGATGGACTGACTGGCGCTCTGCGTACGGTACTCCCGGCGCTTAAAGCCGACAGGGGTTGGGATAAAACCCAGCCCCTTTTTTCTTCAACTTCGTCAAACTTTTCAAGGAGCAGACGATGCCTCAATTTAGCGATGACCTTTTCTTAGGCCCGGCCCAGACGTTCATGGGTACAGGCATTACCAACTCGGAAGCGGTGTTTGCCGGTTCTGTGTCTGGTACTACATTAACCATTACCCAACAACTTTCCGGTGATCCATTGGTCTTGGGCCAATACATCGGTGGTACTGGTGTGACTGCTGGTTCTTATGTGACCGCATTCGTTACCGGTACAGGTGGTGTTGGCACATACACACTGAGCGCCTCTTCAAGCGCCACAGGTGCAATCACAGTGTTTTCTTCTGGCAATGCGCTGCTTGGTGATCCCTCTCCTATGGACTTAGGCGTTGGCCCTATGGGTCGCGTTTACGTTTGGGACGTGATTCCTCAAGCCTTGTCTGCTGCCAATATCGCTGCCTCACAAACTCCAGCCGCTGCTGGTGCTTTGACCCTGAGTGCTGGCACATCGACCAAATCGTTCACTCGCACAGATGGCACAACCGTGATCCAATTGGATTGCGCCCGCGCTGTTAGCGTGACGACTGCTACCGCTGCTGCCACCACATTGGCTGGCGTGGCAATCACTGGTACTGGTGGTCAGATCTCCTTCACCTCGCAAACTGGTTTGGTCAGCGGTCAACGCTTGACTATCTCCGGCACTTACGGCGGTACAGGTTCGATTACTGGCTATACCAACCCCACAACCTATATTTTGACCGCTGTTACTTCTACAACCGCTACTCTGACCACCACGGCCGGCGCAGCAGTTGTTACTACGGCTGGTACACCTACAGGTTTGACTTACACACTGGGCGTCGCTCCTGTGACCGTTACCGTGTCTGGTTATGACTACTACGGTCAGGCTATGACTGAAGCCATCACCTCTAGCGCTGCTGTTAGCACAGCCGTAAATGGTAAGAAGGCTTTCTATCAAGTCTCTTCGATCACTGTTTCGGCAGCAACTGGCACTGCATTGACTGTTGGTACTACCGACATCATCGGTTTGCCCGTTCGTGTGGTTGACGCTGGTTACTTGGTTGGCTTGGGCTGGGCAAACGCCTCTACCCGCGCTACCGGTACTTTCGTGCAAGCCGACACAGCAACTGCTACCAGCACCACTGGTGATGTTCGCGGTACTTTCGTGCCTTCGTCCTCTACAAACGGTGTTAGCCGCTTGGTGATTACGATTGCTTGCAATGCCATCATGGTCGGCCCCAATGCTACCCGTCAGGGTGCGCTTGGCGTTACACAAGCCTAAAGGAGAAACTCATGGCTACTAAAAAGTCAAGTGCAGGCGGCTTCAGCCAAATGCCTAAGATGATGACTGATGAACCTACAGTCATTCTGAAACTGAAAAAGGGCGGCAAAGTTGCTCACAAAGCCAAGGGTGGCAAGACCAAGGAAGAGCATGGTCACAAGCACATGAAGCACATGATGGACGGTGGCGTTATGGGCGCTTTGGCTAACACGCCAGCACTCATTGGTCGTCCCGCCCTGAATACGCCCGTTGCTCGTCCTGCTAAGCCTTCGATGGCCGCTCGTCGCGCCGCGATGATGGCTACTCAACCCGGCGCTATGAAGAAGGGCGGCAAAGCCCATCATCACGCTGAAGGCGGCATGGAGTCCAAGGCTGAAGAGCGTCGTGAAGAAAAACGCCTTTCTCATCTTGAGAAGGAAATGAAGCATCACGAAGGCATGAAGGCTGGCAAGGCTCACCACGGTCTGAAGCATGGCGGCAAGGCTCACCACAAGTTTGCCAAGGGCGGCGCTACCGGCGAGGCTTTGGACGCTTTTGAGACTAAGACTACCATTGAGCATGATGAGAAGCCTTACGTTGAAACCGAAATGCACACTGCCAAGCGTGACACTGCTCACGGTACTGGCGGCGTCAAAGAAGGCAACGCAGGCGGCTACAAGCACGGCGGTAAGGCTCACCACGCCCACGGTGGCAAAGTGCATCGCGTTTCTGGTCACCCAGAAGGTTCGCATGCCCACCACAAGGCTATGGCTAAACACCACGCCGAGCAACATCACGCTAAGGGTGGCTCTGCTCACCACGCAAAGATGCACGAGCATCACATGCACTTGGCTAAGATGGCTAAAGGCGGCCACAAGTACGCTGTTGGCGGCACTGTTTCTGAAAACGTTGCCAAGAAGTACGAAAACACCATGATGCACACCGACGAGTACGAGGACAAAGTCCACGGCCCTACCGGTGGCGTGAAGGAAGGTAATGCTGGTGGCTTTAAGCGCGGCGGTAAGGTTCATCACAAGGCTACTGGCGGCGTGATGGAATCTAACGCTGGTGGTTATAAGCATGGAGGGCATGCCGCAAAAAAAGCCTACGCCACGGGGGGCAATGTTAATAAACAAGGCTCACCTGTGGCGTTAGTCCCACGAGGCGTTAGCGGCAAGAAGGCTCCTCCCGTTGCAATCAATATGCTGTCTGGCACTTATAAAAAAGGTGGTCAGGTAGCCCCCGGCAATAAGCGCCTACAAGGCATTTATGCTGAGGAGAATGCACCGGCGGTAAAGGAGGCTAAGGCTGATACGCGCCTTCAGTATGACCAAGATGTATATCAAGGTCAGGACTTTCCAAAAGCCCCGTCTTACAAGAAAAAAGGCGGAATGGCTTGTTAAATAGAGTGGGGGCTACGGCCCCCGCTTCTTTAAAGGATAGATTATGAGTAACGGTATCGTTTCTTCAGTTACGCGCGCAGGCGCATACGAGCCATTCAATTTGCAAGTGTCTCGTGGACAAATTCAAGGCCACACACCTTTTTTGCTCTATGGCTATTCAGCCGCAGTTAGCAACACAGCATTTGGCCCTCTTTGGGAAGGTTTGACCCAAAGCGGCGGTTTGTATCCATTCCCATCTTCAGCAGCCCAATTGACGATCGTCAGTTCTTCGGCTTCTGATACAACCGCATTGAGCGTTCAAATCCAAGGTTTGGATGCTAACTTTGCACCAATTAGCGAAGTGATTGCCCTGAACGGCACAAGTGCTGTTACATCGGTTAAATCGTATTTGCGTATCAACAATGTTGGCGTGACCAATGGCGCTAACGTGGGCACGATTACATTCAAGCAAAGCACAACCTTGTTGGCTCAGATCAATCCCGGTTTGGGTGTTAGCCAAGCCTCAATCTATACCGTTCCTGCTGGCTACAGTTTGTATATCATGCGTTCGTATAAGACTGCAAACATTGGATTTACAAGCGGTGCTTGGATCAACTTTGAAGTGCAATTTAACGATAACGTGACTGGCGCTCAAAAGATTGTTCAAGAGCAGACTTTTGTACAGCAAATTGAGATTGACTACACACAGATCCCTCGTAAGATTACAGAGAAGACTGACATCCAATACTTGTACAAAGCAAGCATTGGTGGCCCATTGATCTGCTCACAGAACCTTACAGGTATCTTGATTCAAAATGACAATCTTGTAACCGGTGCGGGAACTTAATCATGCCAAGCAAATCCGCCGCACAACATCGCTTGATGGAGGCCGCCGCTCATACAAAGGGTGGATTTGGTGGCGTACCCCAGAAGGTTGGCAAAGAATTTGTCGAGGCTGACAAGAAAAAGAAGTTTGCCTCGGGCGGCCTCTATGCCAACATCCATGCAAAACAGGAACGTATTTCCCACGGTTCTGGTGAACACATGCGTAAACCCGGCTCTAAAGGAGCGCCTACCGCCGAAGCATTTAAGGAGTCTGCAAAGACTGCCAAGATGAAAAAGGGTGGCCCATCTTTGGCTGTTGGCCGCGGTGAAAAATTACCAGTTTCTAAGGGCGCAGGACTTACCGAAAAGGGCCGCGAGAAGTACAATCGTGAGACTGGTTCGCACCTCAAAGCACCCCAGCCAAAAGGAGGCCCACGCAAGGACTCTTTCTGCGCTCGGATGTCAGGGGTTGTGGAGCATTCAAAGGGCGATGCCGAGCGGGCAAAAGCCTCGTTAAAACGTTGGAAATGTCCGGGGTGGTAGATGGCATATTCAGGAACCTTTGGTACGACTGTTATCTCGGTACAGACGCTCATTGATCACGGTGCGCGTCGGTGCGGGAAACTCGCCGAAGAACTGACAGACGAACAGGTGCTGTCCGCTAAGGAGTCTTTGTTCTTCTTGCTGTCGCATCTGCCCAACATTGGTATCCAATACTGGGCCATCAACAAACTGGTTATTGGCCTCAACGCCAATCAGTACATCTACACCCTGCCCTCGGGTGCAGTTGATGCCTTGAATGTGCTGTATCGAACGATGACGGCCCCCAGTGGCCAATGGTTGTCCTCTACTGGCGGTCAAGTCGCCAACATTTACGACCAAAACACCAATACCTACCTAACCCAATCGTCACCGAATGGGTATTTTGAGGTCAATTACGGCACAAACAACCCGAACTACATTGGGTCGATCGGCTTTTTGCCTTACATCGCAAACAATGGCAGTCAGACTTGGAGTTATCAATTCCAATGGTCGAACGATAACGCCACTTGGACAACTCTTTACACCGGAACCAACGTCACGGTGACTGATAACGAGTGGATCTGGCAAGACATTGACCCCGGAGCCAACGCTCAATACTACCGTATGGTAGCCTCTGGTGGCACTACGCTGTCGTTGCGTGAACTTTACTTCGGTACAAATGCCCGTTTGATCCAAATGTCTCGCTTGAACCGCGATGACTACACCAATTTGCCCAACCAGAACTTCACGGCCAACCAGCCGTACCAATTTTGGTTTGATCGCACGATTCCTAAGCCCTCAATCTACCTCTGGCCAGTCCCTAACGATGCCTTTGTACAGATGACGGTGTGGTATTCACGCCAGATTGATGATGTTGGCGCACTGGACGGCCAATTAGAGATCCCACAACGCTGGTATGAGGCTGTTTTGATGATGCTGGCTCACCGGATGAGCCTAGAACTGCCTCAAGTTGACCTCAAGCGTGTGCAATACCTTGAAATGCAAGCCGCCAAGTATCTGAATGATGCCGAGCAAGAAGAGCGTGACAAGTCCCCAATCTATTGGGCACCCAACATCAGCGTGTACACAAAATAATGCCAGTATTTCTTGACACTGAAGGCTTATCCACAATTGCAATCGCAGTATGCGACCGTTGCAAGATGAAGCGCGCCTTGGTGCAATTGATGCCTGACAGCAATTTCCCCGGTCTGCGGGTGTGTGACCAAGGATGCCGTGACAACTTAGACCCTTACCGTCTGCCTGCTAGAAAAACCGAAAGGATTAACCTTCGGTTTCCTCGCCCAGACGTTAGTGTGGCCGTCACGCCCGATGCAATCATCGAAACTGGGTACAACCAGTGGGAGTTGTCGCCTGAGCAGAATACTCAGACGCCTGAAGACAACGGCAATTTGGACACCTTGGCTCCCTCGCCTACACCGACGCAGTATCAACAGCCCCCACAGGTGAATGACTAATGGCTAATGTAACCATATCCCAACTCCCAACCGGCTCGGCCATTACCGGAACCGAACTGGTTCCTGTTGTTCAGAATGGGGTGACGATCCAGACGACTACGGCCTCTCTTGCAAGCGCCGGGGCGTTGAATTACACGTTCCTGACGGTTGGATCGCAGGGTTCATTGACCCAAGCCCGAGCAATTACTGTTGGCTCTGGCCTGACCACGGTGGACGGCGGTGCTGGTAGCACTTACGCAATCAACTTGACCGGCGCTCCGCTGTCTTTGGTGACCTCTGGTAACGGTTTGCAAGTCAAGACCAGTGCCAATTCGGTTTCCAGTGTTTCGCTGCTGTTTTCTGGCAACGGTTTGAGTATTGCCAACCCAGATGGCTCAACCGGTAACCCAACGCTCTCCTTCTCGGGGATCATGGCCAGTTTGTCCACCTATAGTGGCACTGGGTTGTTGACTGTTAATGGCACAAACATCGGCTCGACCTCAGTCTACGGCGTATCAAACCAGACTGTAGTCACCAATGCCAACACAGCCCCAACAGTTGGGCTGGCAAGCAACCCGATCATCCCCGGCTCTGCAAGCCTGACCCTACCTATCGGCCAAACAACCGACCGACCTGTTGGTGTGAACGGCATGATCCGGTATAACTCCACCCTGCTGACCTTTGAAGGCTATTCAAACGGCAATTGGGCGCAGTTTGCCCTGACTGGTGGTGTTACCTCATTCAGCGGCGGATCGACCGGCCTGACCCCCAATACGCCCACCAACGGGGCTATTACTCTGGGTGGCACTCTAAATACTGCAAACGGCGGTACAGGGCTGACTTCAACAGCCACAAACGGTCAATTACTGATCGGTAATGGTAGTGGTTATACCTTATCCACCATCACGGCTGGATCGGGCGTCACAGTCACTAACGGCGCTGGAACAATCACAATCGGTGTTTCCGGTAGCGGTGTTGTTAATTCTTTCCAGACTTCCTTGTCTGGTTTGACCCCAAGCACAGCGACTTCTGGAGCCGTGACCTTGGCCGGCACTTTGGGTGTGGCAAGCGGTGGTACAGGCGCTACAACTTTGACCGGCTATCTGGTTGGAAATGGAACCAGTGCAGTTACGGCTGTCTCTACGATTCCCAACGCGGGTTTGACTAACTCAACGGTGACCTATAACGGCGTCACTGTTGGCTTGGGCGGCTCTGGAACTATTACGGCAACAGCAACCAACATTCTTACCATTGGAACTGGCCTGACCGGTACAAGTTACAACGGTTCTGCTCCCGTTACGATTGCAATTGACTCAACTGTTGCGACGTTAACTGGCGCACAAACCCTGACAAACAAAACCATCAGCGGCGCGTCCAATACGCTGACCAACATTGGCAACAGTTCGTTGACCAACAGTTCGATCACGCTGGGAACGACAACCATCTCGCTTGGTGGTACTTCTCTGACTCCTGCTGGGTTGACATCGGTCACGGTGACTCAGAATCCAACGCAAGCCTTGCAATTGGCGACCAAGCAATATGTTGATGCTGCAATTTCAAACGTTAACTACCATGCTGCTTGCGAATACGCAACCACGGCAGATCTTGGCACGGTAACCTATAACAATGGCGCTTCTGGTGTTGGTGCAACGATTACCAATGCCGGCACTCAAACCGCTTTGGTTATTGATGGTCATACATTTACCTCAACAGACGCAACTAACGCCGTTCGCGTTTTAATAAAGAATGAGTCAAATGCTGCATACAACGGTATCTATACCGTCACCAACCAAGGTTCTGTATCCACCAACTGGGTTCTGACTCGGGCTACAGACTACGACCAAACAGGTACTGGAACCGGCGAGATTGCTCCCGGCGATACAACATTTGTTATTGCCGGCACGGTTAACGCCTCTACTCAATGGGTACAAACTACTGATTTACCAATCACAATTGGTACAACAGCAATTGTTTTTGTGCAAATTGGTGGCCCCGGCGCTTATACCGCAGGCACTGGCCTGACCTTAACTGGTACGCAATTCAGTATCACCAACACGGCAGTAACGGCTGGTTCGTATACAAGCGCAAACATCACGGTCAATGCTCAAGGTCAAATAACTGCCGCATCTAGCGGAGCCGCTGGTGGCGTAACTTCATTCAGCGCTGGAACAACCGGCCTTACTCCTTCGACCGGAACAACTGGCGCGGTTACTCTGGGCGGCACATTGAATGTCGCCAACGGCGGTACTGGTGTAACTACTTCAACTGGTTCTGGAAGTGTTGTCCTAAACACATCGCCGACCTTAGTTACGCCTAATATCGGCGCAGCGACAGCCACGTCTGTATCGGTTGGAACGCTGACTTATACACCTGCCAATGCGCTGTTTACAGCACAAAGTTCAGCCACGTCGTACAACCAAGTCATTATTCAAAACAGCAATACTGGCGCTACGGCTTCAACTGATTACATCGTAAATAACTCAAACAGTACCGATACCACCTATTATGGTGACTTCGGCATGAACTCTTCTGGGTTTACTGGTTCCGGTGCATTCAACCAGCCTAACAATGTCTATTTGACAGCGACCACTGCTGATTTGGCAATCGGCACGACAACGGCCAATGCAATCCACTTTGTGGTTAATAGCGGCGCAACAGATGCGGCCACAATCAGTTCATCTGGAGTATTTAGCCTTGGCACTGCTTTGGCGGTCTCTTCAGGCGGTACAGGTGTAGCAACCCTGACTGGGTTGGCCTATGGCAACGGCACATCGGCCTTCACGGCCGCTACAGCCGCTCAAGTGGTTGCTGTTATCGGCTCAACAGCCGTGACAAACGCAACCAATGCAACTAATCTGGCCTTGACCGCCGGATCTGGGGCTACAAACTACATTACATACGCGGCGTCGGCTACCGGAAATCAGCCGCAGTACACAAGCACTGGCATCACAATTAACGCCACGAACAGTACAATTACTGGTGGCATCAATGGAGGAACATTCTAATGGCCGCATCAGGTTACACCCCAGTCGTTCTGTATAACAGCGGTACGACAACTAATGCTCCACTAGCCGCAAATCTGGCTAATGGCGAGTTGGCTATTAACTATGCTGACGGCAAACTGTTCTACAAGAACGGCAGCGGTAATGTCACCGTTTTGGCCGCAACTGCCGGTACAACCAACATCACAACGCTGGGAACCGTAACGACCGGTACTTGGAACGCCACAACCATTGGTGTTGGATACGGCGGCACAGGTATCACAACAACCCCAGCCAACGGTGCGTTGTTAATCGGCAACGGTACTGGTTACACCTCCGCCACCTTGACGGCCGGTTCTAACGTCACAATTACCAACAGTTCTGGCGCTATTACCATTGCTGCTACCGGAACAAGTTCCACCTATACCCGCACATCATTCACGGCCACATCTGGCCAGACAACATTCAGCGTGACCTATACGGTTGGATACATTCAAGTTTATTTGAATGGCGTATTGTTAAATGCTTCTGATTACACCGCCTCAAGCGGCACATCGGTGGTTTTGGCCACTGGCGCAACAACTGGTGACATCGTTGAAACAATTGCTTACAACACGACCAGTTTGGGTACTGCTTCCACAGCAAACAACCTTGCCGGTGGTTCTGCTGGTGTTTTGCCTTACCAGTCTGCTTCCGGTGTTACGGGCTTCTCTGCCGCCGGCACTAACGGCCAAGCCCTGCTTTCTGGTGGTACAGGTTCACCAACTTGGGGTACTTTAGGCCCAGTCTATGGTGGTACTGGTGTTTCTAACGGCACATCAAACACCATTACCTTCTCTGGTAACTATGGCTTGACCTTGACCTTGAGTGGGTCAACATCACTTACTTTGCCTACATCCGGAACTCTGACTGCGCTTGGCGGAGCAAATACTTGGACTGGGACACAAACCTTCAATGGCTCGTCCAGCACTTTTGCCGCTGTTCTTTTAAACGCCGCAGAAACAACAACTGTATCGGCTACTGCCGCAACAGGCACAATTAACTTTTATGTTAATAGCCAATCGGTTTTGTATTACACCAGCAATGCTTCTGCTAACTGGACATTAAACGTAGCCTTCTCAAGCGGCACATCGCTAAATACAGCAATGTCCACAGGCCAGACCGTAACGATTGCTTTTATGGTTACTCAAGGTTCTACTGCTTACTACGAAAACGTATTCCAAATTGATGGAACAAACGTAACTCCTAAATGGCAGGGCGGAACAGCACCCTCTAAAGGTAATGCTTCTGGTATTGACGTTTATACATACACCATTACTAAAACAGGTAGTGCTGCGTACACTGTTTTGGCCTCACAAACACAGTTTGCATAAGGGGAAAGTATGCCAACCGCAATTACACGAGGTGCTGCTTCTGCAAAAGCATTTGGATTTACTGGTGCAACTGGCGGGGGCGGCGTTATTGTTGATGTCGCTTACACATCGCCGGGAACATATACATGGATTGCTCCAGCTTGCGTAACTTCAGTTTCTGTCGTTGCTGTTGCGGGTGGTGGTGGAAGTTCTGCTCCATGTTATTGTAATTTTCATGGAGGAGGTGGTGGCGGTGGTGGACTGGGTTGGAAAAATAATATAAGTGTAAACGCAGGATGTTCTTACACGGTAGTAGTTGGTGCTGGAGGTAATGGTGGTAATTGCGCCACAGCAGGTGGACAATCTTATTTTATTAATTGCACAACGGTTGCCGGCAAAGGGGGTGGAGGCGCACCTAATACTTTTGGCGGAAGTTATTCATCTTATGTTGGAACAGGTGGTGGTAGCGGTGGTAAAGGTGGAAAAGGCGGATATACAAGTCAAAAATATTTTGGTGGCGGTGGTGGTGCTGGAGGTTATTCTGGTAATGGTGGATCAGCCTCAGATAGTTTAAGTTGTGGACAAGCAGGTTCTGCTGATGCTTGTAGTGGAGGAGCGGCTTCTGGTAGTACGGCTAGTGGTGGAAGTAGAGGCGTAGGGGGGGGCGGAGTAGGTTTGTATGGTAAAGGATGTACTGGAACCAGATGTTGTCCCGGACAAGGAGGCAGTGGAGGTCAAAATTCTTATGGTAATGGCTCTGGCGGCGCATATGGTGGAGGGGGATCAAATGCTAATAAAGGCGCAAATGGCGCAGTCCGTATTGTTGGCCCCGGTACAACTCGCCAATTCCCAAGCACTTGCGTAGGAACTACAAAAGGTTCTGCTTTATTCACAACTCCCGGTACTTACACATGGGTTGCTCCTAGCGGTGTGACAAGCGTTAGCGTAGTTGCTGTTGGTGGCGGTGCTTCGGGTGGCGGTGGTGGACTTGGATATAAAAATAACTATTCCGTTACTGCGGGTAGTTCATACACTGTAGTTGTGGGCGCTGCTGGAAGTACTGGAGGCGGCGCTGCTGGAGATAGTTATTTTGTATCTACTGCTGTTGTTAAAGGTGGTGGTGGTAATGGTAATACCGGTGGCACTTTTGTTGGTACAGGCGGTGGTAATGGCGGTGCTGGAAGCGTTGGCGGGGGTGGAGCAGGAGGTTATTCAGGTAACGGCGGTGCTGGTGGCCTGAATTTAACTCCTAGTGCTGGATACTCATGTGGCACATCAGGTTCTGGTGGCGGTGGCGGTGGTGGCGGAGCATACAATAACGCTTGTAACTCTATTAACTATGGTGGCGGGGGTGGTGGCGTTGGCTTATTTGGGTTGGGTACATCAGGCACGGCTGGCGGCCATTCCGGTACAACAGTTAAAGGTGGAAATGGCGGCAGTGGTGGATCAGTTGGTGGAAATCCAAAACAAACTGCTACATATACAGGTGGTATTGGGGGTGCTTATGGTGGCGGTGGCGGTAGTAGTGCTGGAACTTCAGCTTTGGGTTCTGGTGGCGCAGTTCGCATCATCTGGCCCGGTTGCACTCGTTCATTCCCGTCAACCTGCGCTGGTAATCCTTAATTGAGGTAAAAAATGGCTTTATTTCTTCAAATTCAAAATGGTCAACCCGTAAACCATCCCGTTTACGATTTCAATTTAATCCAAGCCTACGGGCAGATTCCCCAAGGCTGGGCTATGTTTAACCGTATAGAACAACCTGCCGGATTGCTTACAAGCCCATTCCAAACGGCTCAATGCACTTATGCTCTGTCGTCTGATGGAGTTACTTGGGAAGACGTTTGGACTGCTGTTGAAATGACAGACGCCGAAAAAGCAGCATTGATTGCAGAGCGCCAAGCCAATCCCCCCGGCCCCAACGTCACATTGAACACAACAACGCTTGTTTGGGAACCCAACACGCCCAAGCCTACTGATGATCAAAAGTATTATTGGAACTACCAAGAAGGTACTTGGGTTGTAGTTCCTGCTACACCCGCAACATAAGGAAACACAATGACACAACCTCGTAATCTAGGCGCATTTGCCGACAATCTGAATACATCAGGACAAGTCTCATTGACTACCGGTGTGAGTGGTACTCTTCCAGTAGCAAATGGTGGTACTGGACAGACAAGTCTGAGTTGCGTTACTGCTGGTAAAGCAACCAACCTTGCTGGTGGTGGCGCTGGTTATGTTCCCTATCAATCGGGTAGTGGTGCAACGGCATTTGTTTCTGCCGGTACTTCTGGCCAGTATTTAAAGTCTAACGGATCATCTGCTCCAACTTGGGCTTGCGTGTCTGGTTCTGTTGCAAACTATCAACAATTCTGTTCGTCGGGAACTTGGACTAAACCAACCGGCATTACATTTGTGCAAGTGTGCGTCTGGGGTGGCGGGGGCGGCGGAGGAAGAGGTGGCCCTTACAACAGTCAAAACAATGCTGGAGGAGGAGGCGGCGGCGGTGGCGCTAGAGTCCGTATGATTTTGCCGGCATCTCAAGTGTCAAGCACTGTTACTGTAACGGTTGCAGCAGGCGGTATTGGTGGTACTGCATGTACTTCTGGCACAGGAGGTGCTGGTGGAACCTCATCTTTCGGTTGCTATGTTAAATCTTATGGCGGCGGCGCAGGAAATGCTGGAACGACTTGCCAATCAACTGCTGGTTTTGGTGGTAGTACTTTTTATAACTCTGGTGGATCCTCACGCAACCTATTTGTTGGTGGAGTGCCTACATATTCTGGTGGCACTTATCGCTGTAATTTTTCTATTTATGGCATTGGCGGCGCTGGAGGTGTTTCAAAAAATTGTTTGAGTTATACCAACAATTGTTATTCAGTTGGAAGCGCTGAATGGGGTGGAGGTGCTGGAGGCTGGGGCGCAAGAAATGTTAATGGAAGAAATGGAGGAAGTTCATTATTTGCTGGTGCTGGCGGCGGTGCTGGTGCAGGGAATTGTGGATGTACTCTTTACGCATCTGGCGCAGGAGGAACATTTCAATCTTATACCCACGGAGGTGGCGGAGCCGCTGTTTGTTCTGGTTTTGCTAGTACT
>Ga0208874_1000129_pt1 | contig 28166 bp, 27 predicted proteins | sample CryBogCBH10Oct08_FD_184604 | JGI IMG/M metagenome (GOLD analysis project Ga0208874, IMG submission 184604) | Freshwater microbial communities from Crystal Bog, Wisconsin, USA - CBH10Oct08 (SPAdes) (version 2) | ecosystem: Environmental > Aquatic > Freshwater > Lake | place: Crystal Bog... | reverse complement strand
CGCATTCCGTTTTTCGCCGGTTTCAGTCAACAGGGAAGTGAGCCGCTTGGCCACGATGCTGGCCACGCGCTTGCCCAAACCAATGTCGGTCAAGAGCTCGCTTTGCGTTTTGTTGCCGGTGAAACGGAGCAGTTTTTCCAAAATGCCTTTGAAGGGCTTTTCCTCAAAATCAGGCAACTGTTCGAACCCCTCTGCCCGCAAGGCTTGGAGCATGAGTTTTTCGCCCAAGGTTTCAGACTCGGTTTGCGCCAGTGTTTTCAAATAGTGCCGAATTTTCGAGCGGGCCCGGCCCGTGCGGACAAAGCCAAGCCAAGCTGGGTTCGGCGCAGAGATCGGGGCCGTGATGATCTCCACGACATCGCCATTTTTGAGTTCGGTGCGCAACGGCACTTGTTGACCGTTGACTTTGCCGGCCACGGTGCGGTCCCCGATGTTGGAGTGGATGGCATAGGCAAAATCGACGAGGGTGGCGCCACGGGGCAGCGCCATGATTTTGCTTTTGGGCGTGAACACATACACCGCATCGGGGAATAAATCCACTTTGACGTGGTCCCAAAACTCGGCAGCGTCTTGGGTTTCGTCTTGAATGTCCAACAGCGATTGCAACCACTGCGTGCCCAAGCGGTCACCCGATTCGGGCCCCGTGTCGCTGGCCTTGTAAAGCCAATGGGCCGCCACACCGGCTTCAGCCACCAAATGCATGTCTTCGGTGCGCATTTGGAACTCGATGTTGATGCCCGAAGGCCCCACCACCGTGGTGTGCAAGGACTGATAGCCATTCACTTTGGAGATGGCAATGTGGTCTTTGAATCTGCCCGGCACGGGCTTGTACATTTGGTGCAAAACGCCGAGCGCGGTGTAGCAATCCAGGGTCTTGGGCACCACCACGCGGAAGCCGTAAATGTCGGTCACCTGAGCAAAGCTCAGGTGTTTGTCGTTCATCTTTTTGTAAATCGAAAACAGGGTTTTTTCACGGCCGGCCATGCGCACCGTCAGGCCTTGGGCCGCCAGTTCTTCGCCCACATCATGGCGAACTTTTTGTAGCAAATCGCGTCGTCGGCTTCTGGCTTTCGAGACCGCCTTGGCCAATACGGTGTGACGCCAGGGGTGGAGGTGCCGGAACGACAAGTCTTGCAGTTCGCGGTAGGTTTGGTTCAAGCCCAAGCGGTGCGCAATCGGGGCATAAATTTCAAGGGTTTCCGATGAAATTCGGCCCCACTTGCTGCGTGGCACATCCGACAAGGTTCTCATGTTGTGGGTGCGATCGGCCAACTTGATCAAAATCACCCGCACATCACGGGCCATGGCCAAAAGCATTTTGCGAAATGACTCGGCTTGGTTTTCTTCGCGGGTGTTGAACTCGAGCTTGTCAAGTTTGGTCAGACCGTCCACCAACTCGGCGACCGCCACGCCAAAACGCTCGATCAGCTCGGCCTTGGTGACGCCGCAGTCTTCCATGGCATCGTGCAACAACGCTGCCATCAAGGCTTGGGCGTCCAGCTTCCAGGCCGCACACTGGGCGGCAACGGCAATGGGGTGGGTGATGTAGGGTTCGCCACTGCTGCGCAGTTGACCCAAATGGGCTTCGTCGGCAAAACGATAGGCCTGACGAACTTGCTCTATCCCGAGGGCATCCAGGTAACCGAGGTTGTCGGTCAACGCCGCAAAACTAGCGGCCGCCGCGTTCGCAGCCGCCGTGGCTTGTGACGTTTTGCCGTTGGGAGAAGTGGGCTTGTGGGTGACCGCAGACATGCGCTTACTTTAAGCGAACTGCGGCCTCATTTCCAGATGAAAGCCCCAAGGAGGTGACGTATTTAAACGACTTTTTTCAGCATCTCGATGCCGACTTTGCCTTCGGCAATTTCACGCAGTGCGGTGACGCCAGGTTTGTTCTTGCTTTCGATTTTGGCGGTGTGGCCTTGGCTGAGCATGCGAGCGCGGTAAGTGGCTGCCAACACCAATTGGAAACGGTTGGGGATGTTGACCAAGCAATCTTCGACGGTAATGCGTGCCATAAGGGGATAAAACTCCGTGAAAAATCAGGACAGAAAGAACGTTAAGACAAGTTCAGAGATTGGAAAGTGCTGGCCCTGGAGCGGGCTTGGGCTGCGTATTTGAGCCTCTGGGCATGCACCACAGATTTCAGGTCAAAAAGCGCACTCTCAAACAACTCATTAATTATAACGAAGTCGAAGTGAACGGCTTGCGCCACCTCGATTTCAGCGTTGTGCATGCGCACTTCAATGACCTCGGGGCTGTCCTCCCCCCGACCTTCCAAACGGGCCCGTAACTCGGTGAAACTCGGCGGCAAGATGAAAATCAGAATCGCGTTGCTGTAGGTCTTTTTGATTTGCAAGGCCCCTTGGTAATCAATTTCGAGCAACACGTCGCCGCCCTCGGCCATGCGTTCTTCGATCATTTTTTTCGAAGTGCCGTAACAGTTGCCATGCACCTGCGCCCACTCGACAAAGCCGTCTTCGGCCACCATCCGCTGAAATTCTTCTGTCGACACAAAATGGTATTCGCGGCCATTCCGTTCTTGGCCGCGCGGCGCGCGCGTGGTATGAGAGACCGAAAGTTGCACTTGGCTGTCCAGGGCCAACAAGCCGCGCACCAAACTTGATTTACCGGCGCCGCTGGGGGCAGCCACCACAAAAAGATTGCCTGGATATTCCATGGTGAGGAAGGTCAAAAAGGTGCATTATCCCCCGATGGTTGACGTTTGTAAGTCGGTGAATTGTGTTCCACTAAATAGCATGCTGAAAACTGTTCCTCGCCCCGTTCTTCGTTGGCATTCGCAATGGGCAGGGCTTTGCGTTTTGTGCATTGCCTTGTTGATTAGTTTGATAAGTCCCCTGGTTTTTGCGCAAGACGCTTCCACCAGTCCACTGCCGAACCCACTACCCAACCCACGCTGGACCCCCGGCGCGACCAATCTGGCGGTCAGCCAGGCCAATATCCACAGCACCATTTGCGTGAATGGCTATGCCAAATCCATTCGACCGCCCTCCACCTGGACCACGGCGCTCAAGCGCCAGCAAATCAGACAAATGGGCTTGCGTGATCGCCGCTTGGGTCGCTACGAGGAAGACCATTTGATTGCCTTGTCGATGGGCGGTCACCCCAGCGACGAGCGCAATTTGTGGCCCCAGCCGCGCAGTGGGCGCTGGTCCGCCAGCGCCAAAGACGACTTGGAATTCGTGCTCTACAAAATGGTTTGTACGGGCGAAATGGGCTTGGTGGACGCCCAGCGGGCCATCGCCAGCAACTGGGTGCAAGCGTATGAAACCTACGTCCCCAGCCACCGAGGTTGGTTGGCCCAGCGTCGACGCCGGTTTCAATAAAGCGGCCGCTTCATCATCCAACGCAGGAAGCCAACGCAGGATGCCTCCTTAGTAAGCCTCGTTAGTAAGGCAGCCCCGTGTAGTTTTCGGCCAAAGCGGCTTGGGCTTTTTCTGATGAAAACAAGTAATCCAACTCCACTTGCTGCAGTTTTTGATCGTAGGCGGCGTTGTCCGGGAAGTTGTGCAGCAGGGTTGTGAGCATCCAAGAGAAGCGTTGGGTTTTCCAAACCCGGGCCAAGGCGTTGGCGGAATACTGGTCGAGGCCGGTGTCGTCGCCATGCAGGTAATGTTGGACCAACCCTTCGTAGAGGTAATGGATGTCGGAGCCCGCTGTGTTGAGCCCACGTGCGCCCGTGGGCGGCACGATGTGGGCGGCGTCACCTGCCAAGAACAAATTGCCGTAGCGCATGGGTTCAACCACGAAGGAGCGCAGCGGGGCAATGGATTTTTCGATCGAAGGACCTGTCACCAGTTGGGCGGCGACTTCAGGAGGCAGTCGGCGTTTGAGCTCTTCCCAAAAGGCCTCGTCGGACCAGTTTTCCACCGAATCGGTCAGCGGGACTTGGATGTAATAACGGCTCAGCATGGGTGAGCGCATGGAGCACAAAGCAAAACCCCGCTCGTGCTTGGCGTAGATCAATTCAGGCGACACCGGCGGTGTCCGCGACAAGACGCCCAACCAGCCAAAGGGGTACACCTTTTCATATTCTCTGAGCACGTCGCTGGGGATGGATTTGCGGCTGACGCCGTGGTAGCCATCGGCCCCGACGACGAAATCGCAATCAAGCCGATGGGTTTGGCCTTCGAGCTCGTAGGTGACGTAGGGTTTGGCTTCAGCGGAACCGGCCGGCGCCTCGCTTTTGAGACGGTGGGGTTGAACGTTTTCGGCGTTGTGGATCACCACACCCTTCAGGCGGTCACGGGCTTCGTACAAATCGCGGGTCACTTCGGTTTGGCCGTAAACGACCACGGTTTTGCCATCCGCGTGTTTGTGCAAATCAATTCGGCTCATTTTGCCGTCGTGTGCGATGAAGAAACCTTCATGAACATGGCCCTCGCGGTCCATGCGTTCACCGCATTGGGCCTCGCGCATCAACTTGGCAAAACCTTGCTCTAAGACGCCGGCCCGAATCCGTGCCAACACATACGCTCGGCTTTGTCGCTCCAGCACCACCGAATCAATGCCTTTGAGGTGCAGCAACTGAGACAGCAACAAGCCCGAAGGCCCGCCGCCGATGATGCAAACCTGGGTCTGGGTGGGGTGTGTGGTGGTTGAAGCGGTGTTCATGATATCTCCTGTTTTTCACAAGAATAGCCTCAGATCTGCCCGCTGAATAGGGTTGATTGGCTTAAAAACTTGCACAAATCGAACATTCAGGCCGCTCTGTCGACCCCCTTGAAGATGCCGGCAAAATAGGCGCTCAAGGCGTCACGCGCCGCCAAGGGCAGCACATGCCCGACGTATTGATCGGGGCGAACGATCACCAGGCAACCTTGTTGGCGGTCGATGCCACGGGCTTCGAAAAGGTCTTCGCTTCGGGGGTCAACGCAGAAAACCTTTTCGTAATCGCACAGCCCGTAGCGGCCCACGTGGGGGCGTAAAAGGGCGGGCATCGACTCGTAGTTCAAGTCACGAAAACCTTGCTGAAAGACGGCTCGGGTATCGATCAGGGCGTCCACATCGGCCCCCGCTGCAGTGTGTTGGCGAAGCGGTGAGGCGGGGTCGTGCGCCAGCCAGTCACAAAAATTTGCGATCGCCCCCCCCGGTGCACCGGTGTCATTTTGCGGTGCAAACAGGAAAAGCCTAAAGCGCGCATCGGCTTCCACGGTGTGGCCCAGGTGCATGGGTTTGGCGTCGGCCAGTCGAATCACCGGTGCGGAGTGAAAGCGTTTGCCCAAGTCAAAACCCGTGGCCAAAGCCTGGTGCGTGTCGGGGCCCGTCAGCGCGCTGGGCTCATACTGGATGGTCAAGCCACAGGTGAAGGGCAGGTTGTTGACAAACTCACGAGCGACGCGGGGCAAACCAACTCCGCCAACTCCTCCACCTAGGCCACCCAGGCCACCCATGCCTTTACCGCCAGTTTCTTGGGCCTCAGAGTCCGCGCGGGCGCCGACCACACGCGACCATTTGTGATCAAACTCTACCAAGCCCTTGGCCGCTGCGCGGCGCTCGGCCGAATAACTGTGCAGCAAGGAGGCATCGGCTTTGCCGGTTAACACCGAGATCAACTTCCAACCCAAGTTGAAGGTATCTCCCATCGAGACGTTCATGCCTTGTCCGGCTTTGGGGCTGTGGGTGTGGCAAGCGTCGCCAGCCAGCATGACGCGGGGCGAGCGTGTGGCCACCTGGTCGGGTGGCACATCGTCAAATTTGTCGGTCAGGCGGTGGCCAATTTCATAAATCGACCACCAGACCACTTCTTTCACGTCCAGCTTGAACGGCTTCAAAATGCGATGGGCCTTGGCGACAATGTCCTCGGCGTTCAGGCCGCGTTCCGCCACGCGCTCATGCTCGCCGAGTTGGTCCATTTCAACATAGAGGCGCACCAGATGCCCGCCTTCACGGGGAAGCACCATCAAAATGCCGTCGTCTTTGGATCGTACAAAGGACTTCATGCGCCAATCGGGGAAATCGGTAACGGCCAACAAATCAATCACCCCCCACGCTTGGTGCGCCGCATCGCCGTGCAAGGCGCCACCAATGGCGGCGCGAACATTCGAGCGGGCCCCATCGCAGCCAATCACGTAATTTGCCCGCACGGTTTCGGTATGGCCCTCACGGCCAGGCGAGGTGTGTTCCAAGGTCACGGTCACGGGGTATTCGGAGGCGTCGGGGTCGACCTTCAAAGTCGCCACTTTGAGGCCATAGTCGGGCTCGAGTCGCGTGGGGGCGTTGCGCATCACCTCCATGAACAGGTCGTGCACCCGCGCTTGGTTGATGAGCACATGGGGCATTTCAGAAATCCCATCGGGCACGTCTTGGACTCGCGCCACCCGAGTCAGCGCGGCTTCCTCTTGCGGTGCCCAAAAGGTGGTTTCATTGATCCAAACCGATTCGCGCAAGACTTTTTCGGCAAAGCCAAAGGCTTGAAACATTTCCATCGAGCGCACGCTGATGCCATCGGCTTGGCCTTTTTCCATCGGCACCAATTTCGGTTCTACGACCAAGGTGCTGATCTCCGGCACCTTGGCCAATTGCGCCGCCAAACAAAGGCCCGCCGGACCGGTGCCCGCAATCAGGACGTCCACGGTTTTGGGCAAGGGACTGTGGGGGAGGCGGTGATTTGGCGCAGCCGCTAGGATGTCGGGATCACCGGGCTTGAAACCGTTGAGGTGGTATTGCATGGGTCCTCTTTTTTAGGAATGCCGTCTAAAATATGCTTACTTATTATAAGTATACTTATTAAATAGAGGCAATCCCAAAATGACTAAAAATGGTTGAAAAAATGGCTAAAGGTTAATTTGACATGGACAGAATTGACATGGCCGGCCACTTGATTCGCCGGCTGAATCAGCAGTCGACGCAGGTGTTTCAGTCGCAAATACAGGCAGCGGGTTTTGACTTGACCTCGGTGCAATTTGCCGCGCTCGACACCATTGAGAAAGCGCCTGGCATCGATCAAGCGTCGGTGGCGGCGGCCATCGGCTTTGATCGGGCGACTCTGGGCAGTGTCATTGATCGCCTGGAGTCCAAAGGTTGGGTCGAGAGGCAAGTGAGTCCGCAAGATCGTCGGGCGAGGTCATTGAGCCTGACCGTGGAAGGGAAGCAGGTTTTAGCGGCTTGCAGGCCGGTGGTGGAGACCCTTCAGTCGGCCATTTTGGCGCCCCTGTCTGCCCCGGAGAAAGCCACCTTTTTGGCGCTCGCTCAAAAAGCGCTTCGGCTTAAATAAATGGCCCCGTATAAACTGCCCTGAGATTCAAGGGATCAAGAGCAAATTCTGAAAGGCATTTTCCATGCGCATTCTTCACACCATGTTGCGGGTGGGCAACTTGCAAAAGTCCATCGATTTTTACACCCAAGTCTTGGGCATGTCATTGCTGCGCCAAAGGGACAACCCCGAATACCAATACACCTTGGCCTTTTTGGGTTATGGCACCAACCCAGAGCATGCCGAGTTGGAGTTGACCTATAACTATGGCGTCGATCACTACGAAATGGGTACCGCTTACGGCCACATTGCATTGGCCGTGCCCGATGCGGCCGAGGCTTGCGCCAAGATCAAGGCTGCCGGGGGCGTGGTCACGCGCGAGGCGGGGCCGGTAAAAGGGGGCAGCACGGTGATTGCCTTTGTGCAAGACCCCGATGGCTACAAAATCGAATTGATTCAGCGGCCTGCGTAAAGATCAAATCAGCCAATCGGCCTTTTTTGCCTTATCTGCCCATTGAATAAAACGCGTCGTTGGGCCGCATGCTGGTCACGTTGGCCATGCGGTTTGACAAGCCAAAGAAGGCCGCAATGGCGGCGATGTCCCACGCGTCTTCTTGGCTAAAACCATGCTGGTTCAGCGTTTCAAAGTCGCTGTCATTCACCGCATAAGACTGGGCTGAAACCTTCATCGCAAAGTCCAACATGGCTTTTTGACGCGGTGTCAGGTCGGCCTTTCGGTAGTTGATGGCGACTTGATCGGCAATCAAAGGGTTTTTGGCGCGTATCCGCAAAATCGCCCCGTGCGCCACCACACAATATTGACATTGGTTCGCGTTGCTGGTGGCGACCACAATCATTTCTCGCTCGGCCTTGGTGATGGGCCCGGGCTTGTCCATCAGCGCATCGTGGTAGGCAAAGAAAGCGCGGAATTCGTCGGGTCGGTGCGCCAGCACCAAAAACACATTGGGCACGAATCCCGACTTTTCTTGCACGGCCAAGATCCGGCTGCGAATGTCTTCGGGCAAGCCACTGAGCTCCGGCACCGGAAAGCGGCTGATCGGTGAAGTGGTGGGGGCGTGCGTGTTCATAGGCGAGGGTTCTGACTTTTGTTCAAGTAAGGGGTGACGTCGTGCAGGCTTGGATTAGAACCCAGTCTACGACACCCGTCTCAACGCCAAAAGGGAGGCGCCAGATTTAAATTTTGAAGCGATCCACTTCCACCCGGTTGGTTTCCGAGATGCGGGCCAACTCACTGGCCGTGGCGGTCAATTCTTCTGAAGCGGCCGAACTGGCATTGGCGACCCGCGTGATTTGTTGCACATTGGCATCGATCTCCTGCATGGCGCTGCTTTGCTCTTCCACTGCGGCCGAAATTCTTTGCAACATGCCGTCCGTGCTCAGTGCACCTGATTCGATGTGGTTCAACTCCGCACTCACGGCGGCCACGGTCTCGACGGCGCGTTTGGCAGCGATCTGCGCTTGCCGCACCAAGGCGGTGATCTCTTGGGTGCTGTCGGCCGAGTTGATGGCCAACTTACCCACTTCGTCCGCCACGACCGCAAAGCCTTTGCCGTGCTCACCCGCACGGGCCGCTTCAATGGCGGCATTCAAGCTCAGCAGATTGGTCTTGTAGGCAATGCTTTCAATGGCCTCAGAAATCTTGTTGATGCGGTGCGAGTTGTCGGCAATGTTGTTGACCACCTCCACCATCAACTGCATTTTTTCTTTGCCGGTGCGCACCAAGTCCACTGAATTTCTGGAATGGCGACTGGCGGACTCGGTGTTGTTGGCCACATCGGTAATGGCGTTAACGGCCATTTTGAGCGCCATCGACACTTGTTCAATCGAGAGGTTCTGACTTTGCGCGCCATTAGAAATTTGTACCATGGCTTGGCTGGTTTGATTGGCTTGAACCGCCAACGACTGGGTGTTGCCGCCAATGGTCTTGAGGGCACTCCCCAATGAAGAAAGCGACGTGTTGAGGTGGGTTTTCAGGGTTTGCAGTGCGCCTTGACCTTGCGCTTGCACCCGCTGGGTCAGATCGCCTTGGGCCACGCCCGACATCACACGGCCGACGTCGTCCATCATGATTTTGAGGGCATCAAAAGAGCGCTGGGCTTGCTCCAGGGCGAGTTTGAAATCGCCTTCCACGGTGACGGTGTTATTGGATTCACCCAGCACACGCACGTCGAAGCGGCCGGCCTCCAACGAAGCCAAGGCGCCATTGATGGCGGCCATGGTCTCTTGGATGCGCGTGGAGCTTTGGTTGACCGCGTCTTTCATGTCGGCCAGATCGCCGCGCAAATCTGAACTGACCCGTTTTGAAAAGTCGCCTCGGGAAAGTGCCGTGACGACCGATTTGACTTCGTCAATGGCGCGTTGCTGCGCATCCAGCATCTGATTGAAGGCCTTGCCCGTTTGTCCAATTTCATCGCTGCTGACCTCTTTTAATCGAAGGCTGAAATCGGATTTCTTTTCGACTTGCGTGAGCAGCGTTTGTAATTTTTCAAGGGGCTGGGTAATTGACCGGGTAATCAACCAAGCGATCACCATGGCCAAGATCACGGCCACCGCAGATAAAACCCACATCAGCAACTGACCCGTTGCTGAATTGGATTCGGCTTCAAGTGCAAAAGCATCGATCGCATCGGTTTGGGTTTTGGTGAGTTGCCCGATGCTGGCCAAATAAACGGTCTGAAGGGGTAATAAGTTCTCGACCAAGCTTTCACGGGCTTTGTCCAATTGACGAGACTTGATTAATTCAATGATTTGAGCTTCTTGTGCTTTGAAGATTTTTCGAGCCTCGATCATCTTGGCCAAAGCCTCTTTCCCTTGTGGGGTTTTGATGGTTTCTTGCAGTCGGGCCAATGCGTCTGCCACTTTGGGGACTGAATCTTCGATTTTCTTTAATTCACTGTCCGCGACGCTGGGGTTACTGGTCAGCATGGCGGTGCGCAAGGCACGGGATTGGCGATTCACCTCATTCTCAATTTGGTGTGCCAGTTGGACTTTGACCAAGCGGTCGTGGGTAATGGTTTTGATACTGCTGTCAACGGCGCTCAACTCATGCATGCCCACCGAGGCGACGGCCACGAGTAACCCCAACAAAACGGCGAACGCCAACGCCATTCGTTTACCAATGCGAATATCTTGCAAGTTCATGGGCTTAATCTCTGGGCAAATTGAATTCATTTAGATAATAAATCAAACCCATCCTTTTTTTGAATGTCACCTAAGTGCTAAAAAGGACCTTGCCAAGGGGCTGACCCTGTCCCACTTTGGCCATGGCGGTGCTAACCTCAATCAAACAAACAGGAGGCCCCCATGTCTGAACGCCGTGATTTTCTGAAGCAAGCCACTCTCTCTGGTGCTGGATTAATGGCCGCAGCGGCCGCACTCCCTGCACAAGCCCAAGACGTCCATCCGCAACCTTACAAGGGGCCCCATGAGATGGTCAAGGGCGTCAAAATTGTGTCGATTCATCAAGCCGATGGGGCTGAAACCCTCGGCGTTGTGACAGCCAAAGGCGTGGTGGACATCCGTGCGGTGGCGAAAAAAATGAAAATTCAGTCGCCCTACACCTTGGATGAGTTGCTTCAACAAGGCAACGCCCCAGGGTTCTACGCGGCCTTGAAAGCGGCAGATAAATCGGGGGTGGCTTATTTGGACGAGTCCAAAATCACCCATGGTCGATTGTTTATGAACCCCAGCAAAATCGTTTGTGTGGGTCTGAACTACAAAGCCCACGCCGACGAGGTGGGCATGAAGCACCCCAGCGTACCGCCGCTTTTTAACAAGTACAACAACACCTTGGCGGCGCACAATTGCATTTTGAAGATTCCTTCACCCGATATTTCCTACAAACTGGATTACGAAACCGAGTTGCTAATTGTGGTGGGTAAAACCATGCGCAATGTGCCGGCGGCTGAGACGCTTAATTATGTGGCGGGTTATTGCACCTCGAATGATTTCTCGTCGCGTGACTTGCAGTTGGAAACGCCTTCGGTTCAGTGGATGATTGGTAAAACCTTGGACCAATATTTGCCGATTGGCCCTTACTTTGTTGCCGCTGATTTGGTGGGCGACCCCAACCAACTCCAGCTCAAAACTTATGTGAACGGCGAGTTGCGCCAAAACTCCAATACGTCGGATTTCATCCACAACACCCAAGCCATGTTGGCCTACATCAGCAAATTCTGGACCTTGGAGCCTGGCGACATCGTCATTACTGGCACCCCGCAAGGGGTGATCTTGGGTTATCCCAAAGACAAACAAGTCTGGTTGAAAAAAGGCGACGTGGTGGTCAGTTCCATCGAAAAACTGGGTGACTTGCGTTTCACCTTGGGCTGATTCTGTTCTCCTGGCAAGGAGAAAAGCATCAGAAGGCGAGGTGACGAGGTGGCGAGGTGATGAGGTGAGTAAGAGGCGCAAGAACTGGACGTGAAAGCGGGGCTTTGGCCCAAAACAGTCTGGATTGACTGTTGCTGAACAAGTGGGGTCGGGGTGTAATTTCTGACCCTCTCCTTTGCCTGCATCCGCCATGTCCCCGCTTGTCTCATCGACCGTTGTCGCCTCGAATTTGCACAGGCAATTGCCCATGCACAGGCCCACGCCAACGTCCACGCCGACGCCTATGACCGTCGCTCCTCAAAAGGCCGCGCCCGTGGCGTCCCCAGCGCGTTCAACCGAAACGACGACCAAGGCGCCCGATGCCCCATCGTCCCGACCTTCCCTCGGTCGATGGGTGGACAAACTGGCGTAAACCCTGAGCCGACAGGGGCTGAATTCGATCAACGGAAGGGGGGATTGTTTGTATGATGTTTTGATAAAAACACCCTTCAAAAAATCCCTGAAGCTGCTTGATCGCTTTCCTCAAGCTTTCTACAAGTCGGAGACCTCCATGCTCAAAAAATCCATTTTCAGCCTGACCCGCTGCACCGTTTTGGCGCTTGCCAGTTTGGCCACGTTGCCCACTTGGGCGCAACAAACCATCAAGATCGGCTCCTTTTTGTCGGTGACCGGGCCAGCGGCTTACCTGGGCGACCCCGAGCTCAAAACCCTGCAGATGTACATTGAAAAGATCAACAAAGAGGGCGGTCTGTTGGGTCGCCCGATTGAATTGGTTTTTTATGACGACGGCAGCGAAGCCAGCAAAGCCAACAGTTTTGCCAAACGTTTGATTGAGAATGACCAAGTGGTGGCCATCTTGGGGGGCACCACCACGGGCGCCACCATGGCCGCCATTCCACTGGTTGAGAAAGCCGAAATTCCCTTCATTTCACTGGCCGGTGCGGTTTCGATCATTGAGCCCGTGCGCAAATGGGTATTCAAAGTGCCTCCAACCGACCGCATGGCCGCTGAGCGCGTTTTTTCCGACATGAAAAAGCGCGGGATTTCCAAAGTGGCTTTGTTGTCTGAAACCGCAGGCTTTGGCGCATCGGGCCGAAAAGAAACCTTGGCCTTGACGCAAAAATACGGCATTGAGTTGGTGGCCGATGAAACCTTCGGCCCGAAGGACACGGATGTCACCGTTCAGCTGACCAAAATCAAATCAACCCCCGGACTTCAAGCCGTGTTTGTTTTTGGTGCCGGCCAAGGCCCTGCTGTGGTCATGAAGAACATTCAACAACTGGGCATCAAAGTGCCGGTTTATCAGTCGCATGGCGTTGCCTCGGAAGAATTCATCAAGTTGGCGGGCAGCGCGGCCGAAGGCGTTCGGTTGCCAGCCGCTGGTTTGTTGGTGGCCGATAAATTGCCGGCCAATGACCCGCAAAAGAAAGTCGTGGTCGACTACACCAAGGCCTTCAATGACCAATGGAAAACCGACGTTTCTGGCTTCGGTGGCCATGCCTATGATGCCTTGTACCTCTATGTCGGCGCTGTCAAGCGCGCCAACTCCGTCGACAAAGACAAGGTTCGCCTCGCCCTGGAAAGCACCAAAGGCTTTGTCGGCACCGCGGGCGTTTTCAACTTGTCCGACAAAGACCATTTGGGCTTGGACTTGAGCGCATTCAGAATGCTTGAAGTCAAAAAGGGCGATTGGGCATTCGCGGATTGATTCGCGGCTCCCATGCATTTTTCGCAATTTCTGCAGTTCCTTTTTTCGGGCTTGACCGTGGGGTCTACCTACGCCTTGGCGGCGTTGGGATTCACTTTGATCTACAACGCCAGCCAAGTGATTAACTTCGCGCAAGGCGAGTTCATCATGTTGGGCGGGATGTTGGCCGTCTATTTCAGTCTGCAAGGTTGGCCACTGCCCGTGGTCATGTTGCTGGCCATCGCGTTGCCAGCCTTGGTTGGCATCCTGTTGGAAAAATTAGCGATTGAGCCCGTCAAAGGGGCTGAACCCATTACCTTGATCATCATCACGATTGGCGCTTCTTTGGTGATTCGCGGTTTGGTACAGGTTTTCTTGGGCAAAGGGACCTTTGGTTTGCCGCCTTTTTCTGGCGATCAACCCATCGAAATCGGTGGCGCGACCCTGTTGCCCCAAAGCTTGTGGGTGATGGGAGTCACCGGTTTGGTGGTGGTGGCATTGTGGTTTTTCTTTGCCAAAACCCTGCTCGGCAAGGCCATGCTCGCGACCTCTTTCAACCGCATGGCGGCTCAAATGGTGGGCATTAATGTGCAGTGGATTTTGTTGTTGAGTTTTGCCATGTCGGCCGCGCTGGGCGCCTTGGGTGGGATATTAATCACCCCCATTACCTTGACCTCGTATGACGTGGGGGTGATGTTGGGACTCAAGGGGTTTGTAGCGGCTGTCTTGGGCGGCATGGGCAGTGGTTTGGGTGCGGTGGTGGGGGGCTTGTTGGTCGGTGTTTTAGAAGCCTTCGGTGCGGGCTACATTTCTTCGGCCTACAAAGACGCCATGCCTTTTGTTTTGATCTTATTCATCTTGTTTTTCATGCCACGCGGTTTGTTTGGCGGTCAAGCAACCGACCGGGTTTAAACCGGCTTTATTCGGGTTTAAAGCATGCGAAACAAAGGCTTGTTGGTTTTGGGACTGGTTTTGTTGGCGCTGCCATGGCTGTTGCCCAACCCTTTTTATACCGATTTGGTCATCCGCATGGCCATCAACGCGGTGGTGGTGTTGGCGCTGAATTTATTGATGGGGTTTGCCGGTCAAATCAGCCTGGGCCACGCCGGTTTCTTTGGCATCGGGGCCTATGCCAGTGCGATTTTGCCGTCGCAATTTGGCTGGCATCCCATGCTGGCTCTGTTGGCTGGGGCCGTGATCACGGGGAGTCTGGCTGGCGTGGTGGCGCGGCCCATCTTCAAGTTGAAGGGCAATTATTTGGCCATGGCCACGCTGGGCTTGGGCATCATCATCAGCATGGTCCTCCGCAATGAAGCCCAATGGACGGGCGGCCCCGATGGCATGTCGGTCTTGCCCATGAGCTGGGCGGGCTTTGAAATTTCGGGCGACAAAACCTGGTATTGGATCATCGCTTTCATTTTGTTTGCCAGCGTTTGGGGTGCTTTGAACCTGATCAACTCGCCCTTTGGCCGCGCCTTGCAAGCCTTGCATGGCTCGGAGGTGGCTGCCAAGGTGGTGGGGGTGGACGTGGTGGGCTATAAGGTCACGGTGTTCGTTTTATCGGCCACCGTTGCCAGCATCATGGGCAGTATCAGCGCGCACTATGTGGGGTTTGTCACGCCCAATATGGCCGACTTTTTTCACTCCATCGAGTTGGTGACCATGGTCGTCATGGGCGGCATGGCCTCGGTGTTTGGCTCGGTGGTCGGGGCGGTTTTATTGACCGCCCTGCCACAGGCTTTGACCGCTTTTGAGGGATGGGAAACCGTGGCTTTGGGCGCTGTTTTGATGCTCTGTATGGTCTTTTTGCCCAAAGGCGTGGTCCCGAGTTTGGCGGCGAAATTAGAAAAAAACAAAGCGGTGGATGACGATGGCCTTGCTTGAAGTCAAAGACCTTTCCATCCACTTTGGCGGTGTTAAAGCCGTTGAAGGCATTGAGTTCAGTTGGGAGTCGGGCCAGGTCTATGCCGTGATTGGCCCCAACGGCGCGGGGAAAACGACCTTGTTCAACATGATCACCGGTCTGTACAAACCCAGCCGGGGCGAGGTCTTTTTGGAAGGGCAGCCGATTGCAGGCAAGCGCCCCAATGCCCTGGCCCAGATGGGCATGGCCAGAACGTTTCAGAATTTGCAAATTTTCATGAACATGTCGGCCCTGGAGAACGTCATGGTCGGCGCGCACCTGCGTTTGGACCGCAGTTGGTTGAAAGGCTTGATGGCGTGGCCCAGCTTGCGCAAAGCCGACCAGGCGCTGCGCCAGGAAGCCGCCGATTGGATGGACTTCGTGGGGCTCCAGGCGCAGGTCAATGCCCGCGCCGACAGCCTGCCTTATGGCGCTTTGAAACGTTTGGAAATAGCCCGTGCTTTGGCCATGAAGCCGCGCTTGATTTTCTTAGATGAACCGGCGGCTGGCTTGAACGCCACAGAAACCGAGGAGATCGTCGCCTTGATCCGCAAAATTGCCAACGCCGGCATGACGGTGGTCTTGGTGGAACACGACATGAAATTGGTCATGAACCTGTCTGACCGCATCTTGGTGATGGAGAGCGGTCGAAAACTGGCAGAAGGCACGCCCGCTGAGGTGCGCCAAAACCCCGCCGTGATTGCGGCCTATTTAGGGGGGCATTGAGCCATGAATACAGACGCCACACCTTTGCTTCAGGTCCAAGGTTTGGAAAGCGCCTATGGGCGGATCAAAGCTTTAAAAGGGTTGGATTTTCACATTCAGGCCGGTGAAACCATTGCCTTCGTCGGGGCCAACGGCGCGGGCAAAACCACCTTGCTGCGCACCTTGTCGGGCGTTCAGCCCATGACCCACGGTCAAATTTTGTTCAAGGGCCAAAACATCAGCAAGCTGCGCGCCGACTTGCGCATGCGGGCTGGCATTTGCCAAAGTCCGGAAGGCCGGCAGGTCTTTGCACCCATGACAATTGAAGACAATTTGCGCCTTGGGGCCTACACACAACCTGCTTCGGGTGTGGCCGATGGTCTGGAAAAAATCTACCAGCTGTTTCCGGTGCTGAAAGAAAAGCGCCATTTGTTGGCGGGCCTTTTGTCCGGCGGCCAACAACAGATGCTGGCCATTGGCAGGGCTTTGATGGGCAACCCAACCTTGTTGCTGCTCGACGAGCCCTCGATGGGCTTGGCGCCCCTGTTGGTGGCTGAGATTTTTGAGGTGCTGAAAATCCTCAAAGCACAAAACATGAGCATTGTGTTGGCCGAACAAAATGCCCTGGCGGCCTTGGAATTGGCCGACCGGGCTTATGTCCTTGAGACCGGTCGAATCCGCCTCGAGGGGAGCGGAGAAGACTTGATTCACAACGAACAGGTCCGCTCCGCTTATTTGGGGATGTAAATCCCCAGCCGTCCCTTAGTGCTGGTAAACCCACTTGCCGTTTTCGATTTTGACCATCACTTGGCTTCGTTCGTCGACGCCGTTGTGGTCTTGCGGAGACATGGTGTAAACCCCTTCAGAGCCGACAAATCCTTTGAGTTGTTCCACGGAGTCGCGGATGGCCGAGCGAAATTCCACCGTGCCAGGCTTGCCCGACTTCAAGGCATTGCGGGTGGCTTGGTCCAAAATGAGCAAGGCATCCCAAGCAGTGGCGCCGAATAAAGACCGGTTTTGAACGCCGACAGCCGCGTCGGATTTTTTCAAGAAGTCCACCGCCACCTTCTTGATCGGCGAGCTGTCGGGCAATTGGTCTCCCACCAAGACGGGGGCCACGGTCAGGTAAGTGCCTTCAACCGATTTGCCCCCCACGCGTAAATAGTCGGCATTCGCCACGCCCTGGGTCTGATAGACCCGGCCTTTGTAGCCGCGTTGTGCCAACTCAATTTGAGGCAAAGCACCGGGTGTGCCTGAGCTCAGAATGTAGATGGCATCGGGGTTGGCCGCCATGATCTTCAAAACTTGGGAGGTCACGCTTTGGTCATTGGCGTTGTACTTTTCGCTGGCGACCAACTTGATGCCTTTGGTGGGCGCCAAGTTTTCAACCACCTTCAAAAAGCCATCGCCATAGCTGTTGGCCAAGCCAATGGTGGCGACGGTTTTGAGTTTGTCATTGGCCATGTGTTCCAAGACGCGGGTGGTTGAAATGGTTTCGGTGGGCGATAGCTTGAAAGCCCACTTGCGAGCACCTTCTTGCGGCAAGACGATGGCACCGCCCCCGGCCAAACTGATGACAGGCACTTTTTCTGCGCCCGCTGCTTCGACGATCGCCAACGAGGTGGGGGTGAGGGAGGAACCTATGATGAGGTCCACCTTGTCTTCGGTGATCAAACGCAGGGCATTTTTGGCGGCGGTGCTGGTGTCTGAGTTGTCGTTCAACAAGGTGAATTTGGCTTTTTGACCCCCCAATTCAGCAGGCCAAAGTTTCAGAATTTGTTCTTCTGGCATGCCGAGCGAGGCGCCGGGGCCTGAGAGCGACAAGATGATGCCCACATTGATGTCGGCCCAAGCGGAAAGGCTCGTCAGCAAGGCGGCGCCCAGGGCGAGGGTTTTGAATTTTCTAAAGGTTTTTTGAAGGGGTTGCACAAAGGTCTCCAGTTAAAAATTTGTGTCTCAGGGTTAAATTTTTTGCTTGGTATTTGATTTTTGAATTTTGATCTTTAAGCAGCCAGGTTTTGTTCAGCGTCGACGGCTTCCTTGAGCATTTTTCGAAAGCGAATCAAGGCAGAATCAAAATGCAGTGGCAGCATCTGCTCCAGGGCGTTATCGCTCAAATTTTTGTATTGCGCCGTGATCATGTCGCGGTCTTCATTGAAGGCTTCGAGCAAGGTGTTGTACATGTTGTGACGAACCGACTCATCTTTCAACGATGCCCGGTGCGATTGTTGGAAAAAGTAATGCGTTGAGGTTTCGGTTTCTGGCGTCAGGGTTTGACAACTGTGGTTCACCACCGCGCGGCTGTTGTCGTCTGGGGCATCCCCGACGGGGCGACCGCCTGAGTTCATGAGCAAGGTCGATGGAAATAAAAAGTCGTAAATGAACCACCGATCCAAGTTGGAATCAAATTTTCTGAAACGCGTGTAAAAGGGCGGTGCGGGCACGTCGGGGATGAAACGCGAGACCTTCACGCCGCGCTGACCGTTGCTGTTCACCACTTCAACGGTGGGTTTGGCCAACGCTATGGCCTTGCTACCCCCTAGGGTATTCGCATGCACATAACTCAGGTGCGAAAAGTCGAGCAAGTTATCGGCAATCAGCAAATAAGGCGTGTCGTAATGCAGATAGCCCGGCACGTTGACCCAATCCGGGTGATCGCAGGAAAAATTGTCGGGCAGCAGGGCTTCGTCCGCTTTCTCGGGGTCGCCCATCCAGACGAAGACCCACTTGTTCTTCACCACCAAGGGGTATTTCTTGACGCAGGCTTTGGCCGGTGGCTTGTCCATGCCCGGGACTTCTTGACATTGGCCGGTCTGGTCAAACAACAGGCCGTGATAGCCACAGCGCACGCTGTCGCCTTCACGTTTTCCTGTCGACAAAGGCGCATGCCGATGGCAACACTTGTCGGCGATGGCGACCAGTTGATGGGCGCTGGTTCGGTAGACCAGAATGGGCTCATTCAAAACTTTTCTGGTGAACAACTTGTCTTCATGGGCTTGGGGAATTTCGTGATCCCATGCCACAACGTACCAACAATTTTTTAACCACATGCTTGCCTCCTAAGCCAGCCTTTCATTAACCCTTGGTTAACCGACTTCCAGTGTCAAAACATTCTCGACCGGCGTCAATCAAAAACCAGTCACTTCAGGGAAAATACCTGCACCAACTTCCTTCAACTCGCCCTTCACCTCGGTTTCATTACTTCTTATGAACACGCTGCTGACTCCAGAACTCAAATTCTTCGCCGACCTGAATGTCCAGGTCGACAGGCCACAAGATGTGGGCATGACGGTGCATGGACAACGCCGAGTCATTGCTATTTTGGGCGGCGAAGTGCAGGGACAAGGGTGGACGGCCCGGGTGTTGCCCGGGGGCGCTGATTTTCAGATGATTGTGAACCCCACCTTGTCGGAATTGGACGCGCGCTACGTTTTGGAAACCGATGCCGGCGATTTGATTTTTGTGCAAAACAGAGCCGTTCGCACCGCCTCTCCAGTGGTGATGGGGCGCTTGATTCGTGGCGAACCGGTCGATCCGCAGCAGGTTTATTTCCGCTGTACGCCTCAATTTGAAACGGCCTCCAAGTCACTGGCTTGGATCAGTGAGAGGCTGTTCATCGGAACCGGCGCCAGAGAGCCTGATCGGGTGATCATGCGTTTCTTTGAAGTGCTTTAACTGGTTTTGAGGGGCTCCGTTTCCTTTTGGGCAAAAGGAGCTTGGGAATGGCTTGGTCATCGACCTCCAGCACCCGGTCCATGAGGGCATAGAGTTCACGGATCAACTCGGGGCCAAAGGATTGCTCAATCACTTGGTATTGGGCTCTGATCAGGGGGCTGAGTTCATCCACCACGCCTTGTCCCTTGGCCGTCAGCCCGACGGTAACCCGACGCTGATCGGTCTCGAAGCGCGTTCGGGTGATGAGTCCATTTTCTTCCATGCGTGCGAGCACGCCGGCCAAGCTGGGGCTCTGGATGTGGCATGACTCGCCAATCTGGCGCGGCTCGAGTTGCTTCATCTCGCCGAGCGTTCTCAAAATTCGCCACTGCTGTTCGGTCAAATCAAAGTGCGAAATCAGAGGCCGAAAGTGGCCTAGCAGTTTTTCGCGGGCCTTCAGAATCAGCTGCGGTAGATTGCGGTGGGTCAGCGGAGGGGACAAACCGGGCGCTCCTGTTTCAATTCACGCCGTGCACTCAATAAACCCGGGGCGATGAATCAACGGGGGCTTGCGCCGAGGCGTTGGCGCCTGAACGCTTCACGGCGGAATCACCCTTGTAGGCGGCCGCTAAATCGGTCGCTGCGCGCACCAGCAAGGTGGTGTCCACGCCGACCGCAACAAACTGGGCCCCAGCGTCTAAATACTGCCTGGCCATCTTGGGGTCTGCCATCAAGATGCCGGCGGCTTTGCCCGCAGCGCGCACCGAGGCAATGCCTTCCAAAATGGTTTTGACGACTTCGGGGTGGCCGGGTTGACCTCGGAAACCCATCGAGGCCGATAAATCGGCAGGGCCAAAGAAGACGCCGTCAACGCCCTCGACTTCTGCAATCGCTTTCAAATTTTGAACAGCCAGCGGGGTTTCGGCTTGGACCAAAAGGCACAGGTGGTCATCGGCTTGGTTCAAGTAATTGGTCACTTGGTTCCACCGCGACGCCCTTGCCAGCGCCGCGCCAACGCCTCGAATGCCGTGGGGCGGGTAGCGCATGGCTTTGACCATGCGCTCGGCCTGCTCGGGCGTGTCGATCATGGGAATCAACAAGGTTTGAGCGCCGATGTCCAAATACTGTTTGACCAAATTCACGTCGGCTTGGACAGGGCGAACAATCGGGTGAACGGGGTAGGGCGCGACGGCGCGGAGTTGCTCGAGAATGGTGCGGACATTGTTGGGCGCGTGTTCGGCATCCAGCAGCAGCCAGTCGAATCCGGTCGGCGCCAAGGCTTCTGCGACATTGGCATCGGCCAGGCCAACCCACAAACCGATTTGGGTTTGACCGGCCTTCAAAGCATAGCGAAAGGGATTGGGGGTGATTTGCATCGCGATTCCTTCAAACAAATCGAAATTTCAATTGACCCAAAGGGCCGTAATCGGCCTCAAAGACATCGCCCGCTTTGGCTGGAACGGGCTTGGTGAACGAGCCCGCCAAGACGATTTCGCCAGCCTGTAAATGCTCGTCCCATGGCGCGAGTTTGTTGGCCAACCAAGCAATCCCGATGGCCGGATGGCCTTGCACACCCGCCGCCAGGCCGGTTTCTTCAACGACGTTGTTTAAACGCAAAATGGCGCCGCACCAAGGTAAATCCGTGGTGTGCGGATCCACCCGCTTGGCGCCGAGCACGATGCCCGCGTTGGCCGCGTTGTCGCTGATGGTGTCAAACACCTTGCGCATCGCTTTGGTGTGTCGATCGAATTGCTCGATGCGGGCATCGATGATTTCGATGGCGGGCGTGACATAGTCGGTCGCCTCCAAAACCTGTTCGAGGGTCACGTTGGGGCCACGCAATTCGCTTTTAAGAACGAAAGCCAATTCCACCTCAACCCGTGGCGCGATGAACCGGTTGACTGGAATGTCCAAGACCTGACCCGGCGTGCAGTCGTAACGCATGAAATCAAACAAGGTGCCAAAGTCGGGCTCGTCAATCTGACTGGACTGCTGCATGGCCCGGCTGGTCAGGCCAATTTTGTGACCAATGATTTGGCGACCCGCTGCGCGTTGCAGGGCCACCCATGCCCGGTTGATGCGGTAGCCGTCTTCGATGGTCATGCCAGAAAACCGTTTGGAGAAGTGCTCAATTTGAACGCGGGACTTTTCAGATTGATCCAGTTCGCGGGCGAGTGCTTGTATTTGGGTTTCGGTGAAAACGGACATGTTCAATTCTTCTGGAAAAGCGGGTGGATGTTGCTGTGTTTGGCGTCAAAGACTTCAGGGCCAACGTCAATTTGCAGCGTCACGCCGATGTATCGCTTGGCCATGACGGGGGCGAAGAATTGGTGAGTCACTTCCACCAAGGCCTTTCCGGCCTGCTGTTGGGTGGCTTCTGACCGGCCCCGGCCCATGCGCAAATTCAAATAGACAAAAGCGTAGTCACTGGAACCCGTTGCAGCAAGGCCTGCGGCACCGCCATCGGAGACCGCAAAGTGGGGTGCAGGGTAAGCCAAGACACGCACGCCCCCCTTGGGGAACACAGGCTTGCCTACCTCGTCTTGCACTGTCAACATGGCATCGGCCAGTTGCCGACAAAGGTCGGTCATGTTGACTTCAGCATCGAGTTGGCCGGTGTAAAGAATGACCAAGTGGGGCATAAAGGGTTCCTGGTAATGCAGGCTTAAGGGACGGGATTTAAAGACGGGCACTGACCGCCGTATAGCCCTCTGCCCGGCTGGCCATGGCCGAAGGCACTAGCGAGCCGTCTTGCGGCGTGACTTCAAATACCGCATTGATTTGACCGGTCCCCGAAGCGCCGAAGTAGGGCGTCACGACTTCAACATCGCCTTGATAAGCCGACCAACCCAGGGCGCCCATCAGCATCGCGGTGTCGTGCATGAAACCCTCGCCGTGGCCTTTGCTGGCGTACTCGGGCAGCATCTCGCAGAAGGCTTTCCACTCGCGTTGATGCCACATTTGAAGCACCTGTTTGTCGAGCTGCTCCAGGAAAGGGCTCCAAATTTTGAAGGCAAACTCGGGCGCCAAACCGTTTTGTGCAAACCGATGCGTGAGCGAGCCGCTGGCCAAAAAGCCACCTTGCCGTCGTACTGTTCTTCGATGGCGCGGCGAAAAGCCCAGCCCAAGCGCGCGCTGTCGTTGAGGTAGTGCGCCATGCACAAGGCCGACACCGAGACCACCTTGAAGTGTTGGTCGGCGTTCATGTAGCGCAGCGGCACGAGGGTGCCGTACTCTGGGTTCAAGGTGGTGTTGTCATGCGCCAAGGTTTCGACACCGTATTCAGTGGCGACCTTGGCCAGCAGCCGCCCCAGTTCCGGGTTGCCATTCGCCTCAAAACCCATGTTCTTGATGAAGTGGGGCAACTCGTTGCTGGTGTACTCGCCTTTGAAATGCGGCGCGCAGTTGATGTGGTAGTTCGCGTTGACCAACCAATGGGTGTCGAAAACCACCAGCGTGTCGACACCCAGCGCGCGGCAACGGCGGCTGATTTCAAGGTGACCGTCCACAGCATCTTGCCGGGTGCCTTGGCGTGGGCCTGGCCACTCGCTCAAGTACATGCTGGGCACGTGGGTGATTTTGGCGGCTAAAGCAAGTTGGCCCATAAATTCCTTTCGCAGACACGTCGACGTGTGGTCAAACACCCCAATGCGGAATGTGGTGCGTGCCCATCGACACCGCGACGTTTTTGGGTTCACAAAACACTTCGTAACTCCAAGTGCCGCCCTCACGGCCTGTGCCGCTGGCCTTGGTGCCACCAAAGGGTTGACGCAGATCGCGCACGTTTTGGCTGTTCACAAAACACATGCCCGCCTCCACTGCAGCCGCGACGCGGTGGGCCTTGCCGATGTTTTCGGTCCAGACATAACTCGACAAGCCGTACTCAATGTCATTCGCCTTGGCGATGGCGTCGGCCTCGTCTTTGAACGGAATCAAGCACGCCACGGGGCCAAAGATTTCTTCTTGGGCGATTTTCATGCGGTTGTCCACATCGGCAAAGACGGTGGGCCAAACGTAGTTGCCATGTTGAACATGGGCTGGCAGGTCGGGGGCATAGGCGGGTTTGTCAAGGCCGCCGCACAACAAGGTCGCCCCTTCTTTGGGGCCGAGTTCGATGTAGCTGCGCACCTTGGCCAAATGGCATTGGCTGATCATCGGGCCGACGATGGTTTTTTCGTCCAAGGGGTCGCCCACGGAGATGCGTTTGGCGCGCTCAGCAAACTTGGCAGCGAAGTCGGCATAGATGCTTTGCTGCACCAAAATGCGGCTGCCCGCTGTGCACCGTTCGCCGTTGTTGCTGAAGATCATGAAGAGGGCGGCATCCAAGGCGCGGTCGAGGTCGGCGTCTTCAAAGACGACGAAGGGGCTCTTGCCGCCAAGTTCCATGCTGAACTTTTTGAGGCCCGCTGACTTCACGATGCGGTTGCCGGTGACGGTGGAGCCGGTGAACGAAATGGCCCGCACATCGGGGTGTGACACCAAGGATTCTCCGGCGTTTTGACCGTAGCCATGAACCAAGTTGAGCACGCCGGCAGGGATGCCGGCCTCCAACGCCAACTCGCCCAAACGAGCGGCCGTCATGGGGCTGAGTTCGCTCATTTTCAAAACGGCCGTGTTGCCAAAAGCCAGGCAGGGCGCCACTTTCCAGGTCGACGTCATGAAGGGCACATTCCAAGGTGAAATGAGCGCACACACGCCGACGGGGTGAAACAGGGTGTAGTTCAAATGGGTCGGGGTGGGGTAGGTGTGGCCGTCGACCCGGGTGCACATTTCAGCAAAATAATAAAAATTGTCGGCGGCACGGGGAATCAATTGCTTGCCGGTTTGGCTGATGACTTGGCCAGTGTCTTGGGTCTCGGTTTGTGCAATTTCAGGCGCCTGTTGGGCGATCAGGTCGCCCAGCTTGCGAATCAGCTTGGCGCGCTCTGCCGCCGGTTTGTTGGCCCAAGCAGGGAAGGCGGCTTTGGCCGCTGCCACCGCGGCATTCACTTCGGCTTCGCCGCCCGAAGCCACTTCGGCCAAGACTTCTTGAGTGGCGGGGTTGGTGGTTTCAAAATAGGTTTTTCCTGCCACCGATTGGCCATTGATGAGGTGATCTATGCGCATGGGTAAGTCCTTCAATTCAATTTTTCGACCGGCGGGTTAACGACCAAAAAGTTCATCGCCCACGAGGGTGTTGACCAATCGACCGATGCCCTCAATTTCAGTCACCACCTCATCACCGACGTTGACGTTCACGACCCCTTCTGGGGTGCCGGTCAAGATCACATCGCCAGGCAAGAGGGTCATGAAACTGCTCAGGTATTCAATCAGCGCTGGAATGGCGTTGACCATGTTCGCGGTCGTGCCTTGCTGCGTCAGCTTGCCATTCACATAGGTTCTCAGTTGCAATTGATGCGGGTCGGGCACGGCGCAGGCATCCACCAGCCAAGGGCCCAAGACCGTGCCGCCGTCGCGATTTTTGACGCGCAAATTGGGGCGATACCAGTTCTCAAGGTAGTCGCGAATGGCGTAGTCATTGCAAACGGTATAGCCGGCCACATGGGCCATGGCGTCGGCGGCTTTGACGCCTTTGGCAGGCTTGCCAATCACCACCGCCAACTCGCATTCGTAGTGCATGTAGGTGGCGTCTCGGGGGCGACGGGTTTGACCGCGGTGGCCGATCAAGGCGCCCGGGCCTTTGAGAAAAACCAAGGGCGCATCTTGTGTGGTGACCGTCAACTCTTTGGACAATTCTTTCAGGTGGTCCGCGTAATTCAAGCCCAGTGCGATGATGGTGCCAACTTCAAAAGGCGGCAACCACACCACGGATTCTTCTGCCACCACACGACCATCGCTGAGCCGAAGGCCTTTTGGGTCAGGGGTCGCTGAATGAAGGGCGCCAGCGTAGGCCACGATGGCTTTGGGAGCAGGGACGAGGGAGAGATTCATGCTGCCACCAATTGATTTTGAAGCCGTCCAACCTGCTCAATTTCAATCTCAACGCGCTGACCGGCTCGGACAAGGGGCGCGCCTGCAGAGACGCCAATCATCAGCACATCACCCGGTTGCAGCGTCATGAAATCGGTCACGTCGACCAAAAGTTGTTCAACGTCACGCACTCGGTGGTCGGTTGAAGTCTCTTGCACCAACTGACCGTCGACCCAGACCTTGACCTGCAAATGATTGGGATCTTTGACCTCTTTGGCCGCCGTGACGCGCTGGCTGATGGGGCAAAAACCATCGTGGGCTTTGAGCTGAACCGAAGGGCGGTAAAAGTGGGTGTGGGGCACGCTGAGGTCGTTGACCACGGTGTAACCGGCTAAATGAGCGAGGGCGTTTTCTCGCGTCAAGCGGCAGGCCGTTTGGCCGATGACGAGGCCCAAGGCGGCGCCCACTTCCAATTCAGGCACACCCACAGGAACCTCGACTGCAGCGCCTTCGACGGTCAAGGTGTTGCGTGGTTTGATGTAAAGCACGGGCGCTTGGGGAGGGGCCTTGTAAGGGGCTTCACTGGCGGCGGCGCCCAAAGCGGCCAAGGCGGGGGCATGGTTCATCAGCGTGCCGTAAACCACGCCGGAGAGTCGGTAAGGTGCAAAGTCAAAAAACGATGACCAAGGGGTGAGCGCCATGCGTTGTCCCTAATTACTAATATGTGAGTATTTTAGTGGTTTCACATCCGATTCGGTCAAATTCTTGCCCCTTGGGGTGATCGCTTTCCCTGATGCCCTTTGTTTGGATCACTTCATCTTGGCTCACTTGGTTCAAGGGCAGCAGGTGCTGGGCAAAAAAGGCCTTGAGTTCTTCACGCGCACCAATGGGAAAGACGCCGGCCACATACTGATCGGGGCGAACCACAACGAGGGCACCGCCTCGGTCAATCTCACGGTCTCGGAAGATGTCACGCCCGTGTCCTGAGGCGAATATTTGATTCACGTCGACCAGACCATACGGTGTTTTTGTGGGTTTAAAAGCGTTCGGCACCTCTCCGGGCTCCACCTCGGTGTAGTCCTGTTGGTAAATGACCTTGGTATCGAACGTGGCGTCGGTGTCTCCCGCCTTCGGGGTGTAGAGCACGTGAGGCGATTCGGGGTCGTTGGCCCACCAAGCCGCCCACTCAGCGGTGGCGGTGCCGCTGGTGGCGGGCGCTGCGGGGTCGGCAAAAACATAGACCCGCCAGCGGCCATCGGCCTCGTGCAAGTGACCCAGATGACGCCAGCGGTTGTCCGCACGGCGCATGACCTCCGCTGACTTGAAACGCTTGCCAATGGGGAAGCCTTTGGCGAGTCCCTGGTGTTCTGACCCCGCCACGATTTGATTTTTAGGGTACTGGGTCATGAACCCCATCGGGAACTCAATGGTTTTTTCGTACCAACGGGCCAAGTCTTGTGGGTCGTCCCATTCGTCCACGGGGCGGGCCATGAGCGTCGACCATTCTTTGTCAAAATTAATGAGGTCTTGGGCTATCACCCGACGTTCGCTGGAATAGGTATTGAGCAGTGAAGCCGGGGCACGGCCTTCCAGCACCGCCGCCAGTTTCCAAGACAAGTTCCAGCCGTCTTGGATGGACACGTTCATGCCTTGGCCGGCTTTGGCCGAGTGCGTGTGGCAGGCGTCACCCATGATGAAGGCCCGGGGATGGCGATCTTCAACCTGTTCTGCAGGGAGGTTGTCAAAACCCGTCGTGACACGGTGCGCCACTTCGTAAACCGACCACCATGCGATGCTCTTCACATCGAGTGTGTAAGGATGAAGGATCGCATTGGCGCGGCGGATGATGTCCTCCAGGGGGGTTTTCCGAATGTGACCCGCATCGTTTTCATCGAGGTTGCCGAGGTCGACGTACAGGCGGGAGAGGTAGCCGCCTTCGCGTGGAATCAACAAAATATTGCCGGCGCTGTGCGATTGAATCGAGCACTTGACTTGGAAGTCGGGGAAATCGGTGTTGCACAAAACGTCGATCACGCCCCAGGCGTGCAGGGCCGCATCGCCTTCGAGTTGGTGACCCAGAGCGGCGCGAACGTTGCTTCGTGCGCCGTCTCCACCGACCAGGTATTTCGCCCTGACCGTGCGTTCTTCGCCTTGGCGTGGCCCTGCGACATAGCGGATGCGTGCCGAAACGGGGTATTCATTTTTGTCTGGGCTGTCGTCGATGTTGAGGCCGAGAAACTCAACGCCGTAATCCGGCACCACTTTGCCGGGCGCGTTTTCGGCAAAGCCCAGAAAATAATCCAACACGCGAGATTGGTTCACATAAATGTGCGGAAATTCACTCACGCCGTGTGCGTCGTCGGGCACGCGGGACACCCGAACAATGTTCTCGGGGTTCTTTTCATCGGGCTTCCAAAAGCACATCTCCACATTGCGGTAAGCCTCGTCAGTAATGGCGTTGGCAAAGCCAAAGGCTTGAAAGGTTTCAACCGAGCGCGCTTGAATGCCGTCCGCTTGGCCTTGCGTCAACCGGCCTTCGCGCCGCTCAATGGCGCGCACGTTGATGCTGGGAAAGTGGGCCAGTTGCGCCGCCACCGTGACCGCGGCGGGGCCGGTGCCGACGATCAGCACGTCCATTTCGTCGGGGAGGTCGGTGGGGCGATTCACCCCATGACCAGCAGCTGGTTTGATCCTGGGGTCGCCTGAAACATAACCGCGGTGGTGAAACTGCATGGCGCGTCTCC
>Ga0208874_1000128_pt1 | contig 28292 bp, 24 predicted proteins | sample CryBogCBH10Oct08_FD_184604 | JGI IMG/M metagenome (GOLD analysis project Ga0208874, IMG submission 184604) | Freshwater microbial communities from Crystal Bog, Wisconsin, USA - CBH10Oct08 (SPAdes) (version 2) | ecosystem: Environmental > Aquatic > Freshwater > Lake | place: Crystal Bog... | reverse complement strand
TTGCTACAACCCATACGCAGGCTCGCTACGCCTTACCTAAAGTACTTACGGAATTTACCAAGCGCTTCCCCAAGGTGCGCGTCAGCATACAACAGGGTAGTCCAGGACAAATCGCTGAGCTACTCACCCATGATCGTGCGGACATTGCCATTGCAACTGAAGGCATTGCCAATACAGCAGGTGTGCTCGCGCTACCCGGATACCAATGGCAACACGTCGTCATGGTGCCCCTCAGCCATCCATTACTCAATCAAGCAGCCATCAGCCTAGAAGAGCTGGCAAAGTACCCCCTAATCACTTATGACAAGGCATTTGCGGGACGCAGCAAAATTGATGCCGCCTTTGCGCAGCGCAATTTAACTCCAGACATTATTTTGGAAGCAATCGATGCCGACGTAATCAAAACCTATGTTGAAACTGGTATGGGGGTGGGGATTGTTGCAGGACTAGCGTACGACCCTGATCGTGATCGCAATCTCAAAGTGATTCCTGTTGGTCATTTGTTCGGTAATAACGTGACCCATCTTGGCGTAAAACAAGGCGCCTATCTCAGATCTTTTGTTTATACCTTTATAGAACTATTCTCACCGACACTCACACGCAAAATTGTCGAACAGGCAATGTCCAGCGAATCGGATACGTACGAAATCTAGGAATTCATTTCAGAAAACTCAAAGGCAGAAAGCCAAATTGAGTGGTGCCTCGGGGCGGACTCGAACCGCCACGCCTTGCGGCACCGGATTTTGAGTCCGGCACGTCTACCAATTCCATCACCGAGGCAGGTGTTTGCAGTGGAAAAAACTGCATTACTTACAGCTAAGAGGTGAGAGTGTAACAAAAAAAGGGTATGGACCGCCATCCTTTAGCTCAGTACCCCTTAAAATAGGTGTCTCTAGCCCAATTCTGCAAAAGGACTTACCCGTATGGCCGGCCACTCAAAATGGGCCAATATTCAGCACCGCAAAGGTCGTCAAGACGAAAAGCGCGGCAAGATTTGGACCAAACTCATTAAAGAAATTACTGTCGCAGCCAAATTAGGTGGCGGCGACATTGCAACGAACCCGCGCTTACGTTTGGCTATTGATAAGGCTAAAGACTCCAATATGCCCAACGACAACGTGCAAAGGGCGATTCAGCGCGGCACTGGTTCACTTGAGGGCGTGAACTACGAAGAGATTCGTTACGAAGGTTATGGTTTTAATGGGGCTGCTGTGATTGTTGACTGCCTCACAGATAACCGCACTAGGACAGTTGCCGAAGTACGTCATGCGTTTACTAAAAATGGTGGCAATATGGGTGCCGAAGGTTCTGTTGCCTTCTTATTCAAGCACTGCGGACAAATGCTATTTGCCCCTGGTACTAGTGAAGATCAATTAATGGAAGTTGCCTTAGATGCTGGTGCAGAAGATGTCATCACCCATGATGATGGCTCACTTGAAGTGCTATCGCCTGTACCTGATTTTTCAAAAGTACAAGATGCGCTTACCAAGGCTGGCCTCAAAGCGGAATTGGCTACCGTAGCCATGCGCCCCGAAACTGAAATTTCACTTGAGGGCGATCAAGCTGAAAGCATGCAGAAATTATTAGACACTCTTGAGAATCTGGATGACGTACAAGAAGTTTTCACGAATGCAGCTTTCTAATTCATCGGCATTCTGATTTGAAACCTATTCATCAATATAACTATTAGCTTGCTATGAAAATTCTCTTAATTGGATCCGGTGGTCGCGAACATGCACTGGCTTGGAAATTGGCGCAATCACCCCAAGTGCAAACGGTCTTTGTTGCGCCAGGTAATGGCGGTACCGCCACGGCTAAGCAGACTACGGCAGGCATTCAAAATCTCCCCATCTCAGACCTGCAAGATCTTGCTGACTTTGCGAAACGTGAAAAGATTCAATTAACAGTGGTTGGCCCTGAAGCACCGCTGGCAGCTGGCATCGTCGATGTGTTCCGCGAAAATGGTTTGAGAATTTTTGGGCCGACCCAACTTGCTGCGCAATTAGAGTCTTCAAAAGATTTCTCTAAAGCCTTTATGAAACGACATGGCATTCCGACCGCCGATTACCAAACCTTTTCAAATAGACTAGAGGCACATGCCTATATTGATGCTAAAGGCGCTCCTATTGTGATCAAGGCTGATGGCTTGGCTGCCGGCAAAGGCGTTGTAGTTGCCATGAGTCTTGAAGAAGCTCACGCAGCTGTTGATATGATGCTGGCCGATAACAAACTCGGTAATGCCGGTGCTCGCGTTGTGATTGAAGAATTCTTAACCGGAGAAGAGGCTAGCTTTATTGTTTTAGTGGATGGTAAAAATGTTCTTGCCTTAGCAACCAGCCAAGACCATAAGCGTTTACTCGATGCCGACCAAGGCCCTAACACCGGTGGTATGGGTGCGTACTCCCCCGCTCCCGTAGTAACCCCTGAAATTCATGCACGTGCTTTGCGCGAGGTCATCATGCCGACCGTTAAAGGCATGGAATCTGATGGCCTACCTTATACCGGCTTCCTCTACGCTGGCTTGATGATTTCTCCTGAGGGTAAAATCAAAACTCTAGAATTTAATTGCCGCATGGGTGATCCAGAAACACAACCGATCATGGCGCGTTTACGTAGCGACCTAGTACACGCATTAGACAAGGCGGTAGACGGCAAATTGAATGAAGTCGAGCTTGAGTGGGATCGCCGGACCGCCTTAGGGGTAGTGCTTGCAGCATACAACTACCCAGAGACTCCACGTAACGGTGATGTGATTACCGGTATTCCAGCGGATACCGAAGATCAATTGACCTTTCATGCGGGGACCAAACTGCAAGACGGAAAACTACTGACTTCAGGTGGTCGCGTGATGTGCGTAGTTGGCTTAGCTGACACAGTTCGTGGTGCACAACAAAAGGCGTATGACGCGATTTCTCAAATCCAATTTGATGGCATGCAATATCGCAAAGATATTGGTTACCGCGCAATCAAATAAAGATCGATAGAACACAATTGTCCGATAGCGTACAAACTCAGATAAATATCCAAACCTTAAAAGACTACTTTTGGGGTTTGCAGGATCGCATTACTGCAGCGATGAGTGCGCTCGATGGCAAAGCCTTCATCGCCGATGAATGGCAAAAGCCAGAAGACAGCAAACTCAAGGGTTATGGTCGCACCTGTATTTTAGATGGCGGCAATATTCTTGAAAAAGGTGGGGTTGGTTTCTCGCATGTTCGTGGCGATCAAATGCCTCCATCAGCATCACATCATCGTCCAGAAGTGGCTGGACGTAGTTTCGAGGCCATGGGCGTCTCGCTGGTCTTTCATCCAAATAATCCCAAGATCCCAACTACTCATATGAATGTGCGCTGCTTCATTGCGCAAGCGCCCGGTAAAGAACCGGTGTGGTGGTTTGGCGGTGGTTTTGATCTAACCCCCTACTACGGAGTTGATGAGGATTGCAAACACTTTCATCAGACTGCCAAGGATGCATTAGATCCATTCGGTGACGATCTCTATCCCCGCTTCAAAAAATGGTGTGATGAATACTTCTACTTAAAGCACCGCGAAGAGCCCCGTGGTATCGGGGGCGTATTCTTTGATGACTTCAATGAGCTGGGTTTTGAAAAAAGCTTTGCCATGACGCGTGCAATTGGTGACGCCTTCATTAATGCTTACTTGCCGATTGTCCAGCGTCGTCAAAACGATCCCTTCACCGCAGAAGAAAAGTCTTTCCAAGAATATCGCCGTGGACGTTATGTTGAATACAACCTTATCTTTGATCGTGGCACCATCTTTGGCCTGCACTCTGGCGGCCGTACTGAATCGATATTAATGTCGATGCCGCCAGTAGTTCAGTGGTGGTACAACTGGCATCCAGAGCTCAATACACCAGAAGCGAAGCTTTACGACTACTATCTTAAGCCACGAGATTGGTTAGCTTAATTTGAATGCTCCCAAAAAAATCGGTATCCTAGGCGGCACTTTTGATCCGCCACATCTTGGACATCTCAAACTTGCTACGCACTTTGCCAAGCTACTTAACTTAGATGAATTGCTACTCATTCCGAGTGGTGAGCCTTGGCAAAAAGCCGCTCACATCACACGAGGAAAAATCCGCCTCCAGTTAACTGAAGCAGCTGCAATCGATTTGGCTAGGGCATTTTTATATCTAAAAATTCCAACCCAAATTGGGGTGGATCGTTTGGAGGTAGATCGTGCTGGCCCCAGCTATGCCATTGATACTATTAAGACCTTAAGGGAACGCTATGGTCCTACAGCGAGCCTCGTTTGGCTAATGGGAGCCGACTCCTTCATGTCGTTACCAAGCTGGAACTCGTGGAAAGAGCTACTCAATCATGTTCATTTTGCTGTTGCCAGCAGACCAGAATGTGCACTTGAGACCGAAATGAGTCCAGAAATAGATGATTTGCTAGCCAAACACCAAACTCTAGAGGCTGATGCTATTGAAATTAGCCCATCTAGCCGCATATACCTAGATAAGAGCTTGGCAGTTGACTTATCCTCTACGGAACTACGAAATCGTCTTAGAACCCCTTCCGGGAACTCCATTGGGCCAGAGCAAATCCCTTCACACGTTTTAGAAATCATCACAAATCTGGGCTTGTACAAGTAATCAAGCTAAGATCACCCCATACTCACTAGACCTATTATAGAAATACAACAAAAAAATGGAATTACGTAAATTACAGCGTGTCGTGATTGATGCCTTAGAAGATGTCAAAGCACAAGATATTCGTGTCTATGACACTACAAAATTAAGTGAGTTATTTGACCGTGTCATTATTGCTACCGGCTCTAGCAATCGTCAGACACGTTCATTAGCCATGTCGGTTAAAGAAGAGGTCAACTCCAAAGGTGGCGAAGTGATCTCGGTTGAAGGACTAGAAACCGGTGAATGGGTCTTAGTGGATTGCGGAGATATTGTCGTGCACATTTTGCAACCCATGCTGCGCTCTTACTACCAACTTGAAGGCATGTGGGGTGCCAAACCTGTCCGCATCAAGCTGGCTGGTGAAAAAGGTCTTGTCAAAGCTAGCGAGCCTGACGAAGACGAAGACTAAGTATTTGTTTCTTTCATAGAGTCTTTCTTCTGAATGCGTTTAACGATCGTTTCTGTTGGTCATAAGATGCCAGACTGGGTGGCAACGGTAACGCATGACTACATTAAGCGTATGCCAGCTGATTGCAGCATTGAGATTAAAGAGATCAAACCCGATCTCACTCCCGCTAAAGAAGCCATCAAAATAGCGGCCGCCATTCCTAAAGGATCTCGCATCATTGCATTAGATGAGCGCGGGAAAGATCAAACCACTCAGAACCTAGCAACGCAATTAGCCAACTGGCGACAAGACGGTTGCGATGTTGTCTTTTTGATTGGCGGTGCTGATGGCTTGGATGCTAGCCTCAAAGATAGCGCTCAATCAATGTGGCGTCTTTCGAGTCTTACCTTGCCACATGCTATGGCTAGAGTATTACTAGTCGAGCAACTCTATCGGGCTTGGACGATTCTGCAGGGCCACCCCTATCATCGCGAATAAGTATTAGCTATGATCCCTTACATATACCTCGCTTCGCAAAGCCCACGTCGCCAAGAACTCTTAAAACAAATGGGCGTGCAATTTGAGATGCTATTTCCAACGCCTGAGGAAGACACTGAAGCGATTGAAATACCACTTTCCAATGAAAAAGCGCGAGCTTATGTTGAGCGAGTTACTCTGGCAAAAAGTGCAGCTGCCCTAGCGCGCTGGCAGAAAAGCAATCTCCCTTGGGCGCCTATTCTCTGTGCCGATACAACCGTAAGTCTTCCCGACCATCCTGCCGGAGAAATTTTAGGCAAACCTAGCGATGCAAAAGATGCGCGAAGAATTCTGACTTTACTCAGCGGCAAAACACATGAAGTCCTGACGGCGGTAGCCATCACATTCTCGCTAGACAGCAAGCCAGCATGTCTAGTTCAAGTTTCCGAAGTGGAGTTTTCCCTTCTCTCCACAGAACAAATTGAAGACTATATCGCCAGTGGGGAGCCCTTTGGCAAGGCCGGAGCCTATGGTATTCAGGGGCTTGGTGGCGCACTCATTCCCTCGATCAAGGGAAGTTATAGCGGTATCATGGGTCTTCCGATTTTCGAAACCACGCAACTACTCGCTCGCGCCCAAATAAGCCACCTATGAACGAAGAGATACTCATCAATATTACCCCCCAAGAAACTAGGGTGGCATTAATTCAACAAGGCGCAGTACAAGAGCTGCAGATTGAGCGTACGCGCCAACGTGGAATTGTGGGTAATATCTATTTAGCCAAAGTCGTGCGAGTTCTACCTGGCATGCAATCGGCTTTTATTGAAATTGGTCTTGAGCGCACTGCCTTTATGCATGTAGCCGATATCACCCAAAATAATCCACAAGCGCAAATTGAAAAACTGCTGTTTGAAGGTCAGACCATATTAGTGCAAGTACTAAAAGATCCCCTTGGGACCAAAGGTGCGCGCCTGACAACTCAACTAAGCATTGCCGGACGAAATCTGGTGTATTTGCCACCGGTGAGTAGTGATATCACCAACGAAAAATATATTGGCGTTTCTCAACGCATCGATCAACTCGAAGAGCGCGAAGCCATCAAGGCGCGCCTTGCAGGGCTAATGCCCGAAGATGAAAAAGGAGGGATCATTGTACGTACTAGCGCACAAGATGCCACCGATACTGAGTTGCAGCACGATATGCGCTACTTGCGCACCACTTGGGAAAACATCCGCGAAGCGGTTAACCATAAAGCAGCGCCATCACTACTCTACCAAGATCTGAGTCTTGCAGAGCGTGTACTTCGAGACGTTGCTGGAGAAGAAACCAGTCAAATACGGGTGGACTCCTCTGAAAATTTCGATAAGCTCAATGCGTTTGCAGCTCAGTACATGCCCAATCTATTGGGTAAGTTGACCCTGCATCGTGGTGAGCGCGCCCTCTTTGACTTATTTGATGTCGATGCTGAAATTAACAAAGCCTTAGGACGCCGCGTTGATCTGAAGTCAGGTGGATACCTGATGATCGATCAAACTGAATCTATGACAACAATCGATGTGAATACTGGTAGCTATGTTGGGGCACGAAATTTAGATGACACTGTTTTTAAAACCAATTTAGAAGCTGCTCAATCAATCGCACGTCAATTACGCTTACGAAATTTGGGTGGCATCATCATCATTGACTTCATTGATATGGTTAGCAAGGATCATCAAGAGTCGGTCCTACATGAGCTCAAACGCAACTTAGAGCGCGATCATGCGCGCACCTCTGTCAGTGAATTTTCAGCGCTAGGCCTAGTAGAGATGACGCGTAAGCGCACTAGAGAGTCTCTTGCCCATATTACCTGCGAGCCCTGCTCCGTATGCCAAGGTAAAGGGGAAATCAAAACAGCGCAAACGATTTGCTATGAGATCTTAAGAGAAATCGTGCGTGAACACCGCCAATTTAATCCAAAAGAATTCCGCATTGTGGCTGCTCCAGATGTGATTGATTTATTTCTTGAAGAAGAAAATCAATTCTTGGCACAGCTGGGAGATTTCATCAACAAGCCAATCAAACTCCAAGCGGAAGGTAGTTTTCGTCAAGAACAATACGATATTGTTCTGAGTTAATTCAGCCAAGCTTTAAGCGTTCGAAAACTGTATGCGATGCAGGTTTGCATATAAACCATCTTGCTTTATTAAGTCTTCATGCGAGCCGTTTTCAACCACTTTGCCATGCTCTAAAACAACAATGCGATCGGCGTGCTCAATAGTTGAAAGGCGATGGGCAATGACCAAGGTTGTCCTACCAGCCATCAGCCTCTCCAAAGCATCCTGAACCTGGCGCTCTGACTCTGAATCGAGAGCGGAAGTGGCTTCATCCAAAATCAAGATAGGCGCATTCTTATAAATAGCGCGCGCGATTGCCAAACGCTGACGCTGACCGCCAGATAAGCGATTACCGTTATCCCCCACCATGCTATCAACGCCATCAGGCAATTCTTTAATCATGGCGCTTAAATTGGCCGCCTCCAAAGCTTCAATTACACGACCGCGATCAATGCTTTCTTCAGCAATCGCACCATAAGCGACGTTAGCAGCAATCGTGTCATTGAACAAAATGACATCTTGGCTTACAAAGGCAATTTGCTTTCTAACATCAGATAAGACAATTTCTTCAAGTGGCATATCGTCTAAGAAAATATGTCCAGAAGTCGGCTTAAAGAAACGCGGCAAAAGGTTTACTAGTGTGGATTTACCGCCGCCGGATGGTCCTACAAAGGCCACGATCTCACCTGGCCTAATAGATAAATTAATATCAGTCAGCGCGTCTTTACGGCCGACCTCTTGCTGATAAGAGAAACCAACATTTTCAAATCGAATACCGCCCTTAGCATTAGTCAGGGGCTTCATATTTGGCGCTCGAGATTCTGCCTCTTCAAATGGCTCGTCCATTAATGTGAAGATCATTTCTGCCGCCGTCAAACCACGCTGCAAAGGTTGATTAATATCCGCCAAGTGCTTCAGAGGGGAAATCACCAACATCATGGCTGTAACGAAAGAGGCAAAGCCACCGACGGTAGTTCCTTCAGTAGCGGACTGCATCAAGGCAATCACTAATACGACCGATAGCGCCATGGAGGCAATTAACTGAGTAATCGGTTGGTTTAAGCCACCCGCTACGGCAGACTTCAAGGCAAATTGACGTAAGCGCTCCGCCTTTTCCATAAAGCGGCGCATCTCGTACTGCTCAGCTCCATGCACCTTAACAATCTTGTAGCCTGCTGCCGCCTCTTCAACGATATACGCCAACTCACTCGTCAAACCCTGTTGCTCTCGATTTAATGCTCTCAAACGCTTATTGATCTTGCTCATGATGAGAGCAATCACTGGGAAAATAATTAATACGACTAAGGTGAGGCGCCAATTGAGGTAAACGAGATAACCCATCAAACCAACAACAGTCAATGAATCGCGTACCAAGCTAATCAACATGCCGCCCATGATTGAGAGGACATTATTCACCTCGAATACAACGGCATTGATTAAATTAGAAGCAGAGTTTTTTTGAAAAAAGACTGTGCGAGCATGCAAGAGGGTTTGAAACATCTGCTCACGCAGCTTTAAGAGCACTGCGTTAATGACACGAGTCAGTAAATAATTGGATAAAAATTGGGCTAAGCTACGAACCATCGCTAAACCCACTAGGAAAAGCGGAACCTGCCAAAGCTTGTTATCGAGCTGCCCCGTAAAGCCACGATCCAGCAAAGGCTTCATTAAGGCGGGAATCGAGGTCTCTGCGCCTGCCACCAAGGCCATCGCCAATAAAGAGCCAATAATCAAGCGAATATGGGGCTTGAGGTACTGAATTAAGCGGTTTAGGGCGGTGCGGTCTTGAGCATTCATATAATGAATTATGCCCACCTTATCAGTCATACTCATCACCCGCAATGAAGAGGCCAATTTGGCCGACTGTTTAGCCTCCCTGGAAGGGATTGCTCAGCAAATTGTGGTGGTGGATACCAACAGCTCAGACCGGACCCTGGACATCGCTAAATCCTATGGGGCGGTGATTGCTCAGCCGCAAGATTGGCCTGGATTCGGCCCTCAAAAGAACCGAGCCTTAGATCTTGCTACCGGTGAATGGGTTTTATCCCTAGATGCCGATGAAAGACTCACCCCAGCCCTCAAATCCGAAATTGTCACAGCGATTCATCATTCGGCCCATGTGGACTGTTTTGCCATTCCGCGCCTATCTTGGTATTGTGGGCGTTTTATTAGGCACTCCGGGTGGAATCCGGACTATGTTGACCGCCTCTTTCAACGCGGCAGCGCCCGGTTTTCCGATGATTTAGTCCATGAGCGGCTTCTTCACTCTGGACAAGTCGCAAAGCTCGAGAACCCCATGTTGCATTACAGCTTCATGAATTACTCTCAGGTACTCCAAAAAATTGACCGTTATTCCACGGCATCCGCCGAACAAGCTTTTGCCAAAGGCAAAACCAGCACCCCTCTAAAAGCAGTCCTCCATGGTGTCTGGTCTTTCTTTCGTACCTACTTCTTGCAAGCTGGCTTTTTAGATGGTCCACAAGGTTTTACCTTAGCCATGTCAAATGCCCAAGGTACCTACTATCGTTATGTCAAGCTGTGGCACTTGATTCGGGAAGCCAGCAAATGATGTCGATTTTGTTGGCCACTTACAACTGGCCAAAAGCGTTAAAGCTTTGCCTAGAATCCCTTGGCACTCAAAATGATCTTGATTTTGAAATCATCATTGCTGATGACGGCTCGAACAATGAAACTAAGGAAGTGATCGATGGCATCAAGGAAAATTTTCCAGTAGCCATCACACATCTCTGGCAGGAAGATCAAGGCTTTCGCAAAACCCGCATTCTCAATAAAGCTATTGCAGCAGCGCGTGGTGATTATTTGGTTTTCTTAGATGGGGACTGTATTGTCCAGCCCGATTTCATTACTCGTCATCGCGAATTAGCCCAAGCAGGTCATCTAGTAACAGGGAGCCGCGTATTACTCAATCAAGTACTCACGGCCTCGCTATTAGGGTGGCCACATTGGAGCTTTGCACGCTTTTCCTCCAAATTATTCAGCTATCGTCTGAGTGGTGGGATTAATAAATACTGGCCACTCAAAATCAAGCTGGGCAATGGCTCGTGGCGAGACTACGATCAATTTGTTTGGCGCCGCATTAAGGGTTGCAATATGGCTTGCTGGAAAACAGATGCGCTAGCGATTCAGGGCTTTGATGAAACCATGACGGGCTGGGGTCACGAAGATGCCGACTTTGTATTTCGTCTGCAGCACAATAAAGTCATTCGCAAATCTGGGTCATGGGCAACAGAGGTTTTTCATCTCTTCCATCGCATTCATGATCAAAGCAATGCATCAGAGAACGCTCGTCGTGTGCGCGAGAAAATTTTAGCCAAAGCACTCTAAACGCATGACTCAATTCTCATCGCTCAAGCCAAAAAAAGTATTGTTTATTGCCACTCGGCAAATTGGTGATGTATTGGTAACCACACCCCTCATCCAGCAGGCTCGAGAGCTCTGGCCTGAGGCAGAGTTTCATTTTCTAGGCTATCGCAGCAAACTCGATATGCTCAAAGGTAATCCTGATATTGCTGAGCTGATTGAAACCTCGGATCGACCTGGTTTTGGGGAGTATCTTTCGCTCTTTAATCGCCTCTTTCAGCGTTATGACTTGGCCATCGTCACACAACCCAGCGACCGAGCGTATTTCTATGGCTTAGTAGCTGCCTTCAGAAGGGTTGGCGTATTGGGCGGACATCCCCAAGGCCTTACGGAACATGATAAAGCCAAGAAAAGTAAAGGCGATAAACAAAATGCTTGGAAGAAAGCCATCTGCTTACACACAGTCGACGTAGATTATTTTGGACAGCATGTCATTACTGAAAAGTTGCGATTGCTAGAAGTATTTTACAAAAATGTCCAAGACTTATTTAGCAAACCAATTTCTGTAGTGCCCCCTGCAGGCGAAGCCCTCACTCCAGTGATCGCCAGTCAGCTACGCTCACCCTATGTCGTTGTACACCCAGGCCCGCTAACTGCATACAAACGTTGGCCACTGGCTTATTGGCAAAATCTGGTCACCTGGTTAACGCAGCAAGGCTGGCAAGTGGTGCTAAGCGCCTCACCAGCGAAGCAAGACTTACAGCTCAATCAGGATATCGTTTCTTTGCTTGATGCAGCTACACGACAAAATGTAGTGAATGCCGCCGGCAAGCTATCCATCCCTCAGGCACGCAGCTTAATCCAAGGGGCGCATTTATACATTGGTGTCGATACCTCTATTACCCATTTGGCGGCCGCTTGCAATATCCCAACCGTCGCCCTATTTGGTCCAACACCGCCAAGTAACTTTGGGCCCTGGCCTAATGGCTTTATCGGGAAGCAACCCTACCAATTGCGTGCACGTACCCAAACTGTCGGCAATGTCACTATCTTGCAAGGTCCGGGTGAGTGTGTGCCATGCCGTAAGGCAGGCTGCGAAGATCGCGCTGATAGCAGAAGTGAATGCTTAGATTTACTGGAGCCAAATCAAGTGATTGAGGCCATTCAGAAAATTACTCAGAAATAAACTGCAGTAATCTCTAAAAATTAGAGGTATTGAACCTGTACCGGGTTAGCTTGTTTAGAAGCCAGAATTTGATGAAGACTATGCAAGCAGGCATCATCGGGGTAAATTCTTAGCTCTTCAGGAAACTGCATCAAGCAGGCACCACCACTAGTAGTCACCGCAGCAGTCAACATCAAACCCTTAACAGTATCATTACCACCAGAAGCTGCTGGCACCGGTGCACCAAACTTAGGATCCCGTACTCGGTTAGCCATCAAATAAGGGCCGATTTGAGTGCGCAACATTTTCAAATCCGTTGCCGAATCAATAAATACATGAATATTGCGAGCAAAACGCATCCGAGCACCCGTGATATCCATCACACCTTCCGATACCACGCGCATGCCGCCAGAGAATTTATCTGGCGTCACGTTGACTTTAGCAACCAACAGCTCGTCCTCTTTGAGCCAAGAGCGATTCGGCTCATACACCTCGCTATAGAGGGTGACTTCGATTGCCGCGGAGCCATCATCAATCGTCGCAATCATCATACGACCACGCTGACCTGTCAGCATGCGAGCTGAAGTGATGATGCCGGCAATCAGCTGATCTTTGCCTTCAGCAACTTTAGCAAGCGGTTGGCGGATAAAGTGAGAAACCTCCTCACGGTAGGCATCAAACATATGTCCAGTTAAACAAAGTCCTAAGGATGTTTTTTCTTCTTGAAGGCGTTTCTTCTCGGACCACACCGGCTCACGAACCAATTCAGGCAAATGACGATCCTCTTCACCGGCTGCTTCAAACAAACTCACCTGATGGACAGAGGCTTCAGCCTGCTCAGCCGCTTCAATAGCGCGTGCCAGCGAGGCTAACAGCGTAGAGCGAATGTCATACAGATTGCCACCAGCAGTCAGCTCATCACGATACAAGCTATCAAATGCTCCTGCGCGCATCAGCGCTTCAATTGCACGACGATTGACTTGACGACGATCGACTCGAGCGCAAAAGTCAAACAAGTCTTTGAATGGCCCACCACTCTCACGCACCTTCACAATCGATTCAATTGCTGCTTGACCGGTACCCCTTACTGCACCCAAACCATAACGAATATGACTTAGCGGCGAATCTGGCGCTGCATCGGGCGCACGTAATGGCGTGAACTCATAAACACCAGTGTTGATATCTGGTGAGAACACACGAATTTGGTTATTGAGGCAATCGTCATACAGAATCTTCACCTTATCGGTGTCATCCATCGCAAGTGATAAGTTGGCCGCCATAAATTCAGCGGGGTAATACGCTTTTAACCAAGCGGTTTGGTAAGCTAAAAGTGCGTAAGCGGCCGCATGGGACTTATTAAAGCCATAGCCCGCAAAGCGCTCCATCAAGTCATAAATCTCGTTGGCTTTGCCCTCGGTAATACCACCTGCTTTTGCGCCATCACTGAAGATCTTGCGATGCTGCGCCATCTCTTCTGGTTTTTTCTTACCCATCGCGCGACGCAACATGTCAGCACCACCGAGTGAGTAGCCCCCAATCATCTGCGCCATCTGCATTACCTGCTCCTGATACACCATGATGCCGTAGGTTTCACGCAGAACGGATTCGATGCGAGGATCTGGATACTCTACTTTTTGACGACCGTGCTTACGTTCAATAAAGTCCGGGATCAAATCCATTGGACCTGGGCGATACAAAGCCACCAAAGCAATAATGTCTTCGAAGCGGTCAGGCTTAGCTTCACGGAGCATGCCTTGCATACCGCGACTTTCCAGTTGGAAAACAGCAACAGTATTCGCTTTCTTGAGAACTTCAAAGGCCCCCGCATCATCAAGCGGGATCTCGCCAATATTCCAATCTTGACGATCAGCATGCAGGGTTTTAATCCAACGTTCAGCTGCAGCCAAAATAGTGAGCGTAGTTAAACCCAAGAAGTCAAACTTCACCAAACCAATCGCTTCAACATCATCTTTATCAAACTGACTAATGACGGAGTTGCTATCTTGATCCTTGGAATCTTTTGCTTCTTGGGTATAGAGCGGGCAAAAATCCGTTAAGCGACCAGGGGCAATCAAAACGCCACCCGCATGCATACCCACATTGCGGGTCATGCCCTCTAACTGCTGAGCCAAGGATAGTAGCTGGCGTACTTCATCTTCATTCTTCTCGCGCTCAGCTAATTGCTTTTCTTCTTTCTTAGCAATATCAATGGTCATGTATTGACCAGGCTTATTGGGAATGAGTTTTGCAATGCCGTCGACGAAGTTGTAACCTTGCTCAAGTACACGACCTACGTCACGAATCGCTGCTCTTGCCGCCATCGTGCCAAATGTCGCAATTTGACTAACAGCGTCTTTGCCGTACTTATCTTTAACGTATTGAATGACGCGATCGCGCCCATGCTGGCAAAAGTCAATATCGAAGTCGGGCATCGATACCCGCTCAGGATTTAAGAAGCGCTCAAAGAGCAAGTTATAACGCAGGGGATCAAGGTCGGTAATACCTAATGAGTAAGCCACTAAAGATCCGGCACCAGATCCACGGCCAGGGCCTACTGGGACACCATTGTTTTTTGCCCAGTTAATAAAATCTGCCACGATCAAAAAGTAACCCGGGAAACCCATTTGAGAAATCGTCTTCACCTCAAACACTAGGCGATCGTGATAGCGAGATTTTTCTTTGGCGCGCTCCTCTGGATCCGGAAAATTGCGCTCCATATGACGATCCAAACCAATCTCCGACAGCGCTAAGAGATATTCATCTAGAGTGCTGCCTGGTGGGGTCGGAAAATCTGGCAAGCGGGGTTGACCTAATACTAATGACAGGTTGCAACGTTTAGCGATTTCTACAGAATTCGCAATCGCAATAGGAAGATCGGCAAAACGTTTCTCCATCTCTTCTTGCGATAAGAAATATTGCTCATCATTAAATTTCTTTTGACGGCGTGGATTACCCAAGAGCTCGCCTTCTGCAATGCAAACACGCGCTTCATGGGCCGTGAAATCACTTCTTTGCATAAACTGCACAGGATGCGTAGCGACTACTGGTAAATCCATCTCGCTCGCCATATGACAAGCCCGTTGAAGATGTTGTTCATCTTGTGGATGTCCGCCACGCTGCACTTCAATAAAAAAAGCGTCTGGGAAAATCTTGGCCCAGCGACCTGCCGCAGCCTTAGCCTGGTCTTCTTGCCCCGCTAGAAGTGCGACACCAACATCACCCCAGCGACCACCGGATAAAGCGATCAAGCCGTGCGCTAAGGTTTTTTTAGCCTTCTTATCTTCCTCTTTAGCTGCTGGCTCAGTAAACCAGGCAGGGTCGACCTCAGCACGACCGCGCGATTGGTTTTCCAAAGAGGCACGGCTCAGTAACTGGCATAGATTAAGGTAACCAGAATGGTTTTGAACTAAAAGTAGTAAGCGATGAGGCTGATCAGGATCTTGATGGTTGCTAATCCAAACATCAGCTCCAGCAATCGGTTTTATGCCTCTATCACGCGCGGCTGTATAAAACCGTATTAAGCCAAATAAGTTACTCAGATCGGTTAGGGCTAAAGCCCCCATTCCATCTTTTTCAGCCTGCGCTACCGCATCGTCAATGCGCACAATGCCATCCGTAATTGAAAACTCGGAATGAAGGCGAAGATGAACAAAACGGGGTGAAGCCATGAGATCATTTTAGCTGTGAACGATACAAAAAATCCCCCATCCCCAGCCAGCGGCTATCGCGGGCGATTTGCCCCCTCGCCTACCGGCCCACTTCATGCTGGATCGCTAGTTGCCGCCCTCGGAAGCTGGCTGGATGCCAAGAAAAATGGGGGTAAGTGGCTACTCAGGATTGAGGACGTAGACAGACCAAGATGTATCCCTGGGGCTGACCTGGAAATCATGCGCCAATTGCTGGCCTGTGGCCTGCAGTGGGACGAGGAAGTGACTTGGCAATCCGAATGCCAAGAAGATTATCAAAGGGCTCTAGAGGCCCTAAACCAGCATAAATGCCTGTATCCCTGCATCTGTTCTCGCCAAACGATTGCTAACGCCCTAGCTACCCAAGGGATTGATATTCCCCGTAACCAAGAAATGGTCTACCCAGAGAACTGCCGCCCGATCGAACTTAGAATAAACAATCTGTCCGCCAGTAAGGTGGCCTGGAGGTTAGCCCTTCCCAGCAATCTGGTCATTGAGTTTGAGGATCGGTGGCTTGGGACTCAAAAACAGCAACTCAATCAGGCTGTGGGCGATTTTGTCCTGCGTCGTAGTGATGGTTTGTTCGCCTATCAACTAGCAGTTGTTGTTGATGATGCGGCACAAGGTATTACCCATATCGTGCGTGGCGAAGATTTGCTCAGTAATACCGCCAGGCAAATCTATTTACAAACTGTACTGGCTTACGATCGGCCACAATATCTACATCTACCCCTCGTGCTGGATGAGCATGGTGAGAAACTCAGCAAGCAAACGCTAGCAACTAAAATTGATACACAGGATACAAAAAGCGTGCTGCAAGAATTGCAGAAAGCAGCAGCGCATTTAGGCTTGAGTAATTTACCGAATGGAGAAAATATTTCGATTGCAGAGTGGCTCTTAGCAGCCACTCATGCATGGGGCAATCAAAGTAATCAAAAAATATAAAACAATCTTACAAAGCTAAGCAGATTATTTTTTCTTAAAGCCACCCAGTAAAGCACCAACAGCCGGCTTGGCAGGAGTGATCCCAACCTTCTTTGCCTCTGGCACTGCAGATCCATCAGGATTAGTCGCTTTAGGAGTCGCAGCAGACTCATAAGGCATATAGAAAAATGGGTCTGACATTTTGGCTGGTGCAGCTTGCGCCGATGAACTTCTGCTTGGCGATGCCGCCCTACTTGGGGAAGCAGCTCTGCTTGGCGCTGAACTTCCTTCAGGGAGTGGCAGCACATCCAATTTGCGCTTCATTAACTTCTCGATATCGTCGAGTAAACGCTTTTCACTGCCGTCCACTAACGCAATCGCATCGCCTGTACTACCAGCGCGACCAGTACGGCCAATGCGGTGAATAAAATCTTCCGCACTAAATGGTAATTCGTGATTGATCACGCAAGGCATGTCTGGAATATCTAAACCGCGAGCAGCCACATCAGTGGCAACTAAAGCTTCAATCGCGCCCGACTTAAAAGCATCCAGCGTTAAGGTGCGTTCACCCTGACTCTTATCTCCATGAATAGCTCCCGCCTTAATACCATCACGCTCAAGAGCACGTGACAATCTTGCGCAACCTAAACGGCTATTGGTAAAGATGATGCATTGACGCGATAAACCTTGGCGAGTACGTGACTCCAAAATTCTCACGATGGCACGCTGCTTATCAGCAGAAGGCACCATATGCACTACCTGCTTCACGGTATCGGCTGCTGCGTTCTGACGCGCCACCTCAATCGTCACTGGAGTGCGTAAATAACTTTGCGCTAACTTCTTAATCTCTGGCGAGAAAGTGGCTGAGAACAAGAGGGTTTGGCGTTGCGCCGGAATTAAATCAATGATGCGCTGCAAGTCTGGCAAGAAGCCCATATCCAGCATGCGATCGGCTTCATCAAGAACCAGAATTTCTACTTGCGATAAGTTTGCGACTTTAGAACCAAGATGGTCGAGCAAGCGTCCAGGGGTAGCAATCAAAATCTCGACACCATTACGCAAGATCGCAACTTGCTCTTTCATATCCACGCCACCATAAACTACGGCAGCACGTAAATCCGTATGCTTTGAGTAACTCGCAGCATTCTCTGATACCTGCACTGCCAACTCACGAGTCGGGGTTAAGACTAAAGCGCGAATCGGGTGACGTGCAGGTGATGAGCTTTTACTCGCATGACGCAAGATTTTTTGAATAATCGGCAATACGAAAGCGGCCGTTTTACCGGTTCCCGTTTGTGCTGCGCCCATCAAATCTCTACCCTCTAAGACGTGCGGGATAGCTTTCGCTTGAATAGGTGTTGGGGTGATATAACCCTGATCCGATACCGCTTTTTGAATCAGCGGATCTAGACCAAAGTCAGCAAAAGTAATTGTTGCTTCAGGGGCGCTGTCTTCAGCAATCCCTGTGGAGGTATTTATTTCAGTAACAGTATTATTCAAGGTAACTTACAAGATGGCCGCAATGCCGGCCTTAGCAGTGGCAGCATCCTCGGTCGATTTAACGCCGGAAACGCCGACTGCGCCGATGGTAAAACCATTTACCTCGATATTGACCCCACCTTCCAACATCCCCGAAATGTGCGGAGCTGATAGGAAAGAAATACGGCCGTTATTAATAATCTCTTCATAAACACGGCTCTCGCGTTTACCCATCGCAGCAGTGCGTGCTTTTTCCTGAGCAATATAGGCAGATACAGGAGCGCAACCATCACGACGAATCAAACCCAATAGATGTCCACCATCATCGCAAACAGCAATAGTCACGGCCCAATTATTTTCGGCAGCATGTTTATCGGCAGCGTCCAAAATCTTTTGAACATCAGCTTGAGTTAAGTAAGGTTTTGTAGCCAACATGGTTCGTCTTTCTGTCTCGAATAGGGTTTATATGCTATGAAAACTTTATATAAGTACTTGAATTATAAGGGTTGCAAGCCTAGAACCCCTTATTTCAGGAACTCTTGAGCTGCCACTACCCCGCTTGCCTTGGGTTTAAAGCCCATAGAGCCCAGACTCATCTCTACCCCGCTCAAAGCAGCCATTAAGCTCAACTCATTACAGTCGCCCAAATGACCAATACGGAAGGCTTTGCCTTTAATTTTGCCAAGACCAGTCCCTAGAGAAAGATTGAACTTCTCTAGAGCATGTTTACGCAATACATCAGCATCCATACCTTCAGGTGTTGCAATACAAGTGAGTACAGGAGAGTAGCAATCGGTGTCTTGACACTGAATCTCCAAGCCCCATGCATTAACTGCTTCACGACACGCTGCAGCCAAACGTTGGTGACGAGCAAAAATCGTATCCAAACCTTCCGCCATCATCATGTCTATCGCTTCATGCAAGCCATACATCAAATTAGTGCTGGGTGTTGTTGGCCAAAAACCCGTTTTATTGGACTCCAAAATTTCATCCCAAGCCCAGTAGGACTTTGGTATTTTATTGGTTTTGCTGACTTCAATCGCGCGAGAAGATAGCGCATTAAAACCAATCCCAGGAGGTAACATCAGGCCTTTTTGTGATCCAGAAATCGTCACATCAGCACCCCACTGATCGTGCTCATAGTCCGCAGAACCCAAGCCAGATACGCTATCCACAAGCAATAAGGCGGGATGCTTTACAGCATCAATGGCTTTACGTACTGCTGCAATATTTGAAGTAACACCGGTTGACGTTTCGTTATGCACGACACATACGGCTTTGATTTCATGTTGGGTATCTTTGCGAAGACGCTCTTCAATCAAAGATGCATCCACACCCCAACGCCAAGAATCTTGTCCGGCCTTACCCACTACTTCAACATCAATGCCAAGACGCTTTGCAAGCGCACGCCATAAATTGGCGAACTGTCCGGTTTCATAAAACAAGACCTTGTCCCCAGGATTGAGCACGTTTACTAAAGCACCTTCCCAAGCACCTGTTCCAGATGCAGAATAAATAATCACCGGCTGCTCAGTTTTAAAAATCTTTTTAATCCCATCCAATACCTTCAAGCCAAACTGACCAAACTCAGGGCCACGATGATCGATGGTTTGATAGCTAATGGCACGCAATACACGCGGCGGCACTGGACTTGGCCCAGGAATGTGTAAGAAATGGCGTCCAGAAGGATGGTTATCCAGTTTTAGCATGGCTTGTCTCACTTGCTTTGATGGTTAAGAGTGGTTCTAGTGTAAGGGAATTTTAAGGAATTATTAGTTTTGTATGCAAAATATATTTCTAAAACATCAAAATAAAGGCTTATTTAGTGATTATTTATGCTTTATCATCAGATATCGTTAATTTGTATACAAATTTAGAAGGGCATCAGATAAGTCATGGATCTCATTGCGCAGCCCAATTCTCAGAATTTGCACGAAGGCACCTTCCAAAAGCTCAGGTCACTTTTGGTAGAGGGTGTGATCGCCCCCGGCAGCAAACTCAATGAGCGCGAACTTGCTGAAAGCCTAAATGTTTCTCGTACCCCAATTAGAGAGGCCATCAAACGCCTCGCTGCTGATGGCTTGGTGGAGTTAATCGCCAATCGTGGGGCGATTGCCGTGCAACTGAGTCATGCTGATGTAGTGCATACATTTGATGTGATTGCACAACTAGAAGGGTATTCAGGTGAGTTGGCTGCAAAAAATATTAGCACCGCCACCCTATCCGAACTGGAAGCCCTTCAATACGAGATGATGGCCTCTTATGCGCGTCGTGATTTATCCAACTATTACAAGTTGAACTTGAAAATCCATCACCTCATTAATCAAGCGGCAAACAACCCTGTGCTCACCCAACTCTTCTCGCAAGCGAATGCACGCATTGAAGCTTTACGTTTTCGCTCCAACCAGAATGGCGTGAAGTGGGAGAAGGCAGTGGAAGAGCATCAAGAAATGATTGATGCACTGAAGACCCATGATTGCGAGCGTATGCGTAAAGTGATGATCCAACATGTCATGAATAAACGTGATGTGGTGATTGAGCTACTCAAATCGGAAGCTGCAAATACTACAAGCGAAATGAACTAAGTATGAACAAGCCCCTTGAGCTCAAAGAACTCATCATTCATAAAGAGCAATTAGCAAAACGACTTCGCCAAGAAACTTCGGGCGAAGTCATGACCGATATCGCTAGCCGTGGACGCTATGCAACAGATGCTTCGATCTATCAAGCCATGCCAGTTGCGGTCTTTATGCCAAAAACTGCTGAAGATATTGCAAGCGCCATACAAATCGCCGCAGAGTTGAAGGTGCCGGTATTGGCTCGTGGTGGTGGCACTAGTCAGTGTGGCCAAACCACTGGCGCTGCACTCGTCATTGATAACAGTAAGTATTTCAGAAGCACTGTAGATCTCAATCTAGATAAAGGCACTATCGACGTAGAGCCTGGCATGGTTCTCGATCATCTCAATGCCTCACTCAAACAACATGGACTCTGGTTTCCGGTAGATGTATCGACTGCAGGTCAAGCAACGATTGGCGGCATGGCTGGCAATAACTCTTGTGGCAGTCGCTCCATTGCCTACGGCAATATGGTGCACAACGTCTTGGGAATTGATGCCTGGCTTGCTAATGGCCAGATTGCTCAGTTTGGCAACTACGCCAATAGCTCAGGTGCAGCAAAGCAATTAGGCGACTTTGTTAAAGGTCTTGCCGACAAACTCCATCCAGAGATCGAGGCGCATTTTCCGAAGGTACTGAGACGCGTTGCTGGCTACAACTTGGATGTATTCCATCCTCAAAGTGAATTACCGTACACGCAAGATGGTAGCGTCAACTTGTCACATCTCTTGGTGGGCAGCGAAGGTACGCTAGCTTATTTCAAGTCCTTGCAACTGAAGCTGGCGCCACTGCCGCAGCACAAAGTACTCGGTGTCGTAAACTTCGCTAGCTTCTTCAAAGCAATGGATAGTGCTCAGCATATTGTGAAGTTAGGGCCTACTGCGGTTGAGTTAGTAGACCGCACCATGATTGATTTGGCACGCAGCAACCCCAGCTTTAAAAAAACGATCGAGACCGCCTTAATCAATCCACATAGTCAAACTCCTGAGGCGATTTTGTTGGTGGAGTTTTCTGGTGAGTCACACGCAACCCTGCTGGACAAACTCAAATCCTTACAGGATCTGATGGGTGATCTTGGTTTACCAGGCTCTGTAGTTCCGATGTCAGACGCAGGCCCACAAAAGAATTTATGGGAAGTACGCAAAGCTGGTCTGAATATCATGATGAGCCTCAAAGGTGATGGTAAACCAGTTAGCTTTATTGAAGACTGTGCCGTCCCCCTTGAAAGCCTAGCTGAATACACCGAAGCATTGACTGATGTCTTTGCTAAATATGGATCACGTGGCACTTGGTATGCCCATGCGTCTGTTGGCACTTTGCACGTACGCCCCATTTTGGATATGCGTCGCGATGGCGCAGCAAAGATGCGCGCTGTTGCTGAGGAAGCTTCAGAGTTGGTCCGTAAATACAAAGGCGCATACAGCGGTGAACATGGTGATGGTCTGTGTCGTGGTGAGTGGATATCTTGGCAATTTGGACCAAAGATTACCGAGGCACTGACAGAGATTAAAAATGCTTTTGATTCCAAGGGTTTATTTAATCCTGGTAAGATTATCGATCCACCCAAAATGGATGACTCCAGCTACTTCCGCTACCCACCAAGCTACAAAGTCATCCCGCTACTACCCGCTTTGGATTGGTCGGCCTGGAATGTTCAAAACAATCCTGTTACCGAAGAAACCAGTGCACCTGGCACTGGCGGCGATCCAGCCATGGGTTTAGCCAAAGCCGTAGAGATGTGCAATAACAATGGTCACTGCCGTAAATTTGATGCAGAGGTCATGTGCCCAAGCTACCGCGTAACGCGTGACGAGAAGCATCTCACCCGTGGTCGCGCCAATACCTTGCGCCTTGCCCTATCCAATCAGCTCGATGTTAAAGATGAGTCGCCTTTAGGAAGTGATTCTGTTAAAGATGTCATGGAATTGTGTGTGAGCTGTAAAGCCTGTCGACGCGAATGTCCTACTGGCGTTGATATGGCGAAGATGAAAATTGAATTTCTCGCGGCGTACAAGAAACGGGTTGGTCATTCATTACGTGATTTGGTGGTTGCCTATCTACCTAATTACGCATCGATCATTAGTAATATCCCGGGGCTGCCTACTTTACTGAATCTGCGCAACCATATTGCACCTATTGCCAAACTTCAAGAATGGCTGATGGGTATTTCTGCGCAAAGAAGTTTGCCAACTTGGAGAAGTCGCACTTTCTGGAGCAATAAAAAACAGATCACCGCACATCACTTCACACCAGATCAATTAAATACCCCCAATCAACAAGGTAATAAAGGCGTTGTATTACTTGCCGATACCTTTAATGCTTATTTTGAAAATCAAAATCTCCAAGCAGCACTCAGGGTCCTCAAAGAAGCTGGTTACCGTGTGCATATTCCCCAGAAAAATAACTCTGAGAATAAAACTAAAACCACCAATACTTGTTCTAAAGAGTTTTGCTGTGGCAGAACCTATCTTGCATCAGGCATGGTTGATCAAGCAAAAGAAACTCTAGGTGAACTAGTGGATCACTTGGCGCCTTATGCAGAAAAAGACATTCCAATTATTGGTTTAGAGCCTTCTTGTTTATTCACCCTTAAAGATGAAGCGCTGGTGATGGGCTTTGGTGAACGTGCAATCACCGTTAGCAAACACGCGCAGCTCTTAGAAGAGTTTCTGGCTAGCGAAGCAAAAGTAGGCAAGCTAAACCTCAATCTCAAAGCTGCTACGCGTCCTATTTTGTTTCATGGTCACTGCCATCAAAAATCCTTTGCGGCTGTAACACCTGCAATGGAATTACTCAAACTCATTCCAGGTGGCGAACCCAAGCTGATTGAATCCTCTTGCTGCGGCATGGCCGGTAGCTTTGGCTATGAAGCCGAACATATTGTGGTATCCAAGCAAATGGCTGAACTGAGCCTCTTGCCAACGATACGCAAATCACCTGATAGCTGGGTAGTAGCCGATGGCACGAGTTGTCGCCATCAAATCCATGATGGCGCCCAAAGAGATGCTGTACATATTGCGCAGATCTTAGCAGCGCACCTATGAGAAAAAACTAAAGGGGCTTAACTTAAAGCGCCGTAAGACACTAGTAAAAGCGTACCAGTCAATAAGGCTGGTACCAAGCGGCGTTTGGGACTCGACATCATGACTCCAACACTCAGCACGCAAATCAGAATCCGAATCCACATTGGCACAGTAGCCAAGAGGCCAACGGGCAACAAAATCAAACGTACAGTGAGTGTTGCCACCATTGCATAAGTCACAGCAGCTAACCAGCGAAAGATTTCGCTATCTTGGTTGATGCGCCCAGAAAGCAATACACCAACAGCACGGCACACGTAGGTTCCAAGGCAAGCCCCAGCCAAAGCAACCCACAACCCCCAACCCTGTAAAGATGCGCTCATCATCCGATGACTCCCGCTTTCTTGCGTAGCAATTTACGATCTACTAAATAGGCAACAGTACCTGCTATCAAGCCCGTTGCTAACAAGCTGGTATCCCGATCAAGGATAGTAAAAATGGGGCCCAAGACACAACCCAAAGCAATTGCAATGCGATTTACCCAAGGCTTCACCTCAGTAAATGTCAGCAAGAAAAATAGTGGGTTAATAAAAACTAGGCCTAGGGTGACGGCTACTGGCACTAGGCCAGCTAAGAAGTAGCCCAATATTGTCCCCGGCAGAGAGATCAACCAACATAACAAACCTAATCCTATAAAGTAACTTAAGCGATGTTTTGATTCGATCGATGCAAACTCTTTCATCGAAACCGCCCAAGCCGTCATCGCCAATAAGTGAACATGGGCATAGAGACTCGGGTTGCGATCTTTTTCATGAAGCTGCGGAAAGAGTGTCACAGTCATCGTGACAAAGCGGGTGGAAGTTAAGGTAACCGCTAAAGCAATCGCCAAAACAGAAGATCCAGTGATCACCATCTCCAAGAGAACAACTTGCCCTGGTAGAGCAAACATTAAAAGACTACTGAGCGCTGTAAACCAACCATCAATACCATTCGTCCTACCCATCGCCCCAAAACCGACCATGCCAGAAAACAGAACCACTGCCGGAGCTCCAGCAGCATCCCGGATACCAGACCAAAAGGCATCACTACGGCTTTTGAAACGCTGCGCGGCCGAACCCTCTAATGGGATCTCACTGGGATCTAAGTAAGGCAAGTTTTCAGATGAAGACATGGGGCGATTGTAAAAGCTGAATCAAAATGGCGCTGACGAAGCTGTTAAGCCAAGCGCCCACTCAATATGTTCGGCAACTAAAGCATCAGAATTGGCCAGCGCATTCTCCAGCGCCTGTCGTATCAAAACCTTATCAGCATCAGTTAAACCTTCAGATGCCAGTGCATTACCTAAGGCTACTGCTAAGTTGCGCCGCCATTTGGAATACCCAATACGGCGAATTGCACTACCTTCATGACGCTGTTCAAACTCTGCTTCTGTCCAAGACCAGAGCTGCAATAGACTGGCGCGCCCGAGACCGTGACGCTCTGCAAAGTCTGGTAATCCAGTACGCTTAGCAAATTTATTCCACGGACAGATCAATTGACAATCATCACAGCCATAAACCCGATTACCCATGGCGCGACGAAACTCTACTGGAATAGCTTCAGGATTCTCAATCGTCAAATACGAAATACAGCGCCTTGCATCTAATTGATATGGAGCAGTAATGGCTTGCGTCGGACACACCTCAATGCAGGATTGGCAAGTACCGCAATGCGACTCTTCCTCCCGATCGATTGGTAAGGGCACATCCACCAAGATCTCGCCCAGAAAAAAAGTAGAGCCAGATTCACGGTTGAGTAATAAGGTATGTTTACCCCGCCAACCCAAACCAGCTTTGCGTGCTAGCTCTACTTCCATTAAAGGGGCAGAGTCTGTAAAGACGCGATAACCAAACGTACCGATGCGTTCTTCAATTGCTTTAGCGAACTCCTGTAAACGATTGCGCAAGATCTTGTGATAGTCGCGCCCCCTAGCATACATCGAGACTACTGCTTGGGATGGATCTGCCATGCGCTGCCACTCACGTTCAAAATCAATCTCAGGGAGGTAATTCATCGTCACGCAAATCACTCTGACGGTACCGGGCACCAATAACTGAGGATCTGAACGTAAATCTGCATGACGCAGCATGTATTCCATATTCCCATGGCGCCCTGCTGCTAGCCATTCTTGGAGGCGCTCTGAAGCGGGGCCAAGCTGTGTATCTGTGATACGCAGGTCATCAAAACCAAAATACCCAGCCTGATCCCTGAGCCAATCACGTAGATTGGACCCGTCAGGTAAATGAGAAATAGGTTCAGAAGGCATATTGAATAGGAATGTAGCGCAATAATTGAATAAACTAGCTAAATGAATCAAACCCCAATGACTCAAACAGTCATTTACTCTATTAATCAGCATTGTAGGCAAGAAGCTGACACTGCCCAGCTAGCCAAATGGCTGGCGCAGGGATTGAGTCAATTTCTGCAACAAGATGCGCAGAGGCATCTCAACATCTCGCTAGAAGGCGATCTAGGGGCTGGCAAAACTACTTTTGCGCGTCACCTCATCCAAAGCATGGGCTATGTTGGCAAAGTCAAAAGCCCTACCTACACCTTATGCGAGCCCTACCCATTAGCAGTGGATGGGAAAGAAGAAAACACAACAGTAACAGCGCATCACTTTGATTTATATCGCATGCGCGATCCATTGGAGTGGCAAGAGGCCGGATTTGCAGAGTATTTTGATGTTCCTGGATTTTGTTTAATCGAATGGCCAGAAAAAGGAGAAGGCACACTGCCAGCATTTGATATTCAGATTCAGTTAACGGCAGGTAAAGAACAGAGCGAGCGCAACATTACACTCAATGCGCTGTCGAAACTAGGTACCGCAGTTTTAAAGCAGCCGCATGACTAGTAGTAAATTCAATATTCCAAATATCACTAGGCGCAAAGTTCTCAAAACTTCTGTAAAAGCCATAAGTTTCGCCCTACTGTTAACTGAAGTGGATATTGCTTGGGGAGCCAAAATTCTGGGGGTGCGTATTTGGCCATCGGATGATTACACGCGCATCACCCTTGAATCCGATAAGCCGCTGCCAATTACACAGCAGATACTCACTAACCCCGACCGTTTGGTGGTGGATGTGCAGGGCTTAGAGCTCAGCCCCACGCTGAAAGATTTAGTGGCAAAGGTCAAGCCTAATGACCCCTACGTTTCACAAATTCGGGTTGGGCAGTTTCAGTCAGATGTCGTGCGCTTAGTATTCGATTTAAAAGAGCCCATCAAGCCTCAGCTCTACTCATTAGATCCTGTTTCTGAATACCAGTACCGGATGCTATTTGATCTTTATCCCAGCACGCCACCAGATCCCTTAATGGAATTGGTCAAGAGTAGCGCTCGTAAAGAAAGTGCTCTCGTAAAATCTAATGAAGAAGTGGACCTGATTGCACAATTTGCCACCAAAAAAGATAAGTCCAGTGCCCCGGTTGCACAAGCCATTCCTGAAGTTAAAGAGGCGCCTACACCAGCCAAATATAAACGCCTCATTACGGTTGCGATTGATGCGGGTCATGGTGGAGAAGATCCAGGAGCAATTGGCTCTATGGGCTCCAAAGAAAAGCATGTGGTGCTCTCGATTGCAAAGCGCCTACGCGATAAGATTGAAGACGAATCCTATATGCGCTCATTCTTAACCAGAGACGGCGATTACTTTGTGCCCTTGCATGTACGTGTACAAAAAGCACGTAGCGTACAAGCCGATCTCTTTGTTTCGATTCATGCAGATGCCTTTATTGAATCCCATGCCAAGGGTGCTTCTGTTTTTGCTCTCTCGCAAATGGGCGCCAGTAGCACTATGGCGAGATGGATGGCGAATAAAGAAAATGCCTCAGATTTGATTGGAGGCATCAATATCAAGACCCAAGATCGACAAGTGGCCAACTTACTACTCGATATGTCGACCACAGCCCAAATTAAGGACTCCCTACAAGTTGGCAACTCGATTCTGAAACAAATCAGTGGCTTTGCACCCCTTCATAAGGGAAAAGTTGAACAAGCGAGCTTTGCAGTCCTCAAGGCCCCAGATATCCCATCTATTCTGGTGGAGACTGCTTTCATCAGCAATCCCCAGGAAGAGGCCAAACTCAATGACAACGGCTATCAAGACAGAATTGCAGATGCAATTTTGAAGGGAATTAAGGATTATTTTTCCAAAAATCCGCCCGTAGCCAGACGCGCAAACACCTGACGCACTTCTAGCTACAAGGGCTTACAGGTCAGCCTCTACAGACCTCAGGGGCACATACGAACTTCTTGCTATAATTTACGACTTACCGGGTCGGTAGCTCAGTCGGTAGAGCAGCGGACTTTTAATCCGTTGGTCGCGAGTTCGAATCTCGCCCGACCCACCAGTAATACGAAGGTACGTACCGGACACATGCTTTACGTCCGGTACCGACCACATGGTTTACACCTTTACCAATCAC
>Ga0208874_1000123_pt1 | contig 29035 bp, 25 predicted proteins | sample CryBogCBH10Oct08_FD_184604 | JGI IMG/M metagenome (GOLD analysis project Ga0208874, IMG submission 184604) | Freshwater microbial communities from Crystal Bog, Wisconsin, USA - CBH10Oct08 (SPAdes) (version 2) | ecosystem: Environmental > Aquatic > Freshwater > Lake | place: Crystal Bog... | reverse complement strand
TAAGGGCTGCACTGTTCGTTCGTTAATGCAGAGGTGCCCGCACCATTATTAATATAGATACGTTTTTTCTCTGCGGCTACTTTAGCGGTTGCCAATGCAGTGCCAGAGTTCGTGCCACCAAAAATCACGGTGACACCATCTTGATCAACCCACTCTCGTGTTTTAGAGGCTGCAATATCCGCTTTGTTTTGGTGGTCTGCTGAAACAATTTCAATTTTCTTACCTAAAACAGTGCCACCAAAATCTGCGACTGCCATTTTGATCGCCTCTAATCCCCCCTGACCATCAATGTCGGCGTACAAACCAGACATGTCAGTAATAAAACCAATTTTTACTGGGGCTTGATCAGCCGCGCCAACGCCACCAGAAACCGCAGCCAAAGCTGCTACTGCCAAAGAAATTAAAGTCCGCTTCATGATTTATCCTTTAAAAAATAAAAACCCAATCAAACCCCTAAATACCCATTCAACAATTCCGCTTTAGCTTTTAGCTCAGAACGTTCAACCACTTCAACTATCAAGCCACCCTCTACAACATAATGCCTATCTGCGAGTCCTGCTGCAAATCTGAAATTCTGTTCGACTAGAACAATCGTAAAACCTTTGTTTCTTAATTTAGTAACGACTTCGCCCAGCTTTTGAACAATAACGGGCGCAAGACCTTCGGTAATCTCGTCTAGCAATAAGAGTTTGGCGCCAGTTCTCAAAATTCTAGCCATCGCCAACATTTGCTGCTCGCCGCCAGATAGCCTTGTACCCGGACTATTGCGACGCTCATACAGGTTGGGGAACATCTCATAGATTTCTTCTAAACCCATACCACCTGAAGATATTTTTGGTGGCAGCAATAGGTTTTCTTCGGCACTTAAACTCGCGAAGATTCCCCGCTCTTCAGGGCAATACCCAATCCCAAGACGCGCAATTTGATAGGTAGGGAGAGAGGTGGTCTCCGTTCCAAATACAGAAATTGAGCCCTTCCTCTTACTAGTAAGGCCCAGTATGGTTTTCAGAATGGTGCTTCTGCCGGCGCCATTTCGGCCTAAAAGAGTTACAACCTCACCGTCTCGCACGGCAAAATTAACGCCGTGCAAAATATGCGATTCGCCATACCAAGACTCTAGATTTTTGACTTCGAGCGCCATATTACTCATAAGGACTCGCCCCCGTGGCTGCCCATATAGGCCTCGACCACCAAAGGATTATTGGACACCTCTTGGTAAGAGCCTTCCGCCAAAACTGCTCCACGCTGTAGCACGGTAATACAGTCAGCAATCGAAGAGACGACCTTCATGTTGTGCTCAACCATTAGGACAGTGCGCCCCTTGGCTACTCGGCTAATCAGTTCTGTGACCCGCTCCACGTCCTCATGACCCATTCCTTGGGTTGGCTCATCTAAAAGCATTAACTCTGGCTCCATGGCTAGGGTGGTTGCAATTTCTAGAGCCCTTTTCCGGCCATAGGCCAAATTGAGAGTTTCTTCATTTGCAAACTCTTCTAAGCCAACCTCATGCAAAAGCTCTAAGGCGCGGTCATTCAGAATGTTTAGAGAATCAATAGATTTCCAAAAGTGGAATTCTGTTCCTAGTCCTCGCTGCAGTGCAACACGAACATTTTCCATGACGGTCAAATGTGGAAAAACAGCAGAAATTTGAAAAGAACGAATAATCCCGCGTCTTGCAATTTGAGCGGGCTCCTCATTGGTGATATCAAAACCATTAAATAGGATTTGGCCGCTACTTGGCTCTAAAAATTTTGTCAGTAAGTTAAAACAGGTTGTTTTCCCTGCGCCATTGGGGCCAATCAGGGCGTGAATGCTGCCTCGAGCAACCTTTAGGTTGACATCGTTGACCGCAGAAAATCCCTTGAAGGACTTTCCCAGCCCTATTGTCTCTAGTATTGTTTCTTGCAAACTAAGCCCTTAATCGTGCGCCAAGGTAAGAAATTGAGAATACCTTAAGATGAGCTTGCCATATATAGCGATAACCCTAGCGATAACCTTAAACTAAACAGGGAGAATTCGACTAGTTTGTGTGAGCTGTTTTTAGATAGCCTTGCATTGCAACCCTGGCCGCCTCGTCCATAACATCGAATGGAATACGTTGGGCCCCCTGCACAATCATGAGTGCATATGGTTTAGCAAGTGTTGTGACTTCAAGACATAAACGCAGCTCTTCGCCAAAAGCGGGAGACTGTCCACGCCAAAAGTTGATGGCCGCCTCAATCTCTTGAATAGTAAAAAACATGGGGTTGAATTTAATTACTTATCGTCAAGCGCCAGCATTGTGCCGCGACATTTTTTAGCACCACAACGACATTCGTAATCTTTTTTCAGCTGTTTGGTAACTTTACCCTCTACATCAAGAGAGTAGTCGTAGAAAAGCTCTTCACCTAACTTCAAGCTTCGCTTTGCGTAAACGAAAACACGGGGCTTACCATTAAATGAATCTTCTTTCGTTTCACAGTTTGGCTTGCATGAATGGTTAATCCAACGCGCAGCATTGCCGCCGTACTTAGCATCAATCACGCGACCATCTTCCAATGAAAAATAGAAAGTGTGATTTGGGTCTTTGGGGTCGTGAGGGTGGCGCTTTTCTGCCAACTTCCAGCTAATGCGCTCGCCCTTGTATTCAATTAGGGCGTCGCCTTTTTTAACGGGCTTAGCAGCGAAAACACCTTTCCCATGGATGGGGGAGGATTTCACGACAATATTAGAGCGATCCACCTTCGGTGGTTTTAATTTCTTGTTCTTCATGATTTAAACGTCTAGGTTGCGGGCAATCAACGCATTCTTTTCAATGAATGCTCGGCGCGGCTCTACTTCATCACCCATCAACGTTGTAAACACTTGATCAGCAGTAATAGCGTCCTCGATCTTTACTTGCAACAGGGTGCGAGAATTTGCATCCATAGTGGTTTCCCACAACTGTGATGGGTTCATCTCACCCAAACCTTTATATCGTTGACGACTAAGCACTCGCTCTGCTTCTGATAACAGCCAGGAAAACGCGGCGCGGAAGTCTTGTATGGATTGTTCTTTTTGGTTTTTGTCTGGATCACCCCGACGCACCTTAGTGCCCGGTAAAACCTTTCCAGATAAAACTGCAGCGGCATTGGATAGGCTTTGGTAATCATCACCATGAACAAAATCTGAGTTAATGGAAGAAAGTTTTAGGTTTCCATGAATGCGCCGTGATAGCAACAACTTGAAGCGCTCGGTCCGCTCATCTTTTTGCACAATGATTTCTGGCGGCAGCGCCAAAGGATTTGTGGATTTCGCTAAGACGGTACGCAAACGATCGGCAGACTCGTTTGCTGACGCCTCAGTATCAAGGTTGAGTTGTGTTCCATCGGCAATAGCGCGCAAAGCGTCTTCGTCGATTGTTCTGGATAGGCGATCAACAATGGATTGAATCACTTGGTAGTGTTTAGCTAGGTCTGCTAAGTCAGCCCCCTCTATTAACTCACCAGATGGCGTCTGCAGCGAAGCGGACTCCAGTGCGATTTTTAGTAGAAGCTGGTTTAGCTCTGCATCATCTTTAATATATTGCTCGTTTTTACCAAACTTCACTTTATAAAGAGGTGGTTGGGCGATATAAATGTGTCCACGCTCAATAAGCTCTGGCATCTGTCTATAGAAGAAGGTAAGCAATAGCGTTCTAATGTGGCTTCCATCAACGTCCGCATCGGTCATGATGATGATGCGGTGGTAGCGCAACTTATCCGCCTTGTACTCTTCGATACCAATACCGGTTCCCAACACCGTGATGAGCGTGACAACCTCTTGACTAGCAAGCATTTTGTCGAAGCGCGCTTTCTCAACGTTTAAGATTTTTCCTTTTAAAGGAAGAATTGCTTGGAAACGCCTATCGCGGCCCTGCTTAGCAGAGCCCCCCGCTGAGTCGCCCTCGACAATAAACAATTCAGATTTTGTGGGGTCTTTCTCTTGGCAGTCCGCTAACTTACCAGGCAAACCTAAACCATCAAGCACGCCCTTGCGGCGCGTCATATCGCGCGCCTTGCGAGCTGCCTCGCGAGCACGCGCAGCGTCTACGATTTTTCCACAAAGTATTTTTGCGTCCGCCGGCCGCTCTTGGAGATAAGCGCTTAAAGCCTCGGCAACAATTTCTTCTACGGGCCCACGAACCTCGCTGGAAACTAATTTATCTTTTGTTTGGCTAGAAAATTTTGGCTCAGGCACTTTTACAGATAGGACGCAAGCTAGACCCTCGCGCATATCGTCACCGGAGATTTCTACTTTAGCTTTTTTGGCAACCTCATGCTCATCAATATATTTGTTGATGACGCGCGTCATTGCCGCGCGCAAACCAGTTAAGTGAGTTCCGCCATCTCGCTGTGGAATGTTGTTGGTAAAACAAAGCACTTGTTCACTAAAACTATCATTCCACTGCATTGAGACTTCGGCAGTAATGTTGCCACCCAAGTCTGAAGGCCGCATACCTTCTGCATAAAAAATATTTGGGTGTAAAACGTTTTTAGTTTGGTTGATGTACTCAACAAAACCCTTAACGCCACCAGAGAAAGCAAAATCCTCTTCTTGGCCAGAGCGCTGATCAATTAACTTGATGTGTACGCCATTATTTAAGAATGAGAGTTCCCGGATGCGCTTAACCAAAATCTCATAATGAAATTCCACATTTCCAAAAACGGTTTCGTCGGCTAAGAAATGAACTTCTGTTCCTGAGTGCTCGGTATCGCCTATTACAGAAATTGGCGAAACACTAACACCGTTCTCTTCTTCAATATTCCGATTTTGAATAACGCCGCGTGCAAACTCCATATAGTGAGCTTTGCCGTCGCGACGAATGGTTAATTTTAACCATTTTGATAGCGCATTAACACAACTAACGCCAACGCCGTGGAGACCGCCAGAAACCTTATAGCTGTTTTGGTCAAACTTACCACCAGCGTGCAACTCGGTCATAACGATTTCAGCGGCACTTCTTTTGGGCTCGTGTTTATCGTCGTACTTAATGCCCGTAGGTACACCGCGGCCATTATCAACAATAGAAATCGAATTATCAGTCTGAATGACAACAGTGATCTCAGAGCAGTGTCCGGCCAAGGCCTCATCAATAGAGTTATCAAGAACTTCAAATACAAGGTGGTGTAAGCCGGTGCCATCAGATGTGTCACCGATATACATACCAGGACGTTTACGAACCGCCTCAAGACCCTCTAGAATTTGAATCGATGATGCGCCGTATTGCTCTACTACTTTTTTTTCTTCAGTCATTTTTTTCTAAATTAAATGCGCATTGGCATCACAACATACTTAAAGTCTTCGGAGCCGGGTAGTGTTACAACAGCACTACTATTTGCATCGCCTAAACTGATTTGAATATTTTCATTTTTTAGATTAGATAAAACATCTAACAAATAGCTGACATTAAAACCAATTTCAACAGAGTCACCGCTGTATTCGGTTTCAATTTCTTCTTGAGCCTCTTCCTGCTCAGCATTGGTAGATTGCACAGTAATGCGATTTGGTGATAAAGAAAAACGTACACCTTTGAATTTGTCTGTAGTTAAAATCGCCGCGCGCTGAAGTGCTGCTTGTAAAAGATCTCTACCAACAATTAATGAATTTTTGTGGCCCTTAGGAATAACGCGCTGAAAATCTGGGAACTTACCCTCGACCAACTTTGAAATAAGTTCAATATCCCCAAATGAAAACTTCACTTGGTTGGAGGTTAGGCTAATTTCAAGTGGCTCCTCAGAATCTTCAAGTAGGTGCTGACACTCTAAAATAGTTTTACGGGGAATAATAATTTCTTGTTTTTGCCCAGATCCAGATGGCGCCTCTGCCAGCTCAACTTGGGAGTAAGCTAAACGATGACCATCGGTTGCAACAGCAATTACCTGTTTTCCCTCAACAACCAACAACATTCCGTTTAAGTAATAACGAATATCTTGCTGCGCCATTGCAAAATGCACTTGGCTAATGAGTTGGCGAAAGCTCTTTTGCGACATCTTCCAGGTTGCCGTAACCTCTCCAACACTTTGCATCACCGGAAATTCATTGGCAGATAAAGTTTGTAGGGAGAAGCGACTCTTCCCACTCTGCACAACCATTTTGTTGTCTTTGAGATTAAGCGCTACAGGGCCTTCTGGTAGTGCACGCAAAATATCTAATAATTTTCTTGCTGCAACCGTTGTGGTGACATCCTCAGACCCAACGCCAAAATTTGCATTAGTTGTTATTTGAATTTCAATATCTGTAGAAATAAAAGAAACCTTGTCACCCTGTTTTTTAAAAAGCAGGTTTGCCAAAATTGGCAAAGTGTGGCGACGTTCAACAATTCCACTAACGACCTGAAGGGGTTTTAGTAAGCTGTCACGCGAAGTGTTAACGAGTTGCATTGCTTTTAAATCCTTGTATATATCTTATTAGTAGTAATAATAAGGCTTGTGATTTCAGTGGATAACTCAAAAACCTTATATAAAACAACACATTAAAGACCAAAAAACCTGTGGAAAACTTTTGTATAAACGCTGGATAGATCTTGGATAACTTTCTATCAATACCCTATTTTTGCATGAAGCGGACACTTTCCACAATTTATCCACACACAATCCCCAAAGTTATTCATTGAGCTATCCACAACCTTATCCACAGGCAAAAAACTAAGCTTTTAGGGTTTGCTCTATAACGTGAATCTCATGGTTAAGTTGCCCATCATGTGAGCGCTCCTCACCAATCTTACGAACGGCATGTAAAACGGTTGTGTGATCACGCCCTCCAAACAACTCCCCAATTTCTGGGAGGCTTTTTTGGGTTAACTCTTTAGCCATAAACATCGCAATTTGCCTTGGGCGAGCAATATTTGCAGGACGCTTTTTGGAGTACATGTCCGCCACCTTAATACTATAAAAATCCGCAACAGCCTTTTGGATATTCTCCACAGAAATTTGCCGATTTTGGATGGAAAGCAGGTCTTTAAGCGCGGTGCGAGCTACCTCAATCGTTACTTCTCGACCGTGGAAGCGCACATAAGCCAAAATTTTGCGCAACGCCCCCTCGAGCTCTCTCACGTTTGAGCGCAGGTGTTTGGCCACAAAAAATGCCACATCCTCACTCATGGGGATGCCTTCGCTGATTGCTTTTTTCATCAAAATGGCAACCCGCATCTCTAGCTCTGGCGGTTCGATCGCCACAGTTAGACCTGAGTCAAAGCGGGAGATCAGTCGATCATCAATTCCCGCCATCTCTTTGGGGTAGGTGTCACTAGTAATAATCACCTGGGCTTTATTGCTTAATAAGGCCTCAAAAGCGTAGAAAAACTCTTCTTGTGTTCGGGACTTGCCGCTAAAAAACTGAATATCGTCAATTAATAGGAGGTCTAGGGAGTGGTAATAGCGCTTAAAACGGTCAAATGCCTTTTGTTGGTATGCGCGAACCACATCCGAAACATACTGCTCAGCATGAATATATCGAATCCGCGCATTTGGTTTTTCCTTCAAAAGGTGGTTGCCAATTGCGTGGATCAGGTGTGTTTTGCCTAGCCCCACCCCACCATATAAAAACATGGGGTTGTAGGATGTGCCTGGATTGTGGGCCACTTGAATGGAAGCGGCCCGAGCAAGTTGATTTGCTTTACCAGTTACAAAGGTGTCGAAAGTGAGGTTAGGGTTCAGTTTTGAGTGGTCTTCAATCTCAAACGAACGCTCTTCTGTTAATACTTCGTCTTCTTGGCTGGCTTGGGTTAAATCAGGCTCTGAATTGATTGGGCTTAGGGCTAGAACGGGGGCCGTCAAACCCAAATCTGGGGCGCCCGCCTCAACATCCAAAACAAAGCTTAGGTTTACAGGAAAGCCAAAATAGTGCTCAGCCAATTCTTGAAAACGATCGGCAAAAGTTTTTTTGATCCAATCAAGTTTGAATCTATTTGGTGCTCCAATTGTAAGTGATTGATCACTTACATCAAATGAAATCAACCTCAAAGGTTGAATCCAAGTTTTAAACTGTTGGGGAGACAGCTCGCGGGACAGGATGCCAATAGCACCATCCCAAAAACCCAGGGGGTTTAGTGAATTCAAGGCGGGGGGATTGTTTAAGTTGCTCATATTTTTAGAGGATCCATTGTAGCGAGGCTACAAAGTTATCCACAAGCTAGAAAATCGTGGAAAACCTGTGGATAACTTGTGTACAAAATCAAAAAAACCTTACAAATTAGGTATTTGTAGGAAAAACCCATAAAAAATAAAGAAAAACACCTATATATCAATAAGGATAGGTTGACCTTTTGCTCTGCAACAAGGAAAATACTTTGCTTCCTTAGGATCTATCATGAAAAGAACATACCAACCCTCAGTAGTACGTCGTAAACGCACCCATGGATTTCGTATTCGCATGAAAACCAAGAGTGGCCGCGCAGTTTTAAATGCACGCCGCGCAAAAGGCCGTAAACGCTTAGCTGTTTAATTGATTTAGCTTTTGAATAGCGCCAGGATTTCTGAATTACTCAAAATACGCCCCAAGACAAGTTTGTATTGGGGTTTGTATTTGGCTTCGACAGAGGCTGGTGCGCAAGCTGATTTAGGAATTGCTGTAGCCAAAAAACTGGCAAAACGCGCTGTTGATCGCAACAGAATAAAGCGCATGATTCGTGAATTGGTTTGGACGGCACAAACAACCCATCTCAATAGCAGCGATGTGGTTGTTAAGTTGAAAAAACCGATTGGTCGCGATACGCGTGGCAGACTACGAAAAAAAGAAAAAACACTACTGCGCTCACAGTTTGCAGGGTTGATCTAGCGTGCGCGTCCTAAATAAAGCGGCGATTAAATTGCTCAGGCTGTATCAGTTGCTGTTAAGCCCCTATATGGGGATGCAATGCAAGTTTGTACCAAGCTGCTCTGAGTATGCTTGCGAGTGTTTTAATCATTATGGTTTTGTAAAAAGCCTTGGCTTAACAATTTGGCGCATTGCACGCTGCAATCCATGGTCACAAGGTGGTCATGATCCCGTAGTAAAACAAACAACTCATTAAGTAAACAAATGCAAATGGACTTTAAAAAAACAATTCTTTGGGCTGTGTTTTCCTTGTCGGGGTTGATGCTTTATAACAATTGGATGGTCCATGAGGGCAAGCCTTCTTTATTTGGGGGCGCTCCAGCAACAACCCAGCAAGCAACAAGCCCGGCCGCTGGTAAAGCAGATGTACCAACACAGATGTCGGGAGTAGCGCCAAAGGCAAATACAGTAGCGCCTATGGCAGCCGGAGCCACGTCAGATGCTGGCGAAAGATTTGTATTACAAAACGATGTATTGGCGCTAGAAATTAGTGGCAACGGCGCAAATGTGGTCGATGCAAAACTATTAAAAGAATTAACAGCAGACAAAAAACCGGTTGAGCTCTTTCAGCAGACAGCAACACATACCTATATTGCCCGCTCAGGCTTAATTTCTATGGGTAATACTGAGTTGCCAAACCATACCAGCGTATTTAGGGCGACCCAGTCTGGTAAAGATGGGTCTGGCAGGCCATTCATTGTCTTGTCGAGCGAGCGAAATGGCGTAAAGCTAGAGAAAACTTTTGTGCTCACCCAAGGCAGCTATGTGGTGGATATTGGGCACCGCGTAACACAGAGCAGTGCAAGCACAACGCCATTGGTGTTGTATACGGAAATTTTACGTGATGGTAGCCAAGAACAAAAAATTGGACCATTTGGCGGCGCGTTTTCTGCGAGCACTTTTACTGGCCCAGCGGTTTACACCGGCGTTGAAAAATTCAACAAGCTTGAATTTACCGCCATGGATAAAAACAAAATTACCATCCCAACCCAGGTTCATGCTGGTGACCCAGCGTGGGTTGCAATGGTGCAGCATTACTTCGCAGCAGCTTGGATCCCCGGGGATAAGGTTGTTAGAGATATTTACGCTGGCAAGGTTGATTTAAATCTTTATCGCATTGGTATTCAAACCCCGCTTGGTGTTGTTACTCCCGGTACCACTGTCGTAGAAAAAACAAAACTATTTGTAGGCCCTCAGGAAGAGCGCCTTCTGGAGGGCATTGCTCCAGGTTTGGAGTTGCTCAAGGACTATGGTTATCTCACCATTTTGGCTAAACCCATTTTTTGGTTGTTAGAGAAGATCCACTCTTATGTTGGTAACTGGGGTTGGGCAATTATTCTTTTGACAATCTTTATTAAATTGGTTTTCTTCCCGCTATCTGCTGCCAGCTATAAATCTATGGCGAGAATGAAGGAAGTCCAACCACGCTTGGCTCTAATGAAAGAGCAATTTAAGGGCGAGCCACAAAAGCTAAATCAAGCGATGATGGAGATGTATCGCAAGGAAAAAATTAATCCACTGGGCGGATGTTTGCCTGTGGTGATTCAGATTCCTGTGTTCATTTCTTTGTACTGGGTATTGCTGTCATCTGTTGAGATGCGTGGCGCGCCTTGGGTGTTGTGGATCCAAGATTTATCAATCCCTGATCCGTACTACATCTTGCCAATCATTATGGCGATCTCGATGTTTGTACAAACTAAATTAAACCCAACACCACCAGACCCAATTCAGGCAAAAGTAATGATGTACATGCCGATTGTTTTTTCAATCATGTTCTTCTTCTTCCCCGCCGGCTTGGTTTTATATTGGGTAACAAACAATCTTCTATCTATTGCCCAACAGTGGCAAATTAATCGATTGTTTGGAAAAAAAGCTGCCTAATAATTTGGGCGCTGCCATTGATTTTATATAAAGCGCACAGCAATGATGACGAGAAAAGTGCCCATCATTGCTGTAGCTACCGCCCCTGGTAGGGCTGGGGTTGGCGTCATTCGCATCAGCGGCGCCGACTTATCACCAATTACCAAAGCACTTTTTCAAAAAGTACTAAAACCCCGTGAGGCACATTTACTGACCCTGCGCGATGCTGTTGGTGCGCCCATCGATCAGCTTATCGCGATTCACTTTATTGGCCCGGCATCCTTTACAGGCGAGGATGTTTTGGAGCTGCAGTGTCATGGTGGCCCGCAACTGCTTGAGTTGATAATGAAGCGCTGTCTTGAGCTTGGCAAAGATAGCGGCCTAGTGATTGCAGAGCCGGGAGAGTTCACCCTCCGCGCTTTTTTGAATGACAAAATTGATTTGGCCCAAGCTGAAGCCATCGCTGATTTAATTGATGCGCAAAGTGAAGCGGCGGTACGAGGTGCTGCAAGATCGTTGCAGGGCTCATTCTCTGATGACATTAATGATTTGATTGAGGAAATTACGCAACTCAGAATCTTGGTTGAATCGACGCTAGATTTTCCAGAGGAAGAAATTGAGTTTTTGGAAAATGCTCAGGCGCGTGAACGCCTGAAAAAGGTGAGTGATAAGCTGCTAGCTCTGCGTAGTAGCGCCAAGCAAGGCAAGATCTTGCGTGATGGGATCCAGGTGGTTTTGGCTGGTGCACCCAATGTCGGTAAGAGCTCTCTACTAAATCGCTTGGCCGGCGAGGAAGTTGCAATTGTTACGCCAATCGCTGGGACAACACGTGATCGCGTTAAGGAGAGCCTTAGCCTTGATGGTGTGCCTATGCACATCATTGATACCGCGGGGCTTCGAGAAACCGATGATTTGGTGGAGACTAAGGGTATAGAGAGATCATGGGACGCCATTCGACTGGCTGACCTAGTTATTTTTCTTACCGATTTCAATTCAGAAGCATCTCCAGAAGCTGCTACCGAAGAGGCCCTAAGAAAATCAATCTTGCAGGCACTCCCGCCCAAGTGTGAAGTCTTAGAGGTGCTCAATAAATCAGATTTGCTAAAGACGAGTGATAGCGTCATGCGCAGTGGTACTTTGTTGATTTCTGCCAAAACTGGCGATGGAATTGACGATTTAAAGAAAAAGATCTTGCAAATTGCTGGTTGGGGCGGCTCACAAGAGGGTGCCATTATTGCCCGGCATAGGCACCTAGATTGCCTTAATCGAGCGGCAGAGCATATACACAAATCACAGCAATTCGCTGCAGATGGGAACATTTCCTTGGATTTGTTTGCAGAAGAGCTCCGTTTAGCTCAAGATCAGCTCGGACAGATTACTGGAAAGCTGTTGCCTGACGACCTTTTGGGCAAGATATTTAGCCAATTCTGCATTGGCAAGTAAAGTGTTTGCGCCCATGGGTGCAAACGTACAAATATGTCCGAAATGTTAAAATCATTAGATTAGAAATTAATTCATTCCAAGGGACCTTATGACCACAACCGCTAATGGCCAGATCAATGTAAATGCGCCAGCATATGTAAAAAATAAACGTTTAATTGCATGGGTGGCAGAAGTCGCCGCGCTCACAAAGCCTGATGCTATTCGTTGGTGTGACGGTTCCCAAGCGGAATACGATGAACTTTGCGAACTTTTGGTAAAGGTTGGGGTATTTAAACGTCTAAACCCAGCTAAGCGTAAAAATTCATTTTTAGCCCTTTCCGATCCAGATGACGTAGCGCGCGTAGAAGACCGCACCTATATTTGTTCGGCCAAACAAGAAGACGCTGGCCCAACAAATAACTGGGTTGACCCGGCGGAAATGCGCACCACCCTTCAGCCTTTGTTTGATGGCTCTATGCGTGGCAGAACAATGTATGTAGTGCCGTTTTCGATGGGCCCTATCGGCTCACCAATTGCACATATAGGCGTTGAGCTTTCCGACAGCCCATATGTCGCCATCAATATGCGCCTGATGACTCGCATGGGCAAGGCGGTCATTGATCAGTTAGGGGCCGACGGCGAATTCGTGCCCTGCATTCACACTGTAGGCAAGCCATTGAGCCTTGGTGAGAAGGACATGGCTTGGCCAAACAACAAAACGAAGTACATTGTCCACTACCCAGAAACCCGTGAGATTTGGTCGTTTGGCTCTGGATACGGCGGCAATGCACTGTTGGGTAAAAAATGCTTTGCATTGCGTATTGCCTCCAATATGGGTCGCGAGCAAGGATGGCTTGCTGAGCACATGCTGATTTTGGGCGTAACATCCCCTCAGGGAAAAAAATATCACGTAGCGGCAGCATTCCCGTCAGCCTGCGGAAAAACTAACTTCTCCATGATGATTCCGCCCAAGGGCTTTGATGGATGGAAAGTAACCACTATTGGCGATGACATTGCTTGGATCAAACCACGTAAGGATCCGGTTACTGGAAAAACCCGTTTGTTTGCGATCAACCCTGAGTCTGGATATTTTGGTGTCGCTCCAGGAACAAACCGTTTAACAAATCCGAATTGCATCGACTCACTAAATCAAGACGTGATCTTCACCAACGTTGGCCTAACTGATGATGGTGACGTATGGTGGGAAGGTTTAACAGAAACCCCTCCGGCGCACTTGATTGATTGGCAAGGCAAAGACTGGACTCCTGCGGATGGCGCTGCAGGACGTAAGGCCGCACACGCTAATTCACGCTTTACTATGGCCGCCACAAATAACCCAGCCGTTGATCCCAAGTGGGATGATCCAGAGGGCGTTCCAATTGACGCATTTATGTTTGGCGGACGGCGTTCAACGACTGTGCCTTTGGTTAGTGAGGCCCGTGACTGGGTTGAGGGTGTTTACATGGCTGCAACAATGGGCTCTGAAACAACGGCTGCGATTACGGGTAAGGTGGGCGTGGTGCGCCGCGATCCATTCGCCATGATTGCGTTTGCCGGATACAACATGAGCGACTACTTCCAGCATTGGTTAAATATCGGCACACAGCTTGCCGCTGAAGGCGCTGATTTACCTAAGATCTATTGCGTGAACTGGTTCCGTAAGGACGAGGGCGGTAAGTTTGTTTGGCCTGGTTACGGCGAAAACATGCGCGTTCTTTCATGGATATTGGGCCGCGCTGATGGCACTGCAAAAGGCATTGAAACCGTATTTGGAATTTCTCCAGAGCATGGCGATATGCATTGGCAGGGCCTCGACTTTTCTGCTGAGAAGTTCAAAAAAGTGATTGCCGCTTCAGTTGATGACTGGAAGGATGAACTGAAATTGCACACAGAACTATTCGAACATCTTGGTGAGCGTTTGCCTAAAGAATTATTAGAGATGCGCGCAAAAATTGAAAAGCGTTTGAACGCTTAAGCCTTCACTGCACCAAACGTTTCACCTAGATTAGTTTAATGACCAATTCCCAGCACCATGAAATAGTGGTGATTGGGGCAGGCATTGCAGGCGCTACTATTGCGAATGAATTGCTTGAGCGTGGGCAATCCGTTTGTATAGTCGATGCAGCAAATTCACCGGCAAACGCCTGTTCAAGTCATGCATACGCAATAGCCCACCCCCATATAGGTAGGGGTTCGCCTCGCCTACTGAGACTAACGCGCATCGCTTTTCTCATGGCCGAAGCACGCTGGGGAAAGCAGTGGAACCAACACGGCATATTCCAGCCGACTAAAAAAGATAAAGCATTTGATCGCGAAGAACTGCAAAAGCATTTACAGGCGCTTGATCTTGATGGCGATATGGCCAAGCCTTTAGATGCCGCCCAAGCACGGGCACTCTTAGGTGTTGAGCAAAGCGGCGTGTGGTTGCCACGAGGTGCATCCCTTAGCTTAGCCAAGGTTGCAAACGATTTATTGCAGAAACACGAAAAATTGACCTGCATTTGGAACACCCATATTGGCCGTCTTGAGTCATCTAATGGTAGATGGCTTTTGTTTGATGATGCAGATCAGCCAATCATGAGTACACAAAAAGTGATTGTGGCCGCCGCAATGGAGGCTAAGGCCTTAATGGCTAGTGTTGATATTCGCTTGCCACTAAAGCCAGTGCGCGGTCAGTTAAGTATTTTTTCAATCGCTAAGAACGATCCTTGGGCTGCACAATTGCCTCGAGTAGGAATCTCTGGCGATGGTTATTGCTTGCCTGCCGAAGAGCTTGCAGATGGTAGCCACCGTTGGATAGTCGGCTCAAGTTTTGATGAGGGTGAGGATGACTTGGAGTCTCGCGAGAGCAGTGATATGTTCAATCGTGAGCAAGCCCAAGGATTGCTAGATTACAGACAGGGTGATAGCACTTCATTAAAAGTTGCCGATTGCTTTGTCGGAATACGGTGTGTTGCCGGTGATCGATTACCGATCATTGGCGCACTCACTCAACGCCCAGGCATTTTTCTGGCTACTGCCTTAGGGTCGAGAGGGGTGCTTTGGTCTGCGCTAGCAGCCAAATTAATTTCTTCTCAGGTGCTTGAGGACGACTTTGCCTTGCTCGTACGTTTGGGTTTTGCCGCAGACTTAGTTGCAGCGCTTGCACCAGCGCGTTTTTTCGCTGGCGCCTTAGCAGCACCTTCAGCTTTGGGGGCTTTAGCTTCAAACTCAAAACCAATTTTTCCATCAGACCCTAAGGCCAAGTAAGCCTTAAAGCCGCGTCCAGTGCGGTTTGATTTGAAGTTGGTTAACAGGTCGGTTTTTCCTTCGGCCAATAACTTTTGCACTTGTTCAGTAGAAATTTCTTGTTGCAGAACAACCTTACCAGTTTTGAAGTCACAAGTTTTACTTGGGCCTGTATTGTTTTCGCATAAATACCGCATGCCATCTTCATATACCGCGCCAGAACATTTTGGACAGACGCCCAAAGTTTGTCGACCAGTAAAGTCAATCGCTTCAGTTTCATCATCTTGCGAATTTCCAAAATCAAACTCGAGCTTAAAGCCAGCATTTGGATAGTCGGTATCATCTTCTGGAATTTCACTGAGCTTAATGATGGCAGCAAATGGGCGACCCATTTTGCTGCGAAAGCCTTGTAGCGGACCAATCGTTTTTTCATGCAAAAGCTCTTCTACTTCTGGATATTCAAAAGCACGCCCACCAGGAGTCTTGCTAATATTGAAGCCGCATTTTTCGCACGCAAAACGGCGATAATTTTCTTTAATAGGGCCCTTGCAATGCGGGCATGGCGTGGACATCGTTGCGTAGTCCCCTGGTATGGTGTCACTGTCATATTCTTTAGCGCGCTTCACAATACGCTGTGTCATCTGCGCAATTTCTTGCATGAAGGTTTCGCGATTCATCTTTCCTTGTTCAATCAGCGATAACTTATTTTCCCAGTTACCAGTAAGGTCTGGACGGGTTAACTCTTCAACGTCTAAACCACGCAACAGGGTCATCAACTGAAATGCTTTGGCAGTGGGGATGAGTTCCCGGGCTTCGCGCACCATATATCGTTCAGCCAACAAGCCTTCAATAATGGCTGCGCGAGTAGCTGGAGTGCCTAAACCTTTTTCAGCCATAGCTTCGCGCATGTCATCGTCATCCACCCATTTGCCTGCGCTTTCCATTGCCGAGAGCAATGTGGCCTCGGTATAGCGTGCCGGGGGCTTTGTTTTAAGCGGGACGGCAGCAATCGATTCGCTCTGAACGGTTTCACCTTCTTTAACTGCAACCAACTCATCATCGGCTTGATTTGAGCGGCCATAGACGGTTAGCCAGCCTGGGTTTACGAGCACTCTGCCCTCAGTTTTGAAGTGATGACCAGAGGCCTCAGTGATGCGCGTGGTCACTCTAAATTCAGCCGCAGGATAAAAGACTGCCAAGAAGCGACGTACTACTAAGTCATATAATTTAAACTCGGGCTCGCTCAATGTTTTGGGTGCTTCGAGTGTTGGAATGATGGCAAAGTGATCAGAGATTTTTGAGTTATCAAAAATGCGTTTGTTGGGTTTAATCCAACCAGCACCCACTTTTGCTTTGGGATCCCCCCTCAAAATTTGCTCGGCAAACGGGCGATACTCTTGCGAGTGCTTTGCTAGGTTTTCCATTGTTTGCTTGACGGTATCTAAATAATCTTCTGGGAGCGCTTTTGCATCTGTACGCGGATAAGTTAGCACCTTATGACGCTCATAAAGGGCTTGAGCAAGGCCTAGTGTATTTTTTGCAGAGAAACCAAAACGGGCATTGGCCTCGCGCTGTAAGCTAGTTAAGTCGAATAACTGGGGTGCAAGTTGAGTGGCAGGTTTAGCCTCTTCAGTAACGGTCGCCTTTTTATCACGACACGCAGCGACAATGCTTTGCGCAGCAGCCTCACTCCAAAGCCGGTTTTCACGAGCATCTGGAGCGGCTGGATCTTTTTTGAACTTCGGGTCAAACCAGCGACCTTCATAAATACCGGCTGAAGCAATGAACTCCGCTTTCACTTCCCAGTAGTCTTTTGAAATAAATTTGCGGATCAGCTCTTCACGTTCCACGACGATGGACAGGGTGGGTGTTTGTACTCGTCCAACGGTCGTCAGAAAGAAGCCACCACTCTTGCTATTAAATGCAGTCATTGCCCGAGTGCCGTTAATACCAACCAACCAGTCTGCTTCAGAGCGGCAACGGGCTGCGTCAGCAAGTGGCTTCATGTCATCGTCGGAGCGCAGTGAGGCAAAGCCGTCGCGGATAGCGTTCGGGGTCATGGATTGCAGCCAGAGTCGCCGAATAGACTGTGGTGCTTTAGCGTGTTGTGCAATCAAACGGAAAATGAGCTCGCCTTCGCGCCCCGCGTCACAAGCATTAATCAGAGCATTAATGTCTTTACGCTTAATCAGTTTTTGTAAAATCTTTAAGCGAGATTCTGTTTTGACAATAGGGCGAAGGTCGAAATAAGGCGGGACCACCGGTAGGTTGGCAAAAGACCATTTACCCCGCTTGACCTCATATTCTTCTGGCGCTGCTATCTCCAAGAGGTGGCCAACAGCAGATGAAATAACGAAATCATCGCTCTCAAAGTAGTCTTCATATTTTGTAAATCCACCGAGTGCCTTAGCGATGTCGTTAGCCACTGAGGGCTTCTCGGCGATGATGAGTGCCTTTGGGTGGTCCACTGTTGGGGTTTTAGAACTGCTTTTAGTAGATGCTTTAGCCACGCGTTTGCCTAAATTTGAGCCTGAAATTAAGTATTTAATGGGGAAAAAGGAAGATCAATTTAAACCAAATCAGGGTTCGGCCGATCATTTGCCCCTTTTTTATTATTAACCGATAAATTGACAAAAGTCCAAAAACCCTTGATTGAGAGTTTCATGGCTCATGACTTTTGTCCTTAAAAAGCCATTCTAGGGGCTTTGAGTGGGGGTTTTGACCCCGTAATGATATCTTTCATAACTTCGCCCAGGGAGACTGCGAGCTTCCCCCTCCTGAATAAGGCGGTGACACCCCCTGTAGAGAGGGTCTTGAGCCGGCTTAGGCAAGGCAAAAACATCCTTTCCAAGCTCTGCAGCAACGAGGGAGCCAGATTTATCGGCCGCCTCAATTACAACCACTCCCAATGCAAGAGCAGCAATTAAACGGTTGCGTCTTGGAAAGTGAAAGGGTTTGGGCCAAGGCTCTGGGGGGAATTTAGATAGCAGTAGCCCCCCTTTGGCAAGATTGAGGTGTTCTAGTGGGTAAACGACATCTAAACCAGTACCGCAGACAGCCAAAGTAAGCCCATGATGTAGCCCAAAGATGGGTCGATCGGCCGTACCATCGATACCGCGCGCCATTCCTGAGAGCATCACCAAGCCAGCATTAGAGAGAGTTTTGGCAAACACAGAGGCATTCTGCATGCATCTATTGCTGGCTGTCCAAGAACCTATGATCGCAATCATGGGTTGATGCAGCAGAGCAATGTCACCATATATAGAGGACCTTTGGGGGGCATATAAATCATTCAATCAGATAGGGCAGTTTTTATCTTGGCGGTGGATTGCTGTGATGCTATTCGTGTTTTGGGGTATGAGCATCGGTTGATTCTTGAGTTTAGGAATATTTTCAACAATCGGGACAGTCTGATTACTCTGTTGGATAATTCCTACATGGCTTTATTACCAGTACTTTGTTATCCAGACCCCCGTCTACATCGAATTGCCAAACCTGTTGCGGCGGTGGATGCTCGTATTAAAAAAATCGTAGCGGATATGGCTGACACAATGTATGAGGCGCCTGGGGTTGGATTGGCTGCAACCCAAGTGGATATTCATGAGCGGATTGTGGTGATCGACATTTCAGATAACCAAGACGAGTTGATGGTATTTATTAATCCAGAGTTAGTGTGGGCGAGCCCTGAAAAAAAATCGTGGCGCGAAGGCTGCCTCTCTGTTCCTGAGTATTACGATGAAGTAGAGAGGCCAGACTCAATTCGAGTGAGGGCCTTGGATATCAATGGCAAACAATTTGAATTGGAAGCTGATGGTTTGCTGTCGGTTTGTTTGCAACACGAGATGGATCATTTGCAAGGCAAAGTATTTGTGGAGTACTTGTCGCCACTCAAGCGCAACCGCATTTCTCTCAAAATGAAAAAGCGCATTAAAGAGTTAGTGGGTCAGCGCTAAGCGCCATCCATGAAAATTGTTTTTGCTGGGACGCCTGAGTTTGCTGCGCAAGCAATGCGCGCGATCGATGCCGCTGGCCATCAGATTGTTTTGGTGCTGACGCAGCCCGATCGTCGTTCTGGTAGAGGCATGCATGTCCAAGCGAGCCCCGTAAAAATATTTGCATTAGAAAAAAATATTCCAGTTTTGCAACCTGTCTCTCTCAGGCGAAATAGCGTTGATCCTGAAAAGCAAGCCGAAGCTGAGGCTGCCTATCAACAGCTGTCTAAGACAGACTTTGATGTGATGGTAGTGGTTGCATACGGATTAATTCTTCCACAAGATGTTTTGGATATTGCCGAGAGCAACCTACGTCATGGTTGTTTCAATATTCATGCCTCGATCCTGCCGCGATGGCGTGGTGCTGCGCCAATACAGCGGTCAATCGAGCACGGCGACAGGAAGACGGGTGTCAGCATTATGAAGATGGATGCAGGCCTCGACACTGGGGATACTGTTTTGGTTCGCGAAATTGCTATTGCTGACGATGAAACCAGCGCTTCATTGCATGATCGCTTAGCTAAGCTTGGGGCCGAGTCTATTGTTGAGGCATTAAGTACCCTAAAGCAGGGCGCAAGCTTAATCAAGACGCCTCAAGCAGGTGAAGATATTCGATATGCAGAGAAGATATTAAAAAGCGAGGCAGAGATTGATTGGCAGCTTAGCGCAACAGAAATTGATCGGCGTATTCGTGCTTTTAATCCTTTTCCTGGGGCAACAAGCAATCTTGATGGCACACCAATAAAATTTTGGAATTCTCGCGTATCGCATTCTGGAGACCATAGTCAGATCGGTCAGATTGGTGAGGTCTTGGGATTTAGCAAAGAGGCCGCATTCATTCAATGCGGCCAGGGTGTGATTGAAGTATTGGAGATGCAAAAGCCAGGCGGAAAAAGAATGAATGCGGTCGCATACTTGCGTGCGCATGGCGCACCATCGAAAGCATTACGCTTTCATAAGGAATAATTTGTCTGATCAAAAATCACCACGTAGTCTCCCCCTTTCAGAGGCAATCACGATCTCAGCGCAAGCTTTAGGTGAAGTGATGGATGGACGCTCGCTGACAGAGGTTTTGGATCAGTTGGATCCTCACGAAAGACCGATTGTTCAAAGTTTGACGTTTGATGCTTTGCGAAAGTGGATTCGCTCACATGAGTTGATTGCACAATTTATTCCCAAGCCTCCGCCTGCCCCGGTTGAGAATCTATTAAGCGTTGCCATTGCATTGTTTTTGCAGGGCAACCAAGACGGCAAGGGGTATGCGGCACATACCATTGTTGATCAGGCTGTAAATGCTTGTAGCGAGTACGAGCCGACTATGTATGCCAAAGGCTTGGTTAATGCCGTCTTGCGCAAGGTGAGTTTGACTGTGCAGCCCCCCGAAGGTGAGAAGCGTTATCCGCCAGATCCTATTCCGATGTTCGTCCCGCCTTGGTGGCGTGCAAGTCTCAAGAAAAATTACTCTAAAGTTTGGCAGGCGCTGCTGATACAACAGGCACAAAGGGCGCCCTTAATATTGCGCGTCAATGCAAGGCAACATATCCGTAGTCAATACCAAGAGCTATTAACGCAATCAGGCATTTCTTCTACGCCAATTGATGGCGTTGCTGGATTGAAGTTAGATACTGCGCTTTTATTAAGTGAGCCAGTACCGGTATCGGATTTGCCGGGCTTTTATGGCGGTGCAGTATCTGTTCAGGATGCGGGAGCGCAAATAGCCGCAGTGCTTCTAGATCCAAAACCTGGCGAGCTTATTCTGGATGCTTGCGCTGCGCCTGGCGGCAAGACTGCCCATTTATTAGAGCTGGCAGATTGTGAAGTAGTTGCCTTAGAGTTAGACGGGGAGCGCCTCGGAAAAATTGGCGGCAATCTAGATCGGCTGCGTTTGCAATCAGATAGAGTCAAAATTACTCGGGGAGATGCATCCAAGGCAGCGTGGTGGGATGGCAGGCTCTTTGACAAAATTTTACTCGATGCGCCGTGCTCTGCTTCTGGAATTGTGTCGCGTCACCCAGACATTCCGTTTCTCAGGCGCGAAGCTGATGTGAAGTCTTTGCAGCAACGCCAACGCGGTATATTAACTCAGGCTTGGAAGATGCTAAAGCCCGAGGGATTGCTGTTATATGTCACCTGTTCGGTATTTCCAGAGGAGGGCGAGTCTCAAGCCGTTTGGTTTGCAGCAGAGCATAGCAATGCGTTACGATTAAGCGCTCCGGGGCAGATTCTGCCTTCGGCAACAAATGATGGTTTTTTCTATGCTTTGTTTAAGAAAAAAGGGCCATGAGCCAAAGAATTAAACAACTCATTTTCTGTTGCTTGTTTGCGCTGAACGTTTTTTCTGTTACAGCTAGTGCAGAGGGCATCAAAATTACATCCGTAGAGTTAGAGCGGGTGGATAGTGACTGGCTTTTAAACGCTGCGTTTCAGATTGAGTTATCCCCCGGGCTGGAAGACGCTGTTCAAAAAGGCGTGGTACTTTATTTTCAGACAGAGTTTGAGCTGACCCGTTCGCGCTGGTATTGGTTTGAAGAAAAGCTAGCAAGTACGCAAAGACAAACCCGCCTTTCTTATCAGCCTTTAACGCAGCAATATCGAATTGCCTCAGAGGGTTTTACTTTTTCTGCAAAGACAATCTCGGAGGCTTTGCAAGCCATTGGTAGTATCGGGGGTTGGCGCGTTATCGATAACAGCCACATTGATCCTGCCAAATCCTATATCGCAGGATTGCGCATGACCTTGGATCTGAGCAAGCTACCAAAACCATTTCAAGTGAATGCATTGAACAATCGTGACTGGAATGTTTCAAGCGATTGGTTGCGTTTTCCATTTTCACAAAATGGCGCCAACCTGATTAAGCGATGAGCAACCTTAGCGCACTCTCCCAGTCTCATTTTTTCCAAAAAGAAGCATGGAAAAATCGGGCGCTCCCCATTGCTGCGACTTTCATTGGCACTTTTGCTTTGCTGCTGCTCTTTATGCTGTCGATTGCGTCGTCCAATACAGAATTCTTCGATAACTATTTTATTTGGCTTTACGCAGCTAACGTAGTGATTGGTATTTGCCTCGCGCTAGTCATTTTGATCTTGGTTGTCGTGATTGCGATTCGTTGGCATAAAGGACGCTTTGGTACGCGTTTAATTGCTAAATTGGCCATGATTTTTGCTTTGGTTGGTGTTGTTCCCGGATTAATTCTCTATGGTGTTTCTTTGCAGTTTGTTTCCAGAAGTATTGAAACTTGGTTTGACGTTCAAGTTGAGTCTGCTTTAGAGGCAGGCTTAGAGCTTGGGCGCGCTACTTTGGGAGCCTCTCTGCAAGAGCTGCAGGATGAAGGACGTATTGTTGCCAATCAAGTGCAGACCTTGCCAAATCAAGCTAGCCCTGCAGAGCTAACGCTCTTGTTGTCACGCCTGCGCGATCAATTTGGTATTCAAGAGATCACCATTTTTGATGGACGGCAAATGGTCGTGGCTACTGCCGCATCTGGCGCCTTGCTTGCCCCGTCCTCTCCGCCAAGCCCAGATGTCATGAGTCAGGCTACAAAAGTGAATGGCGCTGGTTTTATTGATGAGCCACTCAATACAACGGAACCGCAACAATATCGCTTACGCGCTGTGATTCCTTTGGCAAAAGAGCGCTCACTAGCGGGTCGTGGGTTTGGCCTGAATGTTCAATATCAGAAAGAACTTTGGTATTTGCAGTTAGTGAAGTCGGTGCCTGAGGGGATTACTAAAAATACCCTGGCTGTTCAGGCTGCTTATAGCGATTATCAAGAGAAGTCCTTGGGGCGCACAGGTTTACGCAAAATGTTTGTTGGCACGCTTACCCTGACACTCTTTTTTGCTTTATTTGTAGCGGTGACCTTGGCGCTGATATTAGGACGTCAATTGGCTCGACCCTTGCTCATGTTGCTCAAGGGCACCCAAGCTGTTGCGCAGGGCGATTTATCCCCTAAGCCAGAGTTGGATACGGGTGATGAGCTCGGCATGCTCACGCGTCAATTTAATGTCATGACGCGACAATTGGCTGATACCCGCACTTCGCTGCAGGAATCCAAAACTTTTTTAGAGACCGTTCTTGGTAACCTTACTGCAGGTGTTTGCATTTTCGATAAAGCCTTTAATGTAGTTTCTAGTAATGCTGGTGCAGATCGCATTTTTGACCAGGATCTTACTAAGTTAGATGGTCAAGCCCTTAGCAAGATTCCTGCACTGGTGGAGTTTGAGCAGGCCTTAAAAGACGGTTTTGCAACCATGAAGCTTGCCGTCGCTGAGGGCGCTAAACAAAGTCAACATAGAGAGACTGCGGTCTGGCAAAAGCAAATTCAATTACACACAACCAATGAATTTGAGAATGAGTTGGGGGTTACCTTATTTGTGCGAGGAACAGAGTTAACAACCGATCTTCGCATGGTGGTGTTTGATGACATTACGGACGTAGTGAGTGCGCAACGCTCTATCGCTTGGAGCGAGGTAGCAAGACGTCTGGCACATGAGATTAAGAATCCCCTCACCCCTATTCAGTTGTCAGCTGAAAGATTGCAGCACAAGCTTGCCGGTACACTTAGCCCAGAGCAAGAAGAAATGATGAATCGAAGCACTGAGACCATTATTGGTCAAGTGCAAGCTATGAAACAGATGGTGAATGACTTTAGGGATTTTGCTAAGACGCCTAGCCCGCAGTTAAAACCCGTTTCTATCAATGTCTTGACAAAAGAAATTTTGGGCTTATACGAGGGTAGCCCTTTGCATACCCAGCTGGATGTCAATTGTCCCGACATCATGGGAGACTCAACTCAGTTGCGCCAGGTCATACATAATTTATTGCAGAATGCTCAGGATGCCACATCAGAAGGCACCCATCAAAGCGAGCCTGTTGTAGTTAAAACAGAGTTAGTGCCCTATGGTGAGCTTAATGGCTTTCAACAAAATGCTGTGCGATTAACAATAAGTGACTCGGGATCGGGATTTCCAGCTAAGATATTGGCAAGAGCTTTCGAGCCGTATGTTACAACCAAGAGCAAGGGGACCGGTTTAGGTTTGGCGGTGGTGAAAAAAATCATTGATGATCATTCTGCCAAAATAGAAATTCGGAATCGTATGCAGGGAGAAGAAGTGATCGGTGCACAAGTTTCAATTTTGTTTATGAACCTAGCAAAAGAGGCGGCGTAGGAATGGCTAGTATTTTGGTGGTTGATGACGAGATGGGCATTCGTGAGCTTCTTAATGAAATCCTCACCGACGAAGGCCATACTGTTTACGCTGCGGAAAGTGCGGTTCAAGCAAGAACGATTCGTGAGCAAATGCGACCTGATTTGGTGTTACTCGACATTTGGATGCCAGAAACAGACGGCATTACTTTATTAAAAGAGTGGTCTAAGACTGGACAGCTCACTATGCCCGTAGTCATGATGTCTGGGCATGCAACGATCGATACCGCTGTTGAGGCAACTCGTATTGGGGCCCTGAACTTTTTAGAGAAGCCGATTGCCTTACAAAAACTTCTCAAGACCGTTGCAAAGGCACTAGAGAGCTCTCCAAAATATGTAGAGCCCGAAGAGGGTCGTGTAGCTCAGCCCTTGGCAGCCAACAGCGTTGCTCCAAAGACGGTGGCCACAGGGCAAGCTCCGGCACCTCAAGAGGGTGAGTACATTAGTGGCATCGCTAAGACTTTCTATGACCTGCCTTTGCGCGAGGCAAGAGACCTTTTTGAAAAAGCCTATTTTGAGCATCAGATGCAAATCATGGGCGGAAGCATGACAAAAATTTCTGAATACACCGGCCTAGAGAGAACCCACCTCTATCGTAAGCTCAAGGCTTTGGGTATTGATACATCACGCAACAAGACTGAGCAATAGGGCCTTCGGCCTGTTAAGTTAGCGTTTGTTGAAATCATCGATGCATTACAGGCATCGGCGTTGCGATGGATAATAGCGCCCACACCATTTTCGGAATGATTCCCATGGAAATTAAGGTCAACTTTCTCGATAAGCTCCGTCTTGAAGCCAAGTTTGATGACTTCACAGTAATTGCAGACCAGCCTATACGATATAAGGGGGATGGCTCGGCCCCTGGCCCATTTGATTACTTTCTGGCTTCATCGGCATTGTGTGCAGCGTATTTTGTGAAGCTGTACTGCGACACGCGTAATATTTCCACCGAAAATATCCGCCTCTCACAGAATAATATTATTGATCCGGAAAACCGCTATCAGCAGATTTTCAAGATTCAAGTCGAACTGCCTGAGGATATCTCTGCCACAGACCGCCAAGGCATATTGCGTTCTATTGACCGTTGTACGGTTAAAAAGGTAGTGCAAGCTGGGCCGGAGTTTCTCATTGAGGAGGTAGAGAATCTGGACCTCGATGCGCAGACCTTGTTGGCCTTGAAGCCGACTTCTAATGTGAGCACTTATATTGTGGGCAAGGATTTGCCACTAGAGGAAACCATTGCCAATATGTCAGGCTTGTTGGCAAATCTTGGCATTAAAATTGAAATTGCTTCATGGCGCAATCTCATTCCCAATGTGTGGTCTTTGCATATCCGTGATGCGCATTCGCCCATGTGTTTTACCAATGGGAAAGGGGCAACAAAAGAAAGCGCATTGGCATCGGCCTTGGGTGAGTATATCGAGCGACTGAGCAACAATCATTTCTATGCCGGTGCATTCTGGGGTGATGACATCGCTAATGCAGCCTTTGTGCATTACCCGAACGAGCGCTGGTTCAAGCCAGGCCCTAAAGATATGCTACCGACAGAAATTCTAGATGAGCATTGTCTGAAAATTTTTAATCCCGATGGCGATTTGCGTGCTTCACATCTGATTGACACCAATTCTGGAAATGTAGAGCGCGGCATTTGTTCATTGCCGTATATGCGCCAGTCAGATGGAGAGGTCATTTATTTTCCATCGAACCTCATCGAAAATCTTTACGTCAGCAACGGCATGAGTGCTGGCAATACGCTGGCAGAAGCACAAGTGCAATGCTTGTCGGAGATTTTTGAGCGGGCTGTCAAACGTGAAATTTTAGAAGGCGAAATTGCCTTGCCGGATGTGCCGCAGGAAGTGTTGGCGAAATACCCCAGTATTCTGGCGGGCATACAGAGACTGGAAGAGCAGGGCTTTCCAGTGCTGGTAAAGGATGCCTCGCTGGGTGGGGTCTATCCGGTGATGTGCGTCACCTTAATGAATCCGCGAACAGGTGGTGTGTTTTCATCCTTCGGCGCGCACCCGAGTTTAGAGGTGGCGCTCGAACGCAGTTTGACCGAATTATTACAAGGGCGCAGTTTAGAAGGTCTCAATGATTTACCCCCACCCACTTTTGCAAGTGAAGCGGTAACGGAACCAAATAACTTTGTTGAACACTTTATTGATTCCAGCGGCATTGTGTCATGGCGCTTTTTCAGCGCAAAATCTGATTACGATTTTGTTGAGTGGGACTTCTCTAGAAAGGGTGAAAACGCTAATGCCGAGGAAGCTGCAACTTTGTTTGACATTCTGAAGGCCATGGGCAAAGAAACTTACGTCGCGGTGTATGACCAATTAGGCGCGACAGCATGTCGGATCTTGGTGCCGGGCTATTCTGAGGTTTATCCAATAGAAGATCTGATCTGGGATAACACCAACAAGGCACTACTATTCCGTAGTGACATTTTGAACTTGCATACTCTGGATGATGCAAAGTTAGGTGCGTTGCTTGAGCGCTTAGAAAATAACGAGTTAGATGAGTACGGCGATATAGCCACATTAATTGGTATTGAGTTTGACGAGAACACGGTTTGGGGGCAGCTAACAGTTATGGAGTTGAAGCTACTAATTAATCTCGCTTTAAAACAATTTGATGAAGCACATGAGCTGGTGGGCACCTTTCTGCAATATAACGACAATACGGTCGACCGTGGATTGTTTTATCAAGCCTTGAATGTAGTGCTGGAAGTTCTACTAGACGACGACTTAGAGGTCGATGACTATGCAGTCAACTTCCGTCGGATGTTTAGCGATACTCGAATGAACGCCGTAATGGGCTCAGTGGAGGGTAGCGTGCGCTTCTTCGGCTTGACACCAACCAGCATAAGGCTGGAGGGTCTCGACAGGCACCACCGCATGATCGACAGCTATAAAAAATTGCATGCGGCTCGAGCCAGAATGGCAGCTACGGTAAGTTAGACTATTTTTCAGCCTGGAATGCAGTTTCATTTATAATTCCAATTCTTGGCCTGGTAGCTCAGTCGGTAGAGCAGAGGATTGAAAATCCTTGTGTCGGTGGTTCGATTCCGCCCCGGGCCACCAAGAAACACCAAAACCACCTTCGGGTGGTTTTTTCATTTTGATTAATTAAGTTAAGGCGGCGTCATACTGACGACGGCATTTATAAATTGCCGTCAGATTTTCTTGTTCCCAGTTATGAACCGCTTGGTAGATTGGACCCAAACTTAATCCAAGCTCAGTCATGGAATATTCAACATGTGGCGGTACTTCAGGAAATACCTGTCTCTTGATAAGTCCGTCTCGTTCTAGTTCTCGCAATTGTTGTGTCAACATTTTTTGAGAAATTCCAGCAACTGTCTTCTTAAGTTGATTAAAGCGAACAACGCCTTGTGATGAAAGAACATACAAGATCATGCTCTTCCACTTACCTCCAATCATCATAAAAGCATCCCTAATTTCACAACTATTCGCAGTACAGGGGCTATCAACGGAAATTTTTAATGTTTTTTCATTGGTTACCATTTGGTGCCTACTTATATATTTTTTATAGGTATCTAAAATATACCAACAGCTAATTAAAAGCTATTTTAAAAAATAGAAGAGGAAAAATGATGAAATCAACTGACATAAGAATGAGTGCCAAGATTGGTGCGATGCTTCTATTACTTTGGGGAGTTCTTCACATTTGGGTTGGTGCTGAAGGCATTCATCAGTATCTTGGTGGAGATGTTCAGTCACAATGGAAAATGTTATTGGGCGGGGTCAATGGTTCTAAAGAGATTTTTCAATTTGCTAGCGATCCGATGACATCAACTATTCATTCAAGATTGCTCATCAACTTTTGTTTAGATGTAGGTGGTTATGGCGTATTAGCAATCTTTTTATCTTGGATGCTTTGGAAACAAGGGTCTTGGCTGGCTTATTGGATAACATTATTGGTTATTGGAATTGGTGATTTAGCATTCTTATTCAATATGTTGCTATCGGGAATAATTGAATTGAATGTTGGAACAATTGGAGGACCAGTGCTTTGGTTTATTGTAATTTCAATCACACCATTTGGTTTAATTAAAGTAAAGAGGTGATTCTTGCGACAGAGTTACTTATCTTAGCCCTGGTCGATTCCGCCCCGGGCCACCAAGAAACACCAAAACCACCTTCCGATAGTTTTTTGTTGTTCAAGAGCGGCTGCTTGGGGTCGTAAACCGCCACCCAACCGTCATTTAAAAGGACGCTCAGAAATGTCGGTTTACCCGACAAATTTGACATCTGACCAGCTAACCCCCTGCGGATGCCACCCGACATCCAAGGCATTCCACTCCGAACCATGATTCTCGGTGCCTACTGGACACCAAATGCCAACACCTTAATGCCATTGTTTTTAGTGTTGTTTAGCCTCATTTTTACAGCTTCTAAGGCGTAGGTCGCACGTTCGAATCGTGCTGGGCAGGCCACAGGCCTGACTGGCCCGTGAGACTGCCACGTATCGGTGAATAGGGAGGGTGGCAATTTGC
>Ga0208874_1000120_pt1 | contig 29398 bp, 33 predicted proteins | sample CryBogCBH10Oct08_FD_184604 | JGI IMG/M metagenome (GOLD analysis project Ga0208874, IMG submission 184604) | Freshwater microbial communities from Crystal Bog, Wisconsin, USA - CBH10Oct08 (SPAdes) (version 2) | ecosystem: Environmental > Aquatic > Freshwater > Lake | place: Crystal Bog... | reverse complement strand
GTCGCTCCTCAATGCACTTGAGGGATCGAGTGAACTCACCAGAACGTTGAGTCGTACCGGCGAGGGGCGCCACGCCACGAGCACGCGCAAGCTCTACCGCCTGTCGAGTGGCGGCGTTCTCCTCGATATTCCGGGCGTGCGGTTCTCCAAAGCCGTGGCGGATGGTGCGGGCATTGCCCCGGACTACTCAGACTTGGAGGAACGTGCACTGCAGTGTGAATTTACGAACTGCGGTCACGGCACCGACCGGGGCTGCGCCATCGTGACGGCTCTGGCGGACGGTGAGTTCTCGGAGGAACGAGTGGCGTTGTGGCGCGCTCAGAACTCAGCTATTTAGATTCGAATCTAAATTCGTGGGACTTCTCGTTGATCTACTCGTTTTCCGAGTTCCCACCGCTACAGATCTGAAGACAGGTGTTTAATCGGTGCAGTGGGGTCTACTCGACGCCTTTTGATCAGAAAATTGCTGATCCTGTTGCGAATTTCGTAAATGGCCAACTGCATTATCTAGTGAACCAGATGGGCTTCAATTATTTGAGTCAAATGCTTGACATTTACCCCCCCCCCTAGTTTCTTCGTAAACGCAGTGTTACGTATTGGAGGAAAAATGGCAATCAAGCGACCTCACTGGCGCAAAACGACGTGGATAATTCTTATCTGGAACGCCCTAATGGTGGCCTGGATTATTGGCGGCCTCGCTTCAGGGAGCAACCCCTCCAATTGCGGCACCCTAAGCCAGCAGGTTTGCAACGATGCGGCAAACACCGGACGCGGGATTGGCGTTGCCATCATTGTTGTTTTTTGGCTCATTGGCGACGCGCTGCTGAGTGTCATCTGGTTGGTGACCAATCGCCGACGCCGTGTGTGTCCAGCCTGTGGGCGAAATGCCAAGGTTGGCGAAACCGTCTGCAAGGGCTGCAACCACAACTTCGCTAAGCAGTAATTGAAGAAATCGAAATCCCCCTTTGGCTCTGCATTTGGGCCAGAGGGGGATTTTCATTTGAGGCCATAGGTATGGTCTCCCCCTTCCAAATTCAACCACTCAGTACGCACCTAGAATGAGTCAGCGTCCGAGTTAGCAGCAACGTTCGGCATTTTGTCCCGTGACGCCGAGGGGCCGTAGCTCAGTGGTTAGAGCAGGGGACTCATAATCCCTCGGTCGTGGGTTCGATCCCCACCGGCCCTACTGAATGCAGGGCTAGCGTTTCTCTAACGTTTGAATCGGGTGGCCTGAGTCGGAATCTAACGCTTCAGTTGAATGCGACAGTCGCCAGCGATTATTTTCAGCCAAGCAAGAGGCGAAAGCACAATTGTGAGTTAGTCTCGCTATTAATTCTGTTCAAATTCATTCGAGTAGGAGGCGGCAATGCCAGTCTGCAGCAGTTGTGGGAATCACATATCTATCTACGGAGCCCAGTGCCGAACGTGTGCCGCTAACGGACAGATTGGTGTTGGGGCTTCCGACGTTGGGCAAGATCCTGAGGAGAGCGGTGGAGGGAGCCTCGGACACCCAGGCAACCAGCAACAAAGGACCCTCCCTCAGCTGGACAGTTTCGACCAAAAGACTGAAATTGCAACAGCCATCAGAGTTGCCAACATCTTCAAGGGGCTTTCCACCCTCACCATTGTCCTTGGGTTTTTTGGCGCCTTGCTGCAAGCTTGGAACGCCACTCACTTCAGTTCGGCCCTTTCAAGTGTCATGACCACCTACACGGTCGATAACGCTCCATGGCACTTTGTTGAGTCTTTTGCGTACGCATTCGGTGTGTGTTGCATGGGCGCCGCAGTCCTTGCATTTTTCGGATATGCGCTGAAGCTTCTCGTGGCGATCGCTAACAAGGAGTAGTGCAAACCCCCAAGAAGGTTGATTGCTTCTCAGTGGAGTCATTTTGCTGGTGCCCTTTCCCCACTGGTCAATTCCTCGAAATGTATCGATTCACCTAAGGGGCGACTGTCTGGACTGACCCGTGGCGTAGTGAAAAAGTCGCAATGAAACACCCTTGAGGCCGCCTCTCTAGACTGAACAGAGTCTGGACCCCCAACAGAGAGAGCCGTTGATGATTCCCACCTTCGTTATCTTCCTTCGCGAAGGTATCGAGGCGTCCATGATTGTCGCCCTGTTGTTGGCCTATCTGAAAAAGACCAACAAGCGCGAGTATTTCCGCGACGTCTACATCGGTGTCGGTGCGGCAATAGTGCTCATGTTCCTCGGTGGCACCGCCGCCTACCTCTGGATCAACCACTACTCAGGCTCGAGCGTCCAGACCTATTTCGAAACGGCCACCTATCTGCTGGCCGCCGGTTTCTTGACCTACATGACGTTCTGGATGCAGAGCCACTCGCGGTCGATCGGCAAGGAGCTCCAGGCGCGCAGCGACGAGGCCATGTCCAAGGGATCTCGATGGGGCATGCGCGCTCTGGCCTTCCAGGCGGTGGGTCGCGAAGGACTGGAAACCATGGTCTTCACGTTGGCCATTATTTTTGCTAGCTCCCGCCAAGCTGGCACCCCGATCCACGGCAACTTGTTGTGGCTTGGCGCGGTGCTGGGCCTCGCCGTGGCGTTGGGTCTGGCCTACCTGATGTACCACGTGGGGGCGAAGCTGAACCTCCGACGATTCTTCCGCGTTCTCGGATCGGTGCTGATGATTTTCGCCGCAGGTCTCTTGAGCGATGCCGTCGAGAACCTGCAGCACCTGGGGTGGTTGACGGTGGGCCGCAACGTCTTGTGGGACTCGTCACACGTCATTACCGAATCCTCGTCGACCGGCGACGTCCTGCACGCGCTCGTCGGCTACGCCGACCACCCAACGATCAGCCAAGTTGTGGTGTGGATGCTCTACGTGGCGGTCAGTCTCGTCGCCTTCATGCGCATGGGGCGCCAGCGCAAGAGCGCCTGATGCGCGTTCGACTTGTCGGCGCTGACCTTGCCGCGGCGCTGCTCTTTGTCGCTCTTGGCGTGCACGCCCACCACCACCGCGAAGCGGTGCTCGAGATTCTCGATGTCTGGTACCCCTTCGCCATCGGCGTTGTGGTGGCGGCCCTTGGTCGTCGCCGCACCACGGGGTTGCGTCTAATCGATGGCGTCGTGAGCGCGGCCATCACCGTCGCCACCGCCATGGTGCTGCGCACCTTCAACGGGCAGGGGACAGACGTCGCCTTCACCGTCGTGGCGTTCGCGTTTGTGACGTTGTTCTTTTCGCTGTGGCGCGGCGCGCTCCAGCTCCTCCAGCGTCGTCGCTAGCTCCTAGGACAGCACCCGGCGACGGAAGTTGCGTAGCCCCAGTGACAAGAAGCCCACGAAAAAGGCCAGCAGCACGGGGTAGATCACGTAGAGGTGAATGTGGGGCTCGTTGGTGAAGGCGGCGCGCATACCCTCGTTGACGTAGAGCAGGGGATTGAGCAAGACCACGGTCTGCAACCAGTGCCACCCGCCAATGCGCACCGGCGCGAGTCGGTCCCACTGGTAGTAGGTGCCGCCCAGGAAGGTGATGGGCAGGACGATGAATCCGAACATCAGACCAATGTTGCGCGGCTCAAAACTCGTGCCGAGCACCAGGCCCAGCGATCCCATGGCCAGACCGGCCAGGGGGAGGAGCGTGACGAGGATGAGCCAGTGCAGGTGAATGGCCGCCTCCACGCCACGGGCGTGGACCAGCGCGGCGATCGGCAACACGATGGCCGCTGAGATCATGCCCTGCAGGGCGCCCGAGACGACCTTTTCCAACGCGACGAGCCAGATGGGGCAGGGGGCCTGCACGCGGTCCTCAATCTCGCGGGTGAAGCCGAATTCCTGGGCCATCTGCAGCGCAACCGACTGGAGCCCCTGGAACATCACGGTGATGCCAACGACGCCGGCCACGAGAACGGTCGCGAACGACGTCTCCGCCGCCGAACCACCCCCACCAACCGACTGGCCAATCTTGGGGAAGACGTAGAGGAAGACAAAGCAGAGCAGGAACGGCTGAATAATGGTGCGCAGCACGAAGAGCTTGAGGTCCTTGTTGATGACCGTGAGGTCGCGCAGGAGCAGCGCCCACAGGGCGGCGCGTGAAGCGGCCCACATGCTGCGGGTCGGTGGTGTGGCGGTGAATGGCGTGGTGCTCATTAGTCGCGCAGTTCCTTTCCGGTGAGGGAGATAAAAACGGTCTCGAGGCTCGGGGCCGCGACACTGAGGTCCTGGACCTGGACGCCGACCTGTTCGGCGCACTCGATGACGCGGGCCAACAGGCGCTCGGTGTTCGCGGCGTGGAGAGCGAGCCCCTTGTCGATGCTGCGGGTGGAGGTGGCACCCTCGATGCCCATGAGGGCGGTGGCGAAGGCCTCGAGGTCACCGGTGGCTTTGATGGTAACGATGGTGTCGACACCGGTGCCGTTCTTCAAGGCGGTCGGGGTGTCGAGGGCTAATAAAGTGCCGTGGTCCATGATGGCGACCCGGTCACAGAGGTGATCGGCCTCTTCCATGTAGTGCGTGGTGAGCAAGATGGTCTGGCCGTCGTTATTCAGGCCTTCGAGAATCTCCCAGAGGGCCAGTCGGCTCTGCGGGTCCAGTCCAGCGGTCGGTTCGTCGAGGAACAGCACCGACGGGCGATGGAAGATGGCGCGCGCCACCATGAGGCGCTGCGCCATACCGCCCGAGAGGGCGTAGACCGAGGCCTTGGCCCACTTCCCGAGCTGGAAGCGCTCCAGCAGCGAGGTTGCAATCTCCTTTGACTCACTGGCGCCAATGCCGAACAGGCGACCGTGAAAGTAGAGATTTTCCCAGACGGTCAGTGCGCGGTCCAGGGTATTGACCTGCGAGACCACGCCAATGGACTGCTTGGCCCGTGCGGGGTGGGCGACAACGTCGACACCGGCGACGACGGCCGAGCCCGAGGTGGGCAGGACGCGAGTGGTGAGCATCCCGGCCGTCGTGGTCTTGCCCGCACCATTGGGTCCGAGGAGGCCAAAGATCTCGCCGCGGTGCACGGTGAGGTTGAGCGCATCGACCGCGACGAAGTCGTTGCCGGAGTAGCGCTTCGTCAGATTGGTCGTCACAATGACGGCATCGTCGATGGCGGGCGTGGTGGTCATAGTGGGCATCTTAGGGTTGCGTCGCCACCAATTGGCACAGGGTCCGGCGTAGCATGAAAGGATGCGCACCCGAGGTTTTGCATCGCTGGCCTGGGGGTCGCTCCAAGACCTCTTTGACCAGTCAACGGCCTTTGGTCGCCTGGCTCTCGTGCACATCATCATGATGGCTGGTGACACCCTCGTCACCATTTCGCTCGCCGGATCACTGTTCTTTTCGGTGTCACCCACGGAGGCCAAGAGCAAAGTGTTGCTCTACCTCCTGCTCACCATTGCGCCCTTCGCGGTGGTCTCACCAGTCTTGGGCCCACTCATTGACCGATCGGCGAATGGTCGTCGCCTGCTGGTGGCGATTTCGGCCGGTACGCGTGTCGCGTTGTGCTGGTCCATGAGTGCGCACCTGTCGTCACTCTGGCTGTTCCCCGAGGCCTTTGCCGTGCTGATCTGCTCGAAGCTCTACGGCGTGACCCGCGGGACCCTGGTGCCCGAAATGGCCCGGACAGACCAATTCGAGCAGCACAGTGCTGGGGTCTCCAGTAGCGGATGGCCGAAGACGGAGATGCCCGAGGCGGCGGGCTTTTCTGGCTTCAATGCCCAGCTCACCCTGCTCGGCACCATCAGCGGACTAGTCGCGGGCAGCGTGGGGGCGGGAGTCCTCAAGAGCCTCGGCGCACCGAGCGTGTTGCTCCTGGCGTCCGCCGTCTTCCTGGCGGGGCTTGTGGCCGCGTTGCGGCTTCGTCGACCGGCCGCCACTGACCGGGCCGCAGCGCCGCTCTCGCAGGAGGAGCGGGATATCCAGCGACTCAATCCCGTAGGCGACCCTGAAGTGACCTGGGGGCTCGGTGCGTCGGCCCTGATGCGCTTCGCGGTGGGCTTTAGCTCCTTTCTCCTGGCCTTCGGCCTGCGCCGTCTCCACGCCGGCCTCTCCTGGTACGCACTGGCGCTCGGACTTAGCGCGGTGGGGTCGCTCATTGGCCTCGGCATCGTGACGCGACTGCGCAACAAGTTGCGAGAATCAACCCTGCTCAGTTTTTCAATCCTGCTCACGGCCGTTGGTGCCGGCGTGGTTTCGCGTCATGCCACCTTGCTCGAGCAGGCGGTGTTTGTCGGCACCCTGGGACTCTGTGCCGCGGTGGCGCAGCCCTCGTTTGACGCCATCACCCAACGTCTCGTGCCGGCGGGTGCGCAAGGACGAACCTTCGCTCGGTTCGCGGTGCGCCAGCAACTGACCTGGGTCGTGGGCGCGCTACTCCCGGTCGCGATCACCATGAGCTTCCGCGACGGCGACGTGATGCTGGCGATTGTGATGGGCATTGGACTCGTACTCTACGTTTTTCGCCGGCGCGGCAGCGCCGCGAGTGGGTACCATCAGAAGTAGTGAAGATTTCTGCCTCCTCGGCCTGGGCGCACGCTCGTCGGTCAGCGGGAGGCTGGTGCGCGAGCCAACGCCGACTCGTGACACTGCCGCATCCTTCCCTCGAGCACCAGAGAGGCGTCCATGACTGAGTTTTCGAACCACGAAGACGACATCATTCGCGGCATTGCCGAGATCGTGTCGACTCTCGCCCCCTCCGCGGGGGAGACTTTTATCGGTGACGACGCCGCGGTGCTCGGCCCCTTCGCTGGCAACGTGGTGGTCTCCACTGACGTCTGCGTCTACGGCGTTCACCTCGACGCCACGCTGTTCTCGCTCGAGGACCTCGGCTTCAAGGCCGTGACCTCGGCGCTGTCGGACTTGGCGGCGATGGGTGCGCGCCCCCGCGGCATCACCCTCGGGGTGACGGCGCCGGCCGGCACCGACCTCGACCAGATGCACCGTGGGGCAGCCCTAGCGGCGACGTGGTGTGATGTGCCAATCGTCGGAGGCGACCTCACCACGGGCCTGGATGTCTCAATTGCCGTGACGGTGTTGGGGGAGTGCCCGAACGCCGACGGCGTGTTGCGGTCGACGGCCCGTGTCGGTGACGGCATTTTCGTGTCAGGGCCACTCGGCGCGGCCTCGGCCGGTCTGCGGCTCGCTCGTGCCGGGGTTGGTATGGACAACGTCTGCGTGATGGCCCAGCGTCGGCCGTGGCCGCGACTGCGCGAAGGAGTTGTCTACCGTGCGGCGGGGGTCAACGCGATGATGGACCTGAGTGACGGGCTGGGTCTCGACCTGCACCGCATGGCCAACGCGTCGGGGGTGGGATTTGCGCTCGACCATATTCCGGTGGCTGAGGGTGCGACCCTCGAGGAAGCGCTGGGTGGTGGCGAGGACTACGAGTTGCTGCTCACGACGAGCGACGAGGGAGCACTGCGCTACGCCTGCGAGGCCAAGGGAATTGGTCAGCCGTTGCGGATCGGGGCCGTCGTGGCGTCACCGGACGTGCGGACGTTCGAAGGTCGACCACTTGGTCGAGAAGGATGGGGACACCAGCTCTAGGGCTGGTGGAAACTACGCGGTGGGCGCAGTCTTGCGGGTGGGCTTGGTGACCTTGCCCGAGCGCAAGCAACCGGTGCAGACGTTCATGCGAACGGGCGTTGCACCAACCAGGGCGCGAACGCGCTGGATGTTCGGGTTCCAACGACGCTTGGTGCGACGGTGGGAGTGTGAGACGTTCATGCCGAATGACGGCTTCTTGCCACAGATTTCGCAGACTGATGCCATAAGAACGTTCTCCTACTTCAACCGACGCTGCCGTGTGCAGACGCCGTACAAAACCGAATGACCATTGTAGCATCGCTAGCAATGTCTGCACTCACCGAACTTTCTGCCGCCGACCTCACGCGGGCCGTAGTCACCTTCGACAGCCTCCTGCAGGGGCAAAAAGAGGTAATAAATAGCCTAAATGTCTACCCCGTGCCCGACGGCGACACCGGGACCAACATGGCCCTGACCATGCACTCCGTGGTCAAGGCGCTGACTGATCTGCCGGCGACCGCGTCGCTGGGTGAGGTGACCAAGGCCCTCGCCAAGTCGTCGCTACTGGGGGCGCGCGGCAACTCCGGCGTTATTTTGTCGCAGATGCTCCGTGGTTTTGTCGAGGGATTTCCCGCTGACGGCGCCATCTCGGTCGAGGCTTTTCGCGCCGGCCTGACGCTGGCCGACGAACGGGCTCGTCACGCCGTGTCGCGTCCCGTGGAGGGCACCATCTTGTCCGTCGCTCGCGCCGCCGCTCTCGGAGCGGCCGAGGGTGAGACGCTTACCGACGCGGTGCGCGCGGCCCGCGAGAGTGCGGTCGTGGCGCTGGCGCACACGCCGGAGCAGCTGCCCGTCCTCAAGCAAGCCGGCGTCGTGGACTCCGGTGGCACCGGCCTCGTGCTCTGGTTCGACGCTCTGTGTCACGTGGTGTGCGGTGACGAACTGCCCGCCACCCCCGAGGTCGCGACGTCTGACTTCTCGCACCTGCGCGTGGAAGCCGACGAGATGGCGACGCTGGCCGGCCTCCGCTACGAAGTGATGTACCTGCTCGAGGGCAACGACGACGCCATGGGCGCGTTCCGAGCCGCGTGGGAGGCACTCGGCGACTCCATCGTGATCGTTGGCGGCGAGGGCCTCTACAACTGCCACATCCACACTGACCACATTGGCCCCTCCATTGAGGCAGCATTCCAAGTGGGGCTCCCTCGAGAGATTCGCGTGACGGACTTGCTGGAGCAGGCCGGCGAAGAGGGCTGGGTGTTGGGCGGCGAGTCCACCCCCGTGCCGACGACGGCCGTGGTGGCCGTCGCCACCGGCAGTGGTGTCGCTGATTTGTTCACGTCACTGGGCGTTCGCCGCGTCGTGGTGGGTGGCCAGACCATGAACCCGTCCACCCAGGAGCTCGCCGACGCCGTTCGGGCCACCGGTGCGACCCAGGTCATCATCCTGCCGAACAACAAGAACATCCGCGCAACGGCCGAACAGGTCAACGAGGTTGTGGATGTCGACGTGCGCGTTGTGCCCACCGTGTCCATCGTCGAAGGATTGGCGGCCCTCACCGGCTACCGACCCGATGACGCACTTGAAGACAACGTCGCGACCATGGCGAACGCCGCGGCCGCGGTCGTCACCGGCGAAGTGACTCAGGCGGTGCGCGACACCACCAGTGACGCCGGCCCCGTCGCGACTGGTGACTGGATTGGTCTCACCCCCAGTGGCATCGTCGCGGTGTCATCGTCGCTTGATGAGACCTTGCTCGCGCTGGTGACGGCGCTCATTGATCCCTCCCACGAACTGCTCACGCTCATCGTGGGGGAGGGGGCGAGCGAGGCCACGACCGACGCGTTCGTGAAAGCGGTCTCGTCGCGCTGGCCCGAGGTGGAGATTGACATTCACCAGGGACGCCAGCCCCTCTATCCCTATCTCCTAGGCCTGGAATGACCGAGCGGGCTCCGCGTCGCCTACGGCAACTCGGCGAAATCGCCGTGAGCCAGCTGCGCCACATCGGCCCCAAGCGAACCGCAGCCCTGGCCGGACTCGGCATCGAGACCGTCTTCGACCTCGTGACGGTGTATCCCCGTCGCTACATTGACCGCACCCGCCGCGCCGAACTGTCCGACCTGTCCGTTGGTGACGAGGCCGCGGTCTTCGCCACGGTGCGATCGGTGAGCTCCAAGCGGACCCGCCAGGGCAAGAACATGGTGGAGGTCCTCGTTGAAGACGGCGGCGACGTCATGCGCGCGACCTTCTTCAATCAGCCCTGGCGAGCCGCCCAGCTGAGCGCCGGGGTGCAGGCCATTTTCTTTGGCAAGGTCGGTGACTTTCAGGGTCGTCGCCAGATGACCAATCCTGTCGTCGACGTCATTGTGGGACCCACCGGGGAGGAGCGGGACCCGACCAAGGTCGGCGTGATTGTGCCGATTTATCCCGCCTTCGGAAAGGCCGGACTGACCTCGTGGGAACTCGGTGGCTTTATCGACGAATCGCTGCGCCGTGCCGGTCCGTTGCTCGATCCACTCCCCGAAGCGGTGCGTAGTGAGCTCGACCTCGTCGACCGCACCGCGTCACTGTGGGGCATTCACTTGCCCCCGACGATGGAGGCCGTGGCGCCCGCGAAGAAGCGACTGATTTTCGACGAGTTCCTTCGACTTCAACTCCTGCTCGCCCTGCGTCGTCGCCGCCTCCGTGAGACGGCTGCCGGCGTCACCCACCCCGTGCGTGACGAGGACCTCGATGTGAGTCCGGGTGAACTGGTGACGGCGAGTGACTCACTGGTGCGACAGTTCCTCGCCGGCCACCGCTTCTCACTGACCGGTGCGCAGCGCCGCGTCCTGAATGACATCGCCGCCGACCTACGAGGACCGCTGCCCATGCACCGTCTGCTCCAGGGCGACGTCGGGTCGGGAAAGACTGTGGTGGCCCTGACCGCCCTCCTGGCCGCGCTGGATGGCGGACGTCAGGGGGCCATCATGGCGCCGACCGAAGTGCTGGCCGAGCAACACGTCGCAGGTATCCGTCGCGACGTTGCGAGTCTCGTCGTCGCCGATCCGGCCGTGCTAGGTGGTGTTCGTCCCGTGCGGGTGGCGCTGCTCACCGGTCGCATAAAGGGCAAGGAACGCCAGGGGATTATTGACGCCCTCGCCACCGGCGGCATTGACATTGTGGTGGGCACCCACGCCCTGCTCACCGATGACGTGCGGTTCAAGGCGCTCGGCCTGGTCGTTATCGACGAGCAGCACCGCTTTGGCGTAGAGCAGCGCGCGATGCTGCGTGACAAGGGCCGCGCGCACTCGGCCGAAGGCCGTGACCCCGACTTGCTGGTGATGACCGCCACGCCTATTCCTCGTACCGCGGCGATGGTGGTCTTCGGTGACCTCGACCGCTCGGTCCTGGACGAACTGCCGCGAGGTCGCCAACCGATCACGACCACGTGGGCGACCGACGCGGCCGCCGAACAGGCGGCCTGGCAACGGGTGCGCGATGAGGTTGCCGCGGGCCGACGGGCCTACGTCATCTGTCCACTAGTGGAGGACTCCGACCGCGTCGAAGCCACCAGCGCGGTGGCGGAACGCACGCGACTCGCAACGAACGAACTGCGGGGACTCTCGGTGGGCCTGCTCCACGGTCAGATGAAGGCCGCCGAAAAGGACGCGGTGATGGAGGAGTTCCGTCGCGGCGAGGTGCAGGTGCTGGTGGCGACTGTCGTGATTGAGGTCGGCGTGGACGTGCCCGAAGCGACCGTCATTGTGATTGAAGACGCGTGGCGATTCGGCTTGGCGCAGTTGCACCAGTTGCGCGGTCGTGTCGGCCGTGGCAGCGATCCGAGCTACTGCTACCTCCTGGGTGCTCCAACGAGCGACGACGGCCAGACGCGACTCGAGGCGCTGGTGGCCTCGAGTGACGGTTTTGCGCTGGCCGAGGTCGACCTCGATCTGCGAGGGGAGGGCACCATCCTCGGGGCCCGCCAACGCGGCCGCAGCGACCTGCGACTGGCCAACCTTCGCCGCGACGAGGCGTTGCTGGTGGAGGCCCGTCGGGTCGCGTTAGACCTCGTGGAGAGCAACGGGCTCACGCAATTGCCTGAAATGGTCGACGAGCTCAAGCTTTTCGTCGACGAGGATGAAGCCTCGTACTTGTTCAAGACGTGAGGTCGCTCGTGACGGTGGTCAAGAACGTGAGCGCGGTGGTCTAGCCTTAGGTCGTGCGTGTTATTGGTGGTGTCGCCCGTGGTCGTCCACTAAAGGCCAAGTTGCCCGACACGGTTCGGCCCACGACGGACTACGCCCGCGAGGCCATCTTCTCCATGCTCGAGTCCCGCGGCGGCCTGCAGGACCTCGTGGTGGCCGACCTCTACTGCGGTTCCGGGGCCCTCGGTATTGAGGCCCTCTCGCGTGGCGCTGCCAAGTGCTACTTCTTCGACGCCGACGCCGCCTGTCTGGCCGCGGCCAAGGCGAACCTTGAACCGCTGGGTATTGAGGGCGAGGCCTCCTTCACCAAGGTGAAGCTGCCCGTCTGGTCTCCGCCACCGGACCTCGATCTGCTCCTCGCCGACCCGCCCTACGGACCGCTCAACCTGGCCAGCCTGCTCAAGGGCGTGCGGGCTTCGCGGGTCATCATCGAAAACGACCGTCACATGGATGCCCCCGAGGGCTGGGAAGTGACCAAGACCAAGCGCTACGGCACAACCTTCGTGACCATGCTCGAGCCCGTCGAGGAGCCCGCGTGACCATCGGCCTCATTCCCGGATCGTTCGATCCCTTCCACAACGGCCACCTCGAAGTGGTCGAGCGCGCCGCCAAGATTTTCGATCACGTCGTCGTGGCCGCAATTCGCAATCCGCAGAAGTCCGAGTCACTGTTCACGCTCGAGGAGCGCCGCGACATGATTGCCGAGTCGTGCGCCCACCTGCCCAGCGTGTCGATCGTGTCGATTGCCACGTTGCTCGTGAACGTGGCCAAGGAAGTCAACGCCACGGCCATCGTCAAGGGCCTGCGCGCCGTCTCGGATTTTGAGTATGAACTACAAATGGCGCAGATGAATCGCTCGCTGTCGGGAGTCGAAACCCTGTTTATTCCTTCGAGTTCGGACCACTCCTTCATCGCCTCACGCCTTATTCGTGAGGTGGCGCGGTACGGTGGAGATGTGTCGGAGTTCGTCCCGGCCACGGTTCAGGCTCGCTTAGCCCTCAAGTTTTCAGGAGAAGCCCGATGAGTTCCTACGACAACTACGACGAGTTTGAAGAAGACGACAACGCCGCCTTCTTCCACACCACGTCCGCACCGGCGACCTACGAGGAAGAGGCGGAGCAGCCCGTCTACGGCCGTCACGCCCGCCACAGCGTGGAAGACGACATTCGTGACGCCATCGACATGATCAACCGGGCCAAGCAGTTGCCCATGTCGTCGTCGGTCAAGATTCCTCGCGACGAACTCGTACTGATTCTCGAAGACGCCCTGAACCACCTCCCACCGGAACTGCTCGAGGCGCGCCGCGCCCTGCGCGCTCGCGAAGAGTTGATGGCCGAAGAGATCCGCAAGGCCGAGAACATGCTCGAGGTCGCCGCCGCCCGCGCTGCCCAGCTGGTCGAGCAGACCGAAATTGTGCGCCAGGCCCGCACCGAGGCGCAGGCAATTGTTGCTGAGGCCAAGGCGCGCGCCCGCCAGATGGTGAATGAGACCGAGGACTTCCTCGACAAGAAGCTCGCCGAGTACGAAATCAACGTGGGCTCGATCCTGAGCCTGGTGCAGCGCGCCCGCACCCGCCTGGCCCAGACCGAGTTGCCCATGCACCTGAATGTCGACGTGGAGAACGACTTCTTCGGTGACACCGCAGCCGCGCCGTCGGCACCTCGCGTCTTTGACGCCGAGGCCGAGGGCGACGACGGATTCTCCTCGGGCTTTTAGTGTCCTCGCTGTACCGCATCCCGGTCGCGTTGCTCCTGCGTGACGTGCCCTCCACGATGAACCTCGACTTTCTGGCACCCTTTGACGCGCAAGGGGAGTTCGAGCCCCGTGGCGCTGCCGAAACCGACGTCGCGCCCGACGCCGACGTCCACGTCGTTCTCGAACTGCAGAGCTTCGTCGGGGGACTGCGCGCCAAGGGCACCCTCTCAGTGCCGTGGTTTGGCGTCTGTCGCCGCTGTTCGGTGCGCGTCGAGGGCGTGGCCACCGTCGCGGTGCGCGAGCGCTACGTTGACGATCTCGAGCCCGGCGACGAAGAGGCCTACCCGATTGTCAACGACATGATTGACCTCGAACCCATGGTCCACGACGCGATTTTGCTGGAATTACCACTGGCACCACTGTGTCGTGAGGACTGCCAAGGCCTGTGTTTGTACTGCGGTGGGGACCGAAATGAGGTCCTCTGCAACTGCCAAGCGCCGGTCGACGCGCGCTGGGCTACACTAGAGGGACTCAAATTCGCGGACGACTCGTCCGACGATGCGAACGAAGCGTGACGGGTTCGCCCGTCTTGGTTGAAAGAGAAGATCGATGGCAGTTCCAAAGCGCAAAACTAGTAAGTCCGTTACGCGTAGCCGTCGCGCGGCCAACTGGCGCCTCGAGCGCCCGGCCCGTAGCGTCTGCCCCCAGTGCGCCACCTCGAAGTTGCCGCACGTGGTCTGCCCGAACTGCGGTTGGTACAAGGACCGCGTCGCTGTAGAGGTCAAGTAACTTGACCCTGCCCATCGCACTCGACGCGATGGGTGGTGACTTCGCCCCAAGTTTGATTATCAAGGGCGCTCGTCGCGCCGTTGATGAACTGGGGTTGAACGTCATCCTCGTTGGCGTCCCCGAACTCATGGGTGACCCGCTCGGCCTCGAGGTTGTGGCCTGCACCGAAGTCATCGCGATGGACGACGAGCCGGGCTCGAGCGTCCGCAAGAAGAAGGACTCCTCCCTCGTCCGCGCGGCCGAACTGGTCCGTGACGGTCACGCCTCGGCCATGGTCTCCGCCGGCAACACCGGCGCCACGATGGCCTCCGCACTGCTGCGCATGGGTCGACTGCCGGGCGTGGTGCGCCCCTGCATCGCCACCCCGATTCCGAATCCGGGTCGCGCCCCCTCGACCATGGTCGACGCCGGCGCTAACGCCGAGTGCACGCCCGAGATGCTGGTGCAGTTCGCCCAGCTGGCCTCGGCCTTCGCCGGTGCCCGCTTCAACATCGAGTCGCCCACGGTGGGCCTGCTCTCGATCGGTGAGGAGTCCTCAAAGGGAACCCCGCTGGTCAAGGAGACCCACGAACTGCTCGCGGCGTCCGGTCTCAACTTCTTCGGCAACGTCGAGGGTCGCGACCTGATCCCCGCTCCGGTGGACGTCATCGTGACCGACGGCTTTACCGGCAACGTGGCCCTCAAGACCCTTGAGGGCGCCTTCAAGTTCATTTTCGACACGGTGCTGCGCGTCATTGACACCAATGACGAGACTCGCGCCGCTGGTCAGGCCCTGTTTCCCTACCTGCTGCCCGAGGCCCACATCCTGACGCCGGAGTACCAGGGCGGTGCCATGCTGCTCGGCCTCAACGGTCTGTGCGTCATTAGCCACGGCGCCAGCAGTGATACGGCCATCATGAACGCCCTGCGCGTGGCGCACGAAATGAACGCCGCCGGCGTCGTCGAGAAGATGCGCCTCGCCATTCGTCCTGATCAGGACCAATAAGTTCCACGGAACTGGTAAAACGTGACTACGCTTGTCACGTTCTAGAAAGGAGTTGGCATGACTGATGCATCCAACGCTGGCGGTCTCGATCGCGACGCCGTCCTCACCATTGTGACGACTGAATTGGCCCAAATCCTCGAGACGACCCCCGACGAAATTATCGAGGACGTGCCCTTCGCCGACCTCGGCGCCGACTCGCTGGCCCTGATTGAGCTGGTCGAGGCCCTCGAAGAGGTGCTCTCGGCCAAGGTCGAAGGCTTCCACATCGACGACGAAGACCTTGAGGCGCTGACCAGCGTCCGTGACGCGGTGGACTACGTCGCCGCCAAATTGAACCTGGCCTAAGGCGGCGTGGTCATTACCGACCTGGTGACATTCGCTCAGACGATCGGCCTTAGCGCCGAATCGCCGGTCCTCGAAGAGGCCCTGACGCACTCCTCCTACGCCGCCGAGCACGACTGTGCCTCGAACGAGCGCCTGGAGTTTCTGGGTGACGCCGTGCTTGGATTGATCGTGGCGGAGTACGTGCTCGCCACCTACCCCGAGTTCAACGAAGACCGCGCCTCGGTGCTGCGCACCCGCGTGGTCAACGAAGACGCTCTCGCCGACTGTGCCCGGGCCATCGCCCTGGGTGGCGTGGTGCGGGTGGGTCGTGGGGAGATCAAGCAGCACGGCTACGAGCGCGCGTCCCTGCTCGCCGACGCCTTTGAGGCGGTCATCGCCGCCCTCTACCTGGACCGGGGCTACGAGGCCGCGCGGGACTTCGTACTCGACGCCCTGGCCGACACCATCGCCGAGGCCGCAGCGGCCGGATCGACGATGGACCCCAAGTCGCAGCTGTTGCAGTGGTCACTCCGTAGTGGTCACGGCAACCCCGTCTACACCGTGGTCGCCCACGGCGTCGCCCCCGAGATGACCTTCGTCGCCGACGTGGTGGCCGGTCCGGTCTCGGGTCGCGGTGAAGCTCGTTCGAAGAAGAAAGCGGAGTTGGCTGCGGCCAGCGCCGCGTGGAAGGAAGTCAATGCCTGAACTCCCCGAAGTTGAAATTATTCGCGCCGGCCTGCACAAGGAGAGTGTCGGCAAGAAGATCAAGGCCGTCACGGTGGACAACGGGCACCTGACCCCGCACCACAAGTCGGCCAAGGACTTCCGCGCCCTCGTTGAGGCCCGCACCATCAAGAGCGTCTCCCGACTCGGACTCACCCTGGTCTTCGACCTGGACAACGGTTCCTACATGCTGATGACGGTGGGCCCGACCGGTCACCTGGTCAAGGCCAAGAACGCCAAGGAAGAGAAGCCCAAGCACACCCACGTGGTCTTCACCTTCACCACCGGCGAGGAACTTCGCTACGTTGACGCCCACCCGGGCGGCACCTTCGCCATCGTGCTGGCGCCGGCGGCCGACGCGGTGTTTGAGATTTCCAAGTTCGCCCGCCTCTCGGTGGGTGGAAGCGGTCTGGACCTGCGCAAGAAGGTGCCCGCGGTGGCCGGCCTCGGCGTTGACCCCTTCGAGGACCAGTTGGGCTGGGACCGCTTCGCGGCCATTACCCGCAGCCGCGACGTGGGCCTCAAGACGATGTTGCGAGACCAGGCAATCTTCTGCGGCCTCGGCACCACCTACGTTGACGAGATCCTCTTCGGCGCCAACCTCCGCTACGACCGTCCGGCCAGCTCGCTGTCAACCATCGAGATTCGTCGTTTGCACCGCACGATTCCCGAGATTCTGACCGAGGCCATCAAGGCCGGCGGCACCACCACCACCGGGGACCCCTTCGTCAACCTGGAGGGCGCTGCCGGCTCCTACCAGAACCAGCTCACGGTGGCCGGTCGCGAGGGCCTGCCGTGTGAGACCTGCCGGAATCCCATCGTCAAGGTCCTCTACGAGGGCGAGCCGACGTATTTCTGCCCGAAGTGCCAGAGCGCCTAGGGCGCCGAGCGGAGCGCCCCCTCGGAACTTGGTAGCGTTCATCCGTGTTTCTTAAGCGACTGACTATGAAGGGCTTTAAGTCCTTCGCCGACAACACTGTGCTGGAGTTCGAGCCGGGCGTGACCGCCGTGGTGGGCCCGAACGGATCGGGAAAGTCCAACGTGGTGGACGCCGTGACCTGGGTGCTCGGTGCCCAGGGCACCAAGGCCCTGCGTTCGGCCAAGATGGACGACGTCATCTTCGCCGGCACCGCCAATCGTCCGGCCCTCGGTCGCGCCGAAGTCTCGCTCACCCTCGACAACTCCTCGGGCAAGCTGCCCGTCGAGGGCGCCGAAGTCACTATTTCGCGCACCCTGTTCCGCACCGGTGACTCGGAGTACGCCATCAACGGCACCGTCTGCCGCCTCCTCGACATCCAGGAACTCCTGAGTGACTCCGGCGTGGGTCGCCAGCAGCACATGATCATTGGTCAGGGCCAGCTCGACTCCATCTTGAACTCGTCCTCGGAGAACCGTCGCTCGGTGATCGAGGAAGCGGCCGGTGTTTTGAAGCACCGCCGCCGCAAGGAGCGTGCCGAGCGCCGCTTGGCCGCCACGCAGGAAAACCTCGAACGTCTCGGTGACCTGGTGCGCGAAGTGCGCCGCCAGATGCGCCCCCTCGAGCGCCAGGCCGTCTCCGCGCGTAGCTTCGCCGAGGTCGAAAAGGACCTGCGCGAGGCCCGCCAGGCCTTGTTCAGTGCCCGCATCGCCACCTTCGCCGAGCGTCAGCGTGAACTCGAATCAGTGCTCGCCACTTCCGGTGACCTCGAGCGCTCGCTGCGCGCCGAACTCGTCACCCTTGACGCCAACGCCTCGACGGTGGCCGCCGACATGGCCAGTCGCCGTGAAGAGATGCTCGCCTCGACGCTGGGTACCCTGCAGGGACTCGCCGAGCGGGCCCGCGGTACGTCGCAGGTCATCGCCGAACGTGAGCGGGCCCTGCGCGCCGCGTTGCTGGCCTCGGCCGACGAGAACGTGACCGCCACCCTGGAGGCCGACGCCGCCAAGCTCGAAACTGACCTCGTCGCCCTGACTCAGGAAGAAGGCGAACTGCGCGCCCTGAAGGACGATGTCGCGGCCGCCCAGGAACGCCTGCGCGCCCTCGAAGCCGATTACGAAACCACCTGGGGGAGTGTCTCGTTCGAAGCCGACCAGACCGCTCTCAAGGCCGCCCGCGAGCGACAGGGTCTGGTGCAGCGTTCGCTGAGCGCCCTGCGTGAGAACGAGCGCCGCGTGACCCAGCGTCTCGACGACGCCGTTCGCCGTCTCGCCGAAGCCCAGGCCGCGGTCGAGACCAGCGCCGCCGCCCAACTCGACGCCACTACCGCGCTCGACGCCGCCGTGGCCGAACGCAGCGCCGCCGAAACAGAAGCGGCCAGCGCCGAAGCCCAGAAGCAGGCCAGCGACGAAGCTCTTCGTGAGGCCTCCGACGTGGCGGCCCGCACCCAGGCCCGCGCCGACGCCCTGGCTCGCGCCCTGGAAGAACTTTCCGGTTCCGGTGGTCGCGCCCTGCTCGGCAGCCTCGACGGTGTTCTCGGTTCCTTCCTCGACCTCATTGAAGTGGACGAGGGCTGGGAGCGGGCCGTTGAATCCGCCGCCGGCGCGTCGGTCGGTGCCATGGTCGTCGATGGTCGCACCAACGCCAAGGCCGCCCTTGAACTCCTCCGTCGCGAAGGTGGCGCCGGTCTGATCTTGCCCGTTGCTGAAGGCAACGTGGCGTCGGTCGCCGCACCTGCCGGCACTACCGCTCTACGGGGCCTGGTGCGCGCTCGTGCCGGTGCCCCCGAACACGTGACCCGCGTCCTCGACGCCCTCTTCTCGCGCGCCTTCGTGGCCAGCGACTGGCAGAGCGGTGTCGAAGTGGCCTCGGTCAACCCCGATCTCGTGATCGTGACCCGTGACGGTGACCGCTTCGCCTCGTCGGGTTGGCGCGTGGCCTCGGGTCGTGCCGTCGTCACCCGCTCAACGGTGGAAGAAGCGCAGCGCGCCGCCGTCGAGGCCCAGCAGGCCTTGGGTCCGGCGCGCGAGGCCGTCAAGTCCAGCGACGAGCGAGCCGTGAGCGCCCGCCAGCGTCTCAACAAGGCCACCACGGCCCACGCCCAGGCCGAAGCCAACGTGGACCGTCGGGCCCGCGATGCCGCACGCATCGCCACCGACGTCACCGAACTCACGCAGCGCCTGGGCACACTGAACGAAGAACTCGCCGAGATCGCGACGCAGATCGTGCCCTTGGAGGCCGAACTCAGCGACCTGGTCGTGGCCTTGCCCGACCTCGAGGCGGCCGTCAACGACGCCAGTGCCCGCAAGGCCCAGGCCGACGCTGCGCGTCAGGCCGTCGTCGACCAGCGCACCCAGACGGTGGCTTCGGGTACCGCACTGAGCCGTCGTGAAGCCGAGTTCGCCGAACGCCGCCGTTTGATCGAGCAGCGCCGCGCCGAGATCGAAACCCGCCTCGAAGGTCGCTCCCAGGAGCGCCTCGAAGCCGCCCAGCGTCGCGAAGCCCTCGAGTTCGATATCCAGGTACTGGGCCGTCTGGCCGCCCTGGTGGAGATTGCCGCTGGCGACATTCGCCTCAGCCAGGAGTCCCTCGACTCCACCTACCGCGAACAGCTCGAGAGTTCCCGCGCTAGCGCCGAGAAGCTCGAAGCCCTCCGTCGTGAGCGTCAGCAGACCGAGGCCCGTTTGGCCGGGGTGGGGGAGAACCACCACAAGAGCCAGATCGAACTGGCCGAGTTGGCCGTGAAGGTGCAGAACTTGCACGAGGCGATTCGCCGCGACCTCCAAGTCGAGCCCGAGGAGCTGGTGGCGGTGTCCATCGAGCTACCCGAGGGCGTCAGCTTGGAACAGCGCGTCGGTGACCTCGAGGCCCGCATGACCTCGCTCGGTCCGATCAACCCGCTGGCCCTCGAGGAACTCTCGGCTCTCGAAGAGCGCTACAAGGAACTCGACGAGCAGGTTGCCGACGTGCGTAACGCCCGTCGCGAACTCCAGGAAGTCCTGCGCGCCCTCGACGAGGAGATCATGCAGACCTTCTCGTCGGCCGTGGCCGACGTCAACGAGCACTTCTCGACGCTCATCGCCATGCTCTTCCCCGGTGGTCAGGGTCGCCTGATTCTCACTGAGCCCGACGACCCACTCAACACCGGTGTGGAGATCGAAGTGCGACCTATGGGTCGTAACGTGCGTCGCATCTCGCTGCTGAGTGGTGGTGAGCGCTCGATGGCCGCCCTGGCCTTCCTGTTCGCCGTCTTCCGCTCGCGCCCTTCCCCCTTCTACATGATGGACGAGGTCGAAGCGGCCCTCGACGACGTCAACCTCCAGCGCTTCTTGTCACTCGTTGACGAGTTCCGCAACGAGGCCCAGATGCTCATCGTGACCCACCAGAAGCGCACCATGGAGTCGGCCGACGCCCTCTACGGTGTGACGATGGTGCCGGGTGCCTCCTCCAAGGTCGTTTCCCAGCGTGTCAAGCGTCAGAAGGCGGAGGCCTCAGCGTGACGCTGCTGATTATTGGTCTCGTTGTTCTGGTCCTGGTGGCCGTGATCACGCTGCGCCGTCGCGCCAAGCGTCGTCGCTTCGCCGTGCCGGCCCCGCGGGCCGCGATGCCCGAGATTCTGGTCGAGGACGTCGCGCCGATTCCAACGCTGATTGAGACCGCGGCCTCGCCGGCCAGTCTTGACGAACGCCTGGCCAGCGCCCGTGGCATTTTCGACCGGGTGCGCGCCATCGGTGGCAGTGCCTCACTGTCGGCGGACCAGCTCGACGTGGTCGAAGAGGTACTGCTCCGTTCCGACGTGGGCGTGGCCGCCACCACCGCGTTGCTGGACGAACTACGGACGAACGGCGCCCCCGACGGGGTGGCCGCGGCTATTCGCTCGGCCTTGCTGGCGTCCTTCGTCGACGACCGTTCGGTGACCACAACAGCCGACCCCGAGCGCGTGCCGGTCTGGCTCTTCGTCGGCGTCAACGGTGTGGGTAAGACGACGACCATTGGCAAGATGGCCTGGCGGGCCACCCAGGACGGGGAGCGCGTCGTGCTCGCCGCCGGTGACACCTTCCGCGCCGCCGCCGCCGACCAGCTCGAACTCTGGGCCACGCGCACCGGCGCTGACATTGTCCGCGCCGGCGAAGGCGCCGACCCTGGTTCAGTTATCCACGACGCCATTGGTCGGGCCCACGCCCGCGGCGCGTCGTTGGTCCTGGCCGACACCGCCGGACGCCGCGCCAACTCGACCAACCTGCTCGACGAGTTGGCCAAGATTCGCCGCGTCGCCGACCGGGCCCCCGGTCAGGTTGTGGAGACCTTCATGGTGCTCGACGCCACGACCGGTCAGAACGCCCTCAGCCAGGCCAAGGAGTTCCTGGCCGCGGCCTCGGTGACCGGCATTGTCCTCACCAAGCTCGACGGCACGGCCCGCGGTGGCATCGTGGTGGCGATCGAGCGCGAACTCGGGATTCCGGTCAAGTTCGTCGGCATTGGTGAGTCCGAGGCCGACCTGATCGCCTTCGATCCGACCGCCTTCGTGGACTCGCTGCTGGCCTAAGCCGCACGGGTAGCCTTAGAGCCATGTTTGATGCTCTCAGTGCTCGTCTCGAAAAAGTCGGCCAGAACCTCCGCTCACGGGGCCGCCTCAGTGACGCCGACCTCGACGAGGCCTTAGCCGAGGTTCGCGCCGCCCTTCTCGAAGCCGACGTTGAACTGTCGGTGGTCCGGGCCTTCATCGAGGCCGTGCGGGTGCGCGTGGCGGGGGAGAACGTCTCCCAGAGTCTGTCGCCCGGCCAGCACGTCATCAAGGCCGTGCACGACCAGCTGATTGAAGTGCTGGGCGGTGCCCCGCTCAAGATCACCTACGCCTCCAAGCCCCCAACCGTCATCTTGTTGGCCGGTCTCCAGGGTGCCGGTAAGACGACCACCGCCGGCAAGTTGGCTAACTGGTTCAAGTCTCAGGGCCGTCAGCCCTACCTCGTCGGCACCGACTTGCAGCGTCCCGCCGCCGTCGAACAGCTGCGCGTGCTCGGTGCCCAAATTGGCGTCGAGGTCTTCTCCGAAACCTCCGACCCGGTGACCGTGGCCCGCAAGGGTCTGGCCGAAGCCCGTCGCCTCGGACGTGACGTGGTCATCATCGACACCGCCGGTCGCTTGAGTATCGACGCGGCCCTCATGGCCGAAGTGCGCTTCATCGCCAACGAGGTCCAGCCCGACTACACCTTCCTGGTCATCGACTCGGCCACCGGTCAAGACGCCGTCCACACCGCCAAGGCCTTCCACGACTCACTCGCGCTGACCGGCATCATTGTCACCAAGCTGGACTACGACGTCCGCGGCGGTGCTGTGCTGAGTGCCCGTGGTGTGGTGGGCCGCCCCGTGGTCTTCGCCTCGACGGGCGAAAAGATGGGCGACTTCGACCTCTTCCACCCCGACCGGATGGCCTCGCGCATCCTCGGGATGGGCGACATCTTGACCCTGATCGAGCAGGCCGAACGCACCATCGACCCCGAGGTCGCGGCCGATTCGGCCTCGCGCATGCTGTCGGGCCAGTTCACGCTGGACGACTTCATGGCCCAGCTCAACCAGGTCCGCAAGATGGGGTCGCTCGGTGGGCTTATGAAACTCATGCCGGGCATGACCAAGGACATGCGCGACGCCGCGAAGAACGTGGACGACTCGCAGCTTGACCGCATCGAGGCCATCGTGCGGTCGATGACGGCCAAGGAGCGCCGCGACCCCAGCATCATCGACGGCTCGCGTCGCACCCGCATTGCCAAGGGCTGTGGTCGCAGCGTCAACGACGTCAACCAGCTGCTCAAGCAGTTTGACCAGATGAAGAAGATGATGAAGACGCTGGGCCGTGGGGGCATGCCCCAACTGCCCGGCGGCATGGGCAAACTCGGCGCCATGGCCGGCAAGATGGCCCAGGCCCGCGGCCAGGAACTGCCCGCCGGCTTCGAGGCGTTGGGGCAGGGCATGCGTGCCGGCACCCCGCCGAATCTCGGGGGAAATGGCCCCAAGGGCAAAAAGAAGAAGGGCGGGAGGGTGACCCCTCCCAAAAATCGCTAAACTAGAGCCTTCGGGTATATCGCCCAGTCCTGGTGGGACCAGGACACTTGGTTTGAGGAGAATTTCGACGTGGCTGTAAAACTTCGTTTGGTACGCATGGGCAAGAAGAAGCAACCTACCTATCGCGTCGTCGCGACTGACGCTCGCCGCGCCCGTTCGGGTGCCTACCTGGAAGTCGTGGGCACCTACCAGCCCCGCGGCCTCTCGGCAGCCGAGCCCGACACCATCATCTCGATCGACAACGAGAAGGCCGTTCACTGGCTCCAGCACGGTGCCCAGCCCACCGAGCGCGTGACCAAGTTGCTCAAGGCCTCCGGCGCCCTCGACGAGTTCGAAGCCGCAAAGGCCGCCAAGTGAGCAACCACGACGACTACGTCGACGGTGATGTGAACACCATCGACGACGCGTACGAGCCTTCGAACGAGGTTGTGGACGCTCCCGTCGCGGAAGCCACCCTCCAGTACATCGCGACGCAGCTGGCTGACAAGCCCGAGGCCGTCGCCGTGTCCGTGTCAGAAAAGGGCGGCAAGGTCGTCTTGTCACTGTCGCTCGACGCGGACGACATTGGTCGCATGATTGGCCGTCGTGGCCGCACCGCGCAAGCGCTGCGTGCCGTGGTCGCCGCCGCGGGTGCCCGCGACGGTGTGACGACGTCCGTCGACATCCTGGACTAAGGACCGTGGCCGACGAGCGCACGCTCGAGGTCGGGCGCATCATCAAGTCCCACGGACTCCGTGGTCTCGTCATTGTTGGTCTTTCGACCGACCGCGAGGAACGACTGGCCGTGGGCTCGGAGCTCGAAACGGACCGGGGACCCCTCACGGTCGTCACCGCCCACCCGCACCAGGATCGCTGGCTCGTCCAGTTTGCGGGGGTGACCACCCGCGAAGCGGCCGACGCCTTGCGCGGCACCACCCTGCGAGCCGAGCCGCTCGAGGACGACGACGCCATCTGGATCCACGAGCTCTTCGACGCGGAGGTCTTCGACCAGCACGGCACCCGCCTGGGCACCGTCGTCGACGTTGAGGCCAATCCCGCCTCGGACCTTCTGGTTCTCGAGAACGGGGCCCTGATTCCCTTGGCCTTTGTCACGGAGATCGAGCCCAACGTTCGCCTCGACGTGGACGTGCCCGAGGGGCTCTTCGAGTGACCCTGCGCGTCGACGTTCTTACGCTTTTCCCCGACATCGTCACCGCTTATGGCGCGACCTCGATCCTCGGCCGCGCGGCCGAACGGGGAGTCTTCGAACTCCACACCCACGACTTCCGCGACGCCACCACCGACGTGCACCGCAGTGTCGACGACACCCCCTTTGGTGGGGGAGCGGGCATGGTCTTGAAGCCCGAACCCATTGTGGCGACCATTGAAAACACGCCCGGTCTGGCTCGCCCCGTCTTTGCCATGACGCCGTCGGGTCGCCCCTTCACGCAAGCGGTGGCCCGCGAACTCGCCGAACTCGATGGTTTCACCCTGCTCTGTGGTCGCTACGAAGGTTTTGACCAGCGCATCCTCGACACCGTGGTCGACGGGGAACTCTCGGTGGGGGATTTCGTCCTCGCCGGCGGGGAATTGGCCGCTCTCTGCATTCTCGAGGCTGTGGTGCGCCTGCGCCCCGGGGGACTGGGCAACGACCTGTCATCGGTGGAGGAGTCCTTCGCCGACGGCCTGCTGGAGTACCCGCAGTACACGAAACCGGCCGATTTCCGCGGTCTTGCGGTGCCCGAGGTCCTGCGATCGGGTGACCACGCCCGCATTGCCCGCTGGCGTCGTGCCCAGGCCCTGGCCAAGACCTTGAACCGCCGTCCGGACCTGCTGACCCGTGAGGCACTGAGCCCCGCGGACGCAAAACTCCTGATGGAGTTCGCTGTGGTGGACGGCGACGCCGAAACCCGCTAAACTTTGAAATCCCTAGTGATCCGAAAGGGACCGCTCACATGAATCCGACCGACCTCATTGACCGCGACTCGCTCCGCGACGACATTCCCAACTTCCGCCCCGGCGACACCGTAAAGGTGCACGTGCGCGTGGTCGAAGGTACCCGCGAGCGCGTCCAGGTGTTCCAGGGCTTCGTAATCCGCCGTCAGGGCTCGGGTCTCCAGGAGACCTTCACCGTCCGCAAGATTTCCTTCGGCATCGGTGTCGAGCGCACCTTCCCGCTGCACGCCCCGACCATCCAGAAGATCGAAGTCGAGTCGCTGGGTGACGTTCGTCGCGCCAAGCTGTACTACCTCCGTGATCTCCGTGGTAAGGCCGCGAAGATCAAGGAACTGCGCGTCGACCGCGCGTAGTCTGTCTGCGTGAGCGAAGAAGAACTCGACGAGTACGAGTCCAGCCTCGAACTCTCGCTGGTCCAGGAGTACAAGGCAGTGGTCGGCATGTTCGACTACGCCATTGAAACCGACCGCCGCTTCTATCTTGCTAATCAGGTCGAAACCGAGGTTCGCTCGACGAACCCCGTGATGATCGAACTGACCTTGACCGACGCCTGGGTCTGGGACATGTATCGCTCGGCTCGTTTTGTGCCCAGCGTGCGCGTGCTCACCTTCCGCGACGTCAACATCGAGAAGCTGCCCAAGGAAGACCTGCAGCCCTAATGGCGCTCACCCGCTTCGTGGTGGACGCGGCCGACGTGGCGCGCGTGCCCGAGCTCACCTCAGCGTGCCCCAGTCCGGTGGGCCTCTTGATCACGGGTGGTGACCCCATCACCCTTCTCGCCGCCTACGGGCCCGACTGGCCCGGTTCGTGGGGCCTATGGATGACGACCTCCGCGGCCTACCCACCCCAGCTGCTGGCTCGTGACGTCAAGACGCTTTCGCACCTGATGTCGCTTGATCACCTCGTGGTCGCGGACGAACGGGGCCACGCCGCCACCGTGGCCTCCGCGGCCGTGGTGCGCGCCATGCTCGACGGGGGACCGGTGACGATGGCGACGGAGGTCGCGACGCTGTCGGAGGCCACCAACTATCCGGCCCCACCCCGTCCGATACGGGTCTGGCACGAAGAGCTTATGACGCTGGTCAGTGGACCTGACGTTCTGAGTATCGCCTACCAGGGCCCCACCCAGTCCGGGTACGAGTCGCTTTCCTAAGCGGGTTGGACGGCGATGCGGTCGGGGCGAATGCGCACCGTGACCCGCACTTCACCCTGTTGGGCGTAGGGGTAGGAGTCGGTGCCGAGGTACTTCTTGGCCAGACGCGCAATGACCTCGTCCGCGCCGTCGGTAGTGAAGCCCACCACCGTGCCGCGAGCAGCGATGCAGACACTGGGATTGTCGGGGTCGGTGAGTGAGAGCGCGACGCGCGGGTCACTCGCCAAGTTGCGGGCCTTCTTGCGCCCCAGGGCGGTGTTGATGATCACGTCGTCACCGTCGAGCTCACACCAGACGGGGGTCACGTGGGGCTCGCCCTCGGCCCCGAGGCTGGCGATGTGCACCAGCACCGGCTTGGCGAAGATGGCCCGAGCGGCCTCGCTAAAGGTGTCGGTCATTAGGCCTTGACGAGCGACGGCGACATCAACTGCTGGTCGCGCTTGATGGTCGCCTCGTCGGTGGCGGGGGAGGGGCCGGGCTTGGTGGCCTCGAGGGCGATAAAGACCCAGTTGGCGTTGTAGTCAATGCCGCAGGTGTAGTGCTTGGCGGCACAGATGGCCTGGGTGATGAACCCCGGCTTCGAGGTGATCGCTACGCGAGCGGCCGTGCTCGAGAAGACGTCGATAAAGGTCAAGACGTACTGCGTCTCGCAGGAGAAGACGTCGGTGATGCCGGCCTGTCGCGAAGCGGCGGACACCTGACTGCCCGCGGCGACGAGCTTGACGCCCTGGCAGATCTGGTGGGCCTTATCGTAGGCGACGAGGGTGGCGAAGGTGCTGTTGGCAGCGCCGGCGGGCAGTGTCGGGAGAACCAGACTGAGGGCCGCGAGGCCGCTGACCAGCGCCGAGCGCAGTCGCATTACTTGATGCCGGCGGCGACCAGCGACGGAGCCATCATCTGCTCGTCGAACTTGATGGCCTTGGCGTCAGCGGCGGCGGTGCGGGGCTTCGAGGCCATGAGCGCCACGAAGAGCCAGTTCTTGTCGTAGTCCACGCCACACTTGTAGCCCTCGGCGGCGCAGGAGGCCTGCGTGATGAAGCCCTTGGAGGAAGTGATGGCCTCGCGGTACTTGGTGGAGGCGAAGTAGTCGATGAAGGAAAGAACTTCCTTGGTCTCACAGGAGAATACGCCGGTGATGTGGTCGGCCTTGGCGTTGGAGTTGACCTTGGTGCCCTGGGCGGTCTGCTGGACGCCGACGCAGGCGCCGGCCGACTTGTCGTACTTGACGAGGTTGGCGAAGGTGACGGCGGATGACGACTTGGAACTCGGCAGCGCCACGAAGATGACGACAACGATGATGGCAACCGCGACAATGGCGGCAATGAACTGGAACGAACGTGAACGCATGTCCTTACGCTAGCAACAACCGGCCCCGCGGGTAGGTTGAGAGCATGAATATTGGTGCGCACGTCAAAGGCGGGGGCAAATTAGTCCCCTCACTCCAGGCGGGGGTGGACATTGGCGTCACCTCAATCCAGATCTTCACCCAGAGCCCCCGGATGTGGAAGCCCTCGGTCTACTCCGACGAGGTCCTTGAGGCCTTCCGCGAGGCCGCCGCGGCCCACCCGACCATCTCGGACACCTTCTGCCACGCCACCTACCTCATCAACCTGGCCACCCCGAACCCCGAGTTGTTCGAGAAGTCACTCCTGAGCCTGACCCACAACCTCTCGGTGGGGCGCAAGATGGGCTCGGCCGGTGTCGTGCTCCACACGGGCTCGCACATGGGGGCCGGTTTTGAGACCCAGCTGCCCCAGATTGCCGAGGCATTTCTGCGGGCTCTCGACGAGGCCGACCCCGCGCCGGCCGGCGTGCCGGAGTGTCCGATTCTCATTGAGAACACCGCCGGTGCCGGTGGCACCGTGGGTCGCTCGCTCGAAGACATCGCCGCGATGATTGACGCCTGTGGCGGCGACGAGCGGTTGGGTCTCTGCATTGACACCCAGCACCTCTGGGCCAGTGGCTTTGACTTCTCCACGGTGGCGGGAGCGAACGCCCTGGTGAAGGAGATCGAGGACCGCATTGGTCTCGAACGCCTCAAGTGCTTCCACCTGAACGATTCCAAGATTGAGTTGGGCGGCAACAAGGACCGTCACGCCAACATTGACGAAGGCGTCATCGGCAAGATGGGCCTGGCCGCGTTGATGGGGCACCCCGCCATGCGCGACCTGCCTATGATCCTCGAGGTTCCCGGCGACGGCGACGGTCCGCGGGCCAGTGACGTGGTGGATGCCGAAAAGGCTTGGCAGGCCGGCGTTGCCCTCTACGACACCGCTAAGAAGTCCAAGAAATAGGCGCGCAGAGCCACCACTAAAGTTGGAGGGACAACCTTCCCCCGAGAGAGTGGTGCACGATGAGCGTACGTATTGAATCCGACACGATGGGCACCATTGAGGTCCCCAGCAACCACTACTGGGGCGCCCAGACCCAGCGCAGTCTGCACCACTTTGAAATCGGTCACGACACGATGCCAGCGGCATTGATCAAGGCCTTCGGCATTCTGAAGCTGGCCTCCGCCCTCACCAACCACGACCTCGGCAAGTTGAGCGCCGAGAAGGCTGAACTCATTGAGCGCGCGGCCCGCGAAGTCATCGACGGCACCCTGGCGGGGGAGTTCCCTCTGCGCATCTGGCAGACCGGTTCGGGCACCCAGACCAACATGAACGTCAACGAGGTCATCTCCAACCGCGCCATTGAGATGGCCGGTGGGGTCATGGGTTCGAAGGCCCCGATCCACCCCAACGATGACGTCAACATGAGCCAGTCGTCCAACGACACGTTCCCGACTGCCATGCACATCGCGGCCGTCATCGAAATCACCGACCGCCTGATCCCCTCGGTGACGCGTTTGCGCAACGCTCTCCACGCCAAGGCCGAGGCCTACGTCGACGTCGTCAAGATTGGCCGCACCCACCTCATGGACGCAGTGCCGTTGACCCTGGGTCAGGAGTTCTCCGGCTACGTGGCCCAGCTCGACGCCGACCTCGAGCGTCTGGCACAGGTCTTGCCCGGTATTTCCGAACTGGCGGTGGGCGGCTCCGCCGTCGGCACCGGACTCAACACCCACCCCGAATACGCCGAGCGGGTGGCCAAGCACATCGCCGACCTGACCGGCAAGCCCTTCGTGACGGCGCCGAACAAGTTCGCTGCCCTGGCCGCGCAC
>Ga0208874_1000114_pt1 | contig 29588 bp, 27 predicted proteins | sample CryBogCBH10Oct08_FD_184604 | JGI IMG/M metagenome (GOLD analysis project Ga0208874, IMG submission 184604) | Freshwater microbial communities from Crystal Bog, Wisconsin, USA - CBH10Oct08 (SPAdes) (version 2) | ecosystem: Environmental > Aquatic > Freshwater > Lake | place: Crystal Bog... | reverse complement strand
CGGCGGCCAAAACGAGCGACTTGTTCATTTCAATTTCCTTAAGAGATGTTGACAAAATAAAAATTAGTGAGCCCTTTGGACAATCCGAGGACCCCGTGATAAGCACCTAAGCTAGGCAAAATACCTACGCAAAACTACTCAGAGGCGAATTATAGGCACAAATCAAAATTCAATAAAACAGTTACCAAGTGATTTCAAGCCGCCATCGGTCGCAACCAGCCGGAGTCACACCACTCCAGCACCAGTTCCTTCGCCAAGGGACTCAAAGCGGTCATTTCTTGGGGACTCAACTGCCGCACATCCGCCAATTGGCGCATCAGCTTGGCGTCTTTCCCGCCCGCCCGGAAGCCTTCGCCGTTGATGAAGAAATAATGCGCGTCATAGAGTGCTTTGGTGCGCCGGTCCAACCCCACGCCACCTTCTACGTCCGCCCACTCCGGGGCCTGCTGAGGCGCATCAAACCAGACGCGCGGTTTGGGCTCGGTGAGCCATTCGCCCAACGCCAGGGCCAAAGCCTTGGGGTCTGACAACCAACGCGAAGTTACCTTTGATGCAAAGTTTTGCAAACCTGCCGGAACACCTGCAGGATGACTCACTGCTTCTTGCTTGGGGTCGCTGTAAAGCGCCGCGTTTTCTTCGCTTTCAGCCTGCTCGGCCAACCGCTGCAACAGGCCTTGGGCCAACTCACTGGCCTTGGGAGCCCGAAAACCAATCGAATACGTCATGCATTCGCCGCGGGCGATGCCGTCGTGGGCATAACGGGGGGGCAAGTAAAGCAGGTCGCCGGGCTCGAGCAAAAAGGTTTGCTCGGGCTCAAAATGGGCCAGCACCTTGAGCGGCGTGTCGTCTCGCAAAGTGAGGTCCTTTTGCTGGCCAATGCGCCATTCGCGGGTGCCGTGGGCTTGCAGAAGAAAAACGTCGTAGCTGTCAAAGTGTGGGCCCACGCCGCCGCCGTCGGTGGCAAAGCTGATCATCAAGTCGTCCAAACGAGCGGCTGGCAAAAAACGAAACGCTTGTAAGAGTTCGTGGGCGGCGTCCAGATGCAAGTCGACGCCTTGCACCAAGAGCGTCCAATCCGGGGTTTTAAAGGGGGGCAATTGGCGTCGCTCAAATGGCCCCGAGCGCACTTGCCAGCCCGCATCGCCCTTGATTTTTTTCACCAAACGCGACTCCACGTCTTCTTGTTCGGCCAACGCCAACAGGTCGGTGCGAGACAACAAGGCTTGAAACTGGGGAATCGCTTGGCGCACCAGCAAGGGCTTTTTTTGCCAATACTGTTTCATGAATTGCGCGGGGCTGAGGCCCCCTAAAAGGGGCAATGCTTGTTGGATGTCCATCGTTTTTTCAGGTTAAAGGGTCAAAAAGTCGGCTTTGAAACTGCGACAATTCTCGCCCATGGACATCAACAATCAATGCGTGGTCGGCCTGACATGGGTTTTGACCGATACCTTGGGCGAAGAACTCGACGTGCTGGAAGCGCCCGTTGACTTCTTGGTGGGCGGAGACGACCTCCTCAAAATCATCGAAGAGCAGCTGCAAGGCCGTGGCCCTGGGGCCAAAGTTCAAATGCAAATTGAACCCGAGCAGGGCTTTGGCGATTACAACGACCAACTCATTTTCTTGGAGCCTCGATCACTGTTCCCCACCGAGTTAGAAGAAGGCATGACCTTTGACGGCCATGCTTTGCCGGCCGGCGTGAATCCTGAAGCCCCGAAAGACGCGCTTTACACCGTGGCTGAAATTTACCCCGAGCACGTGGTGCTGGACGGCAACCACCCGTTGGCTGGCATTGCCCTGCGGCTCACTTTGAAGGTGGTGTCGGTGCGCGAGGCCACCTTGGAAGAGGTGGCGGCAGGGACAGCCGGCACGGGTTTTTTCAAAATTCAAAGCGCTTGAAACCCATGAACCCTGAAGTTGAAATCAAAATTTTGGACGAACGACTCCACACTTGGGGTCTGCCGAACTACCAAACGGCTTTGGCGGCCGCCATCGACTTGATCGCTTGCCTGGATGCCCCCCTGGAAATTGCCCCACAAGCCCCGGCTGTGTTGGTGCCCACGGGCTTTGCCATGCACATGAACTCGGCCAAGTTGTGCGCGGTGATCCTGCCCCGCTCGGGTTTGGGCCATAAAAAAGGCCTGGTGCTGGGCAACAGCGCTGGCTTGATCGACGCCGACTACACCGCTCAGTGTTTCATCAGCGTATGGAACCGCAACCCTGCGGGTTCGGGCGAATCCATCGTCATCAACCCCGGCGAGCGCATCGCGCAAATGTTGTTCTTGCCCGTGGTTCGCCCTCGGTTTCAAGTGGTGAGCGCCTTCAGCGCCAGCAGCGAACGCGGTGAAGGCGGTTTCGGCTCCACCGGGGTGGCGTCAAAGACCTAAGCTGCTTTGAGCGGGTCCAAACGCCTGGCCAACTCGGCGACCAATTGGCGCGCCAATAACAATTTTGAAGCGCGGGGCAATTCGGTCACGCCGTGCGCATCGACCAAGATCAACTGGTTGTCGTCGCGGCCAAAAGCGGTCGGCCCAATGTTGCCCACCAACAGCGGCACCCCTTTGCGGGCCCGCTTGTGTTGGGCGTTGACCACCAGGTCTTGGCTCTCAGCGGCAAAGCCCACGCAATAAAGGTCGCCCGCTTGGGCCCTGGCCGATTGCGCTGCGGCCTGAAGAATGTCGGGGTTTTCTACAAAGTGCAGATCAGGCACTTCGCCGCTGCCGTCTTTTTTGATTTTTTGCTGGCTGGCCGAGGCGGGGCGCCAATCGGCCACTGCGGCGGTGGCGATTAAGACCGTTGCCCAAGGCAGGGCTTGCTGGGTCGCGGCCATCATGTCTTGCGCCGAGACCACGTCCACCCGTTGCACGCCATGCGGGGTGGGCAGTTGCACCGGGCCTGCAATCAGCAGCACTTCAGCGCCAGCCTCTTGCGCGGCCCGGGCAATGGCAAAACCCATCTTGCCGGAAGAATGGTTGGTGATGCCGCGCACGGGGTCTATCGCCTCGAAGGTGGGGCCTGCCGTCACCAAGACTTTGCGCCCAGTCAGGCGCTTGGGTTGGAAGTGGGCAATGAGTTCGGTCACGATGTCGGCCGGCTCCAGCATGCGTCCATCGCCGGTTTCGCCGCAGGCTTGTTCGCCAGTACCCACGCCCAGCACCACGGCGCCGTCGGCAGCGACCTGGTCGAGGTTGCGTTGGGTGGCGGGATGGGACCACATTTCTCGGTTCATGGCGGGCGCCAACAGCAAGGGGGTGGACTCGAGCGGCCGGGCCAAACACAACAGACTCAGCAACTCGTCCGCACGACCCTGGGCCAGCTTGGCGATGAAATCGGCACTGCAAGGGGCAATCAACACCGCATCGGCCTCTCGGCTCAAATGGATGTGGGCCATGTTGTTGTCAGGACGCGCATCCCATTGCGAGGTGAAAACCGGCCGACCCGACAAAGCTTGCATCGTGACTTCGGTGATGAAATGGGTCGCGGCCTCGGTCATCACCACTTGAACGGTGGCGCCTTCGCGCTGCAAGTCCCGACACAACTGCGCGGCCTTGTAACAGGCCACCCCGCCCGTCAGACCCAGCACAATGTGTTTGCCCTGTAAATCAAAAGTGTTCATGCGGTCGAAGATTACCCGAAAAGCAGGCTCGCTTGGCCGTTGACCCCCTTTGTCCCCCTTTATAATCTCCGTTTACCACCTCCAGGGAACTTCAGAGTCCCTCCAGACATGACCAAATTTGTCTTCGTCACAGGCGGTGTGGTGTCCTCCCTGGGCAAGGGAATCGCCTCAGCCAGCCTCGCAGCGCTTCTTGAATCGCGGGGCCTTAAAGTCACTCTCATCAAGCTGGATCCCTACATCAACGTCGATCCCGGGACGATGTCGCCGTTCCAGCACGGCGAGGTTTTCGTCACCGACGACGGCGCTGAAACCGACTTGGACTTGGGCCACTACGAGCGTTTCATTGAAACGCGCATGAAAAAAACCAACAACTTCACCACGGGCCGGATTTACCAGTCGGTGCTGGAAAAAGAACGGCGCGGCGACTACTTGGGCAAAACGGTCCAGGTCATCCCCCATGTCACCAACGAAATCCAAGAGTTCATCAAACGCGGCGCCGGGATTGGCACGCCCGATGCGGTGGACGTGGCGATTGTCGAAGTGGGCGGCACCGTGGGTGACATCGAGTCGCTGCCCTTCTTGGAAGCGGCGCGCCAAATGAGCCTGCGCATGGGCCCCAACAACGCGGCCTTTGTGCACCTGACCTACGTACCCTGGATTGCCGCCGCCGGCGAACTCAAAACCAAGCCCACCCAACACACCGTGCAAAAACTGCGCGAAATCGGCATTCAAGCCGACGCCTTGTTGTGCCGTGCTGACCGCCGAGTCCCCGAAGACGAGCGCGCCAAAATTTCCTTGTTCACCAACGTGCCCGAGTGGGGCGTGATTTCCATGTGGGACGTGGACACCATCTACAAAGTGCCACGCATGTTGCACGAGCAAGGTTTGGACGGTTTGATTTGTGAAAAATTGCGCCTCTCCACCCCGCCCACCAACCTCAAGCGTTGGGACGATTTGGTTTATGAAACCGAGAACCCCCAGGGCGACGTTCGGATTGCCATGGTGGGCAAATATGTCGACCTCTCCGACAGCTACAAATCGCTGAACGAAGCCCTGCGTCACGCCGGCATGCACAACCACGTGCGGGTCAAGATCGAGTACTTGGATTCCGAGACCATTGAGACCGCACAGCAGGCCCAAGATTTGGCCCAATACGACGCCATTTTGGTGCCTGGCGGCTTTGGCAAAAGGGGCGTTGAGGGCAAAATTCTGGCGGCTCAATTTGCCCGCGAAAACAAAATGCCTTACCTGGGCATTTGCTTGGGCATGCAGGTCGCCACCATCGAGTATGCGCGCCACGTGGCCGGCCTGACCAACGCCAACAGCACCGAGTTTGAGCCCGAAACACCCCACCCCGTGATCGCCTTGATCACCGAGTGGAAGGACGCCGACGGCAGCATCAAAACCCGGGACGCCAATTCCGACCTGGGCGGCACGATGCGCTTGGGCGCCCAAAGCTCAGACGTTGCCCCTGGCAGTTTGGCCCACCAAATTTATGGCGACGTCGTCACCGAACGCCACCGTCACCGCTACGAAGCCAACGTGCATTACCTTGACCAACTGCGCGACGCCGGCTTGGTGATTTCAGCCCTGACCCAACGCGAGCAGTTGACTGAAATCGTCGAGCTGCCCGCCTCGGTCCATCCTTGGTTTGTGGGCGTGCAATTCCACCCAGAATTCAAATCAACGCCTTGGGCGGGCCACCCTTTGTTCAACGCGTTTGTGGCGGCGGCTCTGGCCCATAAAAAAGCCCAAACCAGCGCCCCAAAAGGGGATGCCCCATGAAACTGTGCAACTTTGAAGTCGGCCTCGACCAACCCTTTTTCCTGATTGCGGGAACCTGCTCCATCGAGGGCCTGCAAATGTCACTGGACGTCGCGGGGCAACTCAAAGAAGCATGCACCGCATTGGGCATCCCTTTGATCTACAAAGGTTCTTTCGACAAAGCCAACCGCTCTTCCGGCAGCAGTCAGCGCGGCGTGGGCCTCGATGCGGGCTTGAAAATTTTGGACGAAGTGCGCCGACAACTGCAATTGCCCGTGCTCACCGACGTGCATGAGGCTGACCAAGTGGCCGATGTGGCCGCCGTGGTCGATGTGCTGCAAACCCCTGCCTTTTTGTGCCGCCAAACCGATTTCATTCGGGCGGTGGCGCAATCGGGCAAACCCGTCAACATCAAGAAGGGGCAATTTCTCGCCCCTTGGGACATGAAAAACGTCATCGACAAAGCCCGCGCCGCAGCCCGCGAAGCAGGTTTGTCTGAAGACCGCTTTTTGGCCTGCGAACGCGGCGTGAGTTTTGGCTACAACAACCTCGTGGCCGACATGAGCAGCTTGGCCGAAATGCGCAAGTCCGGCGCGCCTGTGGTTTTTGACGTCACCCACTCGGTGCAAAAACCCGGCGGCTTGGGCGCCGTCAGTGGCGGTGCCCGCGAGATGGTGCCGGTGCTGGCACGCGCCGGCGTGGGCGCCGGCGTGGCGGGCCTCTTCATGGAAACCCACCCGACACCGGCACAAGCGTGGTCCGACGGACCCAACGCCGTGCCCCTGAAACACATGAAGGCCTTGCTGGAGACGTTGGTGGCCTTGGACCAAGTGGTCAAAAGCCAGCCATTGCTAGAAAACAATTTTGAGTGACTTTGAACTGAGAAAGTAGAAAACATGAGCGCTATTGTTGACATCGTCGGACGTGAAATTTTGGACAGCCGTGGCAACCCCACGGTGGAATGTGATGTGTTGCTGGAGTCCGGCGTGATGGGCCGCGCCGCCGTGCCTTCTGGGGCATCCACCGGCAGCCGCGAAGCCATTGAACTCCGCGACGGTGACAAAAAACGCTATTTGGGCAAAGGCGTGTTGAAGGCCGTCGAGCACATCAACACCGAAATTTCTGAAGCCGTCTTGGGCTTGGACGCGTCTGAGCAAGCCTTCTTGGACAAAACCTTGATCGACCTCGACGGCACCGACAACAAGAGCCGTTTGGGCGCCAATGCCATGTTGGCCGTCTCGATGGCCGTGGCCCGTGCAGCGGCTGAAGAAGCCGGTTTGCCCTTGTACCGCTACTTTGGCGGCATGGGCGCTTGCCAATTGCCTGTTCCCATGATGAACGTCATCAACGGCGGCGCGCATGCCAACAACAGCTTGGACTTGCAAGAGTTCATGATCATCCCCTTGGGCGCCCCCACCTTTCGCGAAGCCCTGCGTTGGGGTGCTGAAGTGTTCCACGCCTTGAAAGCCATTTTGCATGACCAACACATCAGCACGGCCGTGGGTGACGAAGGCGGTTTTGCACCGAGTGTGGACAGCCACGAAGCAGCCATTCAACTGATCTTGCAAGCCATCGACAAAGCAGGTTATGTGGCCGGTGAACAAATTGCATTGGGCTTGGACTGCGCGGCCAGCGAGTTCTACAAAGACGGCAAATATGTGTTGGAAGGCGAAGGCGGCATCGCCTTGAGCGCCGAACAATGGACCGATATGTTGGCCACTTGGGTCGACAAATACCCCATCATCAGCATCGAAGACGGCATGGCCGAAGGCGACTGGGACGGCTGGAAACACCTGACCGAACGCTTGGGCCAAAAGGTCCAAATCGTCGGTGACGACCTCTTTGTGACCAATACCAAGATCTTGAAAGAAGGCATCCAAAAAGGCATCGCCAATTCAATTCTGATCAAGATCAACCAAATTGGCACCTTGACCGAAACCTTCGCTGCCATCGAAATGGCCAAGCGCGCTGGCTACACCGCGGTGATCTCGCACCGCTCGGGCGAAACCGAAGACTCGACCATTTCAGACATCGCCGTGGGCTTGAATGCCGGTCAAATTAAAACCGGTTCTTTGTCCCGCTCAGACCGCATGGCCAAGTACAACCAACTGTTGCGCATCGAAGAAGACTTGGGCGATGTGGCCGAGTACCCTGGCCGCGCCGCCTTCTACAATTTGCGCTGAATTTGCGTTAATCTTTAGGGCATGCTGAATACCACCGCGGGTCGACTGACGTTGCTGCTGCTGGTCCTGCTGGGCCTGCTGCAGGCTCAGCTTTGGTTTGGCCGCGGCAGCATTCCCAACGTGGCGTCTTTGCAGCACAAAATTGAACTGCAAAAAGCCCAAAACGCCGAAGCCTTGCGTGAAAACACCCGCTTGGTGTCTGAAGTCACCGACCTCAAAGAAGGCCTGGACCGTGTCGAGCAGCGGGCCCGGCTGGAATTGGGCATGGTCAAGCCCAACGAAATCTTTGTGCAGCTGACGCGCTGATCAACGAAGATTTTTTCGTTTACTGCACCGTATTCGAGCCGCTGACCCACTCGGCTTTGGGGGCAAAGAGTCCCGCCGCATCGACGGCATCAAACGCATATTGCTGACCGCAAAACTCACAGGTGACTTCGATTTTTTCGCGTTCAGCCAAAATGCTCTCGGCTTCTTCTTGACCCAAGCCTTGGATCATGCGGCCCACGCGTTCACGGCTGCAACTGCATTGAAAGTGCGGCTGCTTTTCGCCGGTGGCGGGCTCGAAGCGTTGTAATTTTTCTTCCCAAAACAAACGCCTCAGCACCGTGTCCACATCCAAATTGAGCAACTCGTCTGAGGTCAAACTGGACGCCAAAATGGCAATGCGGTTGTAATCCTCGTTGCGGCCAATTTCATCTTCATTGGCTTGAGATCGCAAGCTGCCTGCCAAGTTGCCTTCACCCGCCAAGGGCAGGCGCTGAATCAACAAGCCGGCGGCCACTTGGTCATTGGCGGCCAACACCAAGCAGGTATCGAGTTGCTCGCTTTGCAGCATGTAGTGTTCGAGGACTTGACTCAGTTTCTCTAACTTTTCGCCTTGGTCACCAAACAAAGGCACGACGCCTTGGTAAGGTTGTTGACCAGGGAATTTGTCTTTGGGGTCGAGCGTGATGGCACAACGGCCTTGGTTCTTCACGTTCACCATTTGGCTCAAGGTGGTTTGCGCATCGATGGGTCCGGCAGACTCCGCCACCGTCGCGGTGGTGCGAACGGCCAAGTCTGGCTGCACTTCAGTGACCGCCACTTTGACAGGGCCGTCGCCAAAAATTTGCAAAATCAAGGCGCCGTTGAACTTGATGTTGGCCTGCATCAAAACCCCAGCCGCCGTCATCTCGCCCAACAGGTTTTGCAAGGGCGCGGGGTAGGCGCCGGTTTCGGTATTGGCCGCACGCCGCGCCAAAATTTCGGTCCAAGCGTCCGTCAAACGAACGATGGCCCCGCGGACCGGCAAACCTTCAAATAAAAATTGATGCAACTCTGACACAAGCGAATCCTGTTCAATAAATTCAAGCCACCCGCTTCAAGCCCTTTTGGAAGCGTTTGGCATTTTCAATGTAGTGCACTGCGCTTTGGCGCAAGCCCTCGATTTGCTCGGGCGTCAGCGTTTTAACCGCCTTGGCGGGGCTGCCCAAGATCATCGAACCATCGGGAAATTCTTTGCCCTCGGTGACCAAGGCCCCTGCCCCGACCAAACAATTTTTGCCGATCTTGGCGCCATTCAAAACCACCGCACCGATGCCAATCAGGCTTTCATCGCCAATGGTGCAGCCGTGCAACATGACCTGATGGCCCACCGTGACATGGTCGCCAATGGTCAGCGGCATGCCGATGTCGGCGTGCAAGACGCTGGCGTCTTGGATGTTGGTGCCGCGCCCAATGGTGATGACTTCGGTATCACCCCGAATCACACTGCCAAACCAGATGCTCACGTCTTCCTTGAGCACCACATTGCCCATCACCTGCGCTTCTTCCGCGATCCAAGCCGAGTCGGCCACTTGCGGGGCAATTCCATCCAATTCATAAACAGCCATGGCGGTTCCCTTTCCAATGAGGTCTGTTGTTTCAAGCACCTAGAATTGTAGGATGCCCCCCGTTGAACTCAGAAAACAGGCCTTGGCTATTTTGTGCCTGCCGCATTTGGACGACAAAATCGCCCACACCCTGGCGATGAAGGACGCCTTGATCGGGTTCAAAATCGAGGTCGATCCACAAGCCGAACTGAGCGCCCCCCAAGGGGTCATCCTGCCTGCGCGACCCGAGCGACCCACCTGGGTGAACCACACCCAAGTGGCGCGCCGGTCCCCCAAAACCTGGGTGGGTCGTGCCGCCTTGATCCACGCCATTGCCCACATCGAATTCAACGCCGTCAACTTGGCGTTGGATGCCATTTGGCGCTTTGCGAACATGCCGCGCCGCTATTACGTCGATTGGCTCCAAGTCGCGGTGGAGGAAGCCCTGCATTTCAGTTTGTTGCGTGCCCATTTGCAATCCATGCACCGCTTGGCACCGAGCGCCGAAGACGTGCCGCCGCAAGGCTGGGACTATGGGGACTTTCCGGCGCACGGCGGCTTGTGGCAGATGTGCGAACGCACGTCACAAGACGTGGTGGCCCGGATGGCCTTGGTGCCCCGCACCATGGAAGCAAGGGGCTTGGATGCCACGCCGTTGATTCAAGCCAAGCTGCGCCAAATTGGAACGGCCGATGCCTTGGCCGCCTGCGGCATTTTGGACATTATTTTGCGCGACGAAATCGGCCATGTGGCGATTGGCAACCGTTGGTACGCCTGGGCTTGCGAGCGCGAAGGACTGGACCCCGTGGCGCACTACGCCGTGTTGACCCAGCGCCACGAAGCGCCCCGAATGAAGCCGCCCTTTAACCGCACGGCCCGCTTTGACGCTGGCTTTAGCGAAGCCGAAATGGCGTGGTTGGACGCCCAAGCCTGAGGCCAAACGGTCTATCCCCGAGGATGGTGCTGCGCATGCAAGGCGCGCAAACGCTCACGCGCCACGTGGGTGTAAAGGGTCGTCGTTGAAATGTCGGCGTGACCCAGCAACAACTGAACCGCGCGCAGGTCTGCGCCGTGGTTAATCAAGTGGGTGGCAAAGGCATGGCGCAAGGTGTGGGGCGACAAATGCGCTTGAATGCCCGCGATCAAAGCGTTTTTCTTCACAATGACCCAAAACATGTGGCGCGTCATGCGCGCGCCACGCTGGGTCACAAACAAATCATCTGAGACTTGGCCCGCCAAAATGATCGGTCGTGCCTCGTTCAAGTAGCGGCTCAGCCAGTCACGCGCCACATCGCCAAAGGGCACCAAGCGTTCTTTTTGACCTTTGCCCACCACACGCAAAACCCCTTCGTTCAGACCCAATTCAAACAAGCGCAACCCCACCAACTCAGACACACGCAGACCACTGGCGTAGAGCAATTCCAACATGGCCCGGTCGCGCAGGCCCAAGGGGTCTTCCAAATGGGGGGCGGCCAACAAGGCTTCGACCTGGGCCTCATTCAAACTGTGCACCGAGCGCAAGGAGGCCCTGGCAGCACTCAAGCGGGCGGTGGGGTCGGCTCGCAAGCCGGTTGTGGCTTGTTCGCGCAAGGCCCACCGAAAAAACCGCTTGAAAGCCGACAAACGACGGTTGGCTGTGGCGGTCCGGGTAAGGGCATGGCGTTCGGCAAAGTAGGCTTGGATGTGCATTTCATTGGCCTGTAAAAGGGCCACCCCTTGGGGGGCGAGCCAATCAGAAAACAGGGTCAGGTCTTTTCGGTAAGCCGCTTGGGTGTTGGCCGACAAGCCCTCCTCCAGCCAAAGGGCTTCAATAAAAGCGTCTAGTTCGGGTGGGGGATTCATCTCAACTGGCGCGTCAGGGCTTGGGTGCTTAGGGGCTTTAAAACTTCAAAGATGGCGGACTTTGAAGCAGCATAGCGCTTCCTGGGTTTTCAATTCAGCAAAAGTTTTTGCTGCGCCACCACGCGTTTATAGACTTCAAACTCGGTGCGAATCTGAGCCGCAAATTGCTCGGGGCTGTTGGCCACCACGATCGAGCCCGAGTCTTCGATGCGGCGGCGCACGGTGGGGTCTTCCACCACCTTGCGAACCGCTGCGTTGATTTTGGCCACGACGTCGGTCGGTAAGCCTTTGGGCCCATACAGACCATAAAAAGCCATGCGATTCACACTCTCCAAACCGACCTCTTTGAAGGTGGGCACGTTCGGCAAACTCGGCAAACGCTCGGGCGCGGCGACGACGATCGGAATCAAGCGGCCATCGCGAATGTAAGGCATGGCCGACGGCAAATTATCAAACACCATGGCCACTTGGCCCGTGACGGTGTCGTTCAGAGCCGGGCCCGCGCCGCGGAAGGGCACGTGGTTGATCTTCACGCCCGTCAGGCTTTTGTAGAGCTCCATTTGCAAGTGCCCAATGCCGCCCGCGCCCGAGGTGGCATAGTTGTATTGGTCCGGTGAATTTTTTAACTCGGCCAAAAACGCTTTGTAATTTTTAGCCGGGAAACGCGGGTTGACGGCGATCAAATTCGGGGACGCGGCCACATTCACGATGGGTGTGAAATCGGTGAGGGGGTTGTAAGGCACCTTGGGGTTGATGGCCGGATTGGCCGCCAAGGTCGACACCGTGGCAATGCCCAAGCTGTAGCCATCGGGGGCTGCGTGGGCCAACTCGGCCGTGCCGATCACCCCGCCGCCGCCCGCTTTGTTCACCACATTCACAGATTGGCCCAGGGCCTTTCCCAAAGAGTCGGCCAAAGTGCGGGCCATGAAATCGGTGGTGCCGCCAGGCGCAAAGGACACCAAGAGCTGGATGGGTTTTTGTGGGTAAGCGTCTGTCGGCGCCGCTTGCGCCCCGCCGCTCAAAAAAGAGGCTCCCACGACGGCGAGCAACACCAATCCAGACGAAAAGAAACGGAAGAGGGACAACACAAACAACATCATCAAAAAACTGCTGACGATGTTAACCTTGGGAATCGTTTGGAACTGACGCGACGCTTGCAAGGGCTCGGCTTGCTGAGACGCTGTTATTCTGTCGGCGTGACTCACGCATTGTTGTTATGGCCGGATTTTTCTTTGATTTTGTGCGGCTGTTTGCTGTGCCGATTCACCCCGTTGAACCGAAGCGTTTGGGAACCGGTGGAACGTTTGGTCTACTTTTGCCTGTTCCCCGTGATGCTGTTTCAAGCCATATTGCGCAGCCCACTGGACTTCCAAAGTGACGCTCGGCTGATCGCGGCGGGCCTCCTGATGGGGTGCTTGGCGATTGCCTTCACCTACGCCCTGCCCTACTTGCCCGGACTGGCCAGGTTCATGCCCCGGGCCGACTTTGCCGCCAGCGCCCAAGTGGCGTTTCGGTTCAATTCCTTCATAGCCCTGGCGGTTTCTGAGCGCTTGGCGGGGCACCAAGGGGTGGTCTTGGTGGCGGTTTTAATTGGCTTTTTGGTGCCCCTGATGAACATCGCGGCGGTTTGGCCCATGGCGCGCCATGGCGAGCACCATTTTTTGAGGGCCCTCGGGCGCAACCCCTTGGTCATCACCACCAGCGCGGCCTTGACCCTGAACTTGATGGGCTTTCGGATTCCTGCTTTATTCGAAGTCCCCTTGACGCGCATGAGCAGTGCGGCCTTGGCTTTGGGATTGATGGCGGCGGGCGCTGGCCTGGACTTTCACGCGCTCAAAGGCAACCGGGTTTTGAGCAGTTCACTGCTGGGCATTCGTCACGTCCTGACCCCAGTGCTTGCTGGCTTTTTGGTGCATTGGCTGGCGTTGGAACCCACACAGGCCTTGGTCTTGATGGCTTTTGCGGCCATGCCCACGGCGTCCAGTTGCTATGTGCTGGCCTCGCGGATGGGTTTCAATGGCGCTTACGTGGCGGGCCTGGTGACGCTCTCGACCTTGCTGGGAATGGTCAGCATCCCACTCACTTTGGCCATTTTTGAATACATCGGGCGTTTCTAAGGTTGGGTTTCTTGGGTTGTTTTGGTTCAAGCGCCTTGCTGCGCCAAAGCCCAGGCCATGTGCTCGCGCACCCAAGGAACCGGGTGATGGAGCCAAGAGGTCAAGGCCTGAATTAATTCGGTATTCAAGGCTTTGGTTTTTTCTACATTGCCCGCCGCCACACTCAAGTTACGCAACCAACGGGCGTGGCCAATCCGGCGAATGGCGCTGCCTTCGATGCGCCGCAAAAACGTTTCTTCGGTCCAAGCCAGCAGACGGACCACATCGGCACCGCTGGTGTGGGGGCGGATTTCAAAATCTGGCAAGGTGGATCGTTGGGCAAACTTGTTCCATGGGCAGACCCATTGGCAATCGTCACAGCCGTAAATTCGGTTGCCCATCGGACGTCGAAATTCCTCGGGGATGGGGCCATCGAGTTCGATGGTCAGGTAAGAAATACAGCGCCGAGCATCCAGCTTTTGCGGCCCCAGCAAGGCTTGTGTCGGGCAGATGTCCAGGCAGGCTTGACAGCTTCCGCAGTGGTCAGTCACGGCCGGGGTTTCAGGCAAGCCCAAGTCCACATAAATTTCGCCTAAAAAAAACATCGAGCCCGCCTCTCGGCTGAGCACCAAGGTGTTTTTACCGCGCCAGCCCAGGCCGCTTCGCACCGCCAGTTCGGCCTCCATCACCGGCGCCGAATCGGTGAAAACGCGGTGTCCAAAAGGCCCAATGGCCTCAGCGATGCGGCCTTGAAGTTGCTGCAGCCTCGCGCGCAGCACCTTGTGGTAATCGCGGCCACGGGCGTACATCGAAATGACGGCTTCACCGGGACGCGTCAAGCGCGCCTGTTCTTGCTCGGGCCAATCGACCGGGGTGTTCAAAGGCAGGTAAGGCATGCGGGCCGTGATGACGCTGAGCGTGCCGGGCTCCAATTCGGCGGGACGAGCGCGCTTCAAGCCGTGACGCGCCATGTAGTCCATCTGGCCGTGATGGCCCGCGGCCAACCAAGCCAACAGGCCGGGCTCGGCGGACGATAAATCCACACCACTCACGCCAATTTGCGAAAATCCCAATTCACAGGCCCAAGTCTGAATATTGGAGATGAGTTGACTGCTGAGTTTCACGCGCCCATTGTAAAAAGACCCGAGCCCTCCCACATGGGAATGGGCCCTGCAGATGTTTTGTTTGCTTGGGGCAGCGAGTCCGACACCGAAGCCTTTGCACAACGCATGGCCGCCGGCATGCGGGCTGAACCCGAATTGTCGGACGTCTTCATTGAACTGCGTGGCGATTTAGGGGCGGGGAAAACCACCTTCACCCGCCACTTGCTGCGCGCCTTGGGCGTCGCAGGCCGCATCAAAAGTCCCAGCTACGCCGTGGTCGAACCGCACCAAGCGCCGGGATCATCGAAGGCGTCCCCTTTGTCCATCTGGCATTTTGATTTTTACCGTTTCAACGACCCGCGCGAATGGGCCGACGCGGGCTTGCGGGATTTGTTTGCCAGCCCCGGACTGAAACTGGCCGAGTGGCCTGAGCAGGCCCAAGGGGTGCTGCCCACGCCGGATTGGGTGATGCAAATCAGCCTGCCTTTGATTGGCCCCGAAACCCACGATCCTTTGCAAGACTTTGACCCGCCACAAGCGCCGCCCAGAAGGGTTCGCGTCACGGCCGCCACACCGCGCGGAGTGGCGCTGCTGGCCTCCGTGCTGGCCTCTGCATTAGAGCGCTCATGATGCTTGCTGATCCTTCAAGCGATCGGAAAAGCAGCGGCAAAGCCAGTTTGAGCCGCCGTGAACTCTTGAAACGGGGGGGCTTGGTGCTCAGCGTGGGATGGCCACAAATCGTTTGGGGGGCCACCATTTTGGCGGTCCGGGTCTGGCCTGCTGCCGACTACACACGCGTCACCATCGAGTCGGATGCCAAGCTACCGACCCAACAAACCTTGATCAACAACCCACCCCGCTTGGCGGTGGACATTGAAGGCCTTGAACTCAGCCCCGAATTGAAGTCGTTGGTGGCTCAGGTGAAAACCGACGACCCCTACATCGCCGGGATCCGGGTGGGCCAATTTGCCCCTGGGGTGGTGCGTCTGGTGTTGGATTTGAAGCAAGAAATCTTGCCTCAGGTGTTCAACCTGCCGCCTGTGGCCAATTACCAAAATCGCTTGTTGCTCGACTTGTATCCCAGCCACCCGATTGACCCGCTGGAGGCCTTCCTACAAGAAAAAGCACGGGCCCAAACCAAACACGCGCCTGACGATGCCCTGGACCATTGGTTGTCACAGCAAAGCACGCCCAAGGCCAAACCCAACCCCCTCAACGCGCCCCCAACGGCCGAGCGAAGTGAGCAGAACAAAGTCCAAAGCCCTCCCAGCGCCGTCGGAGAGCCCAACCGGGCGGCTTCACGCCTGATCGTGATTGCCCTGGACCCCGGCCACGGCGGAGAGGACCCCGGCGCCATCGGACCCAATGGCACGAAGGAAAAAGACATTGTCTTGAGCATTGCCCAATTGCTGCGCGAACGCATCAACGCCGCCAACGTCAACGGCTACCCGTTACGGGCCTACCTGACACGCGACGCCGACTTCTTTGTTCCCTTGGGCGTGCGCGTTTTGAAAGCCCAACAAGTCCAGGCAGACCTGATGATCAGCCTCCACGCCGATGCTTTCATGACGCCCACGGCGCGCGGCGCCAGCGTTTTTGCCTTGAGCGAACACGGTGCATCGAGCGTGGCGGCACGCTGGATGGCCGATAAAGAAAATCGCGCCGACGCCGTCGGCGGGCTGAACTTCAAAGTGCAAGACGCCAGCTTGCGGATGGCCTTGCTCGACATGAGCACCAGCGCCCAAATCAAAGACAGCCTAAAGCTCGGCAACGCCTTGCTCAGCGAAGTGGGTGCGGTCGCCAAGCTGCACAAAGGGCAAGTGGAGCAAGCGGCGTTTGCGGTGCTCAAAGCCCCCGCCATTCCGAGTGTCTTGCTAGAAACCGCCTTCATCAGCAACCCAGAGGAAGAGCAGCGACTGCGCAGTTCGGATTACCAAAACCAACTCGTCGATGCCGTGATGCGCGGCATCGAGCGTTATTTTTCTAAAAACCCGCCGTTGGCACGAAACCGGGCCATTTAGGCCCGAACCCGAACCCGAACACGAACACGGAACCGCCCTTCAGCGGCTCACTTGCCCATCAACTTGTCCGCCAGGGCCTGATAGGCTGGCAACGAAGTGGGGTCGTTGAACGCATTCGCCGCCATGGGGAATGAGGCGTAGCGGGCAATCACCATTTCAGCTTTGGGGTCGATGTAAAGGGCCTGCCCGTGGATGCCACGCGCCGAATAAGCACCGTCGGCGTTGTTCAATTTCCACCACATATTGCGGTAGCTGCCACCGGGCAAAGTGGCGTAGCCAGCCTTGGCAAAGTGTTGCTTGTCACCGCCTTGGCGAACATCGTCGACGACGGCCTTGGGCACCACTTGTTGGCCGTTGAATTGACCGTCGTTGCGCATCATTTCACCAAAACGCGCCAGATCACGCAGGCCGGTGTACAGGCCGCCCCCAGCGAATTCGGTGCCCTCGGTGTCAATCGCAATGTAGGCGTCTTGTTCCATGCCCAACTTCGACCAAATGCGCTCGGATAAATTCTCACCCACCGACTTGTTGGTGACGCGCCGAATCAGCCACCCCAGCACATCGCTGTTGACTGTTTTATAGGCAAAGGCTTGGCCATGCTCTCCCTCAGGACCCACCGTTTTCAGGAAGTCGTAAAAGGACTTGGGGCCTTGATAACCCGGTGGGCGCGGCAACACATTGCCCGCTCGGACATGGTCCCAAATTTCAGCCTTCGGGTCGGCGTAGTTTTCGCTGTACTTGATGCTGGTGGTCATGTCCAACACTTGGCGAACGGTGGCGCTGCCAAAGCCACTGTCTTTGAGCTCAGGAATGTATTGCTCTACTTTGGCGTTGGGGTCCAGTTGACCTTCAGCGACCAACATCGCGCCGATCGTCCCAAAAAACGACTTGGTAACCGACTGCCCCGCGTGTTGGCCATTCGGCCGCAAGGCGCCGAAGTAACGCTCATAAACAATTTTGCCTTTGTGCAGCACCACAATGCCGTCGGTGTAATTGGCCGACAAGGACTGCGCCCAAGTCATGGGTTCGGTTTTACCAAGTGGCACAAACGTGACGGCGTCCAGGTCTTGACGTTCTGCGCGGGGCAACAACGAAGGGGCTCCTAGCCCGCGCGACACATTGCTGGTCGGACCCAACTCCCGGCCGTGTGAGAAGGTCCAACGAAACTTAGGAAAAGTGTAGAAGGAGCCGTCGGCCCAGCGAATCACTTTGTCGGGCGGCGGGGGCGAGCCCATCATCCAACCCAGTTTGACGGGGTCGGTTTGCTCTGCGGTGGGCAAGGCGGGTGGCGCGGGGGTTTGGGCGTTTGTGATGGCGGGTGCAGACCAGCACAAGGAGGCGGCCACCAGCAACGGGGAGAGAGAAAGGTTTCTTTTGGTCATTGAATGTCTCATGTTGTAGAGGCCACTCTAGAACCCAAACGCGCTTCAAGCCACAGGGAATACCCCAAAGTCAGTGCACCCCTCGCCGGCGCATCAAGCCCAACAAGGCCGCGGCACTTGGCACCAGGATCAAGGCCCAGATGAATTTTTCAAAATTGGCCTGAACCCAGGGCACGTTGCCGAACACCGCACCCAGTGCACCCACGCCCAACACCCAGAGTACGGCGCCCATTAAATTGAAAGCGACGAAGCGGGCACGGCCCATGTCGGCGACACCGGCCACAAAGGGCGCAAAGGTTCGAATGAAAGGCAGAAAGCGGGCTGCGACCAAAGTCCAGGAACCCCATTTTTCGTAGAAATCATGGGCTTGGTCAAACGCCTGGCGGTTGAACCAGCGCGACTGCGGCCATTGAAACACCTTGGGGCCGATCCATCGGCCGATGCTGAAGTTGCATTGGTCGCCCAAAAAAGCGGCGGCCAACAACACGGGGAGCGCGGTCCAAAGGTCCAACAAACCGCTGCCGCCCATGGCACCGACCACAAACAACAAGGAATCGCCTGGCAGGAAAGGCATAACGACCAAGCCCGTTTCGACAAACACCACCACAAACAACAGCGCATAGACCCACGAACCTTGGGCCTGCACAAAGGCGGCCAGGTGCTTGTCCACATGAAGCATCAAATCGAGCAATGGGGCGATGAAGGCGAAGAGGTTGTCCATGGCGACAGATTATCCCAGCCCCTGCTCATTAAAATGCTTTGGTGAATCCAAGTCCAAGTCAATATCCAAGTCAACATTCAAGTCCCACGGCCCCCATGACGGGCTCTGCTGGGGCGGCATCCCCGCTGGGGTTCACGGCGGAACGTCGCCAAATTCGCGAGTTGCCCGACGAATTAATCAGCCAGATCGCGGCTGGCGAAGTGGTGGAGCGCCCCGCTTCGGTGGTGCGCGAGCTGGTGGACAACGCGCTGGACGCGGGTGCCACGCAAATCACCGTGCGGTTGCTGGCCGGCGGGGTGCGTTTGATTGCAGTCGAGGACGACGGCACCGGCATCCCCAGCCACGAGCTGCCAATCGCCCTGAAGCGCCACGCCACCAGCAAGATTCAAAATCTGCATGATTTAGAAACCGTCTCGACCATGGGTTTTCGGGGCGAAGCGCTGGCCGCCGTGGCCTCGGTTTCGGAGTTGTCGCTGTTGTCGCGCACAGCCCACCAAGAACACGGTTTTCTGTTGGACGCCCGCACCGGCGAGATCAAGCCCGCCGCGCGCAGCGTCGGTACCACGGTCGAGGTGAAAGAGCTGTTTTTTTCGACCCCCGCAAGGCGTAAATTTTTGAAGACCGACGCCACCGAATTGGCCCATTGCATCGAGGCGGTGCGTCGCCACGCTTTGAGTCGACCCAAGGTGGGTTTTGCCATTTGGCACGAAGGCAAATTGGTTGAACAATGGCGCGCTTACAGCGGCGAGGATTCCTTAGATCGGCGCTTGGCCGATGTGTTGGGTGATGGTTTTTTAGCGTCCTCGGTGAAGGTGCAATATCAGAGCCAGAGCGGCTCGATCAGCGTGGTGGGGCGGGCCGGTATTCCCTACGCAGCCCGCTCACGCGCCGACCAGCAGTTTGCGTATGTGAACGGACGGTTTGTCAAAGACAAAGTCATCAACCACGCCGCACGCAGCGCCTATGAAGACGTCTTGCATGGCCAGCGCCAGCCCGTTTATGCGGTCTACCTGACCATCGATCCTCAACGGGTGGATGTGAATGTGCACCCGACCAAAATTGAAGTGCGCTTTCGAGACGGTCGTGAAGTGCACCAAGCCATTCGCCACGCCGTCGAAAACGCGTTGGCGATGCCACGCACGAACCCCACATCCACAACCCCAACACCGACGCCCCATGAAATGGGAGACGGATCGCGCATCGACGCCATCGGATCTGGCTTGGGAGCGCCCCCCTCTTGGCGTCAAAGCCCTGGTTTGTTTCAGGCGCCCCCGCCTTTGCCTTCATCGGGTTCATATGGTTCATTGGGTTCATATGACCCTGCTGGTTCGGTTGGCCACGAGGTCAAGGAGTTGGGGGCGTTGTGGCACCCGAGCCGTGCCTTCGAGCCCTTGCCCGAAACGCAGGACGAATGGCCTTTGGGGCGCGCCATTGCGCAAATTCAAGGCGTTTATGTATTGGCTGAAAATGCCCTGGGCTTGGTGATTGTGGACATGCACGCCGCCCATGAGCGGATTGTTTATGAACGCCTCAAAGTGCAGTTTCAATCAGCAGCGTCAGCGCCGGTCGAGGTCTCCAGCGGCGTCGAACCCCAGCGCCACCCCCCCATGCGCTTGAGCAGCCAACCCTTGCTGATTCCAGCCACTTTTGCCGCCACCCCCATCGAGGTCAGTACGGCCGAAGCCCATGCCGCCACCTTGTCTCAACTGGGTTTGGAAGTGCTGCCTTTTTCGCCCCAAACACTGGCGGTGCGGGCGGTACCGACCCCCTTGGCACAGGGCGATCCCGTGGCTTTGGCACGCCACGTGCTGGCTGACTTGGCCGAAATCGATCTGACCACTGAAACGTCCACTGGCGCGTCAAACCCGGTGCTGGAGCGGGCCCAAAATGAACTCTTGGCGACCATGGCCTGCCACGGCGCTGTGCGGGCCAACCGGCGTTTGACCTTGGACGAAATGAATGCCCTGTTGCGCCAAATGGAAGCCACCGAGCGTGCCGACCAATGCAACCATGGTCGCCCTACCTGGCGACAACTCTCATTGCGCGATTTGGATGCCTTCTTTATGCGCGGGCGATAGCGCCGGATAGCGCCTTCAAACCGTTAAAAAACAAAATAGCCCACCTCATTCCTCATTCCTCATTCCTCATTCCTCATTCCTCATTCCTCATTCCTCATTCCTCATTCCTCATTCAAGTCATTTTTCACAGTTCCCTTTATTTTTCCAAAGCACACCATGTCCAACACGCCTGCGCTGATTCCGATTCCCCAGCCTGAAGCTGGCCTGTTGTTCGGGCATCTGAACCAAATTGACCCCCATCAACCGATTCAAGGCTTCATGCGGCTGGCGGCGCAATTGGGCCCCATCTACCAGCTTGAAATCATGGGTCGGCGTTTGGTCATGGTGAGCTCGCAGGAACTCGTGAATGAACTCAGTGATGACAGTCGCTTCAGCAAGCGCTTGAGCATGGCGCTCAAAAACATCCGCGCCTTGGCAGGGGACGGTCTTTTCACAGCCTACAACGACGAGCCCAACTGGGGCAAAGCCCACCGCTTGTTGATGCCTGCTTTTGGTCCTTTGGGCGTGCGCCAAATGTTCGATGGCATGACCGACATCGCCGACCAAATGTTCACCAAGTGGCGGCGCTTTGGCGACCAAGCCGTGATCGATGTGGCCGACAACATGACCCGGCTGACCTTGGACACCATTGCCTTGTGCGGCTTCAACTACCGCTTCAACAGCTTTTACCAACCGGAGTTACACCCTTTTGTAGACGCCATGGTGGGCGCCTTGAGTGAGTCTGGCGCCATGAGCCGGCGCCTGCCTTTGGTCAACAAACTCATGGTCAAACAGAAAAAGCAATTTGCCAAAGACATTGCCTTCCTGAAAAAGATCTCTGAGCAATTGGTGAACGAGCGCCGCCAACAGCCCAATGCCGAATCCAAAGACCTGCTCGACTTGATGTTGCAGGGCATCGACAGCGTCACGGGCGAGCGTTTGAGCGATGAAAACGTGGGCTACCAAATGGTGACCTTCTTGATCGCTGGCCACGAAACCACCAGCGGTTTGCTTTCGTTCGCCACCCACTTGCTGTTGAAGCACCCGGAGGTGATGGCCAAGCTGCGCGACGAAATTGACTCGGTGGTGGGCGACCAGCCTTTGCAGGTCGGCCATTTGGCGCAACTGCGTTACACCGAGCAAGTGCTGTTTGAAACGCTGCGTCTGTGGCCCACGGCACCCGCTTACACCTTAAAAACAGAAACCCCGACCCGCTTGGGGGGGCGCTATGCCTTGGAACCCGAAGACGTGATCTTCGTCCTGCTGCCCAGCTTGCACCGAGATCCAAAGGCCTGGGGCGACGACGTGCTGAGCTTCAAGCCCGAGCGTTTTACGCCCGAGGGGCTGAAAAAGATCCCGCCCAACGCTTGGAAGCCTTTTGGCAACGGTGCCCGCGCCTGCATTGGCCGCCCCTTCGCCTTGCAAGAAGCGACGTTGGTGTTGGCCAAAATGATTCAGCAGTTTGACATCGAAGCGGTCGATCCCAATTACCAACTCGAAGTGGCCGAAACCCTGACGCTCAAGCCCACGGGCCTGATGATTCGGGCCAAAGCCAGACCCACCCATCAAGTGAGCGCGACACAGGGCCGCCCCACCAGCGCTTCAAGCCCCTCACCAGAAACCGCCACCGAAGGGCAATCCCTTTCCCTTCGTGCTTCGTTAACGGTTTTGTATGGTTCTAACGCCGGTTCTTGCAAAGCGTTTGCCGAACAAATTGCGAGCCAAGCCTTGGCCCGCGGCCATTCCACCCAAGTCCGCACTCTGGACGAGGCCAGCGTCGATTGGGCCTTTGATGGACCGCCTCAAGCAGCGAATCAGCCCGTCATCATCGTCACGGCCTCCTATGAAGGCCAGCCCACCGACAACGCCAAAGAATTCATGGATTGGCTCTCCTTGCAAAGTGAGGACAGCCTGAAGGGCTTGCACTACGCGGTGATGGGCTGTGGCAACCGACAGTGGGCGCGCACATACCAAGCGGTGCCGACCCACATCGATCAAGCCCTGTCACAAGCAGGTGCCACCCGACTTCTGGCACGCGGGGAAGCCGATGCCAATGTCGACTTGGTGGCTGATTTTGAAGCCTGGTTGCCAGGGCTGTGGCTCGCTTTGGCGTCGCTCGACCGGGTCATTCAAACCAGCCCTGCACCCGTTGAAGGGGCTGCCACTTGAATCCCGTTTGGGCCTTGGTCGGCCCGACCGCCAGTGGCAAAACCGCAGCGGCATTGGCATTGGCCGAATACATGTCAACAGGCCGAACTCGGCATGGCCACGCCGGCAACGGCCCCCAAAAGGTCGAGGTCATCAGCGTTGACTCCGCCTTGGTTTACCGCGGCATGGACATTGGCACGGCCAAACCCAGCGCCAGCGAATTGGCCCAAGTGCGCCATCATTTGATTGACATTCGCGACCCCTCGCAAACCTACAGCGCTGCCGAATTTGTGCAAGATGCCACGGTGTTGATTGAAGATGTTCGGGGCCGGGGTGCAGTGCCGCTCTTGGTCGGGGGCACCATGCTGTACTTAAAAGCCTTGCAACAAGGCCTGGCCCCAATGCCGCCGGCCGATGCACAAGTGCGCGCCGACATTGAGGCCCAGGCCCGCCTGGAGGGGTGGCCAGCCATTCACGCGGCGCTGGTGCAGGTGGACCCCGACAGCGCCAAACGCCTGGCCCCCAACGATTCACAGCGCTTGCAGCGCGCCTTGGAGGTCTACCGAATTTCGGGCAGAACACTCACCGATTGGCACGCCCATCCTGGTTCAACCACGCCCCCCGTGCCTTTGCGTCTTTTGAGTTTAGAGCCACAAAATCGACAGTGGTTACACGATCGGATTGCACAACGATTTGACGCCATGTTGGCTCAAAATTTTTTGCAGGAGGTCCAAGCATTGCGGGCCCGAGGCGACTTGAATCCCGACCTGCCCGCCATGCGCTGTGTGGGCTACCGACAAGCTTGGGAAGCCTTGGATTTGAGTGAGCGCTCAGGCCAGCCCGTTGACCGGAAAGACCTGAGAGACAAGGGTATTTTTGCCACACGCCAATTGGCCAAAAGACAAATCACCTGGCTGCGCAGCATGCCAGAGCGACAGGTGATTGCTTGCGACGGGCCCAACGCCCTGCCCCAATTATTGGCCTTGGCCGATGATTGGGGCTCGGCTTAACGAAGCTGATCTCGGCTTGGTTCTACTGGGTCTGTTAGACCAAGACGAAAAAGGCTCAAGCCTTTTTCGCTTCCCGACGGCGTTGCAAAAAGGCCAGCCACTCGCCCACAATGCCTTTGCGGAACGACAAGACGCAAATCACGAAAATACAGCCGATGATGACCGTGACCCAAGAGCCGACGCGGTCAGACAACACGTCTTGTAAGGTCACCACCACACCGGCGCCCAACAAGGGGCCAAAGAAGGTGCCCACCCCGCCCACCAGGGTCATCAAGATGACCTCGCCCGAAGTGGATTGCAGCACATCGGTCAGGGCCGCAAAGTTCAGTACCAAGGCCTTCAATGCACCGCCCAAGCCCGCCAAGGTGGCCGACAGGACAAAAACCAAGAGTTTGTAGCGGTTCACGTCATAACCCAAGGAAATGGCTCGGGGTTCGTTCTCTCGAATGGCCTTCAACACTTGGCCGAAGGGCGACGCCACAATGCGCTTGATGCCCAAGAACACCGCCACCAAAATCAGCAAAACGAAGTAGTACATGTTGTTGTCGGGCTTGAGCGAAATGAGGCCCAACAAATCGCCCCGGGGAATGCCTTGTAAGCCGTTTTCGCCGCCTGTGAAAGGCGCTTGCAGCATGACAAAGTAAACCAGTTGGGCCAAGGCCATGGTGATCATGGCGAAGTAAATGCCCGAGCGCCGAATGGCGATGACACCAAACAACAAGCCCAAAGCCGCCGCACTGAACATGCCCGCCAAAATGGCCGACAAAGTGGACCAAGCTTGGTCCGTCACGAGCCAACCCGTGACGTAGGCGGCCGTGCCAAAAAAAGCCGCATGGCCGAACGACAACATGCCGCCAAAGCCCAACAGCAAGTTGAAGGCACAAGCGAAGATGCCGAAACAATACAAGGTCATTAAATAGACCGGGTAAATGTTCAGCCAAGGCGCGGCGATGGCCAGCGCCAATAACACCGAATAAAACACCGTGGTCGCGGTTTTGAAGGAGGAAGTCATGGTGCTCATTCCTTGCCAAACAAACCCGCAGGGCGGAAGAACAACACAATCGCCATGATCACAAACACCACAATATTCGAAGCTTCTGGGTAAATGACTTTGGTAAAGCCCTCAATCACCCCCAGCATCAATCCACTCACGATGGCACCCAAAATCGAGCCCATGCCGCCAATCACCACCACGGCAAAAACCACGGTGACCAAGGACGATCCCATCAGGGGGGTGATTTGAATCACCGGCGCTGACAAGACCCCCGCCAAGGCCGCCAAGCCAACGCCTGCGCCGTAGGTGAGCGTCACAATCACGGGCACATTGATGCCAAACGATTGAACAATTTTGGGGTTCTCTGTGGCGGCCCGCAGGGTGGCGCCCAAGGAGGTACGCTCCAAGACAAACCAAGTGGTGAAGCACACCAACACCGAAGCCACAATCACCCACAAACGGTAAATGGGGATGATCATGAAGCCCAGGTTGGTCGCGCCACGGAGCAGTTCGGGCACGGGGTATGACTGTCCCGAAGAACCGAACATCTCACGCAGCAAGCCTTCGGCGATCAGTGCCAAACCAAAGGTCAGCAAGAGCCCGTACAAAGGATCGATTTGGTAGAGGTGGCGCAGCGCAGACCGCTCCACCAACACACCCAAGGCCCCGACCACCAAGGGCGACATGACCAGGGCGACCCAGTAGTTGATTTCAAAATACGACATGCCCAGCCAGGCGGCGTACGCCCCCAGCATGTAAAAGGCACCGTGGGCAAAATTGACCACGCCCAAAAGACCAAAGATCACGGCCAACCCCAAGCTCAGCAGGGCATAAAAAGAGCCATTCACCAGCCCAAGCATGAGCTGCCCGAGAACCACGGGCAGGGGAAAACCGAAGATGTCAGTCATAGGGAATTGGGGTCGGGGTCAGTCTTTACTTCTTCAACAAGGGGCAGGTGCTGGCAGACAAGGGGCCATAAGCCTCTTCGCCGGACATTTTCTTGACCAGCTTGAAGTAATCCCAAGGGTATTTGGAATCAGCAGGCGCCTTGACTTGCATCACGTACATGGGGTGAACCATCAAACCGTCTTCACGGATGTAGCCGCCCTGGGTGTACATGTCGTTGATCTTGGCTTTCTTCAATTCAGCCATGACCTTGTCGGGGTCGGTGGTGCCCGCGGCCTTGACGGCGTTCAAGTAGGTCAGCGTGGCCGAGTAGTAAGCGGCTTGCACGTCTGTCGGTTCTTTCTTCATTTTCTCGAAGAAACGCTTGCCAAAGGCACGGGTTTTTTCGTCAGCATCCCAATACCAGCTGGTGGTCAGATACAGGCCTTGGGCGGCTTTCAAACCCAGGCTGTGGATGTCGCTGATGAAGGCCAGCAAAGAGGCCAGCTGCATGGTGTTGTTCAAACCGAATTCTTGCGCGGCCTTGATCGAGTTGATGGTGTCCGCACCCGCGTTGGCCAAGCCCAGTACTTGGGCCTTGGAGCCTTGGGCTTGCAACAAGAAAGAGGAGAAGTCAGAGGCAGCCAAAGGCACCCGGACCGCGCCCAGTGACTTGCCGCCGTTGGCCAAGACCACCTTGGTGGCGGCGTCCTGCAACTGGGTGCCGAAGGCATAGTCTGCCGTCAAGAAATACCAAGTTTTGCCGCCGTTTTGGGTCATCACCGTCGCGGTGCCATTGGCCAAGGCGTTGGTGTCATAGGCATAGTGCACGGTGTAAGGCGTGCAGTCGGCATTCGTCAATGAAGCGCCAGCGGCACCGATCGCGATGAAAGGCACTTTCTTTTGCGCAGCCACTTTGGACATGGCAATGCTCACGCCGGTGTTGGAGCCGCCCAACAACATGTTCAGACCATTTTGGTCCGCCCATTCGCGGAATTTCGCGGATCCAATATCGGGCTTGCTTTGGTGGTCAGCAGTCAAGACGGTGATTTTTTTGCCCAAGACTTTGCCACCGAAATCGGCGATGGCCATGTTCAGCGCTTCAATGCCGCCCTTGCCGATCACGTCAGAGTAAGGACCGGACAAGTCGTCAATGTCGCCAATCACCACCTCGTTGTCAGCCGCGTGGGCCTCCGGGGCGACAGCCACCGAGGCCAAGGCGGCCATCATGGCCAAGGACACTGCGGTCAAAGAAAAACGTTTCATTTTCATCTCCTGATTAGATAACTTCAAAACCTCAAACACCTAAAAACTCATGCAGCAGTTCCATCTTGGAGGCCAGTTCGCTCTGTGGGAATTCCTGCACCATTTGGCCGTGCTCCATGACGTAGAAACGATCGGCCAAGGGGGCGGCAAAACGGAAGTTCTGCTCAACCAACACAATGGTGAAGCCTTTTTGCTTCAGGTCCAAAATCATGGCGGCCAACTTTTGCACGATGACGGGCGCCAAGCCTTCAGAAATTTCGTCCAACAAAAGCAACTTGGCACCGGTGCGCAAGATGCGCGCCACCGCCAACATTTGCTGTTCACCCCCCGAGAGGCGCGTCCCGGGGCTCGATTTGCGCTCCAGCAAATTGGGGAACATCTCGTAGATTTGTTCGACCGCCATGCCCCCATCGGTGCCCTTGAGCTTGGGCGGCAACATCAGGTTTTCTTCAGTGGAGAGCGAGGAAAAGATGGCGCGCTCTTCAGGGCAGTAGCCCACACCCAAACGTGCGATGTTGTGGGTCGACATGCCAATCGTTTCTTGGCCCTTCACCTGAATGCTGCCTTGGCGACGGCCCGTCAAACCCATGATGGCACGCAAGGTGGTGGTGCGGCCCGAACCATTGCGGCCCAAGATCGTCACCACCTCCCCTTCTTTCACGTGGAGGTTCACGCCGTGAAGGATGTGGGACTCGCCATACCAAGCTTGCAGGTTGTCAATGTTCAACAGATGGGAGGGATGGGAGGGTGAAACCATGTCAGTGTGCCCCTTGCAAAGGGGTGTCGGCAGAACCCATGTAGGCCTCGATCACCAAGGGATTCTTTGACACTTCGTCATAAGGCCCATCGGCGATGATGGCGCCGCGTTGCAGCACCGTGATGCGGTCAGCAATGCTGGAAATCACATTCATATTGTGTTCAACCATCAGCACCGTGCGGCCAACGGCCACTTTCTTAATTAGTTGTGTGACGCGGTCCACGTCTTCGTGGCCCATGCCTTGGGTGGGCTCATCCAGCAGCATCAGTTCGGGCTCGAGGGCCAGGGTGGTGGCCAACTCGAGGGCACGCTTGCGGCCGTAAGGCAGGTTGACGGTCAATTCATCGGCAAAGTCTTGCAGATCGACTTGCGCCAACAATTCATGCACACGGTCATGCAAGGGGTAAAGGGTGCTTTCTGATTTCCAAAAATGGAAAGAGGTGCCCAAGTTGCGTTGCAGGGCGGCGCGCACGTTTTCGAGCACGGTCAAGTGCGGAAAAACCGCTGAAATTTGAAAAGACCGCACCAAGCCACGGCGGGCCGTTTGGGCCGGTTGTTCGCGGGTGATGTCGATGCCGTTGTAAACAATGCTGCCTCGGGTGGGCGGCAAGAACTTGGTCAGCAGGTTGAAAAACGTGGTTTTGCCCGCGCCGTTGGGTCCAATCAGCGCATGGATGTGCCCGCGTTGAACCGCTAAGTCCACCGAGTTAACCGCCGTGAACCCTTTGAACTCTTTGGTGAGCCCTTGGGTTTGCAAAATCGTGTCTCTCATAGTTATCCGGGCAAAGTCTTTGAGCGGGTTGCTCAAGTCTATTGGTTGTTGCGCGGATGTTAAGACGTGAAAGACCGATTTGGGTCGTCAGCCCATTGGGAGAAATACTTAGTTCTTACAAAAAACTGACCAGTGGGTGACAGATTAATGTGCGCCTGCTGCCGCATCCGAGGCGCCCGAACCGGCCGTGGGTTGTTTTCTGGCCAGCCAAACCAAGGGGATCAGCAAGATAAAAATACCCGCTGACGCCATAAAAACGTCGTTGGCGGCGAGCATAAAGGCCTGCTGGTCTATCAGTCGGTTCACCAAAGCCAAGGACGATGTCGGCGACAGCCCCGCAGAACCCAAGCCTTGTAGGGTGGACATGGCCACTTCACGCCCTTGATTGATCTGCTCGCTCAGTTGGGCGTGGTGCATGGCGGCCCGGTCTTCCCAGACCGTGGTGGCGATGGAGGTGCCAAAGGCACCGCCCAAAATGCGCAAGAAGTTGGACAAACCCGACGCAGCCGGTATGCGATCGGGCGGCAAGCCGCTCATGATCAAAGTGACCAAGGGCACAAAGAAAAAAGCCATGGCAATCCCCTGCACGATGGTGGGGATCATGATGGTTTGCATCGGCGCTTCGGTGTTGAAGTGCGACCGCATCCACAAGACGACGGCGAACACCACAAAGGCAATCGTGGCAAAAGCACGGGGATCAAAACGCCCCATGTTTTTACCCACCCAAGGAGACAACAAAATGGCCAATGCGCCCACGGGGGCCATCACCATGCCGGCTTGCGTCGAGGTGTAGCCCATGTACTGTTGTAACCACAGCGGCAAAATCACAATGTTGCCAAAAAACAGCGCATAGCCAATCGATATGGACACGGTCCCTGCCCAGAAGTTACGCCGTTTGAACAACTGCAAGTCCACCACAGGATGGGCCTCGGTCAACTCCCAAATCAAAAACACCATGAACCCAATGGCCGCCGTGATGAACAAGCCGACCACCAGGGAGGAATGGAACCAATCGTTTTCTTTACCGATGTCCAAGGCAATTTGCAAACTGCCGACCCAAATGACCAAAAGGGCCAAACCCATCGAATCGATCGGCAGTTTGCGCACCACGCTTTCGCGGGTTT
>Ga0208874_1000110_pt1 | contig 30405 bp, 26 predicted proteins | sample CryBogCBH10Oct08_FD_184604 | JGI IMG/M metagenome (GOLD analysis project Ga0208874, IMG submission 184604) | Freshwater microbial communities from Crystal Bog, Wisconsin, USA - CBH10Oct08 (SPAdes) (version 2) | ecosystem: Environmental > Aquatic > Freshwater > Lake | place: Crystal Bog... | reverse complement strand
GCATCCAAGGTCAGGATATTGATGAGTGGCAATTGATGGCGTTGACCGACTGCATAGTCATTAAAGTCATGAGCAGGGGTTACCTTCACCACCCCGGTGCCAAAGTTCAAATCAACATAGTCATCGGCAATGATGGGAATATCGCGATTGCACAGCGGAAGATTGACTGATTTACCAATGAGGTGCTTATAGCGTTCGTCTTCAGGGTTGATCATCACAGCGACGTCACCTAGTAAGGTTTCTGGGCGAGTGGTAGCAACTGTTAGATGGCCAGAGCCATCAGTGAGTGGATAGTGGATATGCCACATCGAGCCAGCTTCTTCTTCGCTCACTACTTCCAGATCCGAAACGGCAGTTCCTAAAACAGGATCCCAGTTAACCAAACGTTTGCCACGGTAAATGAGTCCTTGCTCATGCAGACGGACAAATACTTCAACCACTGCTTTGGACATCTTGCTGTCCATTGTGAAATATTCGCGGCTCCAATCAATCGAGGCCCCGAGACGACGAATCTGGTTGGTAATCGTGTTGCCAGAAGTTTCCTTCCATTCCCATACTTTTTCTAGAAACTTCTCACGACCTAAATCGTGACGAGAAACTTTTTGCGCATCGAGCTGACGTTCAACCACAATTTGTGTGGCGATACCAGCGTGGTCTGTGCCGGGTACCCATAAGGTGTTTTTGCCGGACATACGAGCATGTCGTACCAAGCCATCCATGATGGTTTGGTTAAAGGCGTGACCCATATGGAGGGTGCCGGTGACATTTGGGGGTGGCAGTTGAACGCTAAAGTCTTCCTTGCCTTCTTCGAGTGAGGCTGTGGCAATCCCTCTACTTTCCCACTCTGGCCCCCAATGTGCTTCTATGGGTGCGGGTTCGTAGGATTTAGCAAGTTGGTCCGCTGGACTGCTCGCTGGTGAATTAGGGGTATTCGAAGCATTTGGCATAAGAGGCAAATTATAATTGGGACGATGTACTCAGACTTGCTCGCGAACCTCAACCCAGAACAGCGCGAGGCAGTGACCCTCCCGCCCGTAAATGAAAATGGCCAGGCCCAATCAGCCTTAATTTTGGCTGGGGCAGGTAGCGGTAAAACCCGCGTCCTCACTACCCGTATAGCTTGGTTGATCCAAACGGGTCAGGTTTCGCCTATTGGCGTCTTGGCGGTGACCTTCACCAATAAGGCTGCCAAAGAGATGATGTTGCGGCTGAGTGCCATGTTGCCCATTAATACTCGGGGCATGTGGATTGGCACCTTTCATGGTCTTTGCAACCGTTTATTGCGGGCGCATCACAAGGATGCGGGTTTACCGTCCACTTTCCAGATTCTGGATACCCAGGACCAGTTATCCGCCATCAAACGCCTTTTGAAGGGTTTGAAGGTGGATGATGAGAAATATCCGCCCAAGCAATTGCAGTATTTCATTGCCCATGCCAAAGAGCGTGGAATGCGGGCGCGTGACTTAGATTCAGGTGATGACTTCCAAGCCAAAATGGCACAGCTCTATGAAGCCTACGACTCACAGTGTCAACGTGAGGGCGTAGTCGATTTTGCAGAGCTCTTATTACGTAGTTATGAATTGTTGAAACATAACGAAGCGATTCGGACGCATTACCAAGAACGCTTCCGTCATATTCTGATTGATGAGTTTCAAGATACCAATGCGCTCCAATACGCCTGGTTAAAACTGCTATCTGGTCATGATGCTAGCAAGGCGAATGTGAGTGGCGCTGGCACTAGCGCCGTCTTTGCCGTTGGTGATGACGATCAAAGTATTTATGCCTTCCGCGGGGCTGATGTAGAGAACATGCGTCTCTATGAAAAACAATTTCATCCGATGATGGTCAAGCTAGAGCAGAACTATCGTTCGCACGGTCATATCTTAGATACTGCCAATCATCTGATTTCTAACAATACTGAACGTCTGGGAAAAAATCTTCGTACCGATGCGGGTCATGGCGAACCAGTTCGAATCTACGATGCGGCTAGTGATCATGCTGAAGCGGCGTGGCTGGTTGATGAAATCAAAGCCTTAGTGAGTAGTGGCATCAAGCGTACCGAGATCGCTTTGCTGTATAGAAGTAATGCGCAATCACGCATCATTGAGCACGCCTTGTTCTCCGCCGCTATTCCTTACCGTGTATATGGCGGACTACGCTTTTTTGAGCGTGCAGAAATTAAACATGCACTAGCCTACTTACGTCTTTTGGAGAATCCAAACGACGATACTTCTTTCTCGCGTGTTGTGAACTTCCCAACCCGGGGTATTGGTGCGAGATCCATTGAAGCATTGCAAGATGAGGCAAGAGCTCAGCAATGTTCCCTGTATTTAGCTGCCACCACGTTGACTGGAAAAGCGGGCACATCACTGAGCGGATTTGTGCGCTTGGTTGATCACATGCGTGAAGCAACCCGTCACAATACTTTGCCTGAGACGGTGGAGTTTGTGATTCAGAATAGTGGCTTGATTCAGCATTATTTGACTGAGCGTGAAGGCCAAGATCGTGTAGAGAACTTGCAAGAACTTGTGAATGCCGCAACTGCTTTCATTGCGGAAGAGGGTTATGGCCAAGACGCAACTGCGGCGACCTTGTCTGGTGAGGCTGAGCCAGGTATGGTTGCAGCTTCTCCACTCGCAGCATTTTTATCGCATGCATCTCTAGAGGCGGGTGACAACCAGGCTCAAGCCGGTCAAGATGCTGTGCAGTTAATGACAGTGCATTCGGCCAAAGGCCTCGAATTCGTTTCTGTCTTCATTACCGGCCTGGAAGAGGGCTTGTTCCCACACGAAAATAGTGTGAATGAACTCAATGGCCTAGAAGAAGAGCGTCGCTTAATGTATGTGGCGATTACCCGGGCTAAAGAGCGCTTGTATCTCTCCCATACTCAGTCACGCATGTTGCATGGCCAAGTACGCTACAACATGCCATCTCGCTTCTTAGAAGAGCTGCCGGCTGATTCGCTTAAGTGGCTGACTCCTAAGGCCAAGGATTCTCGTTGGGGTGGCAGCGGTAGAAGTTCAGGATCTACTTGGCAAGATGGCTATACACGTCAACGCGAATATGAATCCAATGATTTCTTTGACTCTGGTAATGAGCGTCAGCAAGTACGACATCAAACTTATGGTCAAGCGCCTGCGCGCACAGGAAGAGTGGGCTCTGCCTCGACCACAGTTCAAAGACTTGCTTCACCGCCCCGCGGTAACTATCCATTCACGATTGGGCAAAATGTATTTCACACCAAGTTTGGTGAAGGACGAGTTACCGGCTTAGAGGGTAATGATGCGGATGCACGTGCTCAAGTGAGCTTCAAACGACATGGTGTGAAGTGGTTACAACTGAGCATTGCAAAACTGAGTGCTATTGATTAGCTACCTTACGCTAAGAGCGTAGCTTCCTCTTTGTCTGCAAAGCAGGCTTTCCATGTTGCGAAGAAAGAGCAATGCATCACAGTGAGTCCTGCCATTGAAAGCGGAGCGACGATGAATGAGGCAGCCTGCCCAAGATCCACTGCATCCAACGCAGACCCAATGATGAGTGGAATGGCAATCAGGACTACGCTCCAGATGGCAAGATACAGAAAGAACGCCCCGCGATTAGTCCAGCAAGCTAAGCAACTGGAGAAGAGTGCTTGAGGAATCGACATATCCTCCCAGGCCACCAAGATCGGTGAGAACCACATCAGCATCGCTACCGGAATGTACAGAATGGCCCCAAAAAACAAGACCAAATAAATTTGTCGAATAGCCTCGGGAGTGACGGGCTTATCGGTCGTCATTAGGGGAAGTAGCAATTCAAAGTCAACGAGCATGCTTAGGATAAAACTAAGTGCCAGAATGAGGGCTGCGTAAACAAGACCCAGTTGCAAAATTCTTTTACGAACCACTGCAGTGGATTGGAGTGCCGCCAAATACACCATGGGGCGAATACGTTCTTTTTGAATGGCCTGTCGACACGCTGTCATAAAGCCCACAGAGAGGGTTGGCGTCAGAACCAAGACAGCAAAGACACCAATCACCGGCACGAGTACAGCAAGCTGTGCAAGAAACACATACATAAAGACCAGCATCAAAAATCCAATAGGGCTTTGCTTAAAAAGCCAAATCCCTTGGCGGATCCAGGTGTACCCCTCTTTAGGGGCAACGGAGTTTAGTTTCATATGGCTTTGCGGCTTAAAAGAATGTGTTCAAAATGACTTGGGTCATGCGGCGTCAACATCTGCGCATCACGCGGTAAATAAAAATCCCACAAGCGAGAGATCCAGAAGCGCAAGGCAGCCGCACGAACCATCATTGGCCAGCTAGATTTTTCATCTGCAGTAAGTGGGCGCACGGATTGGTAGGCATCCATTAGCGCATTAAAGCGAGCAGGATCCAAATCTTTTTTATTGCTAGCCAAACACCAGTCATTTACCGTCACTGCCAAATCAAATAGCCACTTATCGGTGCCGGCGAAATAGAAATCAAAAAAGCCGCCCAATTGGTCTTTTGAAGTATCGGCAGATCCTTGCGGATCAAATAAGACATTGTCCCTAAAGAGATCGCAATGACTTGCGCCTTGCGGTAATGCGGCATATTCACTTGAGGCAAAGAAGCTTTCTTGAGTGGCTAATTCGCTAGTGAGCAAATCGTGTTGACTCTGATTTAAATTTGCCAGGACTTGTGGCACTGTTTTTCGCCACCAAGCAAGGCTGCGCAAGTTTGTTTGTGTATTAGGAAAATCGGCACCTGCCAAATGCATCTTTGCAAGCATCTCGCCCACCAAGGCGCAGTGCTTCACTTCGGGGTCTAATCGTGATAGGCCGGGTAGCTTGGTAACGATTGCAGCAGGCTTACCTTTGACGGAAAACAAAATCGCACCAGCCTGATTGGCGATTGGCTTTGGTACGGTAATGCCTTTGTCCGCTAAGTGCCGCATGAGTTCAAGATAGTAAGGAAGTTGCTCTGCAGACAATCTTTCAAAGATCGTTAAAACAAATTCTTGTTTCTTGCCATTAAGAACGGTATCTAGGAAAAAGTTGGAATTCTCGATGCCGCCATGAATACCGCGAATAGCGATAGCCTGGCCAATATTGAAGTCCCGCGCGATCCAGTCTGAGATATCGCCAAGCTCGATCGGGGTAAATACAGCCATACGTTACCGAATTGGAATGCTGATGCTGGGCACACTCAGTAAATTGCCTTCGCCAGACTGCGCGCCAGGTTTCACAGAGTCGGGAGGTGACATTTCGTAAGTCGTTAATTTCGTCTTTACCTGAACTTGGGTTGGGCTATTTGAATCCTTGTACTCAGTCACTTCAGTCCCGTTCCCATCTTTAAATTGATAGCTAGGCTTGCGCATTTCTGGGGTGTTCATCGCGCCAGATGCACTCACTGCTGGAGCAAGTGGCTGGTTATTAATTTGTTGGAGCTCGGCAGGGCTAAGGGCTTGGCTCATATTTTGGGCGGCAGCATTACCACTTCCCAATATGCCAAAAGCCATGAAAAAGCTAGTTAAAACAAGGGCCTGGCTCCAGGAGTGGCTGAATAAGTTGGTTAGAGCATGCATCATTTTTCACCTTTTTAGTCCCACTCCAGATCGGTTCCCAAACCAGACCCGTGGGAAGTTAGCAACTAGATTGTACGATTGCGGTATGACTAAACATAGACTCTTGTTGGTAGACGGCTCTAGCTACCTCTACCGCGCCTTCCATGCCATGCCAGATCTTAGAAATGGGGCTGGTGACCCAACGGGGGCAATTTATGGGATGGTCAACATGATGCGTAGGGCCAGATCGGAGCTAAAGGCCGATCATATTGCTTGTGTATTTGATGCGAAGGGGAAGACCTTTCGGGATGAAATGTACTCCGAGTACAAGGCACATCGGTCGCCGATGCCTGAGGATCTGGTGAAGCAAATCGAGCCTATTCATGCGATGGTAAAGGCTCTAGGTTGGCCTGTTTTGATGGTATCGGGAGTTGAGGCTGACGATGTGATTGCTACCCTATCTTGTCAGGCTACTCAAGCCGGTTGGGAAACGATTATTTCAACAGGCGATAAAGATTTAGCGCAGCTCGTGAATTCCTCAGTGACTTTGATCAACACCATGACTAATGAAAAATTGGATATCGAAGGTGTGATTGAAAAGTTTGGGGTGCCACCGGAACGAATTGTGGATTACTTATCTATTATTGGTGATGCTGTTGACAATGTTCCCGGTGTCCCAAAAGCTGGACCTAAGACAGCCAATAAGTGGTTAGCTGAGTTTGGTGATCTTGATAATTTGATGGCAAACGCTGAGCAAGTAAAAGGTGTAGTAGGTGAAAATTTACGAGCTAGCTTAGAGTGGCTTCCTAAAGCGCGTGAATTAATTACCGTCAAAAAAGACTGCGACCTAGATCCACATCTCCTGAGATTGGATGACTTGCATGCAAAGCCTGAAGATACGCCACTCTTACGTGAATTATTTGAGCGCTATGCATTTAAGACTTGGTTGCGAGATGTAGAAAAGCAACTGACCAACCCTAGTCCTCAGTTAAATCAGGGGGAAGCGGTCTTTGACTTGGCTGTCAGTCCTTTACCCGGCATTTCCCCGAATGAATTAGCCGCAAAAAAATCGAGAGAGATTGCGTCTACTCCAACAACAGTTTTATCTCAAGCCACAACAGATTTACATGATGGGATTACACGACATTACGAGTGTGTAGTAGATGAGCTTTCTTTAGATCGATGGCTCAAGAAAATTGAATCTGCACAGTTAACCGCAGTCGATACCGAGACTACTGGTTTAGATGCCTTAGCGGCAGAGTTAGTTGGCATTTCTTTATCGGTAATACCGGGCGAGGCTTGTTACATTCCGTTAGCCCATCGCAATGGCGAAACTCAACTAGACCGAAACTTAGTGCTGTCGCGAATGAGATCATGGTTAGAGAGTTCTTCTCATGCCAAGGTTGGTCAAAACTTAAAGTACGACAGTCACATCTTTGCCAATTACGGAATTACTTTAGGCGGCATTCAGTTCGATACTTTGCTCGAATCTTATGTTCTGGAATCTCACTTACCGCACAATATGGATAGCCTGGCAGAACGGCATCTTGGCGTGAAAACCATTCGCTACGAAGAAGTTTGTGGCAAAGGCGTGCATCAAATTGGCTTTGATCAAGTGGATCTCAAGATTGCCACTGATTACGCAGCTGAAGATGCGGACATCACTTTACGGCTCCACTTAGAGCTGTGGCCTCAGATACAGGCTAGCTCAGGCTTGCTCTACGTATACGAACAGATTGAGATGCCTGCTATGCGAGTACTGGGCATCATGGAGCGCAATGGCATTCGGATCGACTCCGCGTTACTGGCCAAGCAGGGCCAGCAGGTCGGAAAACGCCTGCTGGAACTGGAAGGCGAGATACATAAACTAGCGGGACAACCTTTTAATATTCAATCACCTAAGCAGATCGCCGAAATTTTATTTGGGCAATTGGAGCTGCCGGTTATAAAGAAGACGCCCTCAGGCGCGCCTTCAACCGATGAAGAGGTTTTGCAAAAGCTGGCTGAAGACTACCCATTACCAGCTCGTATTTTGGATTACCGTAGTTTGGCTAAATTGATGTCAACCTATATCGAGAAGTTGCCGCGGATGGCTGATCCAAAGACGAGTCGTGTACATACGAACTTCTCACAAGCGACTGCAGTGACTGGACGGCTTGCATCTAGCGACCCCAATTTGCAAAATATTCCCGTGCGCACTGAAGAGGGGCGAAGAATTCGGGAGGCTTTTATTCCAGCGGATGGTTGTAAGTTACTTTCAGCAGACTATTCGCAAATTGAATTGCGCATCATGGCGCATATTGCCGAAGATGAAAACCTTCTAGAGGCATTCAACACTGGTAAGGACGTGCACCAAGCAACTGCAGCTGAAATTTTCGGTGTGCCTTTGGATGATGTGAGCTCTGAGCAACGTCGCTATGCCAAGGTCATTAACTTCGGCTTGATTTATGGCATGAGTGCATTTGGCCTGGCTGGTAATTTAGGGATTGAACGGTCTGCAGCACAAAACTATATTGCCAAGTATTTTGATCGCTATCCTGGTGTAGCTCAATATATGGAGCGCACCCGTGTAGAGGCGCGCGAAAATGGTTATGTCGAGACGGTTTTTGGTAGAAGGTTGTGGTTACCTGAGATCAAGGGATCTAATGGACCTCGTCGTCAAGGCGCTGAGCGTGCTGCGATTAATGCGCCGATGCAAGGGACTGCCGCAGACTTAATTAAGTTAGCTATGATTGCTGTCGAGAATTGGATAGAAAAAGAGCAACTCAAAACCCGCATGCTCTTACAGGTGCATGATGAATTGGTATTTGATGTGCCTTTGGATGAGATTGATCTGCTAAAGGAAAAATTACCAGGCTTGATGTGTACAGTAGCTGATCTGAAAGTGCCGTTGCTAGTGAGTATTGGTATTGGCGATAATTGGGAAGAAGCCCACTGAGTTTGATAAAAATGCTTGGGTGAAATGGGGACAAATGCAATGAACAAAAAAAATCATCAAGCTTCACAAGGTATTCAGGGTGATAGAAGAAGTTTTATCAAGACCTCTGCGATTGCTGCAACAGGCATTGGGATTGGCTTGGCGCCAGCATCCCAGCCTGTCATGGCCGCTGCTATTGAAACGAGCTTTGCAGGTTTGACTGCTGGCGAGCAATCTATCCCAGTGGGCAGCTCTCAAATTCCGGCCTATGTCTCACGTCCAGAAAAGGCTAAGGGCCCACTGCCAATCGTGATCGTCGTGAGTGAGATCTTTGGCGTGCATGAGTACGTTGCTGATGTCACCCGTCGTTTTGCAAAGTTAGGCTATCTCGCTATTGCCCCAGAATTTTTTGTGCGAGCTGGTGATCCCAGCCAATACGGCACGATTGCTGAAATCTTTACTAATATTATTTCTAAGACGCCTGACTCCCAGGTGTTGGGTGATTTGCAGGCTGCATTGGTCTGGGCTGGAAAAAATGGGGGCGACTTAAAACGGGTCGGCGTTACTGGTTTTTGTTGGGGTGGGCGCATTAGTTGGTTATCCGCCACATTGCCACAGGTACGTGCCGGCGTAGCTTGGTATGGGCGCTTGATTGGTGACAAAACCGAAGGCAATCCACGTCATCCAGTAGATATTGCTACCGACTTAAAAGCCCCCGTCTTAGGGCTTTATGGTGCTGCTGATACCGGAATCTCTTTGGCGAGCATCGATCAAATGCGTGAGGCTTTAGCAAAAGCGGCGCCTACCAATGCTGCAGCCAAGGCATCCCAGTTTGAGGTGTATCCAGATACCCCCCATGCGTTTCATGCGGACTACCGCGAGTCTTATCGCGAAGGCCCCGCAAAAGACGGTTGGGCAAAATGCTTGGCTTGGTTTAAGAAAAACGGAGTAGTGTGATTGCTATGACAGTTTTACAAAGCATTCTCTTGGTAACTGCGCTTGCAGGAACGGCTAGCGTTCTTGTAGCTGCCACCTTCTCCTTGGCATTGCTTTCCAAGATGGTTCACAACATGGTGAGCGTTTCGGTCGGAATTTTGCTAGCCACTGCTTTTTTACATTCTTTACCCGAAGCTTTCAGCATGGAGGGTACAAGCCCGCAACTCTTATTCGCCACTTTACTCGCTGGCTTGCTGGGATTTTTTTTGTTAGAGAAAATTTCTTTATTGCGTCATAGCCATCATCATGAAGGCGATGGCCATAATCATCACCATGGTCATGACGCTGAAGCTGCTGGACGAAGCGGCAGCATGATCTTGATAGGCGATGGGCTACATAACTTTGTAGATGGGGTATTGATCGCTGCTGCTTTTATGGCAGATTATCAAGTGGGTATCTTTACTGCGCTTGCCATCATTGCTCATGAGATTCCGCAAGAGATTGGTGACTTTATTGTTTTACTCAATGCTGGCTTTTCGCGTGCACGTGCTTTGCTGTACAACTTGATTTGCGGTTTATCTGCTGTAGTCGGTGGTGTGCTAGCTTATTTTTTCTTAGAAAAAGCACATACTGCAATGCCATACCTATTGGTCATAGCTTCTAGCAGTTTTATTTATATTGCAGTCAGTGATTTGATTCCACAAATGCATCGTCGCCCACATTGGGTTGAGTCTTTACGTCAAACAGTATTGATTGCTTGTGGCGTTGGTTTCGTGATCCTACTATCTAACTTGCGTTAAGTTTCAACAGGTCTCTGAGGGTCTGCGCACCATTCACTCCAACTGCCAGCATAGAGGCGCGACCCCTTCAACCCAGCAATTTCCATCGCCAGTAAGTTGTGGCACGCCGTAACTCCAGAGCCGCATTGGTGAATGACATCAGATGCTTTGAGGGGCCCCAGAAAATCCACGAATTCTTTATAGAGTTGTTCTGGTGATTTAAATGCGGTGGCTGATAGATTGTCTTTAAAGAAGCGGTTGATTGCGCCGGGGATATGTCCTGCGACTGGATCTAAAGTTTCATTTTGACCATGAAAGCGATCGTTAGCGCGTGCATCCATCACAACACTTTTTTGGGTTTGTAAGTTCTCAGACACTGCATCAGCTAACACGAGACCGACATACGGCATAGCCTCAATCGCTTGATTTGCAGGATTTGGTTTACGGGGAATCGTTCCGATAGGGCCGTTCCAGGCATCTAGCCCGCCATCCAGTACTCGCACATTGGCATGACCGGTCGCTTTGAGCATCCACCACAAACGGCTGGCATATACAGAGCCCTGTTTGTCATAAGCAACTACCAGAGTATTGTTATCCATACCGAGGCGTGTTTTTGTTTTGGCCCAAGCATCTGGAGTTGGTAATGGGTGTCGCCCATTCTGCTCGGTTTTTTCACCAGACAGATCTTGATCGAGGTCGACATATATAGCACCTGGAACGTGACTTTCTTCGTAAGCCTTTCTACCGGCGGATGTATCAGTCAAATCAAAGCGGCAGTCACATAGCAACACATTTTCACCGCTGTTAATGATTTCTTCTAACTGGTTAGCAGTAATAAGAGGAGTCATGAAGTGACCTTTTATGAATTAAATTAAATGCCTTGATAGTTCATTACGCGACGATACCATTCATGGAAATGCTGCATGCCGTCTTCCATTGGGCTTTGGTATGGACCAACTTCGTTGATGCCGCGAGCAAAGAGGGCAGCACGACCTGCATCCATACGCTCGCCGATTTCATCATCTTCGATGCAGGTTTCCATGTAGGCGGCACGTTCAGCCTCAACAAAATCACGCTCGAATAGAGCAATCTCTTCTGGGTAATAAAACTCAACAATGTTACGTGTTTTATTTGGGCCAAGTGGATGCAGGGTAGAAACACAGAGCACGCCTGGGTACCACTCGATCATCACATTGGGGTAGTAAGTGAGCCAGATTGCCCCATGGCGTAGTGATTTTCCGCCAAATTGGCGCAACACTGCTTCATGCCAATTGCGATACAAGGGTGATCCAGGCGTTGCTAGATCTTTATGAATACCAACTGTTTGTACGCTATGCCAGTCACCGAATTCCCAACGGAGGTCTTCGCAGGAAACAAACTTTCCTAAGCCAGGATGAAATGGAACGACATGATAGTCCTCGAGGTAAACCTCGATAAATGTTTTCCAGTTGTAGTTGCAGTCGTGTACCTCAACGTGATCGAGCATATAGCCATCAAACTTAAGATCATCTGCAACACCCAGCTTGGCAAGATCCGTTCTCACATCGCGCGGACCTTCAAATAAGAGTCCTTGCCAGTTTTGCAATGGGGACTTGCCAAGATTGAGGCAAGGTTTGTCCTCAAAATGAGGGGCACCTAAAAGATCGCCACCGAGATCGTAGGTCCAGCGATGTAGCGGGCAAACAATATTTTCTGTTTTGCCTGAGCCATTCAGCATGAGTGCTTGGCGATGACGGCAAACATTTGATAAGAGTTCTACACCGGTCTCATTGCGAACCAGAATGCGACCATCATTTTCTGCGGCTAATGTGCGATAGGAGCCAATTTCGGGCACCATGAGATCGTGGCCGACATAGCCAGGCCCTTGCTTGAAAAGCAGTTCAATTTCACGTTGATACAGATCAACGTGAAAATATGCCGAAACCGGCAGTTGTAGATTGGACGGCGCAAGCTTCTGCGCGGTAGCCAGATTAGTCATTCTCCCCACCCCCGAAAACGTCAGCCGAAGCTAAGCGGAATAACCAATCCAACCATCGACGAGTCGATATTGGAAAGGAAGGGATGAATTATACCCATCGAAAGGGCTTCTCGCTTTAATATATAGGGCTGTTTGTGCAAGAAATACAAAGGAAACGGGTCTATGCCAGCTAAAAAATCAGAGAGTCAAAAGCCTGCTCTTGAGGCCCAAATTGATCCCAAATTGCGCTATGAAGAGGCAGTTAAAGAACTTGAGAAGTTAATTTCTGACATGGAGTCTGGAAAGTTCTCTCTAGAAGAAACCCTTTTGGCCTATCAACGTGGCGCTGCACTACTCAAACATTGTCAGGGCGTGCTTGCTCAGGTTGAGCAACAAGTGCGTGTATTTGAGGCCTAATGACTTCAGCTTTTCAATTTCAGGAGTGGCTTATCGAGCACTCTGCGCGTACCGAGTCTGCATTAGAGTCTCTGCTTGATTCAGATCAAACGACGCCTAAGCGATTGCATGAGGCAATGCGTTATGCGGCTCAAGGTGGCGGTAAACGTATTCGTCCTTTATTAGTTTATGCAGCGGGCTCACTAGGTGGCGCCAAAGCCGAGGCATTAGACGCAGCCGCAGTTGCGATTGAGTGTATTCATGCTTACTCATTAGTGCATGACGACTTGCCTTGCATGGATGACGATGATTTGCGCCGAGGACGGCCTACCGTTCATAAGACCTACGACGAAGCCACTGCTTTGTTGGTCGGCGATGCCTTGCAAACACGTGCCTTTGAAGTTTTGGCAAAGGCACAGTGCGAGATTGACGTTCGTTTGTTAATGATTAGTAGCTTGGCTGCAGCATCTGGTTCGCGCGGCATGGCGGGTGGTCAAGCAATTGATTTGGATAGCGTTGGCAAGAAATTAGATCTTGTTGGTCTGAAGCAAATGCATGCCATGAAAACAGGTGCGCTGTTATCTTGCGCTGTGCAATTGGGCGGTATCGCTGCTCACTTGAACCCTACCCAAATGACTTGCCTGAAAAATTATTCTCAGGCCCTTGGTTTGGCCTTTCAGATTGTTGATGACGTTCTGGACGCTACGGTAGATAGTCAAACCCTCGGAAAGACGGCTGGTAAGGATGCTGCCAACGATAAGCCTACCTACGTGACCTTGATGGGTTTAGACTATGCACAGAAGCAGGCAAAGCAATTGCAAGCAGAGGCGATTGCCAGTCTGGAGATTTTTGGCAGCAAAGCGCACGCCCTACAAGATTTAGCTCTGTTAGTAGTCAGTAGAGGCAAATAGGTTTGACCTTAGATTCGATGACTTTAGATTCCATACAATCCCCCGCCGATTTAAAAAAGCTTTCCCGTGAAGAGTTGCCAGCATTGGCTACTGAATTGCGTCAGTTTGTTTTAGATTCTGTTTCTAAAACAGGTGGGCACCTTTCCTCTAATTTGGGTACAGTGGAATTATCGATTGCCCTGCATTATGTTTTTGATACACCAAAAGATCGCATCGTTTGGGATGTGGGTCATCAGAGTTACCCCCATAAGATTTTGACTGGCCGCCGTGAGCGCATGAGCACGCTGCGTCAGCTCAACGGTTTATCGGGTTTCCCGCGTCGTACTGAAAGTGAATATGACGCTTTCGGGACAGGCCATTCATCAACGAGTATTTCTGCGGCGATGGGAATGGCGAGAGCCTTCCAGACTAAAGGCGAAAAACAAGTAGCTGTTGCTGTGATTGGCGATAGCGCCATGACCGGTGGCATGGCTTTTGAAGCGATGAATAACGCAGGCGTGTATGACGACTTGCCACTCGTAGTGATCTTGAATGACAACGATATGTCCATCTCGCCAGCGGTAGGCGCATTGAATCGACATCTTGCGCGCTTGCTCAGTGGCAATATTTATTCGGCTACCAAAAAAGGTATTGATAGCGTTTTGTCTATTGCACCCCCTTTACGAGAGTTTGCTAAACGCTTAGAGGATCACGCCAAGGGCATGGTCTCGCCATCGACGATTTTTCAAGAATTTGGTTTTAATTACTTCGGTCCTATTGACGGCCATGACCTTGCTGCTTTAATTCCGATGTTGCAAAACGTCCGTCGCCTTGCGCTTGAAGGGCGTGGCCCGCAGTTTTTGCATGTAGTGACCCGAAAAGGCCAGGGCTATGAATTGGCTGAAGCCAATCCTGTGCTCTATCACGGGCCCAGTAAGTTCAATCCAGAAGAGGGTGTGAAGAAGCCTGATATTCCTCCCAAGAAAACCTTCACGCAAGTATTTGGTGAATGGTTGTGCGATATGGCTCATGCTGATCCTTTATTAGTTGGTATTACGCCAGCAATGAGTGAAGGCTCCGGGTTAGTAGCGTTTGAAAAGAATTTTCCGAAGCGTTATTACGACGTGGGTATTGCTGAGCAACATGCAGTGACCTTTGCTGCTGGTATGGCATGTGAGGGCATGAAACCAGTAGTCGCCATTTATTCCACCTTCTTACAGCGTGCATATGATCAATTGATCCATGATGTAGCGATTCAGGATTTGCCAGTGTTATTTGCACTAGATCGCGCCGGCTTAGTTGGTGCAGATGGTGCGACTCATGCCGGTGTGTATGACATCCCATTTTTACGCTGCATTCCCAATATGTTAGTGCTGACTCCTGCTGATGAAGCAGAGTGCCGTGATTTGTTAACGACCGCCTTTCATCAATCCCACCCGAGTGCAGTGCGCTACCCACGCGGTGCAGGTGTTGGCACAATCCCCTCTAAAGAATTGCGCACACTTCCCTTTGGTAAAGGTGAATTGCGTCGTAAATCAACAGCACCTATTGGTTGTCGTGTAGCCATTTTAGCCTTTGGCACTTTGCTATACCCGGCGCTAGAAGTTGCCGAGCGCTTGGACGCAACAGTTGCCAATATGCGTTTTGTCAAACCATTGGATGTGGATCTCATTAAATCCTTAGCGAGTGACCATGATTATTTTGTCACGGTTGAAGATGGAGCGATTCAAGGTGGGGCGGGTAGTGCTTGCCTGGAATTGCTCTCAGCAATGGGGATTAATAAGCCTTTATTGCAACTGGGTATTCCGGATGAATTTATCGAGCATGGTGACTATAAATTGCTCATGGCCAATTGTGGCCTAGATGCAGAAGGTATTCACCAGTCGATTACACAGCGTTTTCCAGCAATCTTGAGCATTAATTCAGCATTCGTAGGCAAATAAGCTGTTTTTGCCGGAAAATAGAGCCATGAATGATATGAATGCATCTTTTCTCAAACCTAGCGTGATGGCCGATGTGCAATCCACCCGGGATGAGCGTGCCTTGCCGATTGAGCAAGTAGGGATTCGTGGCGTGCGCCATCCACTCACCGTTCGCACCAAGACCGGTAGCTTTCCATCGGTTGGTAATTTTGAGATGGACGTTGCATTGCCTGCACATGTTAAAGGAACGCACATGTCGCGTTTCATAGCGATCTTGCAACAACAAGATAAGCCAATCGACAGCACCTCTGTAGTTTCTATGGTCAGCGAAATGTTGCCGCTTTTGGATGCCACTGAAGGTCGTGTTCAATTTACTTATACCCATTTCGTCAAAAAAGCAGCGCCGGTTTCAGGTGTTGAAAGTTTGATGGATTACGAAGTTACCTGGATGTCCAAGGGTAAGAAAAATGCCGATGGTTCAATCGATGTTGAATTGAACTTGCGCGCTGTAGTGCCGGTGATGAGTTTATGCCCTTGCTCAAAAGAGATTTCAGATTTTGGTGCGCACAATCAACGCTCGCATGTGACGATGACAGTGGCACTGGATCCACAAACCAAAATGACAGTTGAAGATTTGGTGACTGCTGCTGAGAGTGAAGCTTCAAGCGAGTTATGGGGTTTGCTCAAGCGCCCAGATGAGAAGTGGGTTACCGAACGTTCTTACAGCAATCCAAAATTTGTTGAAGACTTGGTGCGCGATGTTGCTGGTCAGCTCAAGGCTGACGCACGCATCCTGTCATTTGTGGTCGAGGCTGAGAACTTTGAGTCGATTCATAACCACAGCGCTTTTGCCAAGATCAGCCTCACAAAATAAAGAGTTAAGCCCTACCTCTGAGACTTAAGCTAGGTTATTGCTCTGTAAATCCCAACGGGGTTTAATATCAAATGCACCCGATGTGGTTGAGCCATTGTTGGGGGCAAGTAAACGCAACGCTCCCGCAAAGGCAATCATCACCCCGTTATCGGTACAAAGGTCTAGTGGTGGGTAGTGCACTTCAAAGCCATTTTTAGCCGCTTTCTCATTCAAGGCTGAGCGCAACTGCAAGTTAGCCCCAACACCACCAGCGAGTACTAAATGTTTACAGCCAGTTTGCTTGAGCGCTTTTTCGGATTTGCTAACTAATACTGCAACCAAGGATTCTACGAACGCCCTTGCCAGGTCCGCATGAAATCGTGCCACTTCAGTTGCCTCGACAATATTTTTTTCTTGAAATTTTTTAACCTGGTTGAGAACCGCCGTCTTTAATCCAGAGAATGAAAAATCGAGATCACCGGAATGCAGCATTGGCTTAGGCAGATCAAATTGACCAGGCCGCCCTTTTTCTGCCAGTTTAGAAATCGCTGCACCACCTGGATAATCCAAGCCTAATAGCTTGGCAGTTTTATCAAATGCTTCTCCGGCGGCATCATCTAGCGTTTCACCAAGGAGTTCATAACGCCCAACTCCACTGACTTTCATTAACTGGGTATGGCCACCTGAAACCAGTAAGGCAATAAACGGAAATTGTGGGACTGTTTCTCCTAAAAGCGGGGATAGTAGGTGCCCTTCAAGGTGATGGACCCCAATGGAGGGGAGGTTTAGACCCTGGGCAAGGGACTTTGCAAAGGCACTGCCTACTAGGAGGGCCCCAGCGAGGCCTGGGCCTTGGGTATAGGCCACCGCATCAATATCCTTGAGCGCCACTCTAGACTGGGCTAAAGACTCTTCTAAAAGGGGTAAAACCCGACGAATATGGTCTCTAGAAGCCAATTCGGGTACAACGCCCCCATATTCACTGTGCATAGCAATCTGCGAGTGCAGGGCCTGCCCCAGAATGCCTAGGGAGGCAGGCTGTGCACTCTCCCAGGGCATGGTGTTGTATAAAGCCACCCCGGTCTCGTCACAAGAAGTTTCTATACCTAAAACAATCATTTTTCGCTTAGCCGTGATAGAATCCGTGATTCAGTAATTTTCCAGCATAAACGAGTTAAACAAGTATGACTACAGTACGCCTCCGTGAGAACGAACCTTTTGAAGTGGCATTACGCCGTTTCAAGCGCACCATTGAAAAAAATGGCCTTTTGACCGACTTGCGTGCTCGCGAGTTCTATGAAAAGCCAACTGCTGAGCGTAAGCGCAAAAAAGCAGCAGCAGCAAAACGCCATTACAAGCGTATTCGCAGCCAGATGTTGCCTAAAAAGCTTTACTAATCGCATTTAAAAGCTCTCTTCACCGAGAAGCTTTGAAACCCGCTGACGGTGAAACGCAGCGGGTTTTTGCTTTTTCAGCGTCCGAGTAATAATCGTTAGAAAATCAATGTAAGAATCCATTCAGGGTATTCAGTACAACAGGAAATATGACATGAGCCTCAAAGACCAAATTACCGAAGATATGAAAAACGCTATGCGCGCAAAAGATGTGGCACGTTTAGGAGCCATCCGTCTTTTATTGGCCGCCATTAAGCAACGTGAAGTAGATGAGCGCATCGTGGTGGATGATGCTGGCGTCATTGCGACTGTAGAAAAAATGATGAAGCAACGCAAAGATTCAATCTCTCAGTTTGAAAAAGCTGGGCGCGATGATTTGGTTGCAATTGAAGCTGGCGAAATGGCGATCTTGCAAGCATATTTGCCAGCGCAATTGTCAGATACTGAGGTTGAAGCTGCGGTAGCTGCAGTGGTAAGCGCCACTGGTGCGGCTGGTCCTCAAGATATGGGAAAAGTCATTAGTGCTCTCAAGGCGCAATTGGCTGGTAAGGCGGATATGGGAAAAGTTTCTGCCTTGGTGAAAGCCGCTCTAGCGAAGTGAGCTACTCAGTTCAGCACTAATGGCACTCATCCCTCAATCCTTCATTGCCGATCTTTTAAATCGGATTGACATCGTTGATGTGGTTGGGGAGCACGTAAAGTTAAAAAAAGCGGGGGCAAACTATCAAGGTCTGTGCCCGTTTCATTCTGAAAAATCCCCTTCATTTTCTGTTTCGCCCACTAAGCAGTTTTATCACTGCTTTGGTTGCGGAGCGCATGGCTCAGCCATTAGTTTTGCGATGGAGTATTCGGGGCTGGGTTATGTAGATGCGATTGAAGATTTAGCGCGTTCAGCTGGGCTTACTGTGCCGCGTGAAGAGCGTACTGCTCAAGACGTAGCAAGACAGCAACAAGCAATGGCTCTGAGCGAAGTCATGAGTGCGGCATCTGATTGGTATCGCGCACAACTCAAAGTGACTCCACGTGCAGTGGAATATTTAAAAGGGCGCGGCCTTACAGGAGAAATTGCGAAGCGTTATTCCTTAGGTTATGCACCAGATGGTTGGCAAGGTCTCGAAGCAGTATTTGGTACTTACGCTAATGATGAAGTTGCTAAAACATTACTAGAGGGTGGCTTACTCATTCAGAGTGAGCAGAGCGAAGGCAATCAAACTGCAAGACGTTACGATCGCTTTCGTGATCGGATTATGTTTCCGATTCGCAATCCTAAAGGTCAGGTGATTGGTTTTGGTGGGCGCATCTTGGATCAAGGTGAGCCGAAGTATTTAAATTCTCCTGAGACGCCACTCTTCTCTAAGGGTAATACGCTCTATGGATTATTTGAGGCAAGACAGGCCATTCGCGCACAAGAATATGTCTTGGTGTGCGAAGGTTATATGGATGTAGTAGCGCTTGCGCAATTGGGTTTCCCGAATGCCGTAGCTACTTTAGGTACTGCATGTACCGCCAATCATGTGCGTATGCTCTTGCGCCAAGCCGATCGCGTGGTCTTTTCGTTTGATGGTGATTCTGCGGGGCAACGTGCAGCGCAGAGAGCTCTAGAAGCTTGCTTGCCCTTGATGTCTGACGATAAAGAAATTCGTTTCTTATTCTTGCCGACTGAACATGACCCAGATAGTTATGTTCGCGCCTATGGCGCCCCTGCTTTTGAAAAAGCCATTAAAGAGGCGATGTCAATCTCGAGCTTCTTCTTTAAGATTGCTAGCCAAGAGCATGAACTCACCACACCAGAGGGTAGGGCGCAAACGCATCATGCTGCCAAACCTTTATTGCTTTCCATGCCACCGATCGCTTTGCGTACGCAAATATTGCGCGAGCTGGCGATCAGAACAAACTCAACACCTGCAGAGTTAGAGGCTTTTTGTGGTTTAACAGTAGCGCCTACTACTGTACAAACCGGATCGTATTCTTCAAGCCCAACGCGTGCGCCAGGCTTTACGAATTCAAACACTGGTAATAGGGCGCAAGGTGCACCATGGCAAGCCTCAAAGGGATCTGCAAAAAGAGTGCTGACTCAAAATATTGCTCCCCCTCAAGCACCCACGGATTTAGCTGTACAAATTTTGCGGGTATTAATTCAGTTTCCGCATTTGGGCAAAGCTTTAGATCCTAATAAACGTGCCTTAGCTTTGCGGGCATCCGAACAACGCTCTACTAAGACGCTCATTTTGATGCAAGATTTATTGGCGCAATGCGATCAAGTCGAGCTAGTACCTGGTGAGGGTGAAAAGCCCGCTATGGTCGGGGCGGGTGCTTTTGCTATGTTCCAAGAGCAACTGTCTCGTAGCGAACTGGCTCCGTTGTACGAAGCTCTCAGAAAGCGGGTCATGGGGTCAGATTTAGATCTAGAGGGTGCTGAGGCTGATTTAGATGGTGCCTTTAAAAAGCTCGAGTTAACCCATCTCAAGCTAGAGATGACTCAGATTGCTCAAAAGCTTGCAGCAAACTCGGCAACCGAGCTAGATCGTGCTAGATATCGTGAGTTAGGCGATAGGCTGAAGTTCTCGTAAGAAATAACGCATTTCACCCTAGAAATCAGAGAAATTAACCCCATATTTTTTAGATAAGTGGGGATAAAAAAGCCACAATCGACTATAATCCTCTGTTCCCAAGAAAAAAACGATTTAATTCAGTCACTTGCGCTTTATTTTGATGAAATTTTGGGCAAGTGGACAACGTGGCTGTAATTAATCAGTCGATATCAATCAACAGTAATGTGAGTAAGTGCTAATAAATGCCTAATATCAAGAAAAAACCAGTCGCTAAAACGACTCCAAAAGCAAAAACTCCAGCAAAACCTGCAGCGAAGGCAAAGATGCCTGCTAAGCCAGCTGTTAAAGCAAAAAATCCAGCAAAACCGGTAGCCAAGGCAAAAACTTTAGCGAAGACGGTCAAAGCTCTAGCAAAACCTGCAGCGAAGGCAAAGACGCCCGCTAAGCCAGTTGCTAAAGCAAAAACTCCTGCAAAACCGGTAGCCAAGGCAAAGACTCCAGCGAAGCCGTTCAAAACCCCAGCAAAGCCAGTCTCTAAAGCAAAGACTCCAGCCAAACCAGTAAAGGCTGTTCCAAAGCCAGCTGCCAAGACTCCAGCCAAAGCTTCTAAACCAGTCGCAAAAGTTGAGCCTGCTAAAAAAGGAAAGCCAGTTGTTGTTAAGGCTGCACCAGCAAAATCAGTGAAGGCCGAGCCAAAGGCAGATGCAAAAGTAGAGGCTAAGGGAAAAAAAGTAAAAACACCAGCAGTTGAGGCAGTTGCTGAAGTTGTTGGCGAAGAGAAAAAAGTTCGCGGTCGTAAAGCCAAGGCTGATGCTCCGGTTGAGGGCGCTGAGCCAGTCTTAACCGACCGTCAAAAGGCGCGTGAGCGTAAGGCAAAAGAAAAAGCACTTTTAAAAGAATTCGCAGCACAGCAATTGGGCTCTGAAGCGCAGCAAGAGTTACGTCGTACACGTCTGAAGACCCTGATTAAGATGGGTAAGTCCAAGGGTTACTTAACCCATGGTGAGATGAATGACGTGATGTCTGATGAGTTATCTGATGCCGACGCATTAGAAACTTTGATTAGCCTTTTAAACGACATCAACATTACTGTTTACGAGCAAGCTCCTGATGCTGAAACCCTCTTATTGAATGAGAATGGTTCTGCAGCAACTACAGAAGAAGAGGCTGAAGAAGAGGCGGAAGCTGCTTTATCAACGGTTGATTCAGAGTTTGGTCGTACAACCGACCCAGTCCGCATGTATATGCGTGAGATGGGTACGGTTGATTTGCTTACTCGCGAAGGCGAGATCGTGATTGCCAAAAAGATTGAGGCTGGCCTCAAAGACATGGTGATGGCGCTAGCTGCTTGCCCAGTCACCATTGGCGAAATTTTGATCAACGTCGATAAGATTATCAGTGGCGAGATCGAGATCGATCAATTCGTAGATGGATTGGTAGATCCAAATGCAGAAGATATTAAGCTTGGGCCAGAAGAACCAGAAGTGGATCCGGATGCTGAAGAGGGCGAAGATGTTGGTGAAGATGAAGGTGGCGGTGGCGGCGGTGCGGCTACAGCGAATGCAAAACAGCTTGAAGAGTTAAAGCAGATTTCCCTAGAGAAGTTTGCGATTGTGCGTACTCAAGCCGACAAGATGCGTCGTGCATTTGATAAAGAGGGCTATAACTGCCCAGCGTATATCAAGGCGCAAGATCTTATTCGCGGAGAGTTGCTTGGTTTCCGTTTGACTGCGAAGAGTGTTGAGAAGTTGTGTGACACCATGCGCTCACAAGTGGATCAAGTTTGGAAGTTAGAGCGCGGTATTGTTAGCTTATTGGTAGACAAGGTTGGCGTAAATCGCGGCGAAGTCTTGAAAGACTTTCCTAAGATGTCCATGAATTTGACTTGGACTGATAAGTTGCTAAAAGAGAACAAGCCATATACCGCACTCTTGCAACGAAATGTTCCTGCTGTTCAAGAGCTACAACAGAAGTTAATTGATATTCAAACCCGCGTTGTTATTCCACTTCCAGAATTAAAAGAAGTGAATAAACGAATGACTGCCGGTGAGAAGCGTGCACGTGAAGCAAAGCGCGAGATGACTGTAGCCAACTTACGTTTAGTGATCTCGATTGCCAAGAAATACACTAACCGTGGTTTGCAGTTCTTAGATTTGATTCAAGAAGGAAACATTGGTTTGATGAAGGCGGTAGATAAGTTTGAATATCGTCGTGGTTATAAGTTCTCGACCTATGCAACTTGGTGGATTCGTCAGGCGATTACCCGTTCTATCGCCGACCAAGCCCGTACGATCCGTATTCCTGTCCACATGATCGAAACGATCAATAAGATGAACCGTATCAGCCGTCAAATCTTGCAAGAAACTGGCCATGAGCCAGATGCTGCAACTTTGGCACTGAAGATGGAGATTCCTGAAGACAAGATTCGTAAGATTATGAAGATTGCTAAAGAGCCTATCTCCATGGAAACACCAATCGGTGACGATGAAGACTCTCATTTGGGTGACTTCATTGAAGATGGAAACACCTTAGCTCCAGCTGAAGCCGCATTACATGAATCTATGCGCGATGTGGTGAAGGATGTTCTGGATTCATTAACACCACGCGAAGCAAAAGTATTGCGTATGCGCTTCGGTGTTGAGATGAGTACAGACCACACGCTCGAAGAAGTTGGCAAACAGTTTGACGTGACGCGCGAGCGTATACGTCAGATAGAGGCTAAGGCCCTGAGAAAAATGCGTCACCCAAGCCGCAGCGACAAACTCAAGACCTTCCTCGAAGAGGATTGAGCCAAAGACTAACGGGCCTATAGCTCAGTTGGTTAGAGCAGAGGACTCATAATCCTTTGGTCCCAGGTTCAAGTCCTGGTGGGCCCACCAGAAAAGCAAACCCTCATCAGAAATGGTGGGGGTTTTGTCTTTTAGCTCTTTTGAATCAGCTGTTCAAATGCATTCACGAACGACTGAGGGGGTTGGGCTCCTTGCAAAAGATACTGATTATCAAGAATGATCGCAGGAACAGAGTTGATGCCTAAGCCTGTATAGGTAGACTCCTCTTCACGCACTTCGTTAGAAAATTCTTTACTCTTAAGTATCTCATGAGCTCGATCTTTGTCTAGTCCGGCACGCATTACCGCATCTAGCAAATTTTCTTGGTCATCTAAATTTACTGCTAAGCAAAAGTAAGTATTGAGCAATTCCATTTTAAGGGAAGCTTGCTTTTGCAAGTCATATTCTTTGGCAGCCCAATACAAAAGACGGTGACAATCAAAGGTGTTGTAAACCCTTTTTCTACCTTCTGGGTGAAATGCAAATCCAGCTTCTAATGCTTTAGCTCTGATATTAGCTTGATTGGCTTTAACTTGGTCCGCAGTTAAGCCATACTTTTCTGTGAGATGTTCAATTGCATCTTGACCACCCACAGGCATATTGGAATTGAGTTCAAAAGGATGAAAATGTACTTCAAAATTGACTTGATCACTTAACTGGGCAATCGCCAGATTGAGATTGCCCAATCCTACCGCACACCAGGGGCAAGCCACATCAGATACATAGTCTATTTTTATCGTTGGCTTCATGAGCTTTATTCTACAGGGGCAGATTGATGATGAAATCAAAGGTAAGCGAGCGTTACTTTAAGAAACGCTCACCCGCTAAAATAGAGGCGATCAATCGGAGCAGTCGACAAGCAAGAGGGTATTGTTTGGGTAGCTTCAACCATGAGATAAAAAGGGTTAAATAGTGCGCTGCAGCACGATATTAGATTCCGTTTCATACTAGCTCTAATCTAACTTTTATGCCAAAAAAATACTATGGAAGTCACTAAAGCAGTCAAGGCCGCACTAAACACCCTTGTGGATATTGCGAGTCATTCTCTAAATGGCAAGCTTGTACCTATTCCAGAGATAGCCAAAAGACAAGATTTGTCGATTAGCCGTATTGAATTTTTATTACGCCCCTTGAGGGAGTCAGGGCTTGTTGTTGGTGTCAAGGGCCGAACGGGTGGTTATCAACTTTCTAAAGATCCTCGAATTATTACCATCAAGGATGTTGTGGTGGCTATGAATCGAATTAAAAAAAGAAAAGTTGAAGTGTCAGATATTGCCAAAGAACTTTATCAATCACTCGAAACTTATATGATGAGCTACATCTCTAATATCACTTTAGCCTCGACTATAAAAGACTATATTCCGAGATTTAGTGAAGTGCAGACTATGCCCGATAGTAAATCCTATGTACCAACAGAAATTCAAATAGATATTAAACAGGAAAAACAGCCCAAAGGTGAGTTTCAAAAAATAGTGAAGACTCAATTTAAGAAAATTGAAGAAGTACCACGTGGGCCAAATTCTGTATTTGATTTTGCTAATTATTTAGATCGTAGTCTGAGTTGAAATAAACTATGAGGGCTTACTGGTAGAGCGCTATCAGACTCACTAATCTTTTAAACGTGAACTTTTACGTGATTTTTCATAAAAGTGATTAGGCTTAGATCTAACCCAATGAATAAATCGTTGCATTTCAGGATGTTCTTGAAGGGCTGCGGCCGTATTCAATTTCATAGCCAATTCAGTTTCTGTAAAGAGCGCATGAATCTGGCGATGGCAGATGCGGTGTAGGTACTCGGTAGTTTTTCCACCCTTAGATTTAGGTATGAGGTGATGAGCGTCTTTTTGTGATTCTGGAATAAGGCGATCGCAAATAGGGCACGTAATCTCTAACTCTTTTGGGTATGGAGATGGCGCAAGTGTCATTAGTTTTCGACGTATTTTTCCAATCATATAATTTTTTGAAATATTAATGTGCAATACAAGTTTAGTAAATTAGTCATAAACTTGCATGGTGCCAAAATTCTCTCCAAAAATACTTTCTGAATCTGATATATCCCGCCTGATTGAAATGGCCTGGGAAGACCGCACGCCATTTGATGCAATCGAGCAATCGTTTGGCTTATCCGAGTCACAAGTGATCCTATTAATGCGCCATCAACTCAAGCGAGGCTCTTTTGAGCTATGGCGTAAGCGCGTTACAGGGAGGGCGACTAAGCATGTTGCTCTTCGAGGTAAGCTAGTGGCTCGCGCATATTGCCCAACTCAGTATAAAAATAAATGAATTCTCTTAAAAGGTTAGTCCTGATTCTCGGGGATCAGTTAGATTTAAAAGGGGCGGCCCTTAGAGATTTTGATTTTAAGACCGATGAAGTGGTCATGATTGAGTCAATTCCAGAGGCTCAGTATGTTTGGTCCCATAAGGCAAAGATTGCTTTATTTTTATCGGCCATGCGCCACTTTGCGAAAAGCCTGAAAGAGCTTAATTATCCGCTTGAATACATTCAGGCCTCATCTCTATCAATAGTCGCGGTCTTAAAGGAAAAGATAACCCAAGAAAGAGTTACACACTTGATCTGTGTTGAGCCGGGTGAATGGCGCTTAAAGGAACAGCTAGAAGAACTTGCAAAGGAGTTATCGATTGGGCTTGAGATGCGTGAAGACGATCATTTTTATTGCTCACATCAAGAGTTTATTCAATGGACAGCTGGCAAGAAAGAGTTAAGGCTAGAGTACTTTTACCGATTGATGCGTAAGACCCACAATATTTTGATGAATTCAGAAGGAAACCCTGAGGGTGGGCAATGGAATTTTGATCAAGATAATCGCAAGCCCTATCCTAAAAAAGGTCCCGGCATGATTGAGCCTCCAGTTCTATTTGAGCCAGATCTAGTTACTAAAGAGGTTCTTGAGTTTGTTGGCATTACCTATCCCGATCATCCTGGATCGCTAGATGATTTTTGGTGGCCAGTCACCCGTGAGCAAGCTTTAGAGGCCTTGGATTATTTTGTGGAATACCGTCTCAGAAATTTTGGGATATTTCAGGATGCAATGTGGACTGATACCCCGCTAGGTTGGCATTCAATTCTTTCGAGCTCACTGAACCTAAAGTTACTCAACCCGCGTGAAGTGATTAATGCTGTTTTGCAGGCGTGGGAAAAATACTCCTTAGATCTTTCCACGGTTGAGGGATTTATACGGCAAATATTAGGTTGGCGCGAGTTTGTCAGGGGCATGTATTACCTTGATATGCCTCGGATGGCTCAAGATAATTACTATAGCCACCAAAGATCTTTGCCAAAATGGTATTGGACAGGAAAAACCAATATGGCCTGCATGAAGGATGCCATTGGTCAAACATTACGATACGGCTATGCCCATCATATTCAGCGCTTGATGGTTACTGGCAACTTTGCTTTGTTAGCGGAGATACTGCCATCAGAAGTATGCGATTGGTATTTGGCCATTTATGTTGATGCGATTGAGTGGGTAGAGCTTCCTAATACCGCTGGCATGGCTCTATTCGCAAATGGTGGGCGCTTTACTAGTAAGCCCTATATCGCCAGTGGTGCTTATATAAAGCGTATGAGTAATTATTGCGTCTCCTGCAAGTACAAGCCAGATGTTCGCTTTGGAGAAGTGGCTTGTCCCATTACCACTTTGTATTGGAATTTTTTAATTAAACATCGAAGTCAGTTTGAGTCAAGTCCACGTACAAAGCTGATGACGGCAAACCTTAAAAAAATTAGTGACGAAGACCAAAAATCGATCATAGAGCATGCTGATCAACTCTTGAATAACCTGAACAATCTATAGAGTTTGAGATGGGCACTTCTTTTAAGGGCAATAAAAATTTTTTACCAAGAAAGATTTGTGTTGTCTGCAAAAAAGAAATGACATGGAGAAAGTCGTGGTCCAAAAACTGGGAATTGGTAAAATATTGCTCAGATGCTTGCAGGAAAAAAGCTCCTACAGCAAACATGTAAGTAGGCCATTGCCTTTTTTCTAAGATATTCTTTCGCTCGAGTAAGGGTCAAAAATAAAGAAAAAAATCCTAGTACTGTAGTTGAAATTTCAAGGCGGATTTTATTGTCTGAAAATGAATATCAACTGTAGTCTCAATATGCTTTCCATATCCTCCTGCCATTGAGAGGGCTAAAGGTATTTGATTTCCCATTGCGTATTGAAAGACTATTTCATCCCTTTTTTGTATTCCATTTTTACTCAGCTTTAATCTTCCTAGTCGATCGTGTTCATACGGATCTGCACCTGCTAAATAAATAACGAAATCCACTGAAAAGCGCGACTTGAGTTTTTCAAGAGAATCTTCAAGTGCATTCAGATAAGTTTGATCATCACAACCATCAGGCAAATCAACGTCTAAATCGCTTTGCTCCTTAGTGAAGGGAAAGTTATTTTGACCATGAATTGATAAGGTAAAAATAGAAGAGTCATTTTTTAAAATAGATGCTGTCCCATTGCCTTGATGAACATCTAAATCAATCACTGCAATTTGAAGTTTGGGATTAATTTCCTTTTGTAAGGTCCTAGCAGCAATTGCAGAATCATTAAAAACGCAAAAACCACTTCCTTGATCTCGATAAGCGTGGTGTGTGCCACCAGCCAGATTCGCTGCGATGCCCTCTTTAAAGGCTATTTTGGCTGCGGCGACGGTAGCGCCGGAAGATCGACGCGAACGCTCAACCATTTTTTCGCTCCAAGGAAAACCTATTTCTCTTTGCTCCCTAGGGCTTAGATTTCCCTTAAGTACTTTAATCAAATAACCTGGATCGTGGGCATATAGAATTTGCGTATCAGTTGCACTAGGTGCCTCAAGGAGTTCAACTTCTGGAACTGTAGCGACAAGATCATGCAAACGAGAGTACTTTTCCATTGGGAAGCGATGCCCAGAAGGCAATGGTAAGACAAAATGATCGGTATAAAACGCCTTCACTCTACAACTGCAAATTGCTCTAGCATTTGAAGGGGGACAGTTTTAAGGGCGCTAATGTGGGTACTCTCCAACTTAATTTGAGGCGCACAATCGGCTTCATGTGCTTCAGCCCAACGGTTAATGCATAGGCACCATTGATCGCCTGGTAGAAGGCCAGGAAAGGCAAATTCCGGTCTTGGGGTAATAAGGTCATTACCTTTTTTTAGGCTAAATTGCAAAAACTCTTTTGTAACAATTGCGCAGATAAGATGTCTGCCAAGATCGTTATCATCTGTTTTGCAGCAACCATCTCGAAAGAATCCAGTTAAGGGATCAAAAGAACAGGGGACGAGAGGCTGCCCTAAAACATTGAGATCGACTTCTTTAAGCATGTAGTCCTTATTTGATTAGTTAGATTTAAAAGAAGTTTATTTTAGATGTTATTTGAATCCAATAGCCCCCACTAGAAATTGGGGGTTTTGTTTTGGGTTCTTTGAAAGTCATTGCCTTTTGTTTTTTTCAGAATTAAAAGGCACTTCCTATAGAATTAATTGGGTAATGGATAACTTTGTTAAATAAGCCTCAATCTTTAGAAAAGCAAAATGAATATAGACCCCTCGGATAAACAACGCGTAGCGGTAGTAACGGGTGGCGCGCGAGGAATTGGGCTTGCAATTGGTGAATGGTTTTTACGCCATCAGTATAGAGTTGTTCTTTTGGATATTGATGCCGCTACGCTTGACGCAACTGTTGAGCAGAGTGGCGAACCCAATCAGGTTTTGGGTATTCATTGTGATGTTTCCAATCCAGAACAAGTAAGTCGTGCAGCTGATGAAGTGATTTCTAAGTTTGGACATGTTGATGCTTTGGTAAATAACGCTGGAGTGGCTGTATTTAAACCTATCTTGGAGACTTCCTATGAGGAATGGCGCACGGTACTAGGAACCAATTTAGATGGTGCATTTTTATGTTCCCAGAAATTTGGTAGTTTGATCGTTAAAAATGGTGGGGGTGCAATCGTCAATATCGCCTCCATCTCCGGCCTCAGGGCAAGCACTTTGCGGGTTGCTTATGGAACAAGCAAAGCTGCTCTAATTCAGTTAACCAAGCAATACGCCATAGAGTTAGGTAATGTTAATGTCCGAGTCAATGTGATTGCGCCAGGGCCAGTAGATACCGAAATGGCTAAGCTTGTGCATAGCGTTGCAATACGCTCGGATTATTACGATGCTATTCCTTTGGGCCGTTATGGCACCCCCGAGGAGATGGCCAATACAGTTGGCTTCCTATGTAGCGATGCCGCTACATTTATTAATGGCCAAGTCATTGCTGTAGATGGTGGTTTTGAAGCATCTGGCGTTGGATTGCCTACCTTACGTCGTAATATGGCAGCCCCCGGTGGAGATTAGCCTGCTGGTTTTCCCTTGATTTTTCCTGTTTAATTAAAATCTGACCGTATATTAAGAGTATTGCCAAATGAGTATTTGGCGGTGCTAAAAGTGTATTAAAAATAATCCAATGGAGACAAGATGACATTTACAAGACGTGACTTTATGAAGCATGCTGGTATTGCAGCATTACCTTTAGTGGCTGGCAATGCCTTTGCACAAAGCGCAGAGTTTAATTTAAAGTTTGGCAGTAATTTGCCTGCTACGCATCCATTAAATATTCATGCATATAAGATGGCGTCCAAAATTAAAGTGGAGACAAAAGGGCGCGTTGATATTCAAGTATTTCCTTACAATCAATTGGGAAATGATACGGATATGCTGTCTCAATTGCGCTCTGGTGCGTTGGACTTTATGACTTTGTCACCATTGATTTTGGGCTCGCTGGTGCCGCAAGCACAAATTAATGGCGTAGGTTTTGCATTTAAAGATTACAAGCAGGTATGGGCTGCAATGGATGGCGAGTTGGGTGCCTATGTACGTCGTCAAATCGCTGCGACTGGCACTATCTTTGCATTCGATAAGATCTGGGACAACGGCTATCGCGAAGTCACTAATAGTGTGCGCCCAATCAATAAGCCAGAGGATTTAAAGGGGATTAAGTTGCGCACCCCTCCCGGCCCAATGTGGGTCTCATTATTTAAAGCTTTAGGCGCATCTCCAACACCATTAAATTTCGCTGAAGTTTATTCAGCGCTTCAATCTAAAGTAGTCGATGGCCAAGAGAACCCTTTAGCTATTATTTATACTGCCAAGCTATACGAAGTGCAAAAATATTGTTCGCTGACAAACCACATGTGGGATGGTTATTGGTTCATGGGTAATAAGAAATTATTTGAGCAGTTGCCCCCAGACTTGCAAGCCATCGTGACTCGTAATGTTGCGGAATCCGCTGTGCTTCAAAGGGCTGACGTACGTAAGATGAATGATGGCCTACAGGCAGAATTGCAGGCAAAGGGTATGGCAATTAACCCCACTAACGCAGACCCATTCCGTGAAAAATTAAGACAGGCTGGTTTTTATTCGGAATGGAAAGCGAAATTCGGGGACGAGGCATGGTCTTTGCTTGAGAAAT
>Ga0208874_1000105_pt1 | contig 31335 bp, 26 predicted proteins | sample CryBogCBH10Oct08_FD_184604 | JGI IMG/M metagenome (GOLD analysis project Ga0208874, IMG submission 184604) | Freshwater microbial communities from Crystal Bog, Wisconsin, USA - CBH10Oct08 (SPAdes) (version 2) | ecosystem: Environmental > Aquatic > Freshwater > Lake | place: Crystal Bog... | reverse complement strand
GAAGGTTCGCCGGCTACGCAGGCTAATTTAGGCAAAGCTGACCTAGCGCTATCGAATAATGCCGCGCGTGGAGGCGGCGATAAAGTCGTGGAACAATTTGAGCTTTTCTGCAGTGGCAGAATCAGCAGCATTAGCAACCACCATCTTCTGAATTTCTACTTTTGCATCTTCAAAACTCAAACCATCTTTGTAGAGCACTTTGTAGGCTTGACGCAAAGCAGAAATATTTTCACTTGAAAAACCACGACGCTTAAGACCTTCAATATTAATCCCATGGGGAGATGCCTTCTCACCTGCCGCCATCACAAATGGCGGGATGTCCTGGACCAAAGCAGATGCACCACCGAGCATAGCGTGTTGACCAATCCGTACAAATTGATGAACACCAGACATACCGCCTAAGATTGCCCAATCATCTACTTGCACATGGCCAGCAATCTGCGCATTACTTGCAAAGATAGTGTTGCTCCCAATTTGGCAGTCATGGGCAATGTGGACATAAGCCATGATCCAGTTATCGTTACCAACTCGGGTGATGCCCACGTCTTGAGTAGTGCCCGTATGAATGGTTGTGAACTCTCGCACAGTATTGCGATCACCGATAATTAACTGTGTAGGCTCGCCGCGGTATTTCATATCTTGGGGAGGACCACCAATCGAAGCAAAATGTGCAAAAGTATTCTCTTTACCAATCGTAGTAAAGCCCTCGATCACTGTATGAGAACCTATCTTAGTGCCGGCTCCAATTTTAACGTTTGGGCCAATCACTGAGAATGGGCCAACCACAACATCACTAGCAAGTTCTGACTTGCTATCGACTACAGCGGATGCATGAATCAAAGTCATTACGCACCTTTCGTACGTACTGCACAGGTAATGTCAGCTTCGGCAGCCAATTCACCATCTACTGTTGCTGTCACATGAAACTTATAGATACCCGCTTTTTCACGTTGATACGTAGCTACCATCACTAGTTGATCCCCAGGAACAACAGGCCTTTTAAAGCGGGCGGCATCAATTCCAGCGAAATAGTAAATGGCATCATCCTTTTTCTCCTCTGTAAAAGTAAGCAGAGCAGCTGTTTGTGCAAGCGCTTCAATGATTAAAACACCAGGCATCACTGGAAAATCCGGAAAGTGCCCCTGAAAGAATGGCTCATTAATAGTGACATTCTTAATGGCCGTAATACTTTGCCGAGGAGTAAATTCCAGCACACGATCTACCAGTAAAAATGGATAGCGATGTGGCAAGAGCTTCATGATCTTGTTGATATCGATTGCAGCAGCATTACTCATTTGATAGCCCACATAAAAAATTGAATTGATGAATCCCTACTGAAGAAGTCTATAACTCCGTATTTTTATTTTTATCTAGTAAACGCAAGCGTTGACGTATTTTATCCAGCCCACGCAAGATGGCTGCGTTTTTCTCCCAAGCGCTATGCAACATCGAAGGATAAACACCCGTAAAGTGCTGTCCTGGCTCTGTAATGGAGCGAATAATCGAGGTATTGCCTGAAACCGTTGTCCTATCTGCAATCGTGAGATGGCCAGCAAAATTAGCTGCCCCGCCAATTATGCAGAAGTTTCCAATTTTGGTACTGCCGGAGATGGCGGCACAACCAGCCACAACGCAACATTGGCCAATAACCACGTTATGGGCAATTTGAACCTGGTTATCGATCTTGGTTCCCGATCCGACTATCGTGTCGCTCAAAGCTCCACGATCAATCGTTGTTGATGCACCAACTTCGACATCATCGCCAATGACTACCTTACCAGTTTGTGGAATCTTGACCCATTCACCGCCAGTAGCAGAAAAATCAGGAGCGAAACCAAAACCATCGGCGCCAATGACTGCTCCGCTATGGATAATGCAGCGCTGACCGATTTCGGTACCGTAATAAATAGAGCTTGATGGGTAAAGCAAAGTATCTGCGCCGATGATGCTATCTGTTGCAACGGAAGTGTTACCTAAGATAACAACCCGCTCACCCAATTTAACGCCAGACCCTATATGCACAAAAGCTCCAATGTAGCAAGAAGCGGGGATCGTTGCTGTTGAATCTATGACTGCGCTAGGATGTATTCCGGGCGGATAAATGGGGGAGCTTGCCTTGGCAAAGTGCTGTGCCATCCTTGCAAAAGTAACGTAAGGATTTTTGGAGACAAAGTAAACCCGCTGTGCAGAATGAGCACTCGGATTAGCCTGCAAGAACTCCAGATCGGCTTTACTAACAATGAGTGCGCCAGCATTGCTATCGCTAGCCTGTTGGCGATACAGTGGATTGGAGAGGAAGGAGATTTGACCCGACTGGGCCCGCTCTAGGGGGGCAAGGCCATGAAACGCATGGGAGCCATCCCCCACCAAGCTTACTTGAAACTGTTCGGCCAGCTCGATGGCGGTGGGCATAAAACTTACTTTAGACTATTCAAAGCCTTGATGACATCATCGGTTACATCAGCCTTAGGACTAACATAAGCCGCTTCTTGAACAATGACGTCAATTTTTCTTTGCTCAGCAATTTGTTTTAGAACGGCATTTGCTTTTTCAGCAATCTTGGCACGCTCTTCAAATGTACGCTGATTCAAATCTTCCGTGAACTCGCGTTGCTTGCGTTGTAATTCACGATCCTGATCCGCCAACTCACGTTGACGACGTACACGATCAGCTTCATTCATTACCGCGGCATCGCGATCTAACTTCTCGGCTGCAGATTTAATCTTTTGAGCACTGTCACGCAATTCATTTTGGCGCTTTGTGAACTCATTTTGCAAACGCGTTTGCATCGCCTTTGCTAAGTTAGATTCGTTAAAGACTTTTTCAGAATTCACGACAGCAACTCGTGTGCCAGCATCTTGAGCGAACACCTGTGGTGCTGCGGCGACTGTTGCACAAGCAATTAAGCCCAATTGAACCCATTTAGAAGAGAAATAAAGCTTCATAAAACTTTCCTTAAACAATTAAAACGCCGTACCTACTTGGAACTGCAAACGCTGGATATTATCCGTTGGCTGAGACTTTATCGGAATACCATAACTGAATTTTAGAGGTCCCAGTGGTGATATCCATGATAAACCCAAGCCATAGGAATAGCGTAAAACTAGGTTGATATTGGTGCCAAAGGCATTACCACCATCCACAAAGGTGAAGAGTCGCAAGGTTTTGTCGACACCGGAACCGGGGACCGGGAAGGTGTACTCGACATTACTCACAATCTTAGACTGTCCCCCAGTCGGCTGATTCAGCCCTGTAAGGGTGTTGAAATACTGCGGTCCAAGGGACCCAGGAGCATAACCACGAACAGAGCCAATACCACCTACATAGTAGTTTTTAGTAATTGGGAATGGATTACTGCCATACGCCTCACCGTAACCCACCTCACCGTTAAAGGACAAAATATTGCCTTTAGAGAATGAGTGGTACTTTTGATATTGGCCAAAAAGACGGTAAAAAGTCATATTACCCACAGGGGTTCCTACTTCAGCGGAAAGTTGCTGCAAGGAACCACTAGAGGGAATCAAGGCGCTATCTCGACCATCACGTGCCCAGCCAACTGTTAATGGAACGTTGTATGTCGTTAAGGTAGCAGGGTACCCAGGCGCCGCGACTCCATAACTTTGAGCATAGGTCAGGTATGGTTGGGGGGTATTGACAGTTGTAGATATCTGAAAAGCCTCGATACCCGTTCCAAAGAAAACTCGATCAACCTCAGTATAAGGTACACCAAACTTCAGGTTTGAGCCCACTGATTTGATCTGGTAATCAGGATCACCGACATAGTACAAAGGCTTGGACGAGCGGTAGTACAAATCGCTGTAACGACTAATGCCATCCTCAGTGAAGTACGGATCATATTGAGAGAGCGTCAAGTTTTGATTGATCTTACCCAGGGAGGCGTTTAGGCCAATCGCAGTACCCGTACCAAAAGCATTATCTTGATTGATACCAGCAGACAAAATCAATTTCTCAGTTGAGGAGAAGCCAGCACCAATCGTTACAGCACCCGTTGGCTTCTCTGTCACCTTAACGTTCACATCAACCTGATCGGGGGATCCAGGAACATCTTGAGTGGAAATATCCGTTTCAGTAAAGTAACCAAGTCGGCCCAAACGCTTCTTAGACAGGTCAATCTTGTCACTATCAAACCAAGAACTCTCGAACTGACGCATCTCACGGCGAATCACCATGTCGCGGGTTTTTGAATTGCCGCTAATCGCCACTTGACGAACATAAACGCGTCGACCTGGATCAATCACCAAAGTGAGATCTACCTCATTTAATTCACGACGAATATCAGGCTGTGGATTAATATTGGCAAATGCATATCCGTAAGAACCCAATACTTCAGCAATGGCTTTAGAGCTCTTGGTCAATTCTGCAGAGGAGAAAGTATCGCCAGGCTTCAGAGTAATTAATTGCATTAACTCTGCCTCTTTGCCAAGTAATTCACCCGCTAGGCGAACGTTTTTAACGGTGAACTTCTGACCCTCACGAATGCTAATGGTGAGATAGATACCTTTTTTATCTGGGGTAATAGATACCTGGGTAGAGTCAATCACAAACTCAAGATAACCACGATTCAGATAATAGGATCGAACAGTCTCAAGATCCGCTGTGAGTTTTTGCTTGGAATATAAATTATCTTTGCTATACCAAGATAACCACCCACCAGTTTTGAGTTGCATCTCACTCAATAAAGTGCCTTCGCTAAATTCTTTATTACCAATGAAGTTGATCTCTTGAATCTTGGCAACAGGGCCTTCGTCAATATTGAAGTAGACGGCAACCTGGTTGCGCTCTACAGGGGTAACGGTAGCAACTACCTCTGCGGCATACATGCCCTTACCAATGTATTGGCGCTTCAACTCTTGCTCTGCCTTGTCAATTAGTGCTTTATCGTAAAAGCGCGCCTCGGCCACACCAACCGTCTTCAGGGATTTACGCACAATTTCTTGGTCGAATTCTTTCATCCCGGTGAACTCAATTCGGGAAATCGTTGGTCGCTCATCAACGATCACAATTAAGATATCACCCTGCGCCTGAATCTGCACATCCCTAAAAAAGCCAGTGCTGTACAAAGCTTTAATGGCTTCAGCACCCTTCTCTTCGGTGAAGGTGTCGCCCACCTGGACCGGTAGATAACTAAAAACTGTTCCAGGCTCTACGCGCTGCAATCCCTCAATGCGGATATCTTTAATGACAAAAGAATCTGCTGCATTTGCATTTACAAAAAATCCAGCAGCGGCAATCAGAATGACTTGCGCAAGGAATCGAACAAAAGAACGAGGAAATGTGGTCAAAAAATTCAAGGCAAAAGGTAGCGTTGTAAATCGTTAAACAAGGCCAATAGCGAGAGTGAAATCAACAAGAAAAAGCCCACTTTTTGGAGCTGCTCCTGCATTGAAACCGAAATTCGCTTACCGGCAACTAACTCCCATGCATCATACAGGAGCTGACCCCCATCTAACATCGGTAGCGGCACTAGATTGAGTAAGCCAATACTAATACTCATAAGTGACAAAAAGGCTAAAAATGGCCGCCACCCGAACTGCGCAGATTTGCCGGCCATATCTGCAATACTTAAGGGGCCGCCTAGTTGCTTTATAGAGGTATTTCCCGTAAATAAGCCGAACATCAGGCGTGTAGAAACCTTGGTAATTAACCAGACCCTCTCCGTAGAATAAGCTAAGGCATCCAAAGGCCCTAATTTAAGCCTCAACCAGTCTGATTGAGAGCTCATCTCAGGGCGGATGCCTATGGCCAGAAAAGGGTCAACTTCAGGCCTCATTTGAGGCAAATCAAGACCTTTAAAAACCTTAAAAGATCTTTCATCCAGGGAGCCACGAAACTGCAAGACAAAACCTTCTTGCCCTGTAAGTGCATCTAGAAGCTTCCAGCGCAGAACATTCCAACTCAAAACCGGAGTAAATTCTTCGGAAAGATTGATATTTTCAGAGTCATCAGGAAGAGACTTCCAGCCAACTACTTGATCGCCAGCAACAATCCCAAGCTTAGCCGCCAATGAACTCTCAGGAGGCGCGTCGAGGCGCGCAGGCAATTGAGCTACCCCACTCATATAAATTGCAGCAAATAATGAGATCGCCAAAATAAAATTTGCTAAAGGTCCAGCAACCACAATCAATGATCTTTGCCAGAGCGGTTTTGTGTCAAACGCCTCGGACTTTTCTGACTCTGGAATCAGCTGACCAGAATCACGGCCATCTAATAACTTCACGTATCCACCTAAGGGGATGGCGGCTACAACCCACTCGGTACGATTGCGTGCCACATAGGTAAATAACGGCTTACCAAATCCAAGAGAAAAGCGAAGCACGCGAACTCCGCATAAGCGCGCCGCCAGAAAATGGCCAAACTCATGAAAGCTAACTAATATACCTAGCGTTAGCAGAAAGGATACAAGAGTAATCAATGCTTGCACTAAATGAATCCCACTAAATATTGATCTCGCGAATAATATTGGAGGCTATATATCTAGCCCGAGCATCTACTTCCAAAATGAGCTCAAGAGAACTCGCTGGAACGGATTGCATATGATTAAGTGTTTTTTCGACTACCTCTGCAATTCGTAGATACGGTAAGCTGGCATCCAAAAATGCTGCCACTGCAATCTCATTGGCGGCATTTAAGATCGTTGGAGCAGTGCCGCCTATTTTTGCTGCTGAAAAAGCTAAGGCTAGGCAAGGAAAGCGTACCAGGTCTGGTTCAGCAAAAGTAAGCGCTGCAAACTGCGTCAAATTGAGAGTCGAAACACCAGCATTAATACGTTCTGGCCATGCTAGACCATAAGCAATTGGCGTTCTCATATCAGGCTGACCCATTTGAGCAATCACCGAACCATCGCGATAGCGCACCATCGAGTGAACCACACTTTGCGGATGTATCAGTACCTTAATTTTTTCCAATGGTAAACCAAATAACCAAAAGGCCTCGATGACTTCCAGCCCTTTATTCATCATGGTTGCCGAATCCACTGAAATTTTTCTACCCATAACCCAATTGGGGTGAGCACAAGCTTGCTTAGGAGTGACGGATGACAACTCGCTAATAGGGACATCTCTAAATGGGCCACCTGAAGCAGTTAACCAGAGCTCTTCAACACCTAAATAATCATGAGGGGCTTTAGTAAATTGATGAGGTAGGCACTGAAAGATGGCGTTATGTTCACTGTCGATAGGCAGCAACTGCCCTCCACCTGCTTGCATAGCCTGCATAAATAAATCCCCAGACATTACCAGCGCTTCTTTATTTGCCAGTAATACCCTCTTGCCTGCTTTAGCTGCTGCTAACGCAGGCACTAAACCGGCAGCACCAACAATAGCAGCCATTACTGTATCGCAATCCGATTGCGCTACAGCGCTTATCAGGGCTTCAGGGCCATACGATACTTCTGTATCGATATGTTTATCTTTAAAGATGTTGCTTAAGCGTGCCGCACCATCAGCATCTGCAACCACTGCAATAGCCGGATTAAATTCTAGGCATTGCTCTGCTAAGCGATCAACCTGCTTCCCCGCAGTGAGTGCAACTACTTTAAAGCGCTCTGGATGTGAGCGGATTACATCTAAAGTATTCACGCCGATAGATCCTGTGGAGCCTAGAATCGCAACTCGTCTTAAGGACATCAGACTAATCCTGCAAGCAATGCAGCGATTGGCATTACCGGCATCAATGCATCAACGCGATCCAAAACGCCGCCGTGGCCTGGCAATAAATGACTACTATCTTTCACGCCGGCGATCCGCTTTAATTGGGATTCAAATAAATCACCGAAGATGCTAAAGGCAGTTAAGACTGTCACCATTAACAGCATTGGTAGCCAGCCATAACGAATTGCCCAAGCGCCAAATAATGTGGAATCCAGCGGTAAAAAGAAAACGCAGGCAACTGTATATCCATAACAAAGTAGAAGGCCTCCTAAGGCCCCTTCAATGGATTTACCAGGGCTAATTTGCGCAGCTAAGCGATGCTTGCCGAGGGCCTTACCTACAAAGTAGGCGCCAATATCAGCAATCCATACCAATACCATCGTCGACAACAGAAAAGTTAATCCAATCTCACGCAAAAAAATCAGAGCAAACCAAGTCGCTGGAAGCAAAATTAATCCCAAAATAGAATAGAAGTAACGCCATTTTTCTAGGGAGAGATTTAAGCTTCTTGCAAGAATAAAAGGGGCATTAAAGAACCAAAACATTACAGCAAGAGCTAACAAAGCAAATTGCCATACTGGATTATTAAGGGCTAATAAACCTAGGATAATCATCAAGCAAAATAAAGGATAGATGATTTCTCCACGACGAGATCCTGGTGCAATTAAGCGACTCCACTCCCATGCGGCAAGCAAAACGGTCAAGAGAAAAAAACCGCTTAGATAAATTCCTGGCAGTAAAAAAAGGATAGGCAAAAGGACTGCCAGCAAAATAGTGGCAGTAATAATTCGGGTCTTTAGCATCTGGTTTTATGGAATTGGATCAAACTGCATCACTCATCGCTTGCGGCGCAAGCTGAGCACTTGTGCGACCGAAACGGCGTTCGCGCTGACCAAACCATTCGAAAGATTTATGTAATTCAGCTTCATCAAAATCAGGCCACAGAACATCGGTAAAGTAGAGTTCGGTATAAGCGAGCTGCCATAACAAGAAGTTACTCACACGCTGCTCTCCGCCAGTCCGTATAAATAAATCTGGCTCTGGTGCATAAGCCATCGATAGGTGAGACTGCAATAACTCTTCGGTAACCCGCTCAGAAGTTAAGCTTGGATTAGCGTCAAGGCAGCGACGCATAGCCTGCAAAATATCCCAGCGACCGCCGTAATTCGCTGCAATCGTAAAAGTTAAACTCTTACATTCGGCAGTCTTCTCTTCGGAAAACTGCACCATCTCTTGAATTGAGGAATCAAAGCGACTTAAATCCCCAATCAAGCGGAGAGAAATATCATTCTCGGCAAGACGTGATACTTCACCTTTTAGGGATTTTAGAAACAGCTTCATCAAAAAACCTACCTCTTCTGGCGGACGACGCCAATTCTCGGAACTAAAGGCAAAGACTGTTAGATATTCAACACCTATACGACGACATTCTTCAACAATTTTTCTAACGGCGCTCAAGCCTTCTGCATGACCTGCTACACGCGGCATGTGGCGTTTACTTGCCCAGCGGCCATTGCCATCCATAATGATCGCCACATGACGAGGAATAGTAGTAACCTCAGGAACAACCAAGGTAGAGCTAGCGTGTAGGGTCATAAAACAGAATAAAGAATTCAATCAATCAGGTTGCTAAACCGTCATGATCTCTTTTTCTTTTTCAGAAACGATCTTGTCAACGTCGATTACGGCTTTATCAGTCATCTTCTGAATTTCATCGGTAGCGCGACGCTCTTCATCTTCGGAGATTTCTTTATCTTTCGTTAAGCGCTTAAGGTGCTCATTGGCATCGCGACGTAAATTGCGTACCGCAATCTTGGTTTCTTCGCCTTCGTTTTTAACTACTTTAGTTAAATCACGACGACGCTCTTCCGTTAAAGCCGGCATTGGAACACGAATCACAGTTCCCTGGGATGCAGGGTTTAGGCCTAAATCAGAATCACGAATCGCTTTTTCAATCGCCGCAACCATGGTCTTTTCAAATGGTTGAACGTTGATAGTGCGAGCATCTGCTAAGCCCAAGCTAGCGACCTGACTTAATGGCGTTGGATTGCCGTAATAATCGACTTGAATGTGTTCCAGAATTCCAGGGTTAGCACGTCCAGAACGAATCTTAGCTAAATTGGTTTTTAAGGCGTCAAGAGACTTATGCATCTTTTGATCGGTAGTGGATTTAATTTCTGCTGCGGACATCAAGCCTCCTATTAAACGTGTACTAGTGTGCCTTCAGGCTCACCCCGAACCACGCGCATCAAGGCGCCTGGCTTAAGAATTGAAAAGACTTTGATTGGCAACTTGCGGTCTCTGCATAATGCAAACGCAGTTGCGTCCATAACCTGCAAATTTTTAATGAGGGCTTCATCAAAGGTAATAGTCTTGTACAAGGTAGCGGTAGGATCCTTTACTGGATCGGCGCTATAAATACCATCAACTTTAGTAGCCTTAAGCATGATCTCGACACCCATTTCAGCACCGCGCAAAGCGGCTGCAGTATCAGTGGTAAAAAATGGATTGCCAGTACCTGCTGCAAAAATAACAACTTTACCTTCGCTCATCGCACGAATCGCCCTTGGGCGAATATACGGCTCAACCACTTGATCCATACGCAAAGCAGACTGAACTCTTGCCTCAACGCCTTTTTGTCGCAGAGCATCTTGTAAGGCCAGTGAGTTCATCATGGTTGCTAACATTCCCATGTAATCAGCTGTAGCTCGATCCATCCCGGCTGCTCCACCTGCTACACCGCGGAAAATATTGCCACCACCGATAACGATGGCCAACTCCACACCGCTGCCCACTACCTCAGCAATTTCAGCGACCATAGCGTCAATCGTGACTGGATTAATGCCAAAGGCATCATCCCCCATAAGGGCTTCACCAGATAGTTTAAGTAGGACGCGTTTGTAGGCTGGCATGGTTTCCTGTTTTCCGTAATTTGCGAAGTCATTTAACAACTTAGCTTATTGATCTTTAAGTACTTTTTAATATCTCCAGCAAATTATAAAGGTCTTAAGCCGGATAAAACAAAAGGGCATAGAAACTGAGGTTCCTATGCCCTTTTGAGCATTACTAAGACTGGGATTGCCCCAGCAAAATCATTTAAGCAGTTGCTTTAGCAGCGGCAACCTGGGCGGCTACTTCAGCCGCAAAGTCATCCTGACGCTTCTCAATGCCCTCACCTACAACAAACATAGTGAAACCCTTGATTGTCGTATGAGCAGCCTTAAGCATTTGCTCGACAGTTTGCTTATCGTTTTTAACGAAAGTTTGGTTCAATAAAGACACCTCTTTGAGGAACTTCTGAATAGAACCTTCAACCATCTTTTCAACAATCTCAGGTGGCTTGCCAGATTCAGCAGCTTTTTGAACGGCAACACTACGTTCAATAGCAATTGCTTCAGCAGGAACATCGGCCATAGACAAAGCTACTGGCTTCATTGCAGCAATATGCATTGATACGTCTTTAGCCGCCGTCTCATCACCCTCAAACTCAACGGTCACGCCAATACGAGCACCGTGGAGATAAGAAACCAGCTTATTGCTACCAGCGAAACGCTTGAAGCGACGTGGCATGATGTTTTCGCCAATCTTGCCGATCAAGGCGCTGCGAACTTCATCCACAGTTGAACCGTTCATCGGCAAGGCTAATAAAGCAGCTACGTCAGCTGGGTTCTGTTCAGCAATCATCTTTGCACATTCGTTTGCAAACGCCAAGAAGTCATCGTTCTTCGAAACGAAATCGGTTTCGCAGTTCACTTCAAGCAAAGCGCCAGTAGTGCCGTTGATGAATGAAGCAACAATACCTTCAGCGGTAACGCGGGAAGCAGCTTTACCAGCCTTGCTACCCAGCTTTACACGCAGAATTTCTTCTGCTCTAGCCATATCACCATCAGCCTCGGTCAAAGCTTTTTTGCACTCCATCATCGGAGCATCAGTTTTGGCGCGTAATTCGCCAACCATTGCAGCGGTAATAGCGGCCATTATTCAGCTTTCCCTTCTTCAACAAACTCTTCTTCGCCTTCTTTAACGGCTGTCAAGATTTCTTGAACAGAGTTTGATTTACCTTCAAGGATCGCATCAGCAATACCGCGAGTGTAGAGAAGAACGGCTTTGCTTGAGTCATCATTACCAGGAATGATGTAATCAATGCCTTCTGGTGAGTGATTGGTATCAACCACGGCGATCACTGGAATACCAAGCTTGTTAGCTTCAGTAATAGCAATCTTATGATAGCCAACGTCCACTACAAAAATGGCATCAGGAACGCCATTCAGATCTTGAATACCGCCAAGTGCTTTTTGCAATTTGTCCAGATCACGGTCGTTAGTCAATGCTTCCTTCTTGGAAAGCTTTTCCCAGTCGCCAGCTTCTTTAGCAACTGCCATGTCTTTTAAACGCTTCAGTGAACCTTTTACAGTTTTGAAATTAGTGAGCGTACCGCCCAACCAACGGCTATCGATATAAGGCATACCAGCACGCGCAGCTTCTTCAGCAATAATTTCACGTGATTGACGCTTTGTACCAACAAATAAAATCGTGCCACGATTAGCAGCAATTTGTTTTGCAAATTTCAGGGCGTCCTGAAACATTGGCAATGTTTTTTCCAAATTGATGATGTGGATTTTGTTGCGATGGCCGAAAATATAAGGGGCCATTCTTGGGGACCAGAAACGGGTTTGGTGACCAAAATGGCAACCGGCTTCCAGCATTTGACGCATAGTTACTGACATAACTTCTCCTAAGGGTTGTGTTCTAAAGTTGGGTCCTAGCTGCACTAAAAAGTGCCACCCTGGAAGGCCCAACTCGCGATTTCAAGTCCAAAATAGACCTGAGAGCCTAATTATAGCTTAAATATCAAGGATCTAGCTAACCCTACCCACCCTTAACCCCTCACCTTTTACTGCAAACCTGCACCAAAATAAGTAATATGCTTAAAAATTAGGCATATATCATCAGCTGAAATCTGCCAAGTCGTTGATAATCAAGGCATGAATAGTGTATTTACTGCAGAAAAAGACATCCAAGGGATGCGCCAAGCCGGCCGCTTAGCAAGCGAAGTTCTGGATCATGTAACGCCACATGTGAAGCCTGGGGTGAGTACCGGTGAGCTGGATCGCATCTGCCATGAGTACATGCTGAATGTCCAAAAAACAATTCCTGCCCCGCTGAATTACCAGCCGCCTGGCTATCCCCCTTTTCCAGCCTCTATTTGCACCTCCGTCAATGACGTGATTTGTCATGGCATTCCGGGAGAGAAGATTTTGAAGGTGGGTGACGTAGTCAACCTAGACATTACAGTCATTACAGCTGACGGCTACTACGGCGATACCAGTCGCATGTTTATGGTTGGCGAAGTTTCTGTGATGGCAAAACGCCTTACCCAAATCACATATGAGTGCCTCTGGCTTGGCATTGCTCAAGTTAAACCTGGCGCGACATTAGGTGATATCGGTCACGTAATCCAAACGCATGCTGAAAAAGCTGGTTATTCCATTGTGCGTGAATACTGTGGCCACGGCATCGGCAAAGTGTTTCATCAAGATCCTCAAATTCTGCATTATGGACGCCCTGGTACCGGTGAAAAATTAGAAGCAGGTATGACCTTTACGATTGAACCGATGATTAATGCTGGTCGCCGTGAAATCCGCACCATGCCAGATCAGTGGACAGTCAAAACCAAAGATCGTAGCCTTTCTGCGCAATGGGAGCACACTCTATTAGTCACAGCCACTGGTGTAGAAGTGCTCACCTGGTCTGAAGGCAGTAACCCGCCACCTGATTGCGTTAAAGGTTTGTCCTTTAGACCTACACTCGCAAGCGTTTAAGTCGATGACCAAGGCAGCGCAACTGTTAGCGCCAATTCATGATGCGAAGAGCTTACGCTCCGCCCGTGAACTTGCCTATGCAGAATTTCGTGAACAACAATCCGTCGCAAAACTGACTAAGCAACTCAGTAAATTAAGCGATGAGCTCTTAATCAGTCTATGGAACTCATGTGACTTAAATAATGAAGCTACCCTAGTTGCAGTTGGCGGCTTTGGTAGAGCTGCGCTATTTCCTTTCTCCGATATCGATATTTTGATTCTGCTTCCCAATAATCAAAAACTCATTGCAGAAGTCTTATCAAGCAAGATTGAAAAGTTTGTTGCGTATTGCTGGGATACCGGCATGGAGATTGGCTCATCCGTCAGAACAGTTGCCGAATGTGTCAGCGAGGCAGAGCAAGATATTACCGTTCGCACCTCATTACTGGAAGCCCGTCTCATATGTGGTAAGACAACGCTCTTTAAAGAATTTTCCAAAGTATTTGAATCGTCTCTTGATCCAAAAACTTTTTTCCAAGCCAAGTTGGCAGAACAGATTCAGCGTCACTATAAATATCAAGACACACCCTATTCACTAGAACCCAACTGCAAAGAGAGTCCAGGTGGTTTACGTGATCTTCAGGTCATCTCCTGGGTCAGTAAAGCTGCAATGCTTGGTAATACCTTTAAGAATTTACACCAAGCTGGATTACTCACGCAAAGAGAGTTAACAGAGCTCAATCGTAACCAGAAATTCCTAGAAACCCTGCGTGCTAATTTACATTTACTTGCTGGACGCAGACAGGATGTCTTGGCATTTGATCTACAAGCCCCACTAGCAAAAGCCATGGGCATTACTGAAGACTCTTCTCGCCTAGCGAGTGAAGCTATTATGCGTCGCTACTATTGGGCTGCAAAAGCAGTCACCCAATTAAATGACGTACTCCTGCAAAATATTGAGGCGCTACTATTTTCTCAAGAATCTAAAACAATCCGCCCAATTCCTGGCGCAGGAAATGAACTCTTTATTGAGCGTCAAGGTGTGCTCGACATCACAGATCCTCAGCTATACCAAAAGCACCCTGAACAAATCCTAAGAACATTCCTCGCATTTGCGCAAACAGCCAATGTCAAAAGTCTATCCGCTACGATCTTCAGGGCGCTCTACAACGCCCGACAAACTATGGGTAGAAAATGGCGCGCTGACCCAGTTAACAGGGCTATCTTTATTGAGATCTTGAAACAACCTGAAGGCGTCAGCCGTACGTTTCATTTGATGAACCGTACGAGTGTTTTGGGTCGTTACTTACCGGCATTTAGAAGAATCGTTGGTCAGATGCAACATGATTTATTTCATGTGTACACAGTAGACCAGCACATCTTGATGGTGCTTCGTAATGTGCGGCGCTTTATGGTAATTGAGCATACCCATGAGTTTCCCTTCTGCAGCAGACTTATCGCCCATTTTGAAAAGCCTTGGCTTTTGGTAATTGCGGCACTCTTTCACGATATTGCTAAAGGCCGCGGTGGTGACCACTCAGTTTTAGGAAAAGCAGATACGCGTAAGTTTGCAAGAGAGCATGGACTTGATAAGACTGATACAGAATTAGTAGTGTGGTTAGTTTCTGAGCATCTCAATATGAGCCAAGTAGCTCAGAAACAAGATCTTACCGATCCCGACGTAATTAAAGCGTTTGCAAAAAAAGTGGGGGATGAGCGCCACCTTACAGCCTTGTATTTATTAACCGTGGCCGATGTACGTGGCACCAGCCCAAAGGTCTGGAACGCCTGGAAAGGCAAGCTTCTCGAAGACTTATATCGTGCGACTCTGCGCATCTTGGGCGGCGCAAAGCCAGACGCCTCTTCAGAGCTAGCGCAACATCAAGAAGAGTCCCGTAGTAAATTGCGTCTCTACGGTATTGAAGATGCTAAATACGAAGAGTTATGGAATAAATTAGATGTTGGCTTTTTCCTCAGACAAGATGCCGCTGATATTGCGTGGCTTACTCGCCACCTCTTTAATAAAGTAGATAGTGATACGCCGATCGTCTGTGCTCGCCTCTCCCCTATCGGCGAAGGTTTGCAAATCGCTGTCTATATCAAAGATCAGGAAGATTTGTTCGCCCGTATTTGCGCTTACTTTGAGCGCCATGGCTTCTCTATTTGGGATGCTCGCATTCATACCACGCGCCACGGATATGCATTGGATACCTTCCAAATCTCAGGCAGTAATTTAGTGGACGAAGGTGGTAGTTATCGAGATCTGATTCAATTGGTTGAATATGAGCTCACTGAAGCACTACAAAGCACTGATGCTTTACCCAATCCAAGTATGGGACGCCTTTCGCGACAGTCTCGCAGTTTCCCAATCCAGGCTAGAGTTCACATCGCCCCCGATGAAAGAGGTCAGTACTATTCCCTCTCCCTATCAGCAAGTGATCGCACTGGATTACTCTATGCAATCTCTAGGGTATTAGCAAAACATCAAGTTTCATTACATACAGCCAGAATTAATACCTTGGGTGAACGTGTTGAAGACGTATTGCTTCTAGATGCTGCAAATTTGAGCAAGAATCCAAAACTACAGATCCAGTTAGAGACAGAACTACTAGAAGTTTTGGGAACTTAGGAGCTTTAGCATCGCCGCTTCATCTATGATTGGAATGCCCAGCTCCTCAGCTTTGGTAAGCTTGCTACCGGCATCTGATCCAGCAACGACATAGTCTGTCTTCTTTGAGACGGAGCCAGCAACTTTACCACCTGCCTTTTCCAGTAAATCTTTTGCTTCGTCGCGAGTCATGGTTGGGAATGTACCCGTAAGCACAAATGTTTTTCCTGCTATCGCGGCACTAATGATCTTTTCTTCGACCGACAACTGCATACCAGAAGCTAAAAGTTGCTCAATCACTTCGCGGTTATGTGCTTCTTCCATAAAGCTAACGATGGAGTCTGCTACTACCGGACCAACATCCTTTACTGTCAAAAGATCTGCTAAGGTGGCGTCCATAACGGCATGCATGGATTGGTAATGGTTGGCCAAGTCTTTTGCGGTAGTTTCTCCCACATGCCGAATACCCAAGGCAAAAATAAACCTAGCAAGACTGGTATTCCGGGACTTGTTAATCGCTTGAATAAGGTTATCAGCAGATTTATCGCCCATACGCTCTAGATTGGCTAGGGCCGTAAATCCTAGACAATACAGATCGGCCGGAGTTCTTACTAGGTTTTGATCTACTAACTGATCAACAATCTTCTCTCCTAGACCTTCAATATCCAATGCTCTTCTGTGTGCAAAATGAATCAGCGCCTGCTTGCGCTGAGCACCACAAAAGAGTCCGCCACTACAACGCGCAACAGCTTCGTCAGCCAAGCGCTCAATATGAGAGTTGCATACTGGACAGCGAATTGGCATTGTGAATTCTGCTGCATCTGCCGGTCTACGTTCTTTAATGACGGATACGACCTCGGGAATCACATCGCCCGCTCTTCTGATTGAGACTGTATCGCCAACGCGCACATCCTTACGCTTCACTTCATCCTCATTGTGAAGTGTGGCATTAGTAACCCTCACACCACCCACTTCAACTGGAGCAAGTCTTGCCACTGGAGTAATTGCACCTGTGCGACCTACCTGCACATCGATACCCAACACAGTGGTTAAGGCTTCTTGCGCTGGATACTTATGTGCCAAAGCAAAACGTGGGGCTCTAGAAACAAAGCCTAACTTAGCTTGTTCAGCAAAAGAGTTAACCTTGTAAACAACTCCATCAATATCATAAGGCAGAGAATCCCGCTTAGCGCCGATCTCGTTATAGAAGGAAAGGATTTCTGTAACTGACTTCAGAACTCGTCGCTCAGGGCACACTGGTAACCCCAGCTCTACATAAGCATTAAGCAGTTCTTCATGTGTAGCTGGTAGCCAGGATTGTGGCTCTAGAGCTCCTAAGCCATAAGCAAAGAAAGATAATGGCCGTTTAGCGGTAATCTTCGAATCCAATTGACGCAAACTGCCTGCCGCAGCATTACGAGGATTAGCGAATTCTTTTTCACCAAGAGTTGCAGCTTGTTGATTCATTTTCTGAAAGTCTTTGAGATACATAAAGACTTCGCCACGAACTTCTAGCACTGCAGGTATATTTTTTCCCAATAGCTTTAGAGGAATTGCACGAATAGTTTTGATATTAGCAGTAACATCCTCACCGCTAGCGCCATCGCCACGGGTAGCAGCCTTAACTAGGGAGCCGTTTTCATAGCGCAGTGAAATGGCTAGGCCGTCAAACTTCAATTCACCCGCATAGTCGACGTGTTCGGTATGCAAGCCCTCCCTAGAGCGACGATCGAAGGCAATGAGTTCTGCATCTTCAAAAGCATTGTTGAGAGACAGCATTGGCACGGTATGCTGAACGGAATCAAATTCTTTGAGGGCTGTGCCGCCTACACGCTGTGAAAGTGATTCAGGGCTAACCCATTCTGGATGATTGGCCTCAATCTCGAGCATTTCTCGATATAAGCGGTCATATTCGATATCAGGGAGTATAGGGGTATCAAGCACATAGTAGGCATGCTCTAAACGGGCAAGTTCTTCTTGCAAGAAAGCGTAACGATCCGCTAAATGTGTCGGACTAGGGGACTGCAAAGCGCCTCCTTAGCTAAATAATCGACTGGCGGTGGAAGAGCCAGCAGCAACGCCACTCTTCTCAAGATTGGCGTACAAAGCATCCAAATGTTGACGAATGCTAATAACTGAAGCCTCGGTTAAAGTGATGCCATTATCATCTACCAGTCGACCCTGTGATGATTGAACAATTTCAATACCTTCACTAAGCATTCTTTCGAATGGATGTTGATTATTAGGAACCAAAGGAATTTCCAATAGCAGCGTGAGTTGCGCAATAGAAGTACTTGGATTTATATCTGCCGTGTTAAACAAAAAAGTTTGGCCTCTAAAAAACTCAAATTGCCTACCATTCTGAGCAAGCCTAAATCCCCGCTGAAGCATAATTACCTGGAGCTCTGACCAAGAGAGTTTCCTGTCAAAAAGTATATTAATGCTTAACTGGATATCGCTCTCTGAGGCCAATATGTCCAACTCTTTTGCGGATTCAAGCATCGCGCTCACACTAGGCATATCAATTTGAGAGCCCAGAGTTTCAGCAAGTGTTTGGGCCCGAGAACAAAAATCGGATAACTCCAAGACACCAATAGGTCCACGCCTACTAGCTAGTTGAATTGCCAATTGAAGTTCAGAATAAGAAGTGTCTCTTTGCAAATGTCCCCATGCTTTAGTGCTGTCTGAATCTATAGACAAGCCTTCACACATCCACCTTGCGTTTGACTGTACGCCAAGGTCAAACCAAGCACCTATTTCACTCAAGATTTCAGTCCCGCCGATTGGCTCATCGAAACGGAGGCTAATTACGCAATCAATCCTTGGGTCAATAGCCTGCCTCTCTGAAAGATCAACAGATGATTTAAGTGTATTTAAGAAAAAGCCAGGCTCAGTACGCGATCCCATACTAGGCTCTGCAAAACCTTGGACTTCATTAAACTCAGCAGCAACATCGCTAGTAGGGTGGTCTGCTTTACGGTTTATAAGACTACGTCTTTTCGCGTATCTTAAATTAATAAACGCAACCAATGCCAAAATCACTAAACCGATAACAGATAAAGCAATTTGGAGCTCAGATAAGCCCAACTCAGTCATGATTTGTCTTGGCGACACTTAAGCAGCCTCTACCATTGATACAGCAGAAGAAATATCCACCGCCACAATTCTAGAAACACCCTGCTCTTGCATAGTGACACCAATTAACTGATGGGCTATTTCCATAGTGATCTTGTTATGAGAGATAAACAAAAACTGTGTCTTATCAGACATTTTGGCGACTAGCTGGGCATAGCGCAAGGTATTTGCATCGTCTAATGGTGCATCGACCTCATCCAATAAGCAAAATGGGGCGGGATTAAGGAGGAAGAGAGAGAATACTAAGGCAATCGCAGTCAATGCTTTCTCGCCACCTGAAAGCAGATAAATAGAGCTATTTTTCTTGCCTGGAGGTTGTGCCATCACTTGAACGCCAGCATCCAAAATCTCTTCGCCAGTCATTACCAATTCAGCATGACCACCGCCAAATAACTCAGGGAACAATTTACCGAAATGCATGTTCACTTGGTCAAAGGTGCCTTGCAACAAGTCACGAGTCTCGGCATCAATCTTGGCAATTGCATCCGTCAGAGTCTGCATTGCTTCATTCAAGTCAGCGGACTGAGCATCTAAGAACTGCTTACGTTCCCGTGAGCTTGACAACTCATCCAGTGCAGCCATGTTGACTGGACCAAGTGATTGAATCTCTGCACTCAGACGATTGACTTCAGTTTGCAATGCGCCGACCTTGAGATCAACACTAAAGTTCGCTTCAAGCGCTATTAAGTCGGCTTCAGCGTCGGATAACAATGTTGCAAACTGCTCGAAGTTCAAACGAGCAGCCTGCTCACGCAGTTGGAGGTCAACTACTTTGTCACGCATCGGCTGCAAGCTACGCTCAATTTGCATGCGTACCTCATCGGCCTCGCGAAGTTGATGCAATAAGGCATCCTGCTCGGTACGCGCATTGGATAAAGCAGCCTCACGTGCACTTCGAGCAAGCAACAGGCCTTGTAATTTATCTTGCGCCTCTTCATCGCTGAGAGTTTCAAGTTCTTGCTCAGCTAGAGCATGTTTATCCTGAATCTCCATGATCTGGGTGCGCGCAGTGCTTTGATCACGCTGCAAGTCAGCAATCCGTTGCTGCAAAGAACGGGTTGCAAACGCAGCTTCTTGCGCCGACATTTCGGCAACACGTAAAGACTCGCGTAAACGATCGCGCTCTTGTGTTGCGAGCTCAAGTTTCTCTTGAGCAACTGACAAGTCTTCTTGCAGGCCTTGTTTTGATGCCTCAGATTGAAGTAGCTCAGATGAGGATTGCTCATGAGTGATGGCCAACTGTTCCATTTGCCTGCTTAACTCAGTTAACTCACTTTGAATCTGCGCAGCTCGCTGACTATATTGCTCTTCAGCTTGAGTCAGTTGCATTCTTTCCACTTCAAAACCATGTGATTCTTGAACCGCATGCTCTGCATTGATACGAGTTTGCTCTGCAGTTTGGTGAGCAGCCTGGTAATTAGCAGTGCATTGATCTAACTCACCTTGCAACTCACTCTGAATTAACTGTTGTGCCCGCAATTGCTTTTCGAGACCTTCCATTTCTTGTGCGCGCGCCAACATGCCAGCCTGTTCAGAATCGGAGGCATATAACTGCACGCCAACACGACTAACCAAATGGCCTTGCTGAGTAACGAGTGCACCACCTGCTGGTAATTTTTCACGACGATGCAAGGCATCCTCAAGGCTATCGGCGATATAAATGTTATCAAGCCATTCTTGTAAAACTGCGGAGACTCTTGGCGCCCCTGCACTCTGCACCCTAGTTAATAGCGGGATGAAATCTGCCGGTACGGCAGTATGCGCAGGAGAGATCTCTTCAGTCAATAAGATTGCCAAACGACTTGGCGGCGCGTCATTCGCTAAAGCTAAAGTTTCTTGAACATTCTTTGCAGTAACTGCTGCAAGACGTTCGCGCAAAACCGATTCCAAAGCAGCCTCCCAGCCGCTCTCTACTTTTAATTCTTGCCAGAGACGCTTACTCTCTTTGAGGCCCTTACTTTCAAGCCACGGGCCAATTTTTCCTTGAGCCTGCACACTAGCTTGCAAGGCAGTCAATGCGGTTAACTTTGCTTCTGTTTGCGCTAAATCCTGGTTAGCCACTTGAATTTGATGTTGGGCTAGATTTCGCGCTTCATCTGCAGCTGGTACACGCTGCTGAGCTTCACCAGCGCGCTGTCTAGATTCTTCTACTTTGCGCTGCGCCATGGAATGCCGATCCAAGGCCATCTGTAATGCCTCTGAATCTGGCTTGCGCATTCCAGCCAACTCACCATTAAGACGCGCTTCGCGCCCTTTTAATTCTTCTAACTGCGCAACGATAGCTCTTGTGCGCTCACCTAAACTGGCTAAACGTTGCTCGATAGTAGCCAAGCTTTCGCGCGCCGCATTTAACGTTCTTGCGCTAACTTGATAAGCCTCTTCATGGCCAGGCATTTGATCATTTATGCCATTGAGGTCAACCAATAAAGATTGCTCTTTTTCAGAAGCAACGCTGAGCTCATGCTCTGCAGTCCGTTGAGCTTGTGCAGCATCTGTTTCTTGCACTGTCCAGCGCTGCAACTGTGCGTGTAAATCTTGGGCTTGTTGTTGCAGGCGTTGACGCGCTTCTTGCACATAATGAATCTGGGACTCAACCTGACTCATATCAGAGTTGGTTTGGTACAAATCACCTTGCGCCTCTGAAACTTTATCTTGTAATGCGTACTGCTGTGTCCGCATTGTCTCGAGCTCAGTTTCAGCATGACGCAATTTTGCTGTTTGCTCTTCTAGGTTTACTTGGGTCTCTCGAATTCCATTAGCATGACGCTCTTGCTCTTTACCAGACTCTGTTTGACGCACAAACCAGAGCAACTGCTGTTGAGATTTCATTTCAGTAGAAAGTTCTGCATGACGTTCAGCAACTGTAGCCTGCTTTTCTAGACGTGTCAGTTGCTGGTCGAGTTCTCGAAGAATATCTTCAACGCGCACTAAGTTCTCTCGCGTATCTTCAAGACGTGATGCGGTCTCTTTGCGGCGCTCTTTGTATTTAGAAACGCCCGCCGCTTCTTCCAAGAACACACGTAGCTCTTCCGGCTTAGCTTCTAAGATGCGATTGATCGTACCTTGACCAATAATGGCGTAGCCTCTTGGACCCATACCGGTACCCAAGAAAATATCTTGAATATCTTTACGGCGCACTACTTGGTTGTTGACGTAATAACTAGAGTTACCGTCGCGAGTTAAAACACGCTTTACTGCCAATTCGGTAAATGCGCTCCATTGACCCTGTGCGCGACCATCCGCATTATCAAAAATCAGCTCAACACTAGCGCGACCAGATGGCTTGCGCAAACCCGAGCCATTAAAAATCACGTCTTGCATGGATTCGCCGCGTAATTCGCTTGCGCGAGACTCGCCCAAAACCCAACGGACAGCGTCAATGATGTTCGACTTTCCGCAACCATTAGGACCCACAACACCAATCAATTGACCTGGCATTTCAAAATGGGTTGGATCGACGAAAGACTTAAAGCCGGAAAGTTTGATGGATTTCAGTTGCACGGCGTACTTTATAGGGTAAAAAGGGGTTCAAATAAGGGGGTAAAAATTAAGACTAAAGTGGGAAGATGATAGCAAGCTTAAAGCTTCTCGCACGGCTTTTTGCCCCATCGATATAATGATAAATCTACCTTCAGGGTCAAAACCCCTTAACAATCTGATAGTTAACTGAAAAGCATGAGTCAATCAACACAAAGCATCATCGAACAAGCCTGGGAAAACCGCGCAAACCTCTCACCTGAGTCCGCTCCTACTGAGATCCGTAACGCGGTTGCCGCCGTCCTAGAGGGCCTTAATGCGGGGAATATCCGCGTTGCCGAGCGCCTTAGCGTTGGCAAGTGGGAAGTGAATCAATGGGTTAAGAAGGCCGTCCTGCTTTCTTTCCGCCTTGAAGACAATAAACCAATGGGTGCTGGTGGCTATACCCAGTTCTACGACAAGGTTCCAAGCAAGTTCGAAAACTACACTGCCGAAGATTTTGCCAAGGGTGGCTTCCGCGTTGTACCACCAGCAATGGCTCGCCGCGGCTCATTTATTGGCAAAAACGCTGTTTTAATGCCCTCATACGTCAATATTGGTGCTTATGTAGGTGAAGGCACCATGGTTGATACCTGGGCCACAGTAGGCTCTTGTGCCCAAATCGGCAAAAACGTGCACCTATCTGGCGGCGTTGGTATTGGTGGTGTTTTGGAGCCGATTCAGGCTGGCCCAGTCATTATTGAAGATAACTGCTTCATCGGCGCACGCTCCGAAGTGGTTGAGGGCGTAATCATCGAAGAGAACGCCGTGCTGTCCATGGGTGTCTATATTGGTCAAAGTACCAAGATTTATGACCGTGAAACTGGTGAAGTGCATTACGGTCGCGTGCCTGCTGGCTCAGTTGTGGTTCCTGGTTCAATACCTTCCGCTTGCGGCAAGTACAGCTTATATGCGGCAATCATCGTAAAAAAGGTTGATGCTCAAACCAGAGCCAAAACCGCCATCAACGAATTACTCCGCGATTAAGTCGAACATCAGGTAACAATATGAGTGCCACTCTTGATCTAACGGAAGCCCTTATCGCCTGCCGTTCAGTGACGCCTGCCGATGGTGGATGCCAGGATTTAATTGCTAAGCGACTCCAAGAGATTGGCTTTCATACGGAAAGTGTTGTTAGTGGTCCGGAGAGTTTCCAGGTCACTAATCTTTGGGCAATTAAACAAGGTGCAGCTGGCGATCAGGGCAAAGTCTTGATGTTTGCCGGTCATACCGATGTGGTGCCAACTGGTCCACTCGACAAATGGGATAGTGATCCATTTACACCCACCATTCGTGACGGCTTGTTATATGGTCGCGGCGCTGCAGATATGAAAACCTCTCTCGCTGGTTTTGTTGTGGCTACCGAAGAGTTTGTTATCACCCACCCTAATCACACTGGCTCTATTGCCTTCCTGATCACTAGCGATGAAGAGGGACCGGCAAATGATGGCACCGTCATCATGTGTGAGCGCTTGCAAAAGTATGGGCAACGCCTGGACTATTGCGTGATTGGCGAACCTACTTCGGTAGATAACATCGGTGACATGATTAAGAATGGTCGTCGCGGATCACTCTCAGGCAAGTTGAGGGTCAAGGGTATTCAGGCGCATATCGCCTACCCCCATCTTGGTAAAAATCCGATCCATATCACTGCTCCTGCGATCCAGCAATTGGTTGAGACCGAATGGGATCAAGGCAATGAATACTTCCAGCCCACCAGTTTCCAAATCTCCAATATTCATGCGGGCACAGGCGCGAACAATGTGATTCCCAATGAGCTAGTAGTAGATTTCAATTTTCGCTTCTCCACTGAGAGCAAGCCTGAGCAATTACGCGAGCGCGTTGAGCGCATTCTTAAATCTAATAATCTTGATTTTGAAATCGATTGGGTTTTGGGTGGCAGCCCATTTATTACTGGCAATGGTGAGCTAGCAAATGCCTTACGCAATGCCATCAAGGCAGAAACCCAAATTGATGCAGAGCTCTCTACTACTGGTGGCACAAGCGATGGCCGCTTTATTGCCAAGATTTGCAAAGAGGTTGTAGAGTTCGGCCCTCTCAATGCCACAAGTCATAAGATTAATGAGTGTGTCATTGTTGACGATGTAGAGCCCCTCAAAAATATTTACCGCAAGACCCTTGAGCAACTCATCGCTTAATTCAATAATCCAAATAAGTCATCATGGACCCTGAGCCTTCTCAAGTAGTCACCTTAAATCAGTGCATCGATCAAGTTGCACAAAGACTAGAGACGGCAGACTTGCATTATGGCCATGGCGCCATTGATGCCCAAAGCGAAGCGCTGTGGATTGCCAGCAAACAATTAGAGATCAGCCCTGCAGATGCACTTGATCAGTTAGATCAAATCATCACACCTGATCAACATCAAAATGCCTTGCAAGTTGCTCATACTCGCATCGAGAGTCGCAAACCCTTAGCCTACATATTGGGCGAAGCTTGGCTAATGGGTGTGCCTTTTTTCTGTAGTGAACAAAGTATTGTGCCTCGCTCCTGGATTGCAGAACTCATTGTTGATGGCTCACTGGAAACTTGGTTGCCAGCTGATGGCAAAGCATTGGATCTCTGTACAGGCAACGGCTCATTAGCAATCTTATTGGCATTATCTTGTCCTGACATCCATGTAATAGCATGTGACATTAGCATGCCGGCGCTTTCAGTAGCTTCACGTAATCTCGATCGCCACGGCTTAAGTACTCAAGTGGAATTACTGAGTGGCGATTTGTGGGATGCACTAGAAGAGCCTAATGACGACAATCGTTTTGATTTAATCGTCTGCAATCCACCTTATGTCAATTCAAGCTCTATGAATACCCTGCCTGCTGAATATCATGCAGAGCCTGCCCTTGCTCTAGCCGGTGGTAATGACGGGATGGATTTAATCAGGCGCATCATTGCAGCAGCGCCAGACTACCTAACGGACAGAGGAGCTATTCTGATTGAAATCGGTAATGAGTATGAGCACTTCAAAAAAGCTTTTCCTCAAATACCAGCAATTTGGATGGAAGTATCAGCCGGTGATGAGCAAGTGCTTTTAATTCAGGCAGAAGATCTGCGCTAGGTACTAAAGCAATAATCTGAATTAGCTTAACTCGGCAGCAGCAGCGATTGCCTGATCAATTCTCTCGACCGGTATCACTCGCAACCCAGGAATCTTCGCCTTAGGCATATTCGCCTTTGGAATAATGGCGACAGTAAAGCCAAGCTTTGCAGCTTCCTTAAGCCGCTCTTGACCGCGTGGGCATGGACGAATTTCTCCAGCTAAACCAACCTCACCAAACACGATTAGCTCTTTTGGCAAAGCCCGATTGCGAATCGATGACTGAATTGCTAGGAGTACCGCCAAGTCTGCAGCTGGCTCAGAAATCTTGACGCCACCCACTGCATTTAAAAAGACATCCTGATCAAAACAAGCTACTCCAGCATGACGATGCAATACCGCTAGGAGCATAGCAAGCCTGGCTTGCTCTAAGCCCACAGCCAACCTTCTAGGGTTAGGAATATGCGCTGTATCTACTAGCGCCTGAATCTCTACCAACAAGGGGCGACTACCCTCTTGCGTCACCAAAACACAAGCGCCAGGCACCATCTCAGCATGTTGCGAGAGGAAGATCGCCGAAGGATTAGCAACGCCTCGTAAACCTTTTTCTGTCATAGCAAAAACGCCAAGTTCATTTACTGCGCCAAAGCGATTCTTAATTGAACGCACTAAACGGAATGAAGAATGGGTATCGCCTTCAAAGTAAAGAACAGTATCAACAATATGCTCAAGAACTCGTGGTCCAGCGAGGTGGCCATCTTTAGTGACATGGCCCACCATCAATACGCAAATGCCACTAGACTTTGCAGCCCTCGTTAATTGAGCAGCACACTCCCTTACCTGCGCAACCGAACCAGGCGCAGAACTGAGCACCTCTGAATATAAAGTCTGAATAGAATCGACTACCAATACCTGAGGCTTGATCGTATCCATGATGGATAGCAATTTTTCTAACTGGATTTCAGCAAGAACTTCAAGCTGAGGGGCGTCAAGAGCAATTCGTTTAGCTCGTAGCGCAATCTGTGCGGCAGACTCTTCCCCACTGCTGTAGAGCACGTCCATACCGGCAGCACTCATCTCGGCACAGGCCTGCAATAACAAGGTTGACTTACCAATCCCCGGATCACCACCTAATAAAACTACCCCACCAGGAACTAAGCCACCCCCAAGCACTCGATCAAATTCTTCAACGCCAGTGCTAAATCTTGGCAAGTCTTCTGCAGTAATCGCGGAAAGCTTTTGTCTTGGCAGGGATTGCGCTAAGCCCTGAAAACGAGAATTAGAACTTACCTCAGGCAAACCCTCCTCCAAAGTATTCCAAGCCTGACATGAGGGGCATTGGCCCTGCCATTTGGCAGAACTACCGCCACATGACTGACAGATATAAACAGTTTTAACCTTAGCCAAAGTATTACCTTTTTGTATTGCCGATTGATATCAGCCGAGATTAATCGAGCTGTGTGCCTGCTTTGTTTTCTTGTGCTCGCTTAGGTGCATCCTGCCGGCGCTGCTCTCTATCAGCGGCACGAGTTGCTGCATCCTTTTGTTTTTCGTCATACTCGCGTTGATTGGCAGTACGCTCAGTCACCTTTTCTGGGGCAGCACGCTCAGCAGCTCGTTTAGCATCGCGCTGATCCTTAATGCTCTCACGCAATTTACGCTGCACCTCATGCAGTTCAACTTCTTGCGTCCTAATAGGATCAATCTCCTTACGGTAATCAGCCCTAGCGCTACCTAAGCAGTAATTAACCCAATAGTTTTTATAACAGTCTGATGAAGCCTTTTCCCATCGATATTTTGCCCAGTCACGCTGAACCTCGAGCTCGTTCTCAATTTTATCAAGCTGTGCTAGCTGATCTTCCTCAGCAGGAGTGGCTAAAGCTACTCCACTCAACGAGCAGACTATTAAGAATATCCCAATGAATATTTTTGAGCAGTGCGGGCTAATGACTCTCAAATCTCTACTTTCGCACCTAACTCAACCAAGCGGTTAGCCGGAATCTTAAAGAAGTCTGATTGACGACCCGCATTTTGGTACATCCAGGCAAAAAGGGCCTCGCGCCAAAGAGCCATTCCAGGAAGTTCTGTTGGCACAACAGTATCTCGCGATAAAAAGAAGGATGTATTCATTTCATCTGTCTTCAGACCAAATTGGGATTCGAGCAAATGCAGAATGTGACTGGAATCTGGAGTTTCCTTGAAGCCATACATCGCCCGGATAAGATAGATATTAGGACCCAACTCTTTTAGAGTAATCCGTTGATCATCATTTACGTATGGGACATCCCAAATGCTGACCTTTAGAAAGAAAACTCGCTCATGAAGTACGTGATTATGTTTTAGGTTGTGCAACAAAGAAACAGGGACGTAATCAACGTGCGCCGTTAAAAAAATCGCAGTGCCCTCCACGCGATGAGGAGGGTTTTTTAATAAAGAAGTAATGAAGTCATCCAATCGTATGCCCCCATCGACGGCTCGTGCCCGCAAAATTTGACGGCCCTGGTACCAAGTCATCATCAACAAGAATCCAACGGAACCGACAATTAGAGGGAACCAGCCGCCCTCCATCACCTTACTTAAGTTGGATGCAAAAAATCCAATGTCAACTGCTAAAAATAATCCAATTACTGTACTGACTAAAACTACATTCCATTTCCATACCGCTTTCATAACAACGGCAGCTAAAAGGGTTGTCATCAGCATCGTAGTTGAAACGGCAATACCGTAGGCAGAAGCTAAGCTCTCGGACTTTTTAAAGCCAAGCACAATTGCAATCACAATTGCGCACAAGATCCAGTTAATGAAAGGAACATAAATTTGCCCCTTTTCTTTTTCTGAAGTGAAAAGAATCTTCATGCGCGGCAAGAAGCCCAGCAAAATAGCCTCGCTCGTCATAGAATAAGCACCCGAGATACATGCTTGGGAAGCAATAACGGTCGCAACTGTCGCTAAAATCACCAGTGCAAAGGTATAGGACTCCGGGACCATTAAGAAGAAAATATTGGACAAAGTCTCTGGCTGAGTTAAAAGCATAGCTCCTTGACCAAAATAATTTAAAAGCAAGCAAGGCATTACCAATAAAAACCAAGCATATTTGATCGGCTTGATTCCAAAGTGGCCCATATCTGCGTATAGAGCTTCGGCACCTGTCAGCACCAAGAAAATTGATCCAGTCACCACGAAAGCAACTGCAGAATCCTTCAGCATAAAACTGATGGCATACACAGGATTTAGCGCATACAAAATTTCAGGCGCATTTTGAATTTGATACAAGCCCATGACTGCAAGAGAGCCAAACCATATCAACATAATTGGCCCGAAGAGAGATCCGACTGCGCTAGTACCCTTCTTTTCGAAAATAAATAAACAAAGCAGAATACCAATGGTAAGCGGGAGTATGTAAGGTATAAAACTAGTCGAGACCACCTCAGTGCCCTCAATCGCAGATAACACTGAAATAGCGGGAGTGATAACCGCATCACCATAAAACAGACACGCTCCTAGTACGCCAGTAATAATCAATACTAGTGAGCGCTTAGAACCTGACTTTGCGGTTCTCATTGCCAGAGCCATTAAGGACAAAATTCCGCCTTCACCATGGTTATTAGCGCGCATTACAAATAAAACATACTTAAGCGAAACCACGACAACAAATGCCCAAAAAATCATTGAGATCACACCAAAGATAGATTCTGAGTTCATTGGAATACCATGCTGGGGATCAAAGCATGCCTTAAGTGCATAGAGTGGACTAGTTCCAATATCACCAAACACAATCCCGATTGCACCGAGCGCAAGAGCGGCTAAGCCACCCTTTTTCTTTTCTTCTACATATTTAATGTCCACTGGACGCAGTAAATCAGATTGAGAAAACTCCGGATTGCTAACTGACATGATTCATCCTTATGCGAAATTAATATTTGTGCACTTGTTGCGTGGCAATATATTACTCCTTATGCAGCTTGGCGAAGAGCGCTATTTAGCCCTTAAAAACGCTTTATTTATGCACCAATTAAAGGTAAACCTCGACAGAGAGGCCCTAAAAATGGTAGAATCTCAGCTTCAGACGCGGGGTGGAGCAGTCTGGCAGCTCGTCGGGCTCATAACCCGAAGGTCGTAGGTTCAAATCCTGCCCCCGCAACCAAATTTAAAACCTTCTAATTCATTGAGTTAGAAGGTTTTTTACTTTGAAGCTCGAGAATTTGGCTTATTCTCCCATGCTAGGCTAAAAAGTAATCTCTGGCTTTATTGGGATGTACGGGTCTTCTGACTGAGTCGCAAGCACTTCAGCTTCTTCTTCCCCTTGGGGTTGTTGATAAAGTTTTGAACCTCTGAAATCTTGTGACATCTGGGTCTGTCCGTCAACCTCATTCACAGAAATTGCTGGTGAAATAGGCTGAGAATTAAATTGCTCCAATTGCTCCTTGGTATACGGCGAGTAAGAAGTAGCCTGAGCTAAGACATGGAGTGGGTTTAAATACAGACAGCACACCGCCAAAAAAATGAAAAATCGTTTTAGCTCAATCATCGGCTTGTTTCCATTAATTTTTTCCAGCGAGGTAATACTTGCATGGCGTTTTGCCACACAGCAACAGCAAACTCATCACTACTTATGCCGCGAACTTCCGCTAATACACTGGCAATTCGGGGTAAAAATGCAGGTTCGTTAAACGCAATACCCTCTTCGCGCAACCATGCTGGCGGTATATCCGGTGCATCCGTCTCGGTAACAATGCCATCTATCGATAACTCCTTTAACAATCGACGAATCTGCAATGCGCGTTCAAAAGTTGCGGCGCCACCAAAACCCAATTTAAATCCAAGCGCGATAAATTGTTCCGCCTGTTGAAAGCTGCCATTGAATGCATGGGCTATTCCACTTGGAATACTTCTACAGCGAAGTGCTTTCAGGATCGCATCTTGTGAACGACGCACATGCAAAACCACCGGCAATTGAAATTGCTCAGCCAGATCAAGTTGCGCGTGAAAGAACCATTCTTGTCGTTTCGGATCTAGGCCTTCAACAAAATAATCTAAGCCAATCTCACCAATGCCAACAAAGCGAGGATCAGATAAAGATTGATCTATCTGGTCTTTCAGAATGGAGATATCGGATTGTTTTGCCTGATTGATGTAGAGCGGGTGAATTCCCAGCGTATAGACCAGTCCTGAGATTTTCTCAGCGTATTGAGAGGCAAGCGCTCGGACATTATCACAGTCAGAGGCTTTAACCGTTGGCAGAAGGATTGCCTTAACACCATTCTGAGCTGCAGCTTCGATAACTTGAGGAAAATTTCTCTTGAACTCAGGCGCATCCAGATGGCAATGGGTGTCAACCCACGATTGGGGCTGACTCATGCAGCGAAGTTCTTTAATACTCCGCGCTCTAAATGCAAAATACGATCACAACGTTTGGCGCGAATGGGGTCATGGGTCACGATCACGAAGGCTGTGCCCTGCTCACGCGCTATATCCAACATCAAATCAAACACACTATCAGCCGTCTCTGTATCAAGATTACCTGTGGGCTCATCTGCTAAGACGCAA
>Ga0208874_1000103_pt1 | contig 31390 bp, 25 predicted proteins | sample CryBogCBH10Oct08_FD_184604 | JGI IMG/M metagenome (GOLD analysis project Ga0208874, IMG submission 184604) | Freshwater microbial communities from Crystal Bog, Wisconsin, USA - CBH10Oct08 (SPAdes) (version 2) | ecosystem: Environmental > Aquatic > Freshwater > Lake | place: Crystal Bog... | reverse complement strand
CCCGAGGTTGCCGCTCTTCAGCGCCACCTGGGCCGCGCTGTAGTCGGCGGCAGCCTTGGTCAAGTAGTACGAAGCCGTTTGGCCCGTCTTGGTCGTGCTGCCACCACCAGTGGTGCCCGAGTTCGTGGTCACACTGTTACCGAGCACCTGACTCAGGGCACCGCCGAGTGTGGGAGAAATAGCCACTTGCTGGTTGAAGACCGCAATCACGTAGCGCAGCTGCGGCATCGGGTTCGACGAGGCCGTCACGTAGAGGGGGCGAACGTAGAGGATGCTCTGGTCCAACGGAATCATCAGGTCGTTCCCGAGCAGCACCTGCGACCCGTGCTGGTCGAGTGGAGTGATAATCGACGACACGTCGGCATTCTGTTGGATTTCCGAGTCGGCCTGGGCCGGTCCCGTCGTTGACTGCCCCCGTGGCGTTTCGTACACGCTGATCTGTCCGTAGTTGTCAGGGTTGGACGTCACCTCGACGAAGGCCGACAGCGTCTGCACCTGACTGGTGTTCCCAGCGGGTACGTAGGCCAGCGACTCGAGGAGCTGCTGCTTGGTTGAATTCGGCAACGCTCCCACCTGAATCAACGGGTTCATCGGTCCGTAGGTGGTGACGGTGGAAACCCCGCTGGCACCAGTGGTGCCGGTGGTGCCCACCACACCGAGTGCCTGACTCGGCGTTCCCGCACCAGTCGTCGGGGAGATGTCCCAGCGGTCGGAGCCGTCGTAGAAGGCCGAGGCGTTGGTGATGTGGTAGTTGCCGAGGAGAGCGGCCTGCACCGACAGCAACTCACTCGGATAGCGCAGGTGGTCACGAATCACCGCCGGCATCTGCGACTCGGGCTTGAACAGACCAGGGAACATGGCCTCGTAGGCGCGCAGGAGTGGGTCCGTCTGGTCGATGGCGTAGAAGGTCATCTGACCCGAGTAGGTGTTGATAACGACCTTGACCGAGTTGCGAATGTAGTTGTAGTTCAACGGCAAGTTGCCCTGGAAAACCGGCAGGTTCGAGGCGCTCTGCGAGTAGGGGTAGTTGCTCGAAGTCGTGAAGCCGTCAAGCACGTAGTCCACGCCCCCGTTGACCAACACGGGGTACGGGGCTGCTCCGTAGGAGAGGAAGGGCGCGGCCTTGTAGGCCATCGCCGTCACGTCACGCACGAAGAGCACCCGGCTCTTCGGGGTGATCTGGTTCGAGATCAAGAAGTTGAAATCACCCAGTCGAATGGCCAGGGCCAAACGCGAGGCAAACCCACCCACCGCAACGCCACCCTTGCCGGTGTAGTGGGTTTCGACGAGCTGACCGGCGTTCGTACCAGCGTTGACCTGGTAGTCGAGCTCGGGCTGCTTGGTGTTTACCGCCACCCACCCGTTGAGATACTCACCGAAGTAGATGTCCGGCTGCGTCAATGACGCCAGGCCGCCAGCGGTAATTGGTGGCACGTTGGATACGTCGAAGACGGGGTTACCACTCGAGGCCTGGTTCGCGGCCAACAGAGCGACACCGAGGCCGTGCGTGTACTGCAGGTGGGTGTTGACCCACGATGTCGCTGGCAGGCTGGTGGGGTTCAGCTCGCGGGTGCCGATCAGCACCGGCGTCAACGCACCGTTGATGCGGTAGCGGTCAACGGCCAGTGAGGCGAAGGTGTAGTAGCTGCGGATTGACTGGCGTCGCGTCACCGTCTCGAGGGCGATCTGCGCTGTCGGGTCCCAGAGACGAATGTTGTTCAACGTCGGCGTATCGGCCCGCAGCTCGGTGGCGGGCACCGATGGTGACGAGGCGAAGTTGTGGTAGCTGACCTTGTCGAGGCCGTAGGCCGCGAGTGTCGCTTGGATATTGCGCTCAATGTACGGCGCTTCGAGCGTCGACTGGGCAGGAGCCACGTGGACCGTTTGCAGTAACGCCGGGTAAATGACGCCGATGACAAGGGCGACGAACGCCCACAGTCCCACGGCAACGGCGGGTAGCGACCAGCCACGGCTGCGCACGTTGGCCAGAAGGATGAGGGCCGACGCGATGGACAGGAACATCAAGATGGACTGCGCCGGCACGCGAGCGTGCACTGCCGTGTAGCCCGCACCTTGGACGATGCCACCGGTCGCGTTGACCAAGTGCCACCGTGCGATGAGGTAGCCCACCGCCTTGAGGAGGGCAATCGCCGCACCGATCACGCTGAGGTGCGCCTTGACGCGCGGATCAGCGGTCAATGCGGGGCGGCCAGCACGGATACCGCCGTTGAGGAAGTGGAAGACCGTCGTCACCAGCAGGGTCACAAAGAGTGCCACCAGGAGCCACGTCGCCACGAACGAGACGAAGGGCAGCACGAAGACGTAGAAACCAACGTTGAGGTGGAACAGCGGGTCAGTGGCATCAAATGACTGACGGTGCACGAAGAGCAAGTACGTCTGCCACTGCGCCGAACCGTCGATGCCGGCCACAAGCGCGAGGACTGCTGCGAGGATGCCGTAGAGGAGCTTCGCGCGCGGACGCACCGCGGCCTGGAAACGGCGCACTGCCTCGTCCTCGGGCGCGGAGGTCAACGCACGAGCGCCAAAGCGATCGGTGAGCAGCAGGTTGCCCCAGACGAGGGCGAAGAAAATCACGCCAAAGACGAGACCGAGGACCAGTCGCGTGAGGAACATCGTCGTGAAGATGTCTCCGAAGCCAGCCTGCGAAAACCACATCTGGTCCGTCCAAAAGACGGCCAGCGAGTGCACAGAGGTCAGCAGCACCACGAAGATGGCGACGAGAATACCGATGGTGACCCGTGGCGAAAAACGCGAGAAGCGTCGTGGTCGAGGGGTACTGGCCGAAGAAGTGGTAGTCACGTCGCTAGCCTACGCCTCGACGTGGTGGCCTCACACGGGGAGAATGGTGCAGGCGCAGCCGGCGTGCAGCGGTGGGTAGAACGAACCGCTGGGGAAGGCCTGTCCGGGTACCCGTGGCGGCGCCTGGCCGTCGAGGGCGCAGGCGTCACAAGGCGCGTCGTTGGGTGCAGGGAAGAATCGCACGCTGCGACCAGTTGCCGCGGCCGACACGCCGATGTGGAACGCGCGACGGGCGGCATCGGTGCACAAACGCTCGACGCGAGCACCGCGCCACTCCTTGTACGCCGCGTTGGCTCGGTCACTGGCCGCACCGTTGCCGTCAGCCATGATGCGCTTGCGCAACGCCAGCACAATCGTGACGGCCAGGTCGGCGGCGCAGTCCTGTAGCGCGGCGGCGTCAACAGCACCACCGTCGGCACCGGTCTCGCTGGTCGCGAAGGCACGTCCGGCCTGCGCAACCTCTGTCAGCGTTTCAATCGCGGCTTCGGCGTACCGAGCCCGCTGGAACATCTCGTCTTCGAGCTCCTCTTGGCCATCACCCTGGACGTCACGGAGTCGTTCCAGCATGATGTTCTGGTCGTCCTGTAGCGCGCGCTTGACCTTTCGGGTGAGGCCGCTCAAACCGTCAGCCAGGGCCGCGTCGCGGCGCACGAAGAGTTCCTCGAGCGGCGTTTCCGCCTTGGGCGCCGGCGCCGATTTTTTCGGCGTCGGAGCGGATGCACCACGCTCCTCCAAGGTCGCCTTGCGCAGGCGCTGGAAAATGTCGTTCACAATGTCGGTGGCCGCGGGGTCGTCTTCAACCAAGTGTTCCTTGGCCGGCGCCGGCGCGGCGACCTTTTCGGGGGTGGGGGCTGGCGCCGTTGTTGATTCGTTCGTTGGCGTCATTGCGGGCGTCACCGGCATCGGTGTCAACGTTGCTTCCGCCACGTCACGCAGAGGCACCGTGGCCAGCACTTCCGCGTGCGTTGGTTCGGGGGTGACGGGACGTAGGCGAAGCGCGTCAAGGGCGGCGTCACGGGCGTCATCATCGGAGGCGGCCATGGTGGCGAGCGCGGCATCCAGGTTGTCACGGACGCCCTGGACGGCGTCCTGGAGTGACTCGCGCGCGGCTCGCAACTGCTCAATTTGGATAGTCAGGGCCTTGCGCTTCACGGCGAGGTCGTTCAGGATCATGCGCTGCGCTTCGTTGGCCTGCTCCACGATGGCCCGGCCCTGTGCGCGACCTCGCTCAACGAGCGAATCAGCGTTGATTTTGGCGGTCTCGATGAGGCGATCCGCGACTTCGCGGGCTTCCGTTTCGAGCTGCTGGGCTGTCTGCTCGCCATCGGTCAGCATGATGGTGATGCGCTCCTGAGCCTCAATGAGGTGCATCGCGGCGCGCTTCTGGGCTTCGGCAAAAGTGGTGGTGGCTCGCTCCTGCGCTTCGGCGGTCACGCGACCGGCCTCTTCGTGGGCCGAGCGGAGAATGGCCGCACTCTGGGCGCCGAGGGCACTGGTCAGCGTGGCTTCGTCAAACGTCGGGTTCGCCGCCCGGCGGTTGGCGTCGGTGAGCTGGGCCTCGAGGTCACGGAGACGTGATTCAAACTGCTGCATCTCACGGGAAACGGAGTCGAGGTAGGCGCGAACTTCCTGGGGGTCGAACCCCTTGCGCACCGTCGTGAAGGCGATGCGCGAAACGTCAGCAGACGTGTGGCGGGGGGTCGAGAGAATACGGCGTTCTTCCATGCATCCAGACTACGGCGTGAGGGCTGCGATTTATGGTTTCGCGGGAGGAGTTATCGAGACGGGAAGTGACCCACCCATACGGTGGAGATAGGTCAGCACCTGCGCGAGCGTGGTCACACCAATTACGTGGAAACCGGGTGTCGCCTCGGACTGGGCGACGGCCGCTTCACCAGCCGGCACGAAGAAGTACTTCACCCCCGCGTTTTCGACTGCGATGGTCTTCTGCGCCACCCCGCCAACCTCGCCGACGTTGCCGTAGGCGTCGATGGTGCCGGTGGTTGCAATGGCGTGCCCCCCGGTCAGCGACCCCTTTGACAACAGATCCAAAATGGCGACGGTCATCGCGAGTCCGGCCGAGGGACCGCCAATTGAGGCGGTATTGATGGCGAAGGTCGCAGGAAAGTTGTAGCGCACGCCGTCTTCGAGCCCAACGCCGATGAACGAACGGTCGACGCCGTTGACCCCCGGGCACCCGTCACCCTGTGCGCCGGCTGGCGGACCCGCGGTTACCAGATGCACGGTGACGGTGGCGCCGGTGGTGGGCACACCAATTGCCGTGAACCCCTGCTTGACAATGGTGAGCGTCAGGTGGGTTCCCGCGGGCATGGCGTGCAGTACGGCCACCAGGCCACAGCTCGAGGTCACCGCGTGGCCATTGGCGGCGACGATACGGTCCTGCACCTTCAAGCCGGCGGTGCTCGCCGGAGATTCGGCCGTCACTCCGGTGATCACGGCGCCCGTCGCCGTCGGCGTCAACGTCCAGCCCAGGGCCCGCAGCGCGGCCGCCTCGGCCGCCACCTTGGCGTCATTCATCTGCTGGTAGCCCTGGGCCACGAGTTCACTCGTGGGGACGCCGGGCTCTTCGAGCTGCTGACCGGACACAAACGTCACGTTCTTCTCGAACTGCATACGCACGTACTGCAGCATGCTCAGTTGCTGGAGCCACACGTCAACAAAGTTGACCTGATCGGGGTGAGCGTTGGTTGCGAGGCCTTTCACGCTCACCAGTGGCGTGACGTTCGTGGACTGGCCCGGCGTAATGGCGTACTCGTTGAGTTGCCAGCGAGAGGCACCGATGACGGCCACCGCGAAGACGATGACAAAGGCAATCGCCACCCGAATGACACGGCGGCGCCAAGAAGATGGTGAGATAGACGTGTGCACAGTGACCTCAACTTACCCGAGACCTTCGTCGAATCACTCTTGCGGGCCGGCTTCACCACTAGCGCCGCTGACGAAACGCTCCTCGTCGAGACACTGGAACACCCCGTTGCTCGCGCTCGCGTCCTGGCGCTTCGCGGACTGGCGCGTCGGGCCGTGGTCACCGACAACCAGTGGCTACGCGCACTCGGCGACGAAGACGTCACCGTGCGCCGCGAAGCCCTGACACAGGTCTCACAAATTTCTCCGGCACCGGCCATTGTCGACACCGTCATTGCCATGGTGGGCGACGAGGACGCGTTGGTGGTCGAGGGCGCCGCCTTCGCGCTGGGCGAATTCCTCTCCCCCGCAGCGGTGTCGCCGCTCATTGCCGTCGCTCGTGATCACGACGATGCTCGCTGCCGCGAAGCCGCCATTGCCGCGCTCGGTGCCCTCGGCGACGACGCCGCACGCGACATCATTATCGCCGCGCTCGATGACAAGCCGCCGGTGCGCCGTCGGGCCATCGTGGCGCTGTCGAACTTCGAAGGCCCCGACATTGACGACGCGCTGGCCAAGGCCTCGGACGACCGTGACTGGCAGGTGCGCGCAGCCGTCAACCAACTCGGCCGCGACGCGGACTAGTTGTCGTTGGCGCGAAAGAGGGCGTGCATCGTCGACATCTGTTCGAGGCACATCTGCAGGCCGCGAATAATGACGGTGGATGGCTCGGGGGCGACGTGAATCTGCACACCGGTCGATAGCGCCAGTAGTTCGGCGAAGTCCTGCAGTTCGGCGTTCCCGCCCACCAGGGTTAGTCCCGACTGCGAAATGTCTTGCGACAGGTCCGGTGGCGCCTGGGCCAAGCACTTCTGGATGAGTTTGATCGTTACCTGCACCACGGTGGCGAGTGCTTCATTGACCAACTCGGCGCGAACCTCAACCTCGACGGGTCGGCCGCTGTCCACGGTGCGGGCCGGCACGATGACGGCCTGACCGGCGGTGCGCTGCCGTGCGGAACCAAGCCCCAACTTGATGGCGTCAAGGGTCGCCGGTGGCACCACCACGCCCTGACGCAGACGCAGCAGGGTGGCCAGACTCGCGTCGATATCACTGCCACCGACACGGTGGGCGCCGGAAGTCACGATGCCGCCCAGCGAAACGAGCGCCGCTTCGGAGGCGCCACCGCCCAGTACGGCGACGGCGGAACCAATGGGTTCCTGCACCGGCATGCCCAGTCCGACCGCGGCGGCGATCGGGGCTTCCATCAGTGACACCTCGCGCGCACCGGCCTGCATGGCTGCCTGGCGCAGGGCGCGACGCTCAATGCTCGTCGCCAGCGAGGGGACCGACATCACCACGCGGGCGCGGCTCAACTTCGACACACCGGCGCGCTCAAGCAGGCCGGCGATCAGGCGGGCGGTGACGTCGAAGTCAACCGTGGTGCCCTGCGACAGTGGTCGAAAGACGGCGACGTGGCGTGGGGTGCGACCAACCAGTGACAGCGCGTTGTGACCAACGTCGACGACGGCGCCGGAGGTGGTGTCAATGGCGACCAAGGTGGGCTCGTCAAAGATAATGCCGCGGGAGGTCGCCACACGGGTCGACGTAGTGCCGATATCCAGTGCGACGTCCGTGGCCATAGGCACCCATCGTAGGCGTTGTCTGTCCCATCCTCCCGCGCCGATACTCTGAAGTCATGACGGATCCCATGGGCGGCATGTTCGGTGACTTGTTCAATATGTTGGGCCAGCAAGGACCCGACGCGTGGTTTCAGACGGCGACCCAACTCGCGCTGAACATCGCCCGCGGCGAGGACGGCGACCCCAACCCGCTGCCCGCGCAGCGCCAGCGACTCGAGGAACTAGCTCCGCTGGTGGCCCGCCACGTCGACGCACTCTTTGAGATCGCCAGCGACCCCACCCTTACCGCGGTCAACCGCACCGATCTCACCTTGGCAGCCCTGGCCCAGTGGAAGCCACTGCTATCCCCGTTGACTCAGTCGCCCCTGGCCCTCGACACCACCGGACTCGAGGGCGGCGCCATGATGGCCCAGCTGGCCAGTGTTATGGGTCCGATGTTCCTCGGCTTCCAGCTCGGGAGTGTCGCCGGTCACTTCAGCGAGCGGTCATGGGCGCTGTCGGCACTGGCGCTCCCGAGAACGACCAGCCAGCACCTGATTGCGGTGAACAATGCCGTGACCTTCGCCGACGAGTGGTCCCTCGACCGCGATGTGGTCTTCACGTTCGTGCTCGCGCGCGAGTTCACGGCTGACGTTGTCCTGACGCAACCTGGCACGGGCGATGCCCTGCGGGCGTTGCTGCTGGATGCGGTGCAGGAATCGGCCGCGGCACAGGGCAACTTGCTCACCAAGCTCCAGGGGATGATGAACCCCGAAAACATGGCGGCCCTCATGAACGACCCCGCGGCACTGCTCGAGGGCGTGTCGGTGCCCGAGGAGTCCACCGTGACGCGCGCGATCAACGCCGCCACTGCGGCTCTGGCCGCCTTCTTTGACGCCGCGGCGCTCACCATTACCGAAGCACTCCACGGCCCCCAAGGGGCACTGCGTGAAGCGTGGCGACGCTACCGACTCACCGATGCTCGTGGCGAAGACGCGGCCGCGGCGCTGTTCGGTATTTCACTCCAGGGGCCGCACCACGACCAGGCGGCCTCATTTGTCGCGGCGTTGCACGCGGCGCACGGGCTAGGCGTGTTTGACGCGTTCTTGCGCGTCGATGGGCTCCCCACCGCCGAGGAACTCGGCGACAGTGGGGCGTGGTTTCAGCGAGTCACGAACTCGCCGCTGGCCTAGGCCTCTTCTTCGTACCCGAGGTTCCACTCGACGAGCAGGTTCTCGCGCTCGGCGTCGCGGTTCACGCGCTCACGGTTGCGACGGAACTGCGGGTCGTGGGGAGGCAAGAAGCGCAGACGTGCGTCAATGCGGTCCACGAAGCCCTGAATCTGCTCCTCATCGCCGAAGACCATGCGGCACTCCCAGTGCGGAGCGACGGGGCCGAGGTAGACGACCTGGACGTGGCCGACCGGGTCGGTGACTTCGGTGACTTCAGTGGTCGGAATCTGGCTCACGATGCTCCTTCAAGAACTGCTTTAGGCCTTCCCCTAGTCTACCGCCCGTCCGCCGGGGGCCTCTCTCGTAGGCTGGAGCCATGTTTGAGTGCGTCATCAACGTCTCGGAGGGCCACGATGAGGCCCTGCTGCGGTCACTCGAACAGGCCGCGGGCCCGTCCTTCGCCGATCGCCACAGCGACGGTGACCACCACCGCTCGGTCTTCACGCTCATCAATGAGGCACCGGCCCTTCTGCGGGACGTTCGCGCCCTGCTCACCGCGTCGGTAGCCGCCATTGACCTCACCCACCATCAGGGCGTCCACCCCCGGCTCGGAGCCGTCGACGTGGTCCCCTTCGTGCCCCTCGCACCGCACACACTCGATGACGCGGTCGTTCTTCGCGACGAGCTCGCCGACTGGGTTGGCGAGACCATGGGCCTCCCCGTCTTCCTTTATGGCCCGCTGGGCTCAGGAGAGCGCTCCCTGCCCTTCGTGCGCAAGCACGGCTTTGTCGATCTGTGGCCCGACCGTGGCCCCCAGCAACCCGACCCGCGTTCGGGGGCGATCACGGTAGGAGCACGGCCACTACTGCTGGCGTGGAATCTGTGGCTCAGCCACACGTCACTCGAGCGAACCAAAGAATTGGCCACCGCCCTGCGACAGCCCGGTGTGCGAACACTGGGCCTGCAAGTGGGCCGCGACACCCAGGTGAGTTGCAACGTCATTGACGTTGATGCCGTGGCACTCAGTGCGCTCTACGACCAAGTGGCGTCGTCACTTCAGGGTGACGAGCAGCTCCTTCGAGGGGAGCTCGTCGGTCTGGCCCCGCAACGGGTGCTCGACCGGAATGATTCGTCACGCTGGGCCCAGCTCGGGCTGGACCCAGACGCGACAATCGAGGCGCGACTCGCGCAGCGAACTACGACGCCTGAGCGCGACGCTCAATAGCGCGGGCGCGACGCAGACGGCGGCGCTCACGCTCGCTCATACCGCCCCAGATACCAAACTTCTCACCGTTTTCCAGGGCGTACTCGAGGCAGTCCTGACGGACCACGCAACCGCGGCACACTTCCTTGGCTTCACGCGTTGATGCACCGCGCTCGGGGAAAAAGAGATCAGGGTCAACGCCCATGCAGTTGGCGCGTGACTGCCAGCCACGGTCCTCGGCGTTGTTGTTCAAGTTAATAAGTTCCACGTTGCATTCCTCCCCACCAGCAGCTCCGCACTACCGGTGTAATTACAACGGTGTCATTGTGTCGGAGTTCCCGCAAAATTGCAAATCGGAATAGGGATTTACGCCCGTGTCAGGACTTTCAGGAAGCGGTCGGTTTCTCCTACGCTGGAGACCATGACGTCTCCCCTCGCCGACTTCCGCTACGAACCCCTCGCCTACGATCTCGTCCGCTACCGCGAGTCCGCGCTGGACGACCAGTTGGCCACGTTCGTGCGCGACACCGTCGCCAGCGACGAGGCCAATGAGGTGCGCTGGAGCCTGGATGAGGACGACCAGTCGCTCCTCATTACCTTCGCCCGACGCCGCATCGTCAAGGGCCTCCGCGACCGTGCCGCGGCACCCTTGCTCGAGGCCTTCGACACCTACGCCCTGCTACCCGCCGTGAGCGACGGTGAGATGGCGGTGTGGTTCAAGGCCGGTCTCTTCATCGGGGCCAATCTGGATCTCGACCTCGACGCGCTCGCCGAGCGCCTCGCGGAGGTCGCCCCACCGGCCACGGTGGCGCAGGCCACCATTGCCTTTGACTCCCTCGACCGCGTGGAGCACCTCGCCCACTGCCAGCTGGTCGAAACCTCGACCAGCTACGGCCCCGGGCTGCTCAACACCATTGTGGTCCGCAACGAACCCGGGGACGGCACCCTAAGCGGCATCTTTGGGGCGCCGGCCCGCGTGAGCGAGTTCGCCGTCGGCTATGACCAGGCCAGTCGCGTTGCAACAATTGCTGCCCGAGTGGCGGACGCCTTTGACGCCATGGAGGGCCACTCCTCGAACGAGCTCCGCCACGACCAGTTGGTGGCCAGTTCTTTTGATGTCGTGACCGGTGGCTCATTCCTGCCGGCGCGCGCCTGCGTGAGCTTCCACGTCACCGCCACCGACGGGCTTTCTTTCACCGTCGTGATTGCCGACGTGGACGCCGAGCAGACCGGCTACGACGCCCTCGAACTAGCCGAGGCGGCTGACGACCTGGTCGACCAGGCGTCGGTAGCCGTCGACTCCTTTGTGGCGCTGCTAACCGTGGTGCCCAACTTTGACGACATGTTCGGTGACGACGTGTGGGACGAGGAAGGCGATGAGGAGTACGACGACGACGCCCTCAGTGTCTACCTCGACACGGTGCGCCAGGTTCTAACCGACGCCGTCGGCAACTAGCCCGCGCGGCGGTGCTGGACGAAGTCGTCGAGCACGTAGGCGCCGAGGTCATCGACTGAGGTGTAGAAGGTGCGGCCCCCATTGACGCGCGCGATCTGCTCCACGAAGGGGAACTGGCTGCGCTCAATGTCCAGTGCGAACGTGTTGATAGTGATGCCCGCCTTGGTGCAGCGCAGCACCTCGGCCATCGTGCGGTGCAAGGTTTCGGGCACCGGGGGCCACGAGAAGAACGGCTCGCCGTAGTCGTTGAGGTGGGCGGTCGGCTCACCGTCGGTCACGACCACAATTTGCCGCTCACCCTTTTCGTTGCGCAAGAGGTGGCGACTCAATGCCAACGCGTGCTGCAGGTTGGTGCCGTAGTTGTAGTCAATCGTGAGACCGGGAATGTCCTCGAGTCGAAGTTCCTGGGCGATCTCGCCAAAGCCGACAACGGCCACGAAGTCCCGTGGGAACTTCGAGCGGATCAACGCGGTGAGTGCCAAGACCATCTTCTTGGCCGGTACGAGGTTGCCGCGCATCGCCATTGAGAGCGAGAGGTCAATGGCGAAGACCGTGGCCGACCGCTTGGTCGCCTCAAACTCCTCGACCATGAAGTCCTCAGGAATTAGGCGCACCGGGGTGCCGGGGCCTTGGCGCAAGACGGCCTGACGGAGCGTGTGTGAGAGGTGGAGATTCACGGGCTCACCGGGCTCCCACTGCTTGGACGTCTCCTCGCGGTCACCGCCGCGAGCCACGCCCGGTGTGCGGTGTGCGCCAAGCGCCGGCGAGTTTTTTAACTGGCGGAATAAGTCACGCAGGGCCTGCTGGCCGATGTGGCGAATTCCCTTAGCGGTGAGTGAGGTCTCGCCGCCACTGCGATCAACGAAGCCCTGTTCGCGTAGCTGGCGCGTGGCCTTGCGCAGCGTCTCCACGTGGCGTGCGGCGTCGTCACCGAGGTTGCGGCGCACCGCGTCGATGTCAATCTCCGCGAGGCCGTCGGCGGCGCGACCCTGTTCGAGGAAGTTCTCGAGCTGACCGAGTTCCCCGAGCTGGGCCATCGTGGAGGCGGCGGACGAGAAGGAGCCGCCGCGTTGCCCCCGGAGGCGCTGGGCCCGCTGCCAGTCGAGGTCGGGCATCGCTTGGCGTAAGTTCGACGTCAGTCGAGACATCGAGAACTGCATATCCAGTGACGACCACATGTTTTCGAACAGGCCACGGAGTTCCTGTTGTTGCTCAGCCGGCAGTGAGTTGAACATGGCTTCGGCCGCCGCGGCCCGCTCGGCCATCATGCGCACAACGTCCTCAAGGGAGGTGGCACCCGGGAAGTACTCGCCGTAGTGCTCCATGAAGGCGTCGAAGGATGGATCTAACGGCTCGCCACGTCGGTCTTGTTCGATCATGGTCGACAGCGCGTCCATCATGGCGCGCAGTTCATCCCACTGGCCCTCCTCATTGGTGAAGAGTTCCTTGGTCTTTTCGAAGTAGGTGGCCAGCATGTCCTCGCGGAGCTCCTGCATCAGTGCCTCGTAGGCCTCACGAGCCTCGGATGACACGAACTCGTACTCCTGGTACCCCAGGAGTCGTTCGTCGAGTCGCTCGCCCATCAGGTCGCGCTGGAGGGCCCTCTCGGCCACGAGCTCCTGAGTGACCTCGAGACGGCGCTGGTCGCCCGAGGCTTTCGCCTCCTCGAGCAGCTCCTCGGCGCTCGCGGCTTCCATGGCCTCAATCTCATCCATGCGCTGGTGGTAGCGCAGGAGTTCGCCCTCGGGGTCGAGATCGCGTTCGAGGGCGCGCTTCTTCCCGCGCAGCCGCTCCAGTAGGTCGTCAATCCCGTCAACCTTCTTGCCGTCGGCGTCGTGGAAGCCCTCGCGCAGGAGACGCTCCATGGCTCCTTCGAGGTCGCCAGTCTCCAAAAAGTCCTCGCTCAGGAGGCGCAGGACCTCATCGAGATCGACGTCGTCACCATCGCCGTCACCGATTTTGTGAAAGCCGTAGCGAATCGGCACTTAGCGATTCCTCGAGCGGTAGAGGGCGCGGGCTCCGGCGGCGTCCTTCGCCAGGCGCTTGGTCAAATACAGCCCCTCGAGAACGAGCTCGGCCGCCGACGCCAGTTCACCCTCATTCGGCTCGGTGGCGTAGAGCGAGCGCGCCGCCGCGCGCAGCGCCGGCATCGCCTCGAGGAAGGCGGTGTAGTCGGCGTCCGGCAGGTCGTCACCCACGTGCAACACGGCCTCACCATCGAAGGCCGAGACAATCGCGGCGGCGTCATCCAAAATGACGAAGTCCATAAAGGCCTGACGCACCGCGAGACCAATCAGCGCAGCGATGATCTGGTCGGTGTCCTCGTCACCCATCGTGTCGAACTCCAACTTGCCCTGGCTCGACTGCACCATGGCGGCGAGGTCACTGATGCGTGGGGTGACGGTCGCGTCACCGGTGCGCAGGGCGCGGCGCAGGGCGCTCGCCACCACCGTCTCGTAGTTGGCGATAGACAGGCGGACCGAAACTCCCGACTTCTGGGAAATCAATGGGCTCTGACGAGCCACGTGGGACACGCGGGCCACGATGTCGTCAATGAACCACGGCACGGTCACGGGTCGGTCCGCTTCCGGCACGTGGGCCTCTTGCTTGATGATGGCGACTTCGGTGGCAATGGACTGGGGGTAGTGCGTGCGAATCTGCGAACCGAACCGGTCCTTCAGTGGTGTGATGAGTCGACCACGGTTGGTGTAGTCCTCGGGGTTGGCCGTCGCCACAACCAACACGTCGAGGTCCAAGCGAACCAGGTGGCCGCGAATCTGCACATCGCGTTCTTCGAGCACGTTGAGCAGGCCCACTTGAATGCGCTCGGAAAGGTCGGGGAGCTCGTTGATGGCGAAGATACCGCGGTTGGACTTGGGCACCAGGCCAAAGGACAGGGCTCGCGGGTCATCAAGGTAGAGACCGCCGGCCACCTTGATCGGGTCAACCTCGCCAATGAGGTCGGCCATCGACGTGTCGGGCGAGGCGAGCTTCTCGGCGAAGCGCTCGTCACGGTGCACCCACGCGATGGGCGTCTCGTCACCGAGTTCGGCCACCGTCTCAATGCCGAAAGCGGAGATCGGGGCAAAGGGGTTGTCGCGCACGTCACTGTTGGCGATGATGGGCAACCACTCGTCCAGCAATTGCGTGAGTGAGCGGATCATGCGGGTCTTGGCCTGGCCGCGCTCACCGAGCAGGATGATGTCGTGTCCGGCCAAAAGAGCCGTCTCGAGTTGCGGCAGCACTGTGTCCTCGTACCCGAGCACCGCACTCGACAGGGGGCGCCCCTCGCGCAGTCGCGCCTCGAGGTTGTCACGGAGTTCCTGGCGGATGGACTTGTTGGCGAAGCCGGAGGCTTTCAGGGCGCCGAACGTAGTGGGCAGGGAACTGGGGATGGGGGTGCTCTTCATACATCCACCATAGGGAGTGGCTGTGACATTCTCCACGCGGTCAGGGTCAGTCACCGCCGTCGTCCGTCACCGCAACGCGACCAAGAAAGCCACCCGTTTCAAGGATCTGCTCCAGAAGCGAGGTGCCCGTGGGTGTCGCCAAACACGGGGTGCGCCCCTGGTCAGCCCGGGCCACACAGACGACCGGCGACCCCTCGGGGCGGAGGAACTTGAGCATGCCACGCTGAGGGAAGTAACTTATGGGCCGCTCCCCGTGCTCAGCGATGATGGCCGCCAATCGTGTCGGGTCGTGGTGCCACAGTGAGACCGGTCCGTCACCGGTCTCGACGTTGATTGTGCCGTCGGCGTGAGCCGCGAGAATCACGCATGGCCTCTCCGGCCCGAAGGGCGGGCGAGTGGCCTGGATGTAGTGGGTCTGGTGACCTGGCGTGTAGAGCACACACGGCACCGTGATGGGAACAGACATGGGGTCTCCTTATCGATACCAGCGGTACCACCGTGGCCTCGTGCCCGGTTGGCGGCGTCTCGGCGGGCTGGTCCCCTCCACGCACTCTTGATAAGCAGTTCGACCCTACGACGCCCCTGTTACAACACCGCACCCGCACGGACCACGGTTCGCACTAACGACGCGCCGGGTCGATAGGCCAGGTGGGCCACGCGGGGGGCGTCGAGCACGACGAGGTCACCGGACGCGCCGGGGCGAAGATGGCCGACGTCAGTGCGACGCAGTGCGGTGGCCCCACCCAGTGTGGCGGCCAGCACGGCCTCGTCAACGGTCATTGCCATCTCCCGTACCGCCAGGGCAATGACGAACCCCATCGAGGTGACGTAAGAGGTACCGGGGTTGCAGTCGGTGGCCAGCGCCACCGTGACGCCGGCGTCGAGAAACCGTCGGCCCGACGGGTAGGGCGAGCGAGTGGAGAATTCAGCGCCGGGCAACAACGTCGCAACGGTCGATGATCCAGCCAGCGCCTCGAGGTCGTCATTAGAAACATACGTGCAGTGATCGACACTGGCGCACCCGAGCTCGACGGCGAGCTGCACACCGCCGGTGTGACCAAGTTGGTTGCCGTGCAGACGAATTTCCTTGCCACGAAACAGGGCCGCCGTGAGGATGGTGCGAGCTTCGTCAACGCTGAAGGCGCCCTGATCACAAAAGACGTCGACCCACCGTGCCGATGCACAGGCCTCCATCATTGGACCGGTCACCAGCGCAATGTAGCCGTCGCGGTCGTGGGAGAACTCCTCGGGCACCACGTGGGCGCCCAGAAACGTCGTCTCGCCGGTAAAGCCTTCGGTAACCGCGAGGAGTCGTGCCTCACCCTCGAGCGTGAGGTCGTACCCGGTTTTGCTCTCGAAGGTCGTTACCCCGCCGCTTTGGAGGGCGTGCACGCGGGCCGCGGTGGCCTCACGCAGGGCCGCGTCGCTGGCGGCGCGCGTCGCCGCCACGGTGCGACGAATGCCACCCCCGTCGTAACGCTGGCCGGCCATGCGGGCCTCGAACTCGTCGCTGCGCTCCCCCGCGAAGACACTGTGGGTGTGGGAGTCCACGAAGCCCGGCAGCACCGCCGCGCCATTCGCGTCGAGCTGACTGTCGGCAGCCGGCACCTGTGACGCCGGTCCGACCCAGGCCACTCGCCCCTCTTCGAGGACGATGGCCGCACCAGTGAGGCGACCCACCGGTGATCCGTCGCCGACGGTGGGGTCATTCGTCAGCAGTTCACCAATGTTGGTGATGGCCAGCGAACTCATTCGCCCTCGCGCATCGGGATGCGCACCCCCCGCTCCGCAGCGGTGGTTTCGGCAATCTCGTAGCCCGCGTCCACGTGGCGAATAACGCCCATGCCGGGGTCGTTCGTGAGGACTCGCTCAATCTTCTGACGGGCGAGTGGTGTGCCGTCGGCAATGCACACTTGGCCGGCGTGAATCGAGCGGCCAATGCCCACACCACCACCGTGGTGGATCGAGACCCACGACGCACCCGAGGCCGTGTTGACCATGGCGTTCAGCAGCGGCCAGTCGGCAATGGCGTCGGAACCGTCGAGCATCGATTCGGTTTCGCGATACGGCGAGGCCACCGAACCCGAGTCCAGATGGTCGCGGCCAATGGCCAACGGTGCGGAGACTTCGCCGGATGCGACGAGGTCGTTGAACAAGACACCGGCCTTGTCGCGTTCGCCGTACCCAAGCCAACAGATGCGCGCCGGCAGACCCTGAAAGGCCACCTTGTCCTGGGCCTTGGTAATCCAGCGACGCAGGGCGTCGTTCTCGGGGAAGAGGTCGAGGACGGCCTGGTCGGTGCGCCGGATGTCGGCGGGGTCGCCCGACAGCGCGGCCCAGCGGAAGGGGCCTTTGCCCTCGCTGAAGAGCGGACGGATATAGGCGGGGACGAAGCCAGGGAAGGCGAAGGCCCGAGTGAACCCGCCCGACAGAGCCTCACCACGAATCGAGTTGCCGTAGTCGAAGACTTCGGCGCCGGCGTCCATGAAGCCGACCATGGCCTCCACGTGCTGAGCCATGGACTGACGGGCCCGATCGGTGAACTCCTCGGGCTTCTTTTCGGCGTACTCCTGCCAGTGATCGAGGTCGATGCCCTCGGGCAGGTAGCTCAGTGGGTCGTGTGCCGAGGTCTGGTCCGTGACGATGTCGATGTCGACACCACGACGCAAGAGCTCGGGAAAGACCGTGGCGGCGTTGCCCAGCAGGCCGACCGACAGTGGTGTGCGGGTTTTCTTGGCCTCGAGGACGCGCGCAATGGCCTCGTCCATGTTGTCGGTCCACTCGTCCAGGTAGCGGTGGTCCACGCGGCGCTGCAGACGGCTCGGGTCAACGTCCACGCACAGGCACACGCCGTCATTCATTGTGACCGCCAACGGCTGGGCACCACCCATGCCACCGGCTCCGGCCGTCAACGTCAACGTGCCCGCGAGGGTGCCACCGAAGCGCTTCGCCGCGACGGCGGCGAAAGTTTCGTAGGTGCCCTGCAGGATGCCCTGGGTGCCGATGTAGATCCACGAGCCCGCCGTCATCTGGCCGTACATCGTCAAGCCGAGAGCTTCTAAGCGTCGGAACTCCGGCCACGTGGCCCAGTCGCCCACCAGGTTGGAGTTCGCGATCAACACGCGCGGGGCCCACTCGTGGGTCGTGAACACACCGACGGGTCGGCCGGACTGCACCAGCATGGTCTCGTCGTTCTTTAGCGTCGTGAGCGTGCGCACCAGCGCGTCAAAACTCCGCCAGTCCCGTGCGGCCCTTCCGGTACCGCCGTAGACGACGAGGTCATCGGGACGCTCGGCCACCTCGGGGTCGAGATTGTTTTCGAGCATGCGCAGGGCACCCTCTTGTTGCCAGCCTTGGGCTCGCAGGGTCGTTCCTCGAGCGGCCCGAACGGGACGTGCACCTTCCATTGTTGGCTCCTTTGCCTACTCCACTACTACGAATGATTGCGCGAGCGCCAAGAGCTCGCCACTGCGCACGAGGGCGCCAACCCGGCGGAGCTCGGGGCTGAGATACCGGTCGTGACCCGGCCCACCCGTCGCCTTGTTGACGACATCAATGACCGCCTGCGTGGCGGGCGATGCGGTCAATGGTGAACGCAACGCCATGGCGCGCGCGCCGGCCACCAGTTCAATGGCCACCACGTCGGCCAACGCTTCAAGGCTGCGACGCAGCTTGCGGGCCGCGTGCCAGCCCATCGAGACGTGGTCTTCCTGCATGGCCGACGAAGGGATGGAGTCCACGCTGGCGGGAACGGCGAGTCGCTTCATATCCGACACCAAGCCCGCCTGCGTGTACTGAGCGATCATCAGGCCCGAGTCCACGCCGGCCTGCTCCGCCAAGAACGGCGCCAGGCCGTGCGAGCGGTGTACGTCGAGCATGCGGTCGGTGCGACGCTCGGCCATCGACGCGAGGTCGGCCACCGCGATGGCGAGAAAGTCCAGCACGTAGGCCACGGGGGCACCGTGGAAGTTGCCGTTGGACGACAAGGTGCCGTCGGCCAACACCGAAGGATTGTCGATTGAGCTGGCCAACTCCACGTCAGCAACGTGGGCGGCGTGGGCGAAGGTGTCGCGCACCGCGCCGTGCACCTGTGGCGCGCAGCGCAGGGAGTAGGCGTCTTGCACCTGCGACATGTCCGTCGCGTGCGAGGCAATCATGGGCGAGTCTGCCAGCAGGCGGGCCATATTGGCGGCCGAGACCGCCTGGCCTACGTGGGGCCGAAGGGCCTGCAGTTCAGCGCGCAGAGTCTTATCGGTGCCGCGCAGCGCCTGAATCGAAATAGCGGCGGCGAGGTCGGCCGTGTCGACCAGTCGCAAGCCATCCTCAATCGCCAGGATTAAGTGACCCAGCATGCCGTCGGTGCCGTTGAGCAGGGCCAAGCCCTCCTTCTCGGCCAACTCCAGCGGTGCCAGTCCGGCGGCGGCGAGTGCCTCAGCCCCGGACACGACGGTGCCGTCTGGCAACGCCGCCTCGCCCTCACCCATCAGCACCATGGCCACGTGAGCTAATGGGGCCAGGTCACCGGAGCAACCGAGTGAGCCGTACTCGTAGACGACGGGGGTGATATTGGCGTTCAGAAGTGCCGCGTAGGCCTGGGCCGTTTCCACCCGAACACCAGACACGCTGGAGCACAAGGTGGTGAGACGCGAGACCATCATTGCGCGCACCACTTCACGCTCGACCGGTGTGCCCACCCCCGCGGCGTGGGAACGCACTAGAGCGCGCTGCAGGTCTCGGCGCTGCTCCGGAGCGACGAACGTCGTCGCCAGGGATCCAAAGCCGGTCGATACGCCATACACCGGTGTTCCCGACTGCACCATTTCTTCAATCGCGGCCCGTTGGTGCCGCAGCACTTCGAGAACATCGTCGGCCAGCGTCACCGATTCGAGGTCGCGCGCGATTCGGAGTAGCTCGTCGCGTCGCAGCGCGTTTCTCGTGATGGCAATGGTCATGATTGTCTCCTTGCAATGCCCGCCACCGCTTCCAGCAAGAGCAGTGCGGCGAGTCGAATAGTACGTTCATCAGGGCTGTCACGGTCAACGTCAATCTCGGTCAGGTCGAGTGCGCGAACGCGGGGATCGCTGGCGAGGTGGCGAACAATCGTGCGTAGTTCGTGGGCGCTCAGCCCGCCGGGGGCCGCGGCGGGACAGCCCGGCACCACACTACGGTCACACACGTCGACGTCAATATCAACGTAGACCGGACGGCCATTCGCCCCAGCAACGGCCAAGGCCTCGGCGAGCACCTCAGTGAGTGGTCGGGCCGCGAGTTCGCGTCGCGAGACCAGGGTCACGCCGGCGGCCCGAGCGCGGCGGGCATAGTGACTCGAGTTAGAGAAATCCGCGAGTCCAATTTGGACCACGTGCGATCCCGGGAGCCCCTCCTCGAGGAGCTGGCGCACCGGTGAGCCGTTACTCACCCCGTCGCGCATATCCAAATGGGCGTCGAGGGTAATGAGCCCCCAACCAGACAAGTCACCCGCCAGCGCCCGCATCGCGCGCCAGGTCAAGGCGTTGTCGCCGCCCAGCAGCACCCACGGACCAGGGGTCGTCGTGAGGGCGTCCTCCAGGGCGCCAGCACCAGCGTGGTCGGGGTCATCAATGTCACCGTGGTCGACAACGGAAACGAGATCACGCAAGTCACAGTCCTCGTCAAAGAGGTAGGTCGAGTAGCGAGCAAGGGCCGCGCGAATGGCCGCGGGTGTCGACGTCGCCGAGCGCGGCGTGACCGAGGTGGCGTAGGTGTGGGCACCCAAAAGGTGAACCGCGGTGCGTCCCTCGAGCGCCGTGGGCGAAAGAAGTGAGGACGCCGGAGGCCAGTTGGTTAGGGCGTCAATTGACACAACTGCAACATTACGCCCTTGGCCAGTCCGGCGAATGACGCCGGTGCCTCGAGGTGCAGTGGCTGCGGACGGGCCGCGGTGGGGCTGGTGAGCCCTGGGGCCGACCACCCACAGCTGGGGTTCACGGGCTCCGCCACCGCCACGAAGAAGTCACGTTCCCATCCGGAAAAGAACACCGAGGGGCTGTGCTCACTCCCGGGAATCTGGACCGGCATTTCCCCCGGCGAGTGGAGCGGACTGGTGGACGCACCGAGGATGGGCCAGTAGGGGTTCATGTCGAGTTCCATGCCAAACCTCGCACCGGCGCTGGCCAGCGCGCGAGCTAATTGACTGGGCAGGACACCCGTCATGGTCGCGATGTAGATCAGATTGCCCTGAGCGTCAACGCCGAGAGCGGTCCGTGGTTCGGCTGGTCGGTAGTTGAGGGGACTCCCCCATTGGCTCCACGACGGCGACAGGGCCGCGGGTGTGGGTACGCCGGCCTCGACCAGTGGCATGAGATTTTGTCGAATGGCAATTGGTCGGAAGGACGCACTCGGAAAGCCCGGTGTTCCCCACACACCCATCTGCCAGCGGCCCTGCGCGTTGAGCGCAATGGTCGCGTCACCCTTCACCAAGGGCGCCGTAGTAACACCATCGGCCATCGAGCCACCGGCGTGAGCAGCAATCTTGAATCCTCCGTTGAAGACGGCCAGGACTCCCGCAAGGCCCTCGCTGGACCAGTCAATGGCGTTCCTCGCGTCGACGGGCACCTTTCCGATGGCACCGGGCGGGTCCTGTGATCCCACGTGCCAACGCAGCAGGACGTTCCCGCTGGTCAGGCGAATAGCGCGGAAACGAACACCCCCCGACGTCAGCATCGCGTCGGAGACCAAGACACCACGTGTTGAGTGGGCAACAATATTCCATGCCAGGCCCGAGGCAACCGGAGCGGCACCTGCCGTCATTGAGGTGCCGAGAGCACCAATCAGGACAGAGGCGGCCAGGAGCCGACGAATCATTGGTGGTTTAGCGCTCGGCGCGACGGACACCCGTCGGGGCGCCCTCCGCGACCGAGGGGGCGACCTCGTCGGACTCGACTACGAAGGTCGGCACCGGCAGTGCGTCCAACTCGTGGTGCGCGTCATCGACGTAGACCGGAGCGGGCGTGGCCACGTACTCACCGTCGGCGGTACGCACGACGACGTTCGTCGTCTTACGCTTACCGGCCCCGGCGAAGCCCTGCATTTCCTTGCAGATGCGGTACGTCACGGGGTACGTGATCAGCGGCACCACAATGGTCAAGATACGCATCAGCCACAGGACCGTGTTCAACGACATGTGGAAGAAGTTGGCAATAACGTCCGTGGACGATCCGATGAAGAGAATTGCCATAAGAGCAAACACCGAGGCGCCAGCGGCCGTGCGCTTGGGGCGCAGGCTGGGGCGGTCGAGCAGGTTGTGAAGCTCGTTGTCCTTGGTGTACTTGCGCTCGATACCGGGCCACATGTACACGAGGGTGAACACAATGCCCGGGAAGACCACTGACGGGAGCGTCACTTCCAGCGGAATGGTGTGACCGAAGCCACTGAACTCCCAGGCCGGCATGATACGCAGGGCACCATCGAGGAAGCCCATGTAGAAGTCGGGCTGCACGGCGTAGGAGATGCGGGCCGCGTCGTAGAAGCCGAACTGCCAAATCGGGTTGATCTGGGCAAAGGCGCCCAGCAGGGCGATGGCGCCACCGACCACCAGCAAGAAGCCAGTGGTCTTGGCCATGAAGACCGGGTACATCGGGGTTCCCACCACGTTGTTTTCGGTGCGGCCCTTGCCCGGGAACTGCGTGTGCTTCTGGCGCACTAACAGGTACAGGTGAGCGCCAACGAGTCCAAGCAGGATCAACGGAATGATCAGGACGTGGATGATGAAGAACCGCGGAATGATGGTCGTGCCGGGGAAGTTGCCGCCAAAGAGGAAGAAGGCAACGTAGGTACCGACCACCGGAATCGACAAGATGATCGAGTACGCGATGCGGATGCCGGTGCCCGAGACCAGGTCGTCGGGCAGCGAGTAGCCGAGGAAGCCTTCGGCGATCGCCAGGACGAGCAACGTCGTACCAATCGTCCAGTTCAGCTCACGCGGCTTACGGAAAGCACCGGTGAAGAACACGCGGGCCATGTGCACGATGATGGCGCCTACGAAAATGTCGCAGGCCCAGTGGTGCATCTGACGCATCAACAGACCACCGCGCACCGCGAAGGACAGGTTGACCGACGAAGCGTACGCCTCCGAGATCTTCTGTCCAACCAGCGGCAAGTAGCTGCCGTGGTACGTAACCAGCGACGACGAGGGGATGTAGTACAGCGTCAGGAAAATACCCGTCAACAGCAGCACGATGAAGGAGTAGAGGGCGATTTCACCCAGCATGAAGGACCAGTGGTCGGGGAAGACCTTGTCGAGCAGGCTGCGACCCTTGGCGACGCCGAGGCGGTCGTCAAGCTCATTCAGGATGTCGCCGACCTTGCCGTAAGGGTTGGTCGACTTGGTGGCCTTGGTCTTACTCATGAACGACGCTCCCAGAATCCTGGACCCACTGGTTCCTTGAAGTCCGACTGCGACTGCAGGTAGCCCATGGCGTCAACCATGAGAGGCAACTGCGGCAGCGGACGAGGCGCGGGGCCGAAGGTCGGCATGGCGCCGTTGAGCACGTTGAACATCGACTGGTGGCACGGGCACACCAAGAGTTCAAGTTCCTGTTCGTACAGACCCACGGGGCAGCCCAAGTGGGTGCAGAGCTTGGAGTAGGCCACGTAGCCCTGGGGACCCCACGTCTCGCGACCCTTCATAGTCGTGAAGTCGCTGTTCGACAGACGGATCAGCACAGTCTGGTCAACGGCCTGACCGTTGTCAGTGTCCTGCATGCCTTCTGGGAACACAGTCACGATGGAGCCAATAGCGAGGTCCGACACGTTGACACGACGTCCGGTGATGTCGACAAGGTACGTACCCTTGGCCCAGTCAGTGTGGAAGAGGGTGCCCTTAGGCATCGGGCCCAGGCTGCGAACCAGTGGGAACGCTGCGACCACGCCGAAGACACCGAGGCCCGTACCGAGCAGGCCACCCAGGACCTTGCGGCGCTTAACCACGGCGCCACCACGCTCGACGACTGCAGCCGCGAAGGCGGTGCGCTCTTCTTCAGAGCTGGCCAACGAGTGGCGCTCTTCGACGAATGGACCGCGAGGCATGAGGTACTTACCCCACGCGATCAATCCGATACCGAGGAAGCTCAGGCCACCACCCATGGTGGCGCCCAACGTCCACGGGGCCCAGTTCTGAACGTACGCCACGCCAAAGCCGACACACAGAATGATGCCGACAACGAAGAGGATCGTGATGACCCGCTCAACTAATTCTGGACGTCGCGCCGCCGGCTGCAAGTGCGGGTCGTCAACTGACAGACCCGAAATGGCAACTGGGGTGCGCTGTTCGTGCTCGCTCACTCGCGCTCTCCTACCCAATACCCGACGAGGGCCAAGAGGCCCACGCCCAACAACAAACCAACGAAGCCTTCGGCAACCGGTCCCAAACCACCCAGACCGAGACCACCGTTGTTGCGGGGGTGCTGGATCTCCGAGGTGACGTACGCAACGATGTCGCGCACCTGGAAGTCGCTCAAGTTACCGGTGAAACGCGGCATGTTGCCGGGACCGGTGCGGATTGCTTCAACGACCTGATAGGCGGGAATATTGCGCAGCGACGGTGCGTAGGTGTTCGCGGCCAGGGCGTCGCCGTCACCCTCGATGGTGTGGCAGGCGGCGCAGTTCAGGGCGAACAGGGCCTGTCCGTCCGACACGTTGGCGGAAGCGAGGTTGACCGACGGAATGGCGGGGTAGCTCGGGTGGAGTGAGTTGACCCATGCCGCAATGGCTTCGGCCTGCGCCGCGTTAAGGCGAGGAATGCCGCGCTCGGCCTGCACCGCGCGAGGGTTGGCGGCGGGCATGCGGCCCGAGGCGACCCAGAAGTCAATCGTGGCTGCACCCAGGCCAACCAGGTTCGGGTAGCTCCCCGAGGTGCCACCGGAGGGCACACCGTTGGCGGCAACGCCGTGGCAGGAGGCGCAGTTCGACATGTACAGCGCTTCACCCAACGCGTTCAGCGAGGACGAAGGCACGTTGTAGGTAATGGCCGAGTTGCCGTAGGACTCAATGGCCCCCGTCTTGGGGTTCTTGACCACAATGCTCGAGTACGGCGTACCGGCGTTGAAACGGGTGGTCTGGAACGGCGACGAGGTCGACGACATCGTGACTGAGCGAAGGGCCGTCATTCCCGCCGAACCCGTGGCACCGGTCGATCCGCTGGTGCCCGTCATACCGGTGGATCCGGTACTGCCGGACGTCCCCGTCATCCCGGTCACACCCGAGCTGCCAGTGGCGCCCGAAGCGCTCGCCGGTGTAACGGCGACAAAAGGGGCGGCGCCCAGCGCAAGCGCGAGCACCATGAGTGGAGCGTGGCGAAGAAGTTTCATATCGACCTACTTCAACAAGAAGAGGGCTGAGTAGAGCCCAATCCAGACGACGTCAACGAAGTGCCAGTAGTAACTGACGGCCTGGAAGGTCGACAGTTCACCCGGGTCACCCTCGGTGCCTCGCATACGGAACAACAAGAACAACATGGCGACGAGACCCAGGAACACGTGGAGACCGTGAATACCCGTCGTGATGTAGAAGACGGAACCGTAGGCGTTGGTGTACCAACGCGTCGCCAGGTGGGTCCATTCGTAGATCTGATTACCGACGAACACCGCACCCATCACGATGGTGATGATGGTCCAGCGGCGAGCCCCGGCACGGCGGCGGTGCTCAATCAAGTACACGGCCCACTGCATCGTGAAGGACGAGGCGACCAGGATGATCGTGAAAATACCTGACTGGACAACGTCCAATTTGGTGCCCGTCGGTGGCCACGCGGTGAGGTGGGCACGGATGGTGAAGAGGGCCGCGAAGAGACCCGAGAAGAACATCAGCTCGCTGCCGAGCCAGATCATCACACCGATGGCCAGCATCGGAGGGCGATCGTGGACGATCTTGTCGGACTTCGCCAGATTTTCGAGGGGAATGGCCTGACTCATTACTACAGTTCTACCACCGACAAAAGAAATCTCGTTCTGGGGCGAAAGAGATAAGTGCTATCGCAACGACGGAGGTAGCGGTTGGCTCGCCACAATCGCCAGGCGACGGGTCGGACGGGTCATGGCCACGTACAGCGTGCGCAAACCGCGAGCCGTGGGCTCGCTGCCGCTGGACGCGCCACGGCGAGCAATTTCGGCCGGCTCGACGACAACGACACCGTCGAATTCAAGGCCGTTCGCCCCTTCCGCGCCTAGAACGACGAGGTCGGCACCGAGGCCCTTGGTCGCGCCATCGCGGGGGTCCACCGCGGTGAGGCCAGCACTGGTCAGCAGATCCACGATCTCGGCAATGCGGTCGGTGGTCACAACAACAGCCAGTCGACCCGGCGCGACGACGTCGCGTTCCTGAGAAACAACGGCCACCAGCGTCGTGGCAAATTCCGCTGCGGAGACCTGGGCCACCGTTGGCACGGAGCCAGCCCGGCGCACTGGGCGCGGTGGGTCGAGGTCGGGCGTGGCGGCCCGAAGAGTCGGTGCCGCGAAGTCCAGCACCTCTTCGGGAGTGCGGTAGCTCACGGTGAGATCGACTCGGGTGGGAGCACGGCGGGGCTCGAGGATTTCGAGCACCGTGTTCCAGGACGCCGATGAGCCGGCCGTCGTGGCCTGCCCCATGTCTCCCACAATGGTCATCGAGCCCGCGAGGTCGCGGCGCTTGAGAACGCGCAGCTCCATGGGCGACAAGTCCTGGGCTTCGTCAACCACGATGTGGCCGTAGGTGGCGAACTCTGCTTCGTCCATCTCAAGTGACACGGTGGGCGCGAGGCGCTGGGCTTCGCGCAGGGCCGCAGCCCGCACATCCGGGGCGAAGGAGTCAAGGTCGACGCCGTTGAGTTCCGTGATTTCGGCCGCTTTGGTCTTCGAGCGTGGTCGCTTGCGCGGTCCGAGCAGCACACGGGCCTCGTCAATGAGCGCGGCGTCGGCCTTGGTCCACTGCACGTCTTCAAGGGCCGCACTTCGTGGACGTGCCAGCAGCGCGAGTTCTTCCTCGCTGAACAGGTCCTTGCCTGCGGCACGCAACAGTGCTGGTGCCCCAAAGAGGTCGTGCAGTAAGTCCTGCCCCGAAAGACGGGGCCAAATGCGCTGGAGCAACTGCTTGAATTCCGTGGTGGCGCGAATCTGATCAGCCAATTCCTCGGCGGCAGCCACTTCATCGAGTCCCTCGCGGACAAAGCGAGCGTGGTAGCGCTGAGCCAAGCGGGCTGCCAGCTCACGGCCCACGGCAGACCGGCGAGAGTTGTGATTCCCCGGGCGGCGACGGGCCCGCTCAATAACGTCGCGGGTGTCGCTGGCCTTGACCACGATGAAGGCGCGGCCGACCGGAATGGTCATGTCCTCCCGCAGAGGGCGCTGACGGGTGCGCACGGCACGAGCCAGCAGGGTGGCCATGCGGGCATCGCCCTTCAACCGGTCGACTTCTTCCGAATCCTGGACGGACACCACGACATTGGTGACGAGTCCCGAGATGGTGGACAGCGTGACACCCGATTCACCCAGCGAGGGCAAGACGTTCTCGATGTAATTGAGGAACAGTGGGTTCGGTCCTACGACTAAGACACCCTGTCGCTCGAGCGAGGCGCGGTGCGTGAAGAGCAGGTAGGCCGCGCGGTGCAGTGCGACGGCGGTCTTTCCGGTACCGGGTCCACCCTGCACCAGCAAAATGCCAGCGAGCGGGTGGCGAATGATCTGGTCCTGTTCGCCCTGAATAGTGGCGACGATGTCACCCATGCGACCGGTGCGAGCCTGCCCCAAGGCCGCCAGAAGTGCGCCCGGACCCCCAAGGGCCATGCCGCCTTCCACGAGGCCTTCGGCCGTTGCCGGACGTTCTTCGCCAGCGGGAGTGTGCAGCTCGCCGTTGGCGTCGGGGAAGTATTCGTCTTCAACGCCCTGCACCACGCGCCCACGAATGGCGACGTGACGACGACGCGCCAGACCCAGGGCCTCGACGCCGGTGGCCCGGTAGAAGGCTTCGGCCACGGGTGCTCGCCAGTCGACGACCAGAGGATTCAGTTCAGCATCGGAGACGGCGAGTCGGCCAACGTGGTAGGTGTCACCATCAGACAGACCGTCTTCAGCGAAGTAGTCAATACGACCAAAGAAGAGTGGCTGGTCACCGATAGCCAACTGATCGAGGCGCTGCAGGGCGGTGCCCATCGCAACGTCACGCTCCACGAGGTCACCGACACCCCGTCGACTGGCCACTGCCACGTCGTCGCGCATCGACTGCGCTTCGGACCGCATGTGCTCCAATGCGTCCAAGGCCAGCTCAAGGAACGCCTGCTCTTGGGCAATCTCGCGCTCGTGTGCCATAGCTACCTTTCGTGGTACGCAAAGAGGTCTATCAAGTGTAGGTGACTGCCAGAGACCCCAAATCAGGCCTTAGCCCCTAGGCTGGGGCCGTCTAAAGGAGCACCGTGAGCGACCCCGTATTTCTTCGAGCCTGCCGAGGCGAGTCGGTGGACCACGTCCCCGTGTGGTTCATGCGACAGGCCGGTCGCTCGCTCCCGGAATACCGTGCCCTGCGCGGCACCGGCTCCATCCTTGACGCCATCGCCGACCCCGCTCTGGCCTGCGAGGTCACGATGCAGCCCGTACGCCGGTACGGCGTCGACGCGGCCATTCTTTTCTCCGACATCGTCGTGCCGTATCACGCCATTGACTTTGGTGTCGACGTCGTCCCCGGTCGGGGTCCAGTCATCGCCCAGCCCTTCCGTTCCTCGGCTGACCTGGAACGCTTGCGCGACCTGACCGACGCCGACATTGCGCACGTCACGAAGACCGTCGACCTCGTCGTCGAACAGTTAGCCGCAACCGACACGCCGCTGATTGGCTTTGCCGGTGCACCTTTCACCGTGGCGAGCTACTTGGTCGAAGGCGCCCCCACGCGGGAATTCGCCGTCATCAAGTCACTGATGCACGCCGACCCGACCCTGTTTGCAGCCCTCATGGACCGCCTGGTCGACATCACGATCTCTTTCATGCGCGCCCAGGTCGCCCACGGGGCCCGCGCCCTGCAGCTCTTCGACTCGTGGGCAGGCAGCCTGACGCGCGATGAATACGAGCGTTTCGTCCTCCCCGCCACGCAGCGCGTGTTCGCCGGCATCAAGGATCTCAACGTGCCCACCATTCTCTTTGGCGTCGGCACGGGGGAACTTCTCACGTTGATGAAGGATGCCGGATCTGACGTCGTAGGCATCGACTGGCACGTCGACCTCGATGAAGGCCGTCGCCGCGTTGGTAAAGCGGTCCAGGGCAACCTCGACCCAGCGCGCTGCATGTCGGGGGCCGAGCTCGGCGTGGACGCCGCCCGCGAAGTCCTGGCCCGCGCGGGCACCGACGCTGGCTACATCTTTAACCTCGGTCACGGCGTCTTGCCGTCGACCGACCCCACCGTCCTCGAAGCGGTGGTCAAGGCAGTGCACAACGAAGGAAAGGCAGGCGTTCGATGACGCAGCAAAAGATTGGCGTATTGGTTATGGCGTACGGCACCCCGACCACGCCCGCTGACGTGGAGGCGTACTACACCCGCATTCGCCACGGTCGCCCACCGACCCCCGAGCTCTTGAAGGAGTTGCAGGACCGCTACAACGACCTCGGTGGCACCTCGCCGCTCGCCGCCCGCACGGCCGCCCAGGTAGCCGGCATTGCCGAGCAGCTCGAGGCGCGCTTTCCTGGTCGCTTCGACGTTCGCTTCGGCTCAAAGTACGAGCCACCAATGATTGAAGACACGGCTCCGAGTTTCATTGAGGATGGCTTTGAGCACGTCATTGGACTGGTGCTCGCGCCGCACTCATCGTCGATGTCGACCACCCAGTACATGGACCGTGCTCGGGCCGTGCTGGGCGACCACGTCCGACTCACCGAGATTCACTCGTGGTGGGACAACCCCGATTTCATCGCCATCATCGCCGATCGTGTCAACGCTGCTCTCGCCACCATTCCCGAGGAGCGTCGCGCTACCACCGAAGTGCTCTTCTCCGCCCACTCGCTGCCGGAGAAGATCCTCGCCAACGGCGACACCTACCCCGAACAGCTGCGCGCCTCCGCGGAACTGGCGGCCGCCAAGGCCGGCCTCCAGTCGTGGGACCTCGCCTGGCAGTCCGCCGGTCGCACCGCCGACCCGTGGATCGGACCGGACATTTTGGACGTGCTTCGCGCCAAGCACGCGGCTGGCATCACTGATGTCGTCTCGTGCCCCATCGGCTTTGTCTCGGACCACCTCGAGGTTCTCTTCGACATCGACATCCAGGCACAGGAACTGGCCCACGAACTGGGTCTCAACCTGGTGCGCACAGTCTCGTTGAACGACGACCCTGCATTCATGGCCATGCTGGCCGACGTGGTCGCCGCCAACGCCGAATGACTCGACGGTCCGTCGTCATCATTGGCGGTGGCATTAGCGGACTGAGCGCGGCCTACCAGCTGTCCGGCGGCGTCGCCGGGCCAACTGGCGAAACGCCGCGTATTGAAGTCATCGAGGCGGGCAGCCGATTTGGTGGAAGTCTGGCGACAACGACGTTTGCCGGTCGCACCATTGACTTGGGTGCTGACGGGTTCTTGGCTCGTCGCCCCGAAGCGGTCCAACTAGCCAAGGATCTGGGACTCGAAAGCGAACTCGCACCCATCGCCGCCTCCGGTGCCTCCGTCTACATCAATGGGCATCTCGACCCCCTGCCGTCCGGCATGGTGCTCGGCGTACCCACCAGCGCCGCATCGCTCCGCGGCCTTCGGGGGCTCTCTCGCGGCGCTCGATGGGCGGCGTGGCGAGACGAGCACTTCCCCTCATCGTGGGTCGCCGGTGACGACACCTCCATTGGCGAGATCCTGCGACACAAGCTCGGCAGTGAGCTGACCTACCAATTGATCGAGCCGATGATCGGCGGCATTCAAGCTGGCCGCGTGGACGATCTCTCCGCCAAGTCAGTATTCCCCGCTCTCCTCAAGGCCGCCCAAAAGAAGGGGTCATTGATGAAGAACATCGGGGCGTCCGGCCCGGCGGTGCCGGGTCCCTCAACCACCGTCGCAGAATCCGGCCCCGCGTTCTACTCCCTTGAGCGAGGTGTCGGCTCCCTCGTCAGTGCACTTGTGGCAACCCTTGAGGCGCGCGGCGTTATTCTGCGTTGCAACGACCCCGTCACCGCGCTCCGCCGCTCGCCCACCAGCGCCTACGCCTGGGAAGTGGACACCCAGCACATGTGCACGCCGGCCAACGACGTCATTCTCGCGACACCGGCACCAATCACTGGCGCCATCGCTGGCTCCTTCGCCCCCGCCCTTGATGCCCTGCGATCGGTGCCAACGGCAAGCGCCGCCATGGTGACCATCAGCGTGCCCCGTGACTCGCTCGCGCTGCCGGCGACGGGCACCGGCATCCTGGTGCCGCTCAATTCTCCCTTCGGTGACGACACCTTCCTCGTCACGGCCGTGACATTCCTTGATCGCAAATGGACGCACCTGAAGAGAGACGGTGATCACCTCATCCGGCTCCACGTCGGTCGCAGCGACGACCACCGCTGGGCCGCACTCAGCGACGATGCCCTCATTAGCCGCGTGTCGAACGAACTCGCGACCATTCTGGGTCAGTCGGTTGACCATTCGGAGTCCCTCATTCAGCGATGGGTTGACGGACTCCCCCAGTATGTAGTCGGCCACGACGAACTCGTGCGCAACGCCAAAGAGGCGGCCGTGTCGCGTGGCCTGCACCTCTGCGGCAACGCCTATGACGGCGTTGGAGTACCGGCCACTATCGGGTCGGGACGCAACGTCGCCACGCACGTACTGCAGTCATCGCGCTAGCACCGCCGCAACTCGATCGACTTAGGCCCCGTAGTTGTG
>Ga0208874_1000097_pt1 | contig 32232 bp, 33 predicted proteins | sample CryBogCBH10Oct08_FD_184604 | JGI IMG/M metagenome (GOLD analysis project Ga0208874, IMG submission 184604) | Freshwater microbial communities from Crystal Bog, Wisconsin, USA - CBH10Oct08 (SPAdes) (version 2) | ecosystem: Environmental > Aquatic > Freshwater > Lake | place: Crystal Bog... | reverse complement strand
CAGGGGCTTGAGGCAGTGTATGTGTCGAATGATCTTGACTGCAACTGCTCGACCAGTATACGGGTTGCGTCTGGCCCTGCCGCAATACCAAGGCCTTTATCTTGCTGCTGGTGATGATGAAATGCCTGCAATATTTCTGAATCTGTGTCGTCACTGGGAAACCATTGCTCGTCACCGTTGTAGGTCAACACCGTGTAGAAAGGGTTTCGTAGACTCGCGCAAAAACGATCTAGCCAACTTTCTGATACCAGATCAAAAAATGCCGCAGCAGTGACCAGGTCACAATCCGTTTCGAGCACACGCTCAATGTTGACCGCAAGATCTTCCTGCAGAAACTCGATCTTGATATGCTTTGTCTGATGCAGGATATTGAGCGGCGACAGGCCATCCGTGGTTTCGGCGTTGGACCACCGAGTCAGTTCTGCTTTGGCCGCTTGCAACAACTCGAGATCGTAATCAATCAACGTCCAATGCTGATGATCAGGCAATCCATCTGCAAGGGCTCGCAGATTTGAGCCGGTACCGCAGCCCAGATCCATAATCCGCATCGGTTGAGCGGCTGAAAATCGCCGCTGCTCAAAATGTGATGAGACCTTGTTTTGCAGTGATACGTCCCGTGAGCGGTGATCGACGGGTTCGCGCATCGCTAACCATTGCGCTGAAAATCCTGTCATCGTGTTGCGTCCTGCATCGTGTGGTCTGAAGATAGGTCAAACTGTTCCCTTGCCCGCTGAGCAAAGTTTCCATCAAGTGCCATGAGTTCGTCAAACGTACCACTTTCTATTAATTTGCCATGATCGAGCACTAATATTTTGTCAGCCCCTCGTATCGTCGAAAGGCGATGGGCAATGACCAGGGTAGTGCGATTTTTGATCACAACGTCCAAGGCGTGCAGCAACTTTGATTCAGTACCGCTATCCAGCGCACTAGTTGCCTCGTCCAGAATCAAAATGGGTGGGTCTTTGAGCATGGCACGAGCGATCGATAGGCGCTGGCGCTCTCCGCCTGACAGCGATCGGCCGCGTTCACCTATCACAGAGTCAAAACCGTCTGCACTGCGCATGATGAAGTCATAGGCCTCTGCCGCTTGAGCGGCTTGCACCACGGCAGCAGCAGCTTGTTGACCTGCCAAGGCGCTGACTTGGCCCCAAAGGGGCAATGCGGCGTTCATTGGTTCGCTCAGAAGGGGCCAAACAGGCAGCACCTGGGGCGGGAAAACGGGCCAACCTGAGGTCATCCATTGACTTGGCTCCACCAACGCCACTTGCCATGGACTCGCCTCAGGCCTCTCTTTTGCGACGGCCGCCACCGCCCGCCGCATGACCTCGGGTGAGCCCACCACCACCACTTGACGGGTTAATGCCGGCTGGCTTAAAAACGCTTTAACGAGGGTCTCCGGGCCAATCCCGGCGGCGTCCCCTTGGGTTATTGCGACAGGAAGGGCGACAGGACGGGCGACAGGTCGTGCGATAGGTCGGCTCATTTTTGGGGCAGTCATTCCCATTCAGGCCGGGTTGTCGATGTCAATGAATTCATGGTGAATGCCCAACTCCCGCGCCAAAGCATCGCCCAAGGCCTGCACGCCATAACGCTCTGTGGCATGGTGGCCAGCCGCCACATAGACCACGCCGCATTCGCGGGCGTAGTGGGTTTGTGGCTCCGACAATTCGCCCGTCAAAAACACATCGGCTCCTGCAGCGATGGCGTCTTCAAAATAACTTTGAGCCCCGCCGCTGCACCAGGCCACGCGTTTGATGGGGCGTCGGCTTTCACCGACCACGACCGGTGTGCGCTTGAACGTTTTGGACACCCGCTCCACCAATTCGTCCAAGTTGGAGAAGTTGGCGTCGGCCATGCAGCCGAGTTGCTGGTCACCAAAGTAGGCGTCACACTCCCAACCGAACAACTGACCGATGCGGGCGTTGTTGCCCAAATGGGGTTCGGCGTCGAGTGGCAAGTGGTAGGCCAGCAACGAAACATCGTTGCTCAGCAAGCGTTGTAAACGCGGCTTCATCCAACCGGTCACGCAGGCATCTTGTCCGCGCCAAAACAGGCCATGGTGAACCAAAATGGCGTCGGCCTTGGCCTCCAGGGCCGCCTCAATCAAAGCCAAACTGGCGGTCACGCCGGTCACCAAACGCCGAATGTCATGGCGCCCCTCGACTTGAAGGCCATTGGGGCCATAGTCTTTGAATCGTTCTGGCTGCAAAATTCGATTCGCTGCCGCCAACAGGTCGGCGCGGGAAATGACGTTATCGTTGGGGTGCATGGCTGGACCAAGTCTGTCTTGAATTCAGGTTCGAAGAACCCATATGGGATGAATTATGAAACGCTTCTGGCTCATTTTCTCGCAAGCAGTCACGGTGCTGTTGGCCGCCTATTTTGTCTTGGCCACCTTGCAGCCAGGCTTGGTCCAAGAACTCGGCCGTCTGGCCCTGCGATCTACAACCGGCCCAATGAATTCAACTTTGAATTCAACTTTGAATTCAACTTCGAATTCCCCTTGGAACTCAGAGGCGCCTTTGGGCGAGGGGGAGGCCAAGGTTTTACCCGACGCCGCCCTCGGCCCGAGGCCGGGCAGCTTGAGTTCGGCCGCGAAAATCGCCGCCCCTGCCGTGGTCAGCGTGACCACCCATGAAACCGTTTCTGCTCGAACCCTGGACCCTGCAGTCCCGGGCCTGCCGGGAATTCAGGGAATGCCCGGGCTGTTTGGCCCCTTCGTCGAGCAGGCCCCCAGGGAACAAAACGGTCTGGGGAGTGGCGTGATCGTTTCCTCAGAAGGTTTGATAGTCACCAACCACCATGTGGTGGGCGGGGCCGATCAAATCAAAGTGACCTTGAACGATGGGCGACAAACCATGGCCAAATTGGTGGGGGCCGACCCCGAAACCGATTTGGCGGTGCTCAAAATCAACCTCAAAAACCTGCCGGTGATTCAGTTCGCCAATGCCGAGTCGGTGCAAGTGGGCGATCGGGTGCTGGCCATTGGCGACCCCTTTGGGGTTGGCCAAACCGTCACCAATGGCATTGTCAGTGCCTTGGGGCGCAATCAATTGGGCTTGAACACCTTTGAAAATTTCATCCAAACCGACGCCGCCATCAACCCCGGCAATTCGGGCGGCGCCTTGGTCGACGTGGATGGCCATTTGCTCGGCATCAACTCAGCCATCTACTCACGCAGTGGCGGCAACATGGGCATTGGCTTTGCCATTCCCATCAGCACCGTGAAACAGGTGCTCAATGGCATTTTGAAAGAAGGCCGAGTGGTCCGGGGGTGGATTGGCATTGAACCCCGCGAGCTCAGCGACGGCGAAGACAACGGCGGTCAAGGGGTCTTGGTAGGCGGTGTTTTGGCCGACGCGCCAGCCGCCAAAGCCGGACTCAAAGCGGGCGATGTGATTTTGAAGGTCAACCAACAACCCGTGCGCCGAGTGGCTGAATTGCTGAACCAAGTGGCCGCCTTGTCGCCCGGTCAAGCGGTGATGTTTGCGATCCAACGGAACAACCGAATTTTGGAACTCCCGGTCACGCCAGACCAACGCCCCAACCGCCCTGTAAGACGCTAAAGAAGACCCGGCAAGGCCCAGAAAAGCCCGGTTTTTTAAACCACGTCAATCGAATCCGGGGCTTGGGTTTTCTTCAAGAAAAGATGTGCGGCCCAGATGCCCACTTCATAGAGGCCGCCGACGACGGCCAACAAGACCAACATCGAACCCGCGTCGGGCGGCGTCACCACCGCGGTGACCACGGCGGCAACGACCCAAAAATAACTGCGGTATTGACGCAGTTGGTCGGTGGTCAGGACGCCCATTCGGACCAACAGCACCACGGCCACAGGGACCTCAAAGGCCAAACCAAAGGCCAAGAACATGCTCAAAACAAAGTCTAAATAGGCTTCAATGTCGGGTGCGGCCGTGATCGATTTGGGGGCAAAACCTTGAATAAAGGCAAAGACCTTACCGAAGACGAAAAAATAACAAAAAGCAATGCCCGATACAAAGAGCAAAGAACTCGACACCACCAAGGGCAAGATCAGTCTTTTTTCATGGGCATACAAGCCCGGCGCCACAAAAGCCCAGACTTGGTAAAGCACCGCGGGCAAGGCCAGGACAAACGACGTCATGACCAAAATCTTGATGGGCACAACAAAAGGCGAGACCACATTGGTAGCGATCAAATGGGTGCCGGCCGGCAGGGACGCCACCAACGGTTGGGCCAGCAAATCGTAAAGTTCAGCAGGACCGGGGTAGAGTGACAATACCAGCACCACCACCGCCACCGCCAAGGCGGCCTTCACCAAGCGGTCGCGCAACTCCATGAGGTGTTGCACAAAGGGCAACTCAGAGCCGCTCAACTCGTCTTTTTTGGTTGAATCTTCGGACATTTAACCTAATTTCTGAGGACGGTATCGCGCCACCCGGGCAGCGCCTGACAAGGCCTTCGTCCGCACCCCGGCGCGCGCCTTGAACCACTGCGGTGTGGCGCTGCGCTTCAAGCGCCAATTCTTGCCAGGGTGCTTGTAACTGGGAGGGGGGACTTCGGCGGGGGCTTGCCAAGACTGCGTGGCGGCCAGAATGTCGGCGCTGGTCTCAGACCAGTTTTTATGAATTGATTCTTGCGCGGCGTTGACCGACTGATCCCAAGCTTGGGCTGCACTCGTGACCGACTCTTTGGCCTTGTTCAGCTCGTCCATGGCCATGGAGCGGTTCACCTCGGCTTTGACGTCAGACACATAACGCTGGGCCTTGCCCAACAAGGTGCCCACGGTACGCGCCACGCGGGGCAGCTTTTCAGGGCCAATGACGACCAAAGCAACGACGCCAATTAGCGCCAATTTCGAGATGCCAAGGTCAATCATGCGGACTTAAAAGGAACAGCCTGGGCTCAGGCCTTGGGCTTGGCTTCCACGTCGACCGCGGTTTTTTCAGCGGCGGCACCCGTCGTTCCGGGTGCAACAGGCGCAGCGACTTGGGCCGTGGTCGTGGTGGCAGGGGCTGCAGCAGGCGCCGCGGCGTCAGGGCCTTGCGTACCGTCCTTCATGCCGTCTTTAAAACCCTTGACCGCTCCACCCAAATCAGAACCAATGTTCTTCAGCTTCTTGGTGCCGAAGACCAGGATCACGATCAGCAAAACGATCAACAAATGCATTGGGGAAAATGAACCCATGGAAATCTCCTAGAGAAATTGCTTGAAGCCTGTCTTTGATTCTAGCCGCGCAGCCAAGGCCGTGGGCCACCCATGACGTGAAAATGCAAATGATGCACCTCTTGGCCGCCTTGTTCGCCGGTGTTGGTCACCAAGCGATACCCCCCCTGGGGATAAGGCTCACAACCCTGCTCCAGCGCCAGCTGGGGCACCAGCATCATGATCTTGCCAAGCAAGGCCTGGTCAGCGGCACCCACTTGGGCCATCGACGGAATGTGGCGTTTGGGGATGATCAAAAAGTGGACGGGTGCCCAAGGATGGATGTCGTGAAAGGCGAAAACATCGTCGTCTTCATAGACCTTGCGGCTGGGAATTTGGCCGGCGATGATTTTGCAAAAAATACAGTTTGGGTCAGCGTTCAACGTGCTCATGGTCTGCTCACTCCCTCTTTCCTGTCAATCGACTCAATCAATCTTGGTTGGCTTCACGTGCCACGGCTTTGCGCAAGGCTTTTTCTTCGAGGCCGCTCAGCCCTTCCCGGCGCGACAACTCGGCCAGCACGTCGGCGGGTGAGAGTTCGTAATGCCCCAAGGCCACCAAGCAATGAAACCAAAGGTCGGCCATTTCATTGACGATCTTGGCCTTGTCAGCGCCGTGGTCCGCGTCTTTCGCGGCCATGACCACTTCCGTGGCTTCTTCGCCGATTTTCTTCAAAAAGGCATCTGGGCCTTTTTGCAGCAAGCGCGCCACATAGCTGGCATTGGCATCGCCGCCGTTGGCGGGTTTGCGCGATTCGATCACCGCGGCCAATCGGGCCAGTGTGTTCATTTCAGATGGGGGTTTTTCTGATTCAGACATGGCCGTTTCCAGAGGCATAAATTTCGGAGGGGTCTTTAAGCACCGGGTCGACCGCCGTCCAAACACCGTTTTCTAGCTTTTGGAAAAAACAGCTGTGGCGACCGGTATGACAAGCGATGCCTGGCTCATGGCCTTGTTGTGTGATTTTGAGTAGCACCACGTCGTTGTCGCAGTCCAACCGAATTTCGTGAACGGTTTGTTCGTGCCCCGATTCTTCGCCCTTGAACCAGAGCTTTTTGCGTGAACGACTGAAATAAACCGCGCGACCCAATTCAGCCGTTTTTTGCAGTGCTTCCCGGTTCATCCAAGCGAACATGACCACGTCGCCACTGCCCTGCTCTTGGGCGATGACGGGCACGAGGCCATGCTCGTCCCAACGCACCTCGTTCAACCAAGACACTGGCAAAGCGCTCATGTCAACCGGACCGGAATGCCGCGCTCAGCCATGCGGCGTTTGGCTTGTTCGACGGTGTATTCGCCATAATGAAAAATGCTGGCGGCCAAGACCGCGTCCGCGCCGCCTTGCTGGACGCCATCGGCCAGATGATCGAGGTTGCCCACGCCGCCAGAGGCGATCACGGGAACACTGACCGCATCGGCCACGGCCCGGGTCAAGGCCAAATCAAAGCCCGATTTGGTGCCATCCCGGTCCATGCTGGTGAGCAAAATCTCACCAGCACCGCGTTGTGTCATTTCTTTCGCCCAGGCCACCGCATCGAGGCCGGTGTTCTGGCGACCGCCGTGGCTGTAGACGTCCCACCCTTCGCCACGGGCGATCAAGTCGTCACCTTGCCGGCGCTTGGCGTCAATCGCCACGACGATGCACTGGGCACCGTAACGCGCTGAGGCGTCGGTGATGACTTGCGGGTTGGCAATGGCGGCGGAATTAAAACTGGTTTTGTCAGCCCCGGCATTGAGCAAACGACGAACGTCTTCGACCGTTCGCACCCCGCCACCGACCGTGAGCGGAATGAACACCTGCGAGGCCACTGCTTCAATGATGTGCAAAATCAAATCGCGGCCATCGCTGGTGGCGGTGATGTCCAAAAAGGTCAGTTCATCCGCGCCTTGGTCGTTGTACCGGGCCGCAATCTCAACCGGGTCGCCAGCGTCTCGCAGCTCGACAAAGTTAACGCCCTTGACGACGCGCCCACCGGTCACGTCCAAGCAAGGAATGATGCGTTTAGCCAGCATGAAAAAACCCCAAGCCGCTCAAAGGCCGGCCAGTTCGTCGGCGCGGTTTTGGGCGGCAGCGAAGGGGAGGTCGCCGGTGTAAATGGCACGGCCGCAAATCACGCCTTGAACCCCTTCGCTCTCAACGGCGCAGAGTTGCTCAATGTCGAGCATATTGGACAGACCGCCAGAGGCTATGACAGGGATCGTCAAGGCCTGCGCCAGCTGCACCGTGGCGTCGATGTTGATGCCAGACAACATGCCGTCGCGGCCAATGTCGGTGTAAATGATGGACTCCACGCCCCAATCTTCGAATTTTTTGGCCAAATCCACCACTTCGTGTCCGGTGAGTTTGCTCCAACCATCCGTGGCCACTTTGCCGTCTTTGGCATCCAAACCGACGATGATGTGCCCGCCGAAAGCCGTGCAGGCGTCGCGCAAAAAACCAGGGTTCTTCACGGCCGCGGTGCCAATGATGACGTAGCGAATGCCGTTGTCGACGTATTTTTCAATGGTATCCAAGTCACGTATACCACCGCCAAGTTGAACCGGAATGTCATCGCCCACGGCTTTCAAAATTGATTTGATGGCATTGAAGTTTTGTGGCTTGCCGGCGAAGGCCCCATTCAAATCGACCAAATGCAAGCGCCGAGCGCCCTCGTCGACCCACTTGAGGGCCATGGCCGCTGGGTCTTCGCCGAAGGTGGTGGATTGGTCCATATCGCCTTGTTTGAGGCGAACGCAATGGCCGTCTTTTAAGTCAATCGCAGGAATGAGAAGCATGGCGCTGGGGGCAGCAAAGGTTGAAGATAGAACGAATAGAAATCAAGGCTGCCAGTTCAAGAAGTTCCGGTAAAGCCTGAGACCGTGTTGGGCGCTTTTTTCAGGGTGAAATTGGGTGGCAAAGAGATTATCGCGCGCCACCGCGGCTGTAAAGCGGCCACCGTAGTCGGCTTGACCTGCACTGTGGCGCCAATCAGACGGTTTGGCATAAAAACTGTGCACAAAATAGAAATAGCTCTGATCGGGAATGCCGTCCCACAAAGGGTGAACGGCACGGTCCTTGCCATCAGGCCGATCAACCGGAACCTCACCGCTTTGCGCGTCGGGGAGGAAGGGCATTTCAAACACTTGATTCCAGCCCATTTGGGGCACTTTGAAACGGCTGCCGTCGGCTTGCAAGCGGGGCGCATCGGCGGGCGCCGAGAAATCAAACTTCAGTACCTCGCCGGGAATCAAACCCAAGCCCGGCGTGTTGCCTTCGGCGCTGTGGTCGAACAACATTTGCATGCCCACACAAACGCCAAACAAGGGCTTGGTGGCGGCCGCTTCCAAAACAGGCTCTAGCAGTCCGGATTCCCGCAGCTCGCGCATGCAGTCGGGCATCGCCCCCTGGCCTGGTAAAACGACACGCGCTGCATCACGAACGACCTGAGGCGATTGGGTGATGACCACCTCCACGTCAGTGCCTTGCGCGGCGGTCTTCACCGCTTGCGCCACCGAGCGCAGATTGCCCATGCCGTAATCGACGACCGCGACCCAACTCAAAGGGACCCCTTTGTCGAAGGGATGCTGCTCAAAGCCCGGGGATCCCATTCCAGCGCCGCGCGCACAGCACGGCCGAAGGCCTTGAAAATGGTTTCACATTGGTGATGCGCGTTTTGGCCCTTGAGGTTGTCAATGTGCAAACTCACGCCGGCGTGGTTCACAAAACCTTGGAAGAATTCGTAGACCAACTGTGTGTCCAGTGCGCCAATCATGCCGGCGGTGAAATGCACGTCCATCTCCAAACCGGGACGCCCCGAGAAGTCGATCACGACGCGAGACAAGGCTTCGTCGAGTGGTACATAAGCGTGGCCATAACGACGAATGCCTTTTTTATCGCCAACCGCTTGGGCAACCGCTTGACCCAAGGTGATGCCAATGTCTTCCACCGTGTGGTGGCCATCGATGTGCAGATCTCCTTGGCATTGGATGTCGAGATCGATCAAACCATGGCGGGCAATTTGGTCCAACATGTGGTCTAAAAAACCAATACCCGTCGCTAATTGGGCTTGGCCGGTGCCATCCAAATTGAGGGCCACGCTGATTTGCGTTTCAGCCGTTTGGCGGCTGACCTTGGCCACGCGCGGCTGGGCAACGGTCAGATGGGAAGCTAGGGGGTCGGACATGGAATCCATTCTGTTCAACGTTCAATTCAATTAAGCAAGGGACGACGCGCCGTTCAAGGCCGTCTTCAAGGCGGCGTTCAAGGCGGCAATTTGGGCGCGGTTTTCTTCGGGCGTGCCCACCGTCAAACGCAAGCATTGATCCAGCAATGGATGCATTTTAGAAACGTTCTTGATCAGCACGCCTTGGGCCTTCATGGCTTCAAAGATTTTGGTGGCATGGGGCACCCGCACCAACACCATATTGGCCTGGCTGGGCCAGACCTTCACGCCGGGCAAGGCTTGCAAGGCGGCGACCAAGGCGTCGCGCTCATGCCGCAGCGTTTTGGCTTGCTGCGCAAAAACAGGGGCGTGCTCCAAAGCAAACAAAGCAGCCTCGGTGTTGAGCACGCTGACGTTGTAGGGTGGGCGCACTTTGTCGATTTCACAGACCAAGGCCGCGGGGCCGATCAAGTAGCCCAAGCGCACCCCCGCCAAGCCAAATTTACTCAAGGTGCGCATCAGCAGCACCCGGGCATTGGCGCTCGGATGGGCCTTGATTTCAGTCAACCACGTGTGGCTGGCGAAGGGTTGGTAAGCCTCGTCCATGACCACCCATCCCCCGATGGCCGCTGTGGCTTGGATGACGCGACGAATGACGTCGGCGCTCCACAAGTTGGCGCTGGGGTTGTTCGGATAAGCCAAATAAACCAAGGCGGGACGGTGCGCTTCAATGGCCGTCAACATCGCGTCAGCGTCCAGCTCAAAATCTGCTGTGAGCGGCACGCCCACGTAACGCAGACCCGCCAGTTTCGAACTCATGCCGTACATGACAAAACCGGGCTCGGGCGCCAACGCGGCGGCACCAGGACGAGCACAGGCCATGGACAGCATGGCAATCAGTTCGTCAGAGCCATTGCCCAGCACCAAGTCGTAGCCAGCGGGCAACGGGGCGTCTTCCTGCACCGATTGCAGCAAGGCTTTTTTCAGGTCGTTCACGCGGGGGCCGGGGTAGCGGTTCAGGGCCACCGGAGCCAGCCGTTCACCCAATTTTTGCTGCAAGTCAGGCGGCAGTGAAAACGGGTTTTCCATGGCGTCGAGCTTCACAAAGCCGGCAGCGTCTTGCACCACATACGCATGCAAAGCGCGGATTTCAGGACGAACCACGTCGAGGCCATTGGCAACGGAGCTGACAGCCATGTCAGGTGATTTGGATTTCCGCAGGCGCATTTCGGCGGCTCTGGCATGGGCTTGAAGGCCTTCGCCGTGGCCCAACACCGAGGCAATTTGGCCCAACACTTGAGCGCCCTGCTCGCTCACTTCGATCAAGCTGCTGCGCTTTTGGAAATCCATGACGCCCAAGGGCGAACTGAAGCGCGCGGTACCGCTGGTAGGCAGCACGTGGTTGGGGCCCGCGCAATAGTCGCCCAATGATTCGCTGGTGAAGGCGCCCAAAAAGAGCGCCCCGGCGTGTTTCAGCAAGGGCTCCCAGCGGTGCGGCTCGGCGCTCGACACCTCCAAATGTTCAGGGGCAATTCGGTTGCTGATGGCGCAGGCTTCTTCCATGCTGCGCGTCAAGATCAAGGCCCCGCGGTCGTTCAACGACTTGGCGATGATGGCAGCGCGGGGCATGTCATTCAAAAGCCGATCGATGGCGGCTTGGACTTCAGCGATGTAGGCCGCATCGGGACAGAGCAAAATGCTTTGCGCCAGCTCGTCGTGCTCGGCTTGGCTGAACAAGTCCATCGCCACCCATTCGGCCGGCGTGCTGCCATCGGCCAAGACCAAAATTTCAGACGGCCCTGCGATCATGTCGATGCCGACCGTGCCAAAGACCCGCTTTTTAGCGCTGGCCACATAGGCGTTGCCGGGCCCGGTGATTTTGTCGACCTTGGGCACGGTAGCGGTGCCGTAAGCCAAAGCGCCGACGGCCTGTGCACCGCCCAATGTGAAGGCGCGGCTCACGCCGGCCACATAGGCGGCGGCCAGCACGAGGGCATTTTTTTCGCCACGCGGGGTGGGCACGACCATGATGATGTCTTCAACACCCGCCACATGCGCGGGAATGGCATTCATCAACACGCTGGACGGGTAAGCTGCTTTGCCGCCGGGCACATAAATACCGACACGGTCCAAGGGCGTGACTTTTTGGCCGAGCAACGTGCCGTCTTCATCACGGTAGTGCCAGCTCTCGCCGCTGGCGCGTTTTTGTGCTTGGTGGTAGTTGCGAATGCGCTTGGCCGCTTGCTCCAAAGCGGTTCGCTGAATGGGTGGCAAGCCCTCAAAAGCCGCTTTCAATTCAGCCTGGGTTAACTCCAGGTCGGCGACCGAGGTGGCATTCAAACCATCGAACTGTTGGGTGAAGGCGAGCACGGCCGCATCGCCGTCCTTTTTCACCGCACTCAAAATGTCGGCCACACGCTGCTCAATGGCCGTGTCGGTGTCCGACGACCAATGCAGCCGCGCCGCAAACTGGGCTTCAAAAGAAGCATCGGCGGTCGACAGGTAAAGGGGTCGGGCTTGGAAGGCGGGCATGAGGAGAAGGGGTTTAAGGGGCTTTATTTTGCAGGCGCTTTGACAGCCGCTGAGAAGGCTTCAATCAAGGCACGAATGGGGGCTTGCTTCAACTTCAAAGCGGCTTGGTTCACCACCAAACGCGAGCTGATGTCCATGATGCGCTCGACCTCAACCAAATGATTGGCCTTCAAGGTACTGCCGGTGGAGACCAAGTCGACAATGGCGTCGGCCAAGCCCGTCAAGGGCGCGAGCTCCATGCTGCCATAAAGTTTGATGAGGTCGACGTGCACGCCCTTGGTCGCAAAAAAGTCCCGCGCAATGGTGGTGTATTTGGTCGCCACCTTGAGCCGCGAGCCTTGTTTAACGGCGTTCGCGTAATCAAAATCGGCGCGCACCGCGACGCTCATGCGGCAACGCGCAATGTTCAAATCCAGCGGCTGGTAAAGGCCTTGCGCACCGTGTTCAATCAAGGTGTCTTTTCCGGTCACGCCCAAATCTGCGCCGCCGTATTGCACGTAGGTGGGCACATCGGTGGCACGCACCAAGACCACGCGAACCTGGGGTTGGTTGGTCGGCAAAATCAGCTTGCGCGATTTTTCAGGGTCTTCCAAGACTTCAATGCCAGCGGCCTTGAGCAGCGGCAAGGTTTCGTCAAAGATGCGGCCTTTGGACAAGGCCAATGTGAGGGTGGAGTTGCTCATGTCAGGTAAATGGTTTTATTTCAGGCGCTCAATGTCGGCGCCCAAACCTTGCAGCTTGTGCTCCATTTGGTCGTAGCCGCGGTCCAGGTGGTAGATCCGCTCGACCACGGTTTCACCCTCGGCGATCAAGCCGGCAATGACCAAGCTCGCTGAAGCCCGCAAGTCGGTGGCCATGACGTTCGCCCCGGACAAGGCCGCACCGCCTTCAATCAAAGCGACCTTGCCATCAGTTTGGATGCGGGCGCCCAATCGAACCAGTTCTTGGACGTGCATGAAGCGGTTTTCAAAAATGGTCTCCGTGACTTTGGAAGCCCCTTGGGCCACGGTGTTCAGGGTCATGAACTGGGCCTGCATGTCGGTTGGAAAGCCGGGGTATTCGGTGGTGCGAAAGCCTTGGGCTTTCAATTGCCCAGACGCGGCGCCAGGCGAACGAACCCAAATGCCTTTCTTAACGCCTGGGTCGGGGCCTCCCGCTTCGGTCTCTTCAACCGCGCGAACTTCGACACCGGCTTCAGCCAGTTTCTCAATGACCGCATCCAAATGATCGGCGCGGCCATGGCGCAAGAAAGCCTCGCCGCCGGTGGCCGCCACAGCGCATAAAAAAGTGCCGGCTTCAATGCGGTCAGCCACCACTTGGTGCGTGGTACCCTGCAATGCGTCCACGCCCTGAATTCGGATTCGGCTGGTGCCATGGCCTTGAATTTTGGCGCCCATGGCGATCAACATCTCGGCCAAATCAACAATCTCGGGCTCTTGGGCAGCGTTCTCCAATACCGTCTCACCCTCGGCCAAGCAGGCGGCCATCAAAAAGTTTTCAGTGCCCGTCACCGTCACCATGTCGGTGGTGATGCGAGCGCCTTTCAAGCGGCTTCGCCCGACGGGCAGTTGGGCCACCATGTAGCCATGCTCGACCACGATTTCGGCGCCCATGGCTTGCAGGCCTTTGATGTGTTGGTCCACGGGTCTTGAGCCAATCGCACAGCCCCCGGGCAACGACACTCGGGCGCGGCCAAAGCGGGCCAACAGCGGGCCCAACACCAAGACCGAGGCGCGCATGGTTTTGACCAACTCATAGGGCGCTTCAGGCAAGTTCAAGTCAGCGGCATTCAGCAGCACGGAGCCGTCTGTTTGACGCTGAGTCGTCACACCCATGTGGGTAATCAGCTTGAGCATGGTAGCCACGTCTTGCAAGCGCGGCACATTGCGCAACACCACCGGTTCGGCACTCAAGAGCGCCGCACACAACTCGGGCAAGGCCGCATTTTTGGCGCCAGAAATGGACACCTCGCCCTTTAAAGCGCGTCCACCGCGAATTTTCAATCGATCCAACTCAGGCCTCGGCTTGTTGCGCCCACTCAGCAGGCGTGAAGGTTTTCATGGACAAGGCGTGCACCTCGTCGGTTTTGATTTTTTCGCCCAAAGTGGCATAGACCTTTTGGTGCCGTTTGATTAACCGGCAGCCCTCGAATTCGGCCGAGACGATGGTGGCATACCAATGCCGGCCATCGCCCTCCAGCGTGATGTGCTGGCAAGTCAAGCCTTGGGTGATGGTGTGCTTAAGTTCGTCTGCGGTCATGGCCAAATGCAATAGGGTGTTCAGTGAATCGATCGGGCGTTCAGTGCATGGGTTAGTTTCGGATTTTGTAGCCAATCTTTAGCAGGTGCAGTGCCAGAGCGCTGGCCAGCAAAAAGGTGGTGCCCACCAAGCCGAGGCTGAGCCAAGGCGACACATCGCTGGTACCGAAAAAGCCGTAGCGGAACCCATCAATCATGTAAAAGAAGGGATTGAAATGGCTGGCCGCTTGCCAAAAGGGAGGCAGCGAATGCACAGAATAAAAAACCCCGGCCAAAAAGGTCATGGGCATCACGATGAAGTTTTGGAAGGCCGCCATCTGGTCAAACTTTTCAGCCCACAAACCGGCAATCAAGCCCAAAACGCCCATCAGACCCGCGCCCAACAAGACGAATAAAACCATCACCAGCGGGGCTTCGAAATGAGGAAGGGCAAAAAACGAAGTGATGACAAAGACCCCAAAACCCACCATCAAGCCACGCACCAAGGACGAGCCCACATAGGCTAAGAACCAACCCCAGTGCGACAAAGGTGTGAGCAAAACAAAAACCAAATTGCCCATGATCTTGCTTTGAATCAGACTCGATGAGCTGTTGGCAAAGGCATTTTGCAGCACGCTCATCATGACCAAGCCGGGGATCAAAAACGCCGTGTAGGAAACCCCGGGGCTGACCTCGACGCGGGAGTCCAGCACATGGCCAAAGACCAGCAAATAGAGGACGGAGGTGAGGACCGGTGCGGCCACGGTTTGAAAGCTGACCTTCCAAAACCGCAGCACCTCTTTTTTGAACAAGGTCATCCAACCCATGCCCGTGACTGGATGCGCGGGTGGCAAGGGCTCCACAAGCTCAGAAAGCGATTTTTCAACCTGGGCGTTCATGCTTTTTTACCCTTTGCAGCGTTCATGACGGCGATGAACACGTCTTCCAAATCGGCTTTGCGGACTTCAATGTCTTCGGCCACCAAACCGGCTTCGCGCACCGCCGCCAAGCGCGACTCGATCTCAGTGGCGTTGTGCACTTGCATTTGCACGATGCGGCCGGTGACGCGGGCCTGCTCTGCCAATGCCGCGGGCAATTCGCCGTCCAATTTAAAGCGCAGCACATTTCCGCTGGCCTGTGCCAACAAATCACTGGTGCGCTCCAACGCCACCACTTCGCCTTGCTTGAGCATGGCGATGCGGCTGCACAACGCCTCGGCCTCGTCCAAATAATGGGTGGTGAGCAGCACCGTGTGGCCTTGCTTGTTGAGTTTGGCGATGAACTGCCAAAGGGTTTGGCGCAGCTCCACATCGACACCGGCGGTGGGTTCATCCAGCACAATGATGGCCGGCCGATGGACCAAGGCTTGGGCCACCAGCACACGGCGCTTCATGCCACCGGAAAGCTGGCGCATGTTGGCATTGGCTTTGTCGGTCAGGCCCAAGCTGTCGAGCAGCTCGTCGATCCAAGCGTCGTTGTTCTTGATGCCAAAGTAGCCCGATTGAAAGCGCAGTGCCTCACGGACATTGAAGAAGGGGTCGAACACGAGTTCTTGGGGCACCACACCCAAACGGCGGCGCGCCAAGGCGAATTCTTTTTGCACATCAGCCCCTTGAACCAGAATATGGCCTTGGCTGGGACGCGCCAATCCAGCCAAGATGCTGATGAGGGTGGTTTTGCCAGCCCCATTGGGTCCCAACAAGCCAAAAAACTCGCCTTCTTGGATGTCAAAACTGACTTGGTTGAGTGCCGTCAGAAGCCCGCGGGGGGTGTCGTAGGTCTTACTGACCGATTGAAAAGAGATGGCTGACATTGGCGTTATTTTACGCCCAGCAACCACTCCGCCACGCCGTAAACGCGCGCCAATTCATGAAGATGGGCCGAGGCCCCCTGCACCGAGAAGCTGGCCCCCGCAAGGAGGGCCTGGCGCTTCAAGTCCATCAAGACGGCCAAGGTGGCCGAGTCAATCACCTGGGTCGCTTGAGCGTCGACCACCCAAGTCCCTGTCCCCGCTCCATTCCCAGCGTTCAATCCTGCGGGCAATCCCCGCAGGAACGCCATGGCATGGGTTTGGGTCAGGTTGACGGGCAGTTGCAGCAACATGGGGGTCAGGACCAATTCAGTCCTTTTTGGCGTTGGCTTTGTTGCGCTCGGCCAAGGCGTCGATCAGGCCGTCGATGCCCTTGGCATTGATGGTTTGGGCAAATTGGCTGCGGTAGTTGTCGACCAACCAAATGCCCATGACATTCAGGTTGTAAATGCGCCAGCCGTAGCCTTGGCCCGGGGTTTTGGCCAAGCGGTAGTCCAATTGAACCGGGTCGCCAGTGCCTTTAACTTCGCTTCGAACCAAGACCTCCGTGTCCTCAGGCGCAGAGCGCAAGGGTTTGATGGTCAAAACCATGTCAATCACCTGGGAAACCGCGCCCGCATAGGTTCGCACCAGCAGGGTCTTGAATTCTTCTTGAAGCCGCGCTTTTTGGGCAGGCGTCGCCTGACGCCAAGCAGGGCCTACCGCCGAAGCGGTCATGCGTTGAAAGTCAACGTTGGGCATGACCTTGGTGTCGACCAAGGCCATCAGCTTGGGCATATCGCCTTTTTGCAGCAGCTTGTCGGTCTTGATGGTGCCCAAGACATCGTCGGCCATGGTTTTGATGAACACGTCCGGGGCCAAATCACTGGCGGGTGAAGCCGCTTGGGCCGTCGACGTGAAACCGGGCAGGATCAAGGCACCAGACAGTGCCAACACCCATCCTTGAAATAAAAAACGACGTCTCATGGTTTAAAAAATTAGAAATCAGGGGGCCGAGGGAGCGACCAACGGTTCGTCCTGATCATAGCGTTCGGAGTCCATGGATTTAAAAATGTCAGGGTCACGACTTTGCAAATACGCGTCGCGTAAAAAAGCGTATTCATCAAGTGATGCGGAGCCCAACAAATCGCCGGCCTGCAAGAGGTTGGCACGGAGGTTGATGAATTGCGTTGCGGTCAAACTGTTGCGCACGGCAATGTCTTTTTCGCGCGCCAGCAAGTTGCCTTGGTAGTCAAGCACCAACGCACTGCCGTCGCGCACCGAGGAGGGGCCCAATAAGGGCAGCATCAAATACGGACCGGCGGGAACGCCCCAGTGGGCCAAGGTCTTACCCAGGTCTTGTTTGTGGGCGTCAATGCCCAAGTCTCTCGCAACATCGAACAAGCCGAAAACACCAAAAACCGTGTTGGTACCAAAACGGATGACGGTCTCAGCGGCATCGGCGACCTTCCCTTGCAGCAAGTTGTTGGCAAAAGACCAAGGCTCGGCCAAATTGGCAAAAAAGTGGGTGACGCTTTGTCGAACGCCACCCGGAAGCGCGTCTTTGTAGGCGGTTGCGACGGGCTTCAAAACCGCTTTATCGACCGTGGTGTTGAAGTCATAAACCGAACGGTTCAAGGGCTCCAAGGGGTCGTTCGGGTTGGCATGGGGTCCGCTGGCACAACCGCCCATAGCGCCCAAGACCATCACGAAGAACGCCAAGGCCAACGAGCGAAACCCGCTAAGCCAACGATCGCTGGAGGGGCTCAAAGCGAATAATTTCACTTGCTGTCACCTGGGGATTTTGCAGGGCCATCCGCCGCCTTGCCATACAGGAATTGGCTGATTAAGTTTTCCAGGACCACGGCCGATTGAGTCGATTGAATGCTGTCGCCTGAAACCAAGTTTTTTTCATCAGCACCCGCCTCCAAGCCCAAGTACTGCTCGCCCAACAAGCCGCTGGTCAAGATTTTCAAGGAGCTGTCTTTGGGGAAAGTGAAGCGCGAATCCAAGGCCAACACCGCCAAGGCTTGAAAGGATCGATCGTCAAAGGTGATGGACTCGACGCGGCCCACGACCACGCCGGCACTCTTGACGGCTGCTTTGGGCTTCAAGCCCCCGATGTTGTCAAAGCGGGCACTGATTTTGTAGGTGGGCTGAAAGCCCAGATTCAACAAATTAGCGGCTTGCAAAGACAAAAACAAAACAGCGGCCAAACCCAGCAGGACAAAAAGCCCAACCCACACGTCAATTTTGGAGCGTTGCATGCTTGACTCTCCCCTCTTTCGCTTAAATACTGAACATCACGGTGGTGAGGATGAAATCCAACCCCAACACCGCCAAAGAAGCCGCCACCACGGTGTTGGTGGTGGCCCGAGAAACACCCTCTGGCGTGGGTTGCGCTTCATAGCCTTGCAGCAAAGCCGTGAAGGTCACCGTCACGCCAAAAACCAAACTCTTGAGCAGGCCATTGCCAACATCCTGCCACGCGTCGACGCCGCTTTGCATCTGACTCCAAAAAGAGCCGGAATCGACACCAATCAAGCCGACGCCCACCGCGGCGCCCCCGAGCACACCCACAGCGCTGAAGACCGCACTCAACAAAGGCATGGCGATCACACCGCCCCAAAAACGGGGAGCCAAGATGCGCTGCACCGGGTCAACGGCCATCATTTCCATCGCGCTCAATTGCTCGCCGGCTTTCATCAGCCCAATTTCGGCGGTCAAGGCCGTGCCAGCCCGCCCCGCGAACAACAAAGCGGTGATGACCGGGCCCAACTCACGCACCAAAGAAAGCGCGACCAACAAGCCCAAAGCCGAAGAAGAACCATAGCGCTGCAAGGTGTAATAACCCTGCAAGCCAAGCACAAAGCCCACAAAAAGACCCGACACCGCGATGATCGACAACGATAAATTGCCCAAGAAGAACAGTTGATCGCGCACCAAACCGAAGCGCTTGAGGCAAGCGGGCAAGGTGCCCAACAGCCTGAAGAACAGACCAGTGGCCGACCCAATGCGGGCCAAGCGGCCACGCACCCCAGCACCCAGGCGGGCCAAAAGGTCCAAAAGGTCTTGAAGGTCCAAAGTTTTGTCCAACCTCACGCCGTCGGGGCTGTTGGGGTTTTTGGTATTTTTGGTGTTGGGGTTTTTATCAGCGTTGGGGCTCATGAATTCGCCCCCTTTTCACCCAAGTTGGCACGCAAGTTAGGCCCTGAATCTGAACCCGAGTCTGAACCCGATTCTGAACACGAGACTGTGCCAAAGTCCTGCGCCACACTGGGGCCTGGGTAATGGAAACGCACCGGCCCTTCCGGCAGCGCATTGACGAATTGGTGCACCAAGGGGTCTTGGCTGGCCCTCACCTGCGCGGGCGACCCCTCGGCCGCCACCCGGCCATTGGCCAAAATGATGACATGGTCTGCAATGCTGAAGGTTTCGTCCAAATCGTGCGACACCACGATGCTGGTCAAGCCCAAAGCGTCGTTGAGTTGTCGAATCAAACGGGCCGAAGTGCCCAGCGAAATGGGGTCCAAACCGGCAAAGGGTTCGTCGTACATGACCAGTTCGGGGTCGAGCGCGATGGCTCGGGCCAAGGCCACACGGCGTGCCATGCCGCCCGAAATTTCAGAGGGCATCAAATCCCGGGCACCGCGCAAACCGACCGCGTTCAGCTTCATCAACACAATGTCCCGGATCAGTTCGGGCGACAAATTGCTGTGCTCGCGCAAGGGAAAAGCGACGTTGTCAAAGACACTCAAATCGGTGAACAAAGCACCAAATTGGAACAACATGCCCATGCGACGACGGGCCTGGTAAAGGGCTTTTCGGTTGGACGTGTCCAAACGCTGCCCGTCGAAAATCACTTCACCGCTTTGTGGGCTGATTTGCCCGCCGATCAACCTCAACACCGTGGTTTTACCGCCCCCAGAAGCCCCCATCAGGGCGGTTACTTTGCCTTTGGGGAAGCGCAAACTGAGGTCACTCAAGACAGGCCTGCCCCCATAACCAAAGGTCAGGTGCTTGAGTTCGACCAGAGATGACGAAGCGGCGTGGGAATTCATGTTGGAGATCGGGGGAAACCCGAATCTCCGATGATAACTGAGCCTGATCGCAGGGGGCTGCCCGGTTTCCCAGCAACCACGGGTTTTTAGCGAGGCAGTTCGCTGTGGCCCATCAAGAACTGGTCGACCGCGCGCGCCGCCTGACGGCCCTCGCGGATGGCCCAAACCACCAAGCTCTGGCCGCGACGCATGTCACCCGCCACAAAGACCTTGGGCACGTTGGTGGCGTAGCCCCCCTTTTCTTCGGTGCTGGCCTTGGCATTGCCGCGGGCGTCTTTGTCGACCTTGAAGCCTTCCAGAATGCTGGCAACCGGGTTCACAAAACCCATGGCCAGGAAGACCAGGTCGGCCTTGTGTTCTTTTTCAGTGCCCGCAATTTCTACCAACTTGCCGTCTTTGAATTCAACATGAACGGTTTTTAAACCCGTCAGCTTGCCGTTTTTACCGATGAATTCTTTGGTGGAAATGGCGAATTCGCGCTCACACCCTTCTTCATGGCTGGAGCTGGTGCGCAGCTTCAGCGGCCAATAAGGCCAAACCAAGGGTTTGTTTTCTTGTTCAGGCGGTTGGGGCATGACTTCAAATTGGGTCACGCTGGCCGCACCGTGGCGGTTGCTGGTGCCCACGCAATCCGAGCCGGTATCACCACCGCCGATGACGATCACGTGCTTTCCGTCAGCGCGCAATTGGCCCTTCAGCTTGTCGCCGGCGTTGACCTTGTTTTGCTGGGGCAAGAATTCCATGGCGAAGTGCACGCCTTCGAGCTCACGGCCAGGAATCGGCAAGTCGCGCGACTGCTCAGAGCCGCCGGCCAACAAGACCGCATCAAAGTCCTTTTCCAATTGGGCCGGCGAAATGGTTTCCTTGGCCCAGTTGGTGACCTTGCTGCCTTTGGGCAATTCGCCCACGATGACGCCGGTGCGCACCGTCACGCCTTCGGCTTCGAGCTGCTTCATGCGGCGGTCGATGTGCGATTTTTCCATCTTGAAGTCAGGAATGCCATAACGCAGCAAGCCGCCGACGCGGTCGTTCTTTTCAAACAAAGTCACGTCGTGTCCGGCGCGAGCCAATTGCTGAGCGGCCGCCATGCCCGCAGGGCCAGAGCCGACCACCGCGACTTTTTTGCCGGTTTTGTGTGGGGCCGGCTCGGGCTTGACCCAGCCTTCTGCCCAGGCTTTGTCGATGATCGCGTGCTCAATCGACTTGATGCCAACGGCGTCGTCATTCAAGTTCAAGGTGCAAGCGGCCTCGCAAGGCGCGGGGCAAATGCGGCCGGTGAACTCGGGGAAGTTGTTGGTGCTGTGCAGTACTTCAATGGCCGTTTTCCAGTCTTGGCTGAAGACCAAGTCGTTGAAGTCCGGAATGATGTTGTTGACGGGGCATCCGTTGTTGCAAAAAGGCGTGCCGCAGTCCATGCAACGCGCCGCCTGCACCTTGGCCTGCGCATCGTCCAAACCAATGACAAACTCTTTGTAGTTTTTAACGCGTTGGGCGACGGGCTCGTAACCCTCTTCGATGCGCTCAAACTCCATGAAGCCGGTAATTTTTCCCATGATGGCTGTCCTTGTTATTGGTTTGATTAGGCAGTCACAGCAGGTTTTGCTGCGGCCGATGCGGATTTTTTCTTGGCGTTGATTTCGCCCAAAGCCCGTTTGTATTCGTTCGGGAATACCTTCACGAACTTCGTGCGGCTGCTGACCCAGTTGTCGAGCAGCTCACGGGCCCGCTTGCTGCCTGTCCACCGGTTGTGGTCTTCCAGCAGTTTCTTCAATTGCGCTTCATCGCTTTGGTCGCGGTGCCAAACGGCGCGGTCAACTTGGGCTTCTTGCTCGGCCGTGGTCAAAACCTTTTCCAAGGACACCATGGCCATGTTGCAACGCGAAGCGAAGCTGCCGTCTTCGTCGTAAACATAGGCGATACCGCCGCTCATACCGGCCGCAAAGTTACGGCCGGTTGGGCCCAACACCGCCACAGTACCGCCGGTCATGTACTCACAACCGTGGTCGCCTGTTCCTTCGACCACCGCCGTTGCACCCGAAAGGCGCACGGCAAAACGCTCGCCGCCAACGCCGCTGAAATAGGCTTCGCCCAACGTGGCACCGTACATCACGGTGTTGCCCACAATGATGTTTTTGGCCGACTCGCCACGGAAGTCCAGTGAAGGACGCACCACCACGCGGCCGCCCGACAGTCCTTTGCCGGTGTAGTCGTTGGCATCGCCAATCAAATACAAGGTGATGCCCGCCGCCAAGAAAGCGCCAAACGATTGGCCGCCCGTGCCTTCGAGTTGAATGCGGATGCTGTCGTCCGGCAAGCCTTCGGGGTGCACCTTGGTCAAAGCGCCCGACAACATGGCGCCGACCGAGCGGTTCACGTTGCGCACCGCTTCAATGAAGTGCACCTTTTCGCCACGCTCGATGGCGGGACGTGATTTTTCGATGAGGCGTTGGTCCAAGGCTTTTTCCAAACCATGCTCTTGCTCGGCCACGTGGAAACGAGGCACTTCGGCGTCGGTGGTGGGCACAGCGAACAAACGGCTGAAATCGAGGCCCTGTGATTTCCAATGGTCCAAGCCTGGGCGCATGTCGAGCAAATCGGCACGACCAATCAAATCGTCGAACTTGCGGATGCCGAGTTGGGCCATGATCTGGCGCACTTCTTCAGCGATGAAGAAGAAGTAATTCACCACATGCTCAGGCTTGCCCGAGAACTTGGCGCGCAAAACGGGGTCTTGCGTGGCCACGCCGACGGGGCAGGTGTTCAAGTGGCATTTGCGCATCATGATGCAGCCTTCCACCACCAGAGGCGCGGTGGCAAAGCCGAACTCGTCAGCGCCCAACAAGGCGCCGATGGCGACGTCGCGGCCGGTCTTCATTTGGCCATCGACTTGAACGCGGATGCGGCCGCGCAAGCCATTCAGTACCAAGGTTTGTTGGGTTTCAGCCAAGCCGATTTCCCAAGGCCCCCCGGCGTGCTTGATGGATGACCATGGCGAAGCACCGGTGCCGCCGTCGTGACCGGCGATCACCACGTGGTCGCTCTTGCATTTGGCGACGCCCGCGGCAATGGTGCCGACGCCGACTTCAGAGACCAACTTCACACTGATGCTGGAATGGGGCGAGACATTCTTCAGGTCGTGAATCAGCTGGGCCAGGTCTTCAATGGAATAGATGTCGTGGTGGGGCGGCGGCGAAATCAGGCCCACACCGGGCACCGAGTAGCGCAGCTTGCCGATGTAGTCGGACACCTTGCCGCCCGGCAGTTGACCGCCCTCACCGGGCTTGGCGCCTTGCGCCATCTTGATCTGAATTTGATCGGCGGAACTCAGGTATTCCGCGGTGACACCAAAGCGGCCTGAAGCCACTTGTTTGATCTTCGAGCGCAGCGAATCGCCGGGCAACAAAGGCATGTCGACTTCAACTTGCGCCGCGCCAATCACGCTCTTCAAGGTGGCGCCTTGGGCGATTGGGATGCCCTTCAACTCTTGACGGTAACGGGCTGGGTCTTCACCGCCTTCGCCGGTGTTGCTCTTGCCGCCGATGCGGTTCATGGCGACGGCCAAAGTGGCGTGGGCTTCCGTGCTGATGGAGCCCAGCGACATGGCGCCAGTGGCAAAGCGTTTAACGATTTCTTTGGCGGGTTCAACTTCGTCCACCGAGATGGCTTTGCTCGGATCGATCTTGAACTCGAACAAGCCGCGCAGGGTCAGCTGGCGCTTGGTCTGGTCGTTGATGATTTGCGCGTATTCTTTGTACGTATTCCAGTTGTTGGCGCGGGTCGAGTGTTGCAGCTTGGCAATCGCGTCGGGCGTCCACATGTGCTCCTCACCACGCGCACGCCAAGCGTATTCGCCACCGGCGTCCAACATGTGGGCCAACACAGGGTTGCCCGCAAAGGCGCTGTCGTGCATGCGCAAGGCTTCTTCGGCAATCTCAAACACGCCAATGCCTTGCACTCGGCTGGCCGTGCCCGTGAAATACTTGGCAATGGTTTCGGTGTTGATGCCAATGGCCTCAAACAGCTGCGCCCCACAGTAGCTCATGTAGGTGCTCACACCCATCTTGGACATGATTTTGGAAAGGCCCTTGCCGATCGCTTTGATGTAGTTGTAGATGGCTTTGTCGGCCGACAAATCGCCAGGCAAGTCCTTGTGCAAAGACGCCAAGGTTTCCATGGCCAGGTAGGGGTGTACGGCTTCGGCGCCATACCCAGCCAAAACGGCAAAGTGATGCACTTCGCGGGCTGTGGCGGTTTCCACCACCAAGCCAGCGCTGGTGCGCAGGCCTTCGATCACCAGGTGTTGGTGAATGGCCGACAAAGCCAACAAAGCCGGAATCGCCACTTGGGTGGCGGTCACGCCGCGGTCGCTGATGATCAGGATGTTGTGGCCGCTCTTGATGGCGTCCATGGCTTCGGCGCACAGCGAGGCCAATTTGGCTTCAACGCCTTCACGACCCCAAGCGGCGGGGTAGGTAATGTCGAGAGTGTGGCTCTTGAACTTGCCTTGTGTGGTGTGGGCAATGTTGCGCAGCTTGGCCATGTCGCTGAAGTCAAGGACCGGCTGGCTGACCTCCAAACGCATGGGCGGATTGACTTGGTTGATGTCCAACAAATTGGGTTTGGGGCCAATGAAGGACACCAAGGACATCACGATGGCTTCGCGGATCGGGTCGATCGGCGGATTGGTCACTTGGGCGAACAACTGCTTGAAGTAATTGTAAAGCGGCTTGCTGCGGTCGCTCAAGACGGCCAAGGGGCTGTCGTTGCCCATGGAACCCAGGGCTTCTTCGCCGTTGGCGGCCATGGGACTCATCAGGAATTTGATGTCTTCTTGGCTATAACCAAAAGCCTGCTGCAATTGCAGCAACGGCGTGCTTGAGGCGGAGGCCGAGGCTTGAGGTGCGGCTTCGGAGCCCGCCACATCGTCCAATTTGATGCGCAGGTTTTCAATCCATTGTTTGTAGGGCTTGCTGTTGGCGAGGTTGGATTTCAGCTCTTCGTCGTCAATCATGCGGCCTTGTTCCAAGTCGATGAGGAACATCTTGCCGGGCTGCAGGCGCCATTTGCGAACAATTTTGTTTTCAGGCACGGGCAAGACACCCGATTCAGAGCCCATGATGACAAAGTCGTCATCGGTAATGCAATAGCGTGAAGGACGCAGCCCATTGCGGTCCAGGGTGGCGCCAATTTGACGGCCGTCGGTGAACACGATGGACGCGGGGCCATCCCAAGGCTCGAGCATGGCGGCGTGGTATTCGTAGAAAGCCCTGCGGCGCTCGTCCATGGTGGTGTGCTGTTCCCAAGGCTCAGGAATCATCATCATCACCGCTTGGCTGATGGGGTAGCCGGCCATGGTCAACAACTCGAGGCAGTTGTCGAAAGTGGCGGTGTCGGATTGGTCGGCGAAGCTGATGGGGTAAAGCTTTTGCAAGTCGGCGCCCAAAACGGGCGAGGCCATCACGCCTTCACGCGCCTTCATCCAGTTGTAATTGCCTTTGACGGTGTTGATTTCACCGTTGTGGGCCACATAGCGATAGGGGTGGGCCAGCGGCCACTCAGGGAAGGTGTTGGTCGAGAAGCGCTGGTGAACCAAGCCCAGCGCCGAGACACAGCGCTCGTCTTGCAGGTCAAGGTAATAAGTGCCCACTTGGTCGGCCAACAGCAGGCCTTTGTAGACCACCGTGCGGCTGGACATGCTGGGGACGTAATATTCCTTGCTGTGCGTCAAACCGAGGGCCTGGATGTTGGCGCTGGCGGTTTTTCGAATCACATACAACTTGCGCTCCAAGGCGTCTTGCACGATGACGTCGTTGCCGCGGCCGATGAAGACTTGGCGCAAAACGGGCTCTTTGGCACGCACGCGGGGCGACATCGGCATGGCCAAATTAACCGGCACATCGCGCCAGCCGAGCAACACCTGGCCTTCGGCCTTGATGGCGCGTTCCATTTCTTGTTCGCAAGCCAAGCGGGAGGCATGCTCTTTGGGCAAAAACACCATGCCCACGCCATATTCGCCAGCGGGCGGCAAGGTCACGCCAAGGCGGCCATCGGGGGCAATGCCGTTGGTGGCCATTTCTTCGCGGTACAAAGCATCGGGCAATTGGATCAAGATGCCGGCGCCGTCGCCCATCAACTTGTCAGCGCCGACCGCGCCGCGGTGGTCCAAGTTTTCCAAAATTTTGAGCGCGTTTTGGACGATCGCATGCGACTTTTGGCCTTTGATGTGCGCCACAAAGCCCACGCCGCAAGCGTCGTGTTCGTTCGAGGCGGCGTACAAACCGTTTTGTTGCAAATGTTGAATTTCGGCTGCCTGGTTCATGGCGATTCCTGAAAAATAAGAGGACTCAGCGTCCCCAGTGACACAATGTTTATTCCGCGAGGGCCATAAGGGTATTCCATTGCAACAAAAATGCCAAGCGCTTTAAATAGGGGTCAGATGACAATTAATGAGCACCCGCTTTGGGTGATTTAATTATTGGGGACAGATTGAATCAAGGGCCGGATGCTCGGGGTCGTCCCGCTTTGGCAGGCGTCAAACGGCGCGCCGTCTGGCCCTGTAAGGCGTCAATGAATTCAAGGTCTCCCAAGACCCAGCCCTGCCGCGTGGTGGTCTCAAGTTGCTCAATCTCCGCGGCCGACAAGCCCAACTCCACTTGAGCCGCATAAGCCGCCTCCCGGGCAAAAGGGGTGTTGCCCAAGGCCCAATAATCGGCATGAGGACCCCATCCGCGGCCCAACATCGATTCGGGCAAATGGGGGGCCGGACGTCCAGCGTAGTGCGCGCCAGGGCTCCAAGTCGATTCAAAAGGGTGCATGGTCAAGCCCTCGCGCACCGAAAGGGTGTCTAAAAACACCATGGCAGGCAAAACAAATCGGCCTGGCTGCAAGACGCTGACACGGTAACGCCCCTCCCAAAGGGTGCCGCTTCGGCCATGACGGGTGTTGTATTGGCGGGTGTATTTGCGGCCCAAGGCCTGCATAAAAACAGACAAGGCCTGCGAGTGCGAAGGCGTCAACAGCCAAAAAACCCGGTTTTCGGTGAAGGCCCAAGCGTGCACTTCAACCCCCGAGTCAGCGGCGTAATCCTTGGCGACTTGCAACAGGCTCCGACGATCGGCATCGTCCACAAAAACCGGCGCCCCGTTATGCCCAGACTGCATCACCAAATGCGGCAAACCGGGGAGGGACAAACGGGGAAGGCGGGCCATGACGTTGGTAATGACTAATTTGTGAAGCTTACTTTGAAAAGCTTAAACGTTCACAATCAACCGGCTTCACTGGCGATTCGAAAGCGCGTGGCCGCCAACGCTTGCAAGCCAAACTCAGCCAGCAATGCCTGCAAGCGCTCCGCCGCAGCCAAGGCCCTTTGCCCTTTGGGCTGCCCGACCCCAGCAGGTCCTTTTTTGGCCAAGATTAACTCGTTCTTCATGCTGTGTTCCCAACCGACCAGCTCGGTCACGGTGACTTCATAGCCTTGCGACTCCAAAAACAAACAACGCAACACATTGGTCAATTGACTGCCCAATTCCCGCGTATGCAAGGGATGGCGCCACAATTCGGCAAGGGGGGTTTGCTTTAAAAACAAGGCCTTGTTTTGACGCAAATGGCCCGCTAACTCGGCTTGACAGCAAGGCACCAGCACCATGTAGCTGGCCTGCTTGGCCAAGCCAAAGGCGATGGCGTCGTCGGTGGCGGTATCGCAAGCGTGCAAGGCGGTGACCACGTCGATGTGCTCGGGCAACCGAACATCGGTCGTGGCTTCGGCCACGGTCGTGTCAATGAACGACATGCGATCAAACCCCATCTCTGCGGCCATGACTTGGGAGCGCTGGACCAACTTGGCGCGGGCTTCGATGCCATAAATATGGCCACGACCCAAGGCCTTGAAAAACAAGTCGTAAATGATGAAGCCCAAGTAAGACTTGCCCGCGCCGTGGTCGGCCAAGGTGGGGCCAACCGGTTGCTGGGCAGCGGGATGTGTGGGGCGTTGTGGCTCGCTTGCCAACAACTCTTTCAACAAGGTTTCGATGAACTGAAACAAGTGATAAACCTGCTTTAGCTTGCGCCGAGAGTCTTGGTTCAAGCGGCCTTCGCGGGTCAAGATGTGCAGGGCCTGGAGCAAGGCAATCGACTGCCCGGGCCGAATGACCTCGGCCACAGCGGGATCGAGGTCAGGGCGTTTTGATTTCATGGACTTCATTGATCGGGCTTTATTGATTTGGCTCTATTCATTTGGCTTTATTTACAGAGTTTCGTCTCTTGGCCATCAAAGGGACTAAGTCCCAGATGAGGCCCCACCCCCAAGGCCTGCCAACCGGCGTTGCCCATTTCCCGCAACAAAGCCAGGTTGCGCTCGTAAATGGCCTCGGCTTCTGGAAAGGCCGCAACAGCCCACTCAATGCTGTTTTCGCGCAACAGGTGCAAGGCGGGATACGGCGCTCGGTTCACTCTGTGCCCCGGGTCATCGGGCGGTGCGTCAAAAAACTCAAAGCGTGGGTGAAAAGGGGCCATTTGGAAGACCCCCTCAAAACCCATTTGGCGCAGGGTGCGCTCGGCTCGGGGCAAAAAGGCGTGCATTTCCAAAAATTCGGGCCATGCGAGCGGCAGCACCAAGACGGTGGTGTCGCGCTCGGTGGCTGAAGCGGCCGCTAAATCGGTTAATTCTTGCCTCAAGGCGTCGAGCACATCGCCCTCTTGCGTGGCCAAACTGAGCTGCCAATGAATTTGTTTTTTGACGTGCACCGCTTTGGCAAAGGGACAGAGGTTCAAACCGATCACGGCCCGCTCCAACCAGCCCGTCATGTCCTGCAAAACGAGGCCTTCATCAAGGGGGGTCATGCCGCGCCACCCAACCACTGGATGCCCGTCAAACGCTCGTGCTCTCGGAGGGCAAAGCGATCGGTCATGCCCGCAATGTAATCCACCACGGCGCGCAACACATCGGTTTGCGACGCAAAATGGGCCTGCATTTCAGCGGGCCTGTCGATATAGAGGCGAAACAAATCTTGCACCACTCCGCTGGCCCGATCGGTGGTCGCCATCACCTGAGGATGGCGATACAGGGCACTGAACAAAAACCGCTTCAGCAATTTCGATTCCTCAGCCATGCCCTCACTGAAACACACCAAGGGCGGGGCTTGGCGCACCGCTTCGAGTGAGTCAATGCCCTGCGACTTCAAGGCTTCTGAGGTGGCGGCCATCAGGTCATAAATTTGAGCGCTGAGCATGCGACGGATGGTTTCATACAACAGGCGACGGCCGCTTTGGGGCTGAGACAAATCAGGAAACTCCGCCAACGTGGCGCAACGGTGTTCGTCAAACAAGGGCACATCGGCCAACTGCGCCAGTGTGATCAGGCCGGAACGCACGCCGTCATCGATGTCGTGGGCGTTGTAGGCGATTTCATCGGCCAAGTTGCAGAGCTGGGCTTCTAAGCTGGGCTGGGTTTTATCGAGGAAGCGCCGACCAACGCCGCCTGGCTCCAGGGTTTCAAGGGCCCTGGCGTTGTTCAGGGAGCAGTGCTTCAAAATGCCTTCACGGGTTTCAAAGGTCAAATTCAAACCATCAAAGGCGGGATAGCGGTGTTCGAGTTCATCGACGACGCGCAGGCTTTGCAGGTTGTGTTCAAAGCCGCTCAGGGTCTTGGCGCCCGCTGTGCCAACGGGGGCCGCTGGGTTCAATTGCTGCACACATTGGTTCAAGGCATCTTGGCCCGCGTGGCCAAAGGGGGTGTGGCCCAAATCGTGGGCCAAGGCAATCGCCTCGACCAGGTCTTCGTTGAGTTGCAAGGCCCGAGCAACGGACCGCCCCAACTGAGCCACTTCCAAAGAATGGGTCATGCGGGTGCGGAACAAATCGCCTTCGTGGTTCAAGAACACCTGCGTTTTGTAGACCAAGCGCCGAAAGGCCGATGAGTGGACGATGCGGTCTCGGTCGCGCTGAAAGTCATCTCGTGTCGGGGCGGGCGCTTCAGAAAATCGACGACCGCGCGAGCGGGCTGGTTGGCTGGCGAAAACGGCAAGGGTCATGGCCGTGGGTCTGAAAAGGGAAAAGCAGGTTTCAAGCTTGGCAACAAGCGTCGATGACTTCACGCACCAGCGCCTCTGGCGCACTTTGCACCACCGCGGTTCCCGGCTTTTGGATCAGCACAAATTTGATATCGCCTGCCTCTGATTTTTTATCGTGGCGCATCAAGGCCAAGTAACGACCGGCATTGTCTTGAGGGTCCAAAATCGGCGCGATGACTGTCAAGCCAGCCCGCTGAATTAATGCGCGCAAATCGGCGACCCACTGCGCGGAAACAAAGCCCAAGCGCTGCGACAACGTCGCGGCCATGACCATGCCGCAGCCGACCGCTTCGCCGTGTAGCCACTCACCAAAACCCAAACCCGCTTCAATGGCGTGGCCAAAGGTATGGCCGAAATTCAGAATGGCCCGCAGACCGGCTTCGCGCTCGTCTTGCCCGACCACTTCGGCCTTGATTTCACAGCTGCGCTGGACCGCATGGGACAGGGCGGCGGGCTCCAAAACACGCAAGTCATCGATGTGGTGGTTCAGCCAATCCAGAAATGCCGTGTCAAAAATCGGTCCGTATTTGATGACCTCAGCCAAGCCCGCCGACAGCTCTCGCGCTGGCAGGGACTTGAGCAACGACAAATCACACAACACGCGCTGAGGCTGATAGAAGGCCCCAATCATGTTCTTACCCAAAGGGTGGTTGATGGCGGTTTTTCCGCCCACCGAGGAGTCCACTTGGGCGAGCAGGGTGGTGGGCAATTGCACAAAGGGCACGCCGCGCATGTAGCTCGCGGCGGCAAAACCCGCCATGTCACCAACCACGCCGCCGCCCAAGGCATAAATCACCGTTTTACGGTCGCAGCCGTTGGCCAAGAGCGCATCAAAAATCAAATTCAACGTTTCCCAAGTTTTGAAGGCCTCGCCGTCGGGCAACACCACTTCAAACAACTGGGCATGACGTGTCCCCAAAGCCGTCTTGAGTCGCGCCGCATACAACGGCGATACCGTCGTGTTGCTGACCATCAAAGCCGAGTGGCCCTTGAGGCCCTCGTAACTGGCCGGGTCCGATAGCAAAGATTCACCGATCAGGATGTCGTAGCTGCGCTCAGCAAAATCAATTTGGATGCGCTTGACAGGAGAAGTGACAGAACCCGAGGGGGCTGCAGCGCTTGGCACCGAATGAGACAAAGACGTCATGGTCAAAAAGACCTTTCCATTTGGTGCGCTGGCTGGTTTGATTGAGATTGCACTTTTTCAGGGTCAGGCCAAGGCAGGTTGAACCGATTCGAAATGTCCCGCACCAACAAATTCATCGAAGGCCGTCCGGTCTCAAGGATCAAGGAAGCCGAAGCGGTGTACCAGGCGTCTCGCGCGCTGAACAGTTCTTGCAGTTTGGCCATCGGGTCGGCCACCTGCAACAAGGGGCGCACCTTGTCGTGGCGCAGACGGCGCATCAATTCTTCGGGCTTGGCCCGCAAATAAACACAACGACCACAGGCTTTTAACAATTCACGGTTGGGGGCTTGGGTCACGATGCCGCCGCCGGTGGACACCACGCCAGGGTGGTTCTGCATGACATCCGCCAGCACCTCGGATTCGAGTACCCGAAAAGCCGCTTCGCCCTCGCGCTGAAAATACTCGCGAATGGAAACGCCCAAACGCGCTTCAATGACCGCATCGGTGTCGGCAAAAGGCACGGCCAAGCGTCGCGCCAACTGGCGACCCACCGTGGTTTTGCCGGCGCCCGGCATGCCGATCAAGACACAAAGCATGTCCTCATTGTAAGTTAGCCCCTGCAGGGGGCGCCTGCGCTCATTTCTCTCACTTCGCTCATTTCACTCACTCCACGGCCTCCACTCCCCCCGCCGCCTCCACAATAACGCGGGGTGAAATGAAGATCAGCAACTCCTGCTTGGATTGCGTTTTGGTTTTGGTTCTGAACAAGGCCCCCAAAACAGGCACATCGCCCAGCAAAGGCACTTGCGTCTGACTCAGCACCTCGTTGGTCGAATAAATCCCGCCGATCACCACGGTGCCGCCGTTTTCAACCAAGACCTGGGTCCGCACATGCTTGGTGTCGATGGTGATGCCGGCCGCGGTGGTGGTGCTGGGACTGTCCTTGTTCACATCCAGCTCCAAAATGACCTTGCCGTCGGGGGTGATTTGGGGCGTGACCTCTAGGCTCAAAACGGCTTTTCTGAAGGAGACCGAGGTGGCGCCACTGGCGGTTGCTTGTTGATACGGAATCTCCGTGCCTTGCTCGATCACCG